>OFTY01000627.1_pt1 | contig 22318 bp, 18 predicted proteins | sample 1775061 | NCBI WGS metagenome assembly OFTY01 (sample SAMN08195773, study PRJEB24354) | sludge metagenome | isolation source: sludge from phenol fed wastewater aerobic bioreactor B | place: India: Nagpur | collected 2016-09-16 | reverse complement strand
TGGCACAGGCGACACGCGGTGGAAGGTGCCGGGGCTCCTCGGCTGGTCGACGATGCGCCACAACCCCTTCGTCGAGGTCACGAAGGATACGACGACGCTCTACGCCAGCGACCGCGACGTCTTCCTCTTCCTTGTCGACGATGCCAATCCGATCGAGGCTGGCCGCCTGCCCAACGGCGATCCCGATCTCTTCTTCCGGGGCTTCTACTGCTGGAACAGCGAGGTCGGGTCGAAAGCCCTCGGCATGGCGACCTTCTATCTCCGCGCCGTCTGCATGAACCGGAACATATGGGGCGCCGAGGGCTTCGAGGAGATCAGCATCCGGCACAGCAAGTTCGCGGCTGGTCGCTTCGCGCAGGAAGCGGCGCCCGCGCTCGAACGCTTCGCCTCTTCCTCGCCGGTTTCCTTCATGAACGGCATCAAGGCCGCTCGCGCGGCGATCGTCGCGCGCGATGATGATGATCGGCAGACCTTCCTGCGCAAACGCGGCTTCTCGAAGGGTGAGAGCGAGCGGATCATCCGGAGCGTGCTGCAGGAAGAGGGGCACCCGCCCGCATCGATCTTTGACTTCGTGCAGGGGATCACCGCGCTGGCCCGCGAGCGTCCGCATCAGGACGGACGCCTCGAGCTGGAGGCCAAGGGTGCCAAGCTTCTGGCCTCGGTCCACTGAGCAAATCTCACGGTCGCCGCCGGCGTGGTCCTTTCCCTTCAGAGGGAGAGGGCTGCGCCGGAGCCATGACGGGCTGAGAGCCGGGAGAGAGTCTCGCGGCGGCCTGTCATGGAGAAGCATCATGACGAAACAGGCAAAAATCACCCTCAGCGGCGCGCGGGAAATCCCCTTCAGCGCGCTCGTGCTGAGCCAGGCCAATGTTCGGCGCGTGAAGGCCGGGGTGTCGATCGACAGCCTTGCGGCGGACATCGCGCGGCGCGGCCTCCTCCAGAGCCTGACCGTTCGCGCGCAGCGCGACGCGGAAGGTCAGGAAACCGGGCGCTTCGAAGTCCCGGCGGGCGGTCGCCGCTTCCGCGCGCTCCAGATGCTGGTGAAACAGCGGCGCCTGGCGAAGACCGAGCCCGTGCCCTGCATTGTCCGCGAGGATGATGCCGTGTCGGCCGAAGAGGATTCGCTCGCCGAAAATGTCCATCGCGAACCGCTGCATCCGCTCGACCAGTTCCGGTCGATGCTGAAGCTCGTCGAACAGGGCACCGACGTCGAAACGATCGCGGCGACCTTCATGGTCACGCCGGCGGTCGTGAAGCAGCGCCTCAAGCTCGCCGAGGTCTCGCCAAAGCTCCACGACATCTACGCCGATGACGGCATGACGCTCGAACAGTTGATGGCCTTTTCGGTGTCGAGCGATCACGCACGGCAGGAACAGGTCTGGGACATGCTCGCCTCCAGCCACACCCAGCAGCCCTGGTATATCCGCGCGCGGCTGACCGAGGACAAGGTACGGGCATCGGACAAGCGCGTCCTGTTCGTCACGCTCGACGCCTATCGCGAGGCCGGCGGACATATTCTTCGTGATCTCTTCGAAAGCGATGACGGCGGCTGGCTCGAGGACGTCGCGCTGCTCGACCGGCTGCAGGCCGAGAAGTTCGAAGCCGAGGTGGCGCGTATTGCGGCGGAAGGCTGGAAGTGGATCGAGACCGCGGTCGACTTCCCCTATGGCCACAGCTTCGGCCACCGCCCTCTCGATGGCGTGGCGGCCGAGACGAGCGCCGACGATGAGGCGCGGATCGAGGCGCTGCGCGAGGAAGCCGACCGGCTCGAAGACGAATGGGCGGGCGCCGAGGACATCCCCGATGAAATCAGTGCCCGGATCGATGCGATCGACGAGGAGATCGCGCCGCTCGTCTCGAAGCCTCTGATCTACGATCCGGAGGAAGTGGCGATTGCCGGCACCTTCGTCAGCATCGATGTCGACGGGTCGCTGCATATCGAACGCGGCTTAGTTCGCCCCGAGGACGAGCCGCAAGAGGCCGTCGACGAGGAAGCTGCTGGCGGCGAGGAAGCTGCCGGCGGCGCGATCGGCGACGAAATGCAGGAGGATGGGGTCGGCGCGACGTCGCCGGAGGAAGGCGGCTCCGTCGAGGGCGAGGATCCGGACGATCTTGTCCGCCCCCTTTCCGACAAGCTCGTGACCGACCTCACCGCGCACCGCACCCTTGCGCTGCGCGACGCGCTGGCTGCAAGTCCGCTGGTGGCGTTTGCGGCGATGCTCCACGCCATCGTTCTCGAATGCTTCTACACCCACGCCTCCTCGGCGAGCTGCGTCGGCATCGCGCTGCGCAATCATTCGATGGTCGGCTATGATGCGGGGCTGAACGACACGCCGTCCGCGCGGGCCATTCGCGAGCGGCACGAAGGCTGGTCCGAGCGGCTGCCCGATGCGACCGCCGATCTGTGGGACGCGCTTGCCGGTCTCGACGCCGACGACCAGGCGGCACTGTTCGCGCATTGCGTCTCCTTCGGCGTCAATGCGGTGTGGGAGCCGGCCACCCGCTATAATGAAGGCCGGGTGTCGGCCCGCGCGGTGGCGAGCCGGATCGAGCATTCACACATCCTCGCACGGGCGTCGGGCCTCGACATGGTCCAGGCGGGCTGGGTTGCTACTACGGTCAATTACCTCGGCCGGGTGACCAAGCCCGGAATCCTCGATGCCGTCGAAGAGGCTTGCGGGGCCGAAGCGGCCGCGCGGATTGCGGGACTGAAGAAGCCCGAGATGGCCAGCGCCGCCGAGGACCTGCTCAAGGGCACCGGCTGGCTTGCACATCCGCTGCGCACGCCCGTCATCGACGAGCCCGGCGGCGATGGGGAGCTGGCTGCGGCCAATGACGATGGCCCTGCAATCGACGCGGGCCATGGCGAGCTGGGCGACGACGACATCGACGCGATCGCCGCCGAATAACGTCACCGACTATCATTCGGGGAGTTCGGCTCTGTGCCGGGCTCCCCATTTTTTCGCTGGCCCTTGAAATCAGGACGCTCCGCGCGAACATCGGAGGTGTCCGGCAGGGGCTGCCAGACCGCCGCGTGCCTTCCCGACCCGCTCCTCCGGGCGGGATCGCGCGCAGCCTGTCTTGTGGAGGAGGCCCCGATGTCGAGTCCTGCAGCCGAGGTCGCGCGACGCCTTGCCGACGATGCCGAGGCGGTTTGCCGCCGATATCTCTCCCATGGACGCCGCGAGGGACATTATTGGATGGTCGGTGACGTCCGTAATTCGCCGGGCCGCAGCCTTTACGTTCGCCTTTCCGGCACTGCCGACGGTCTTAGGTCCGCTGGCAAATGGACCGATGCCGCCAGCGGCGATCATGGCGATCTTCTCGACGTCATCGCCGCGAGCTGCGGTCATACATCCTTCCGCGACACGCTCGACGAGGCGCTCCGCTTTCTGAGCCTGCCTGCGGTCATGCCGGGCGACCGAAATCCGGCTCCGCGTAAAGCACCGCGTGGCACCCCCGAGGCCGCCCGCAGGCTATGGGCCGGGTCGAAGCCGCTCAGCGGTACCCTTGCCCGCGCCTATCTCGCTGCCCGCGCGATCGGCGACGTTCGCGATGCCGGATGGCTTCGCTTCCATCCCCATTGCTTCTATCATCCATCCGAGGACGACGCCCCCGATGTCCGCCGGGCATGGCCCGCCCTGATCGCAGCGGTCACCGACGACATGGGCAATGTCACCGGAGTCCATCGCACCTGGCTCGACTCGGCCGCATCCGACAAGGCGCCGGTTGCCTATCCGCGGCGCGCCATGGGCCAATTGCTCGGTCATGGCGTTCGGTTCGGCGCGTCGGCTGCGATCATGGCGGCCGGCGAAGGCATCGAAACCATCCTGTCGTTGCGTCAGATCACACCAGCCCTGCCGATGATCGCCGCCCTTTCGGCAGGCCATCTGGGAGCGTTGACCTTTCCGCACGAACTGCAGCGCCTGTATGTCGCGCGTGACGACGACCCAGCGGGTGCGGCCGCCTTTGCGACGCTTTGCGACCGAGCCCGGCCGCTGGGCATCGAGGTGGTCGGGCTCGAAGCGGATCGCGGCGACTTCAACGCCGATCTCATGACACTCGGCCGGCAGCGAATGATCGGCTCGCTTCGATCCCAGCTCCGGACCGCGGACCTTTCACTCCTGCTCTGACGGCTCAGCATCGGCCGGAAGGAAGGCGGGTGAGGGAAGGACCGGCGCTGATGCAGCACCACCGGGTGGCCGCGCTCCGGCCTTCGCAAGAGGGCGACTGCGGCGAACCGCACCGGGCCCGCAATGGCTGGCGGGCGGCTATTTTCCGCCGGGGCGCGCGGCGCCCCTTTGCATCGCGAAACAAAATAGCCTTCGCCCGCCATCCTCCGCCTCCGGCTTCGGCCGCGGCCAGGGCCGCGGTGCAGTTCGGTACGGCGCGCCGCGAGGGGTCGCCGCGAAGGCCGCGCGAGCGCGGCACAAACCGACTGGAGACAATCATGTTGAGCCCCACCGAACCCGCCGACGATCCTGCCGAAGCCGGCGCCACCCATCTCCTCCTTCAGGAGATGCAGCTCTTCGGACATCGCCCCTTCGAAGACGAACCCGACCCGCGCCCGCTGCCCGATGCCCGCCTGGCGGCCGGCGCTGTCGCCGACATCTTCGATGCCCTTGCGGGCTGTCTCGACGATACGCGGATCGAGCCCGATCTCGAAGATCTCCTCTGGAACGTCGTCAATCTCTTTCACCGCGCGGGGGAGCGGGTCGAACGCAGCCTCGACGACAATGAACAGGCGCAGCGCCGAGCCCAGCGCGAACAGGACGGAAGCGAGATCCGGTCGGTCGAACTCGAACGCCTCGTGCAGCAGGGTATCAGCCTGATCGAACGGCGCGATGCGATGGAATTCTTCCGCGAAAGCGCCGCCGACCAGTTCCGGACCCTTTGCCGCAAGGCCTGGTCGCCGCGCACCGGATCGCGCGCGCAGCACCGCTCGATGACCGCGTCGATGATCGACAGCCGCGACTTCCTTGACGCACGGCTGCGCCAGAAAGCGGCTGCGCTTCTTCCCGAGGGCACGCGCATCCTGTTCACCGGCGGCGCCGATGTCGACGATCATAGGGCGATCTGGGACGCTCTCGACCGCGCACGCGACCGCCATCCCGACATGATCCTGCTCCATGGCGCGACACCGACGGGGGCAGAACGCATCGCCGCCTGCTGGGCCGAAACCCGCAAGGTGACGCAGGTGGCCTTTCGTCCCGACTGGAACCGCCAAGGCAAGTCCGCGCCGTTCAAGCGCAACGACCGGATGCTCGAAGCATTACCCGTCGGGGTCATCATCTTCCCCGGCACCGGCATTCAGGACAATCTTGCCGACAAGGCCGCGAAGATGGGGCTTCCTGTCTGGGATTTTCGCGGGCGCGGACGCTGAGGCGTCCGCTGTTTTGGGGGCATGCTGCAAGATAGCCCCAATCTGGTTCTATCTCCCGAATATAATTGAAATATATTCGTAACATCCGCAAATTTACATCCTTGTCGATCGCTATGACCAGCGGCGATCACCCGTCGCCGGCGGGACGGCCCATTGAGAGGGCATAACTCGCAGGCCATGACGAGGAGCAGGGACGGTCGGCCGACTTGGCGACGACTGCCGTCCGCTGCCATGGGTCGCAATGCCAACGATGGACGCTGCGCATGCTTTTGCGCTCGACGTCACGCGGGTGAAGGATGCGGCGGGTCTGGCCGATCTGCTGGAGGAAGCCTGCGCGCGGATGGGCTGTTCCTGGTTCGCGCTGAGCCACCATGTCGATTTCCTTGCGGCTCCCGACCGGGGCGTTCGCGTCCACAACTATCCCGAGGATTGGGCGCGCTGGTTCGACGAGCGCGGCCTTGGGCTCACCGATCCGGTGCATCGCGCCAGCCACCGCAGTCTCGAAGGTTTCTTCTGGCGCAACATGAAGCCGCTTTCTGGCGAGCGGCCCGAAGACGAACTGATCCTGAGCGAAGCGCAGCGGCACGGGATCGGTGACGGCCTGACCATCCCGGCGCACATCCCCGGCGAGGCGCATGGTTCGGTGTCCTTCGCTTGGACGCCGGGGATCGCGGCCAACGACAGGGCGCTGCTCTTCGCCCGGATGATCGGTGGGCCGGCCTTCGAGGCCGCGCGCCTGCTCGCCAATCCCGAACTCGCGCAGGTCGGGCCGCGATTGACCGATCGGCAGCGCGAATGCCTGATCCTCTCGGCCAAGGGCAACAGCACTCCGAAGGTCGGACGGATCCTCGATCTCAGTCCCGACACGGTTCGCGAGCATCTTCGCAACGCGCGGCAGCGCTATGAGGCGAATGGCGGTATCACGCTTACCGTGCGAGCGCTTTACGCCGGCGACCTCAGCTTCGAGGACATTGCCAAGCGCTGAACTTTTTTCGCCGACACCCCCCGATCGTGCTATGGTGGCGCGGCAAAAAGCCGTTCAATTGGATGGTCTCTTTCGAAAAGGAGACACATCCATGCTTTCGGTTATCGACCACTCCAACCGCGCGCACGAGCATCAATTGCTTCGCGCGATGTTCGAGGCGCGCAAGCGCGTTTTCATCGATCTTCTGAAATGGGACCTGCCGGTGCTCGCCGACCGGTTCGAGATCGATCATTTCGACGATCCCCATGCGACCTATCTGATCGTCGGCGATCAGGACGGCGGGCATCTCGCTTCGGCGCGCCTCCTTCCGACCACGCGCCCGGCTCTTCTCGACGGCCTCTTCCCCGGCCTCGTTAACGGCATCCCGCCGTCCGGTCCCGATATCTTCGAAATCACCCGCTTCTGCCTGTCGCCGGGCATCGGTGCGCGCCAGCGCCGCACCGCGCGCGATACGCTTCTCGTCGGGCTCGTCGACTATGCGCTCGCCAACGGCATCCGCTCCTACACCGGTGTCGCCGAACTCGACTGGTTCGCTCAGATCCGGACCTTCGGCTGGGACTGCACGGCGCTTGGGAAACCCGGCATTTACGACGGCCGTGCGCTGACTTCGCTGCGGATCGAGATCGACGCCGACACGCCCGCAAGGCTCAAGGCGGCGGGGATAGTTTCGGGCCGTGCCGCGACACCGGTCGCGGCCGATGCAGCGTGAAAGGAGCGGGGCCATGATCACCAATATCGCTCCAGTCGATAGCCATCAGCCACCCTCCGCTCCGATGCGGGCGCTCGAGGAAGACGGCTATGCGATCGTCCGCGCGGCGGCGCCAGCCGAGCTGATCGCGGCAATCGAGCGCGACCTCGATCCGCGCTTTGCCGCGACGCCCTTTTGCGAGGGCGGCTTCTATGGTGAGCGTACCAAGCGCTTCGGCCGCCTGCTCATTCGCTCGCCGCACGTCGGCGCGCTGGTCATGAACCCGGCGATCCTTGCCCTCGCCGAGGCGGCGCTCGGCGACTGGTGCGAGCGCATCCAGCTCAATCTCGCCCAGGCGATCGAGCTGCATCCGGGGGCGCTTCCGCAGTTCCCGCACCGCGATCAAGATATGTGGCAGGGCACGCTCGGAGAGGTCGAATATCTAGTGAATGTCATGTGGCCGCTGACGCCCTTCACCGCCGAAAATGGCGCAACGATCATCTGGCCGAAAAGCCATGGGCTCGAAGCGCTCATCGAGGAGCCGGCGGAGGAACCGATCATTGCCGAGACGGCGCCGGGCGATGCCATCGTCTTCCTGGGTTCGACGCTGCACGGCGCCGGCGGCAATTGCAGCCCGTCGGTGCGGCGAGGGATCATCATCAGCTACTGCCTCGGTTGGCTGAAACCCTACGAGAACCAGTGGCTCGCCTATCCCCCCGACGTCGCGAAGGACTTTCCGCCCGAGCTGGCGGCCTTGACCGGCTATGTCCAGCATCGCCCAAACCTCGGCAACTTCGAGGGTCAGTGTCCCTCGATCCTGTTCCGCGGCTATCCCCCAGACCCGATCGCAGCCGTAGATGCGCTCCGGCCCGACCAGCAGGCGCTTCTTGCCGATTATATCGGCGACCAACGATCGGCGGGCGGGGATGGGACGCTCGCGGCATGAGCCCGGGCACCACGATGGAGCGGGTCTATCTGGACCTCAAGGCGCGTATCCTGTCGGGCACCTATCCGCCCGGTACGCGCCTAGAGGCGGCGCAGCTCGCAAAGTCGCTGGCGGCCAGCGCTACCCCGGTTCGCGACGCCCTGTATCGCCTGTCGGGCGAGCGGATTATAGAGAGCTGGCACCAGGAGGGGTTTCGGCAGCCCCTCCTCAATGAGGCGGACTTGGTCGAACTCTATTGGTGGACCGGCGCTCTCCTTTCGCTGGCGCTGAAAGGGAGGACGCCGAGGCCCGATTTGCCCGGTGGTCTAATCTCGCTCGCGAATCACCAGGCCTATCCCGAGGGACTCGATGGCCTCTTCCGGACCATTGCAATCGGCAGCAGCAATGGCGAACTTCGCGCTTCCATCATCAATTGTGTCGAGCGAAGCATGACATTCCGCACATTGGAGGCTCGTGTCGACGGGTCCGCCAATGATGCGCTCACCGCGATGGCGGACGATTACCGGTTCGGCCGATGGAGCGCTTTGCGCAGCAAAATCACGCGCTTCCATCGCCGCCGCGCCTCATATGCCGGCCGCGTCGCGGCCGAGATCCGGCGGCGGTCCGAGCCGCTGGATAATATTCGGAGAATATGAGTCGTATTAAATTCTTATACGGCGCGGGCTCCCTAGCTTCGAGAGGGCCGCAATTCCGCGGCATGATGAAGTGGAAATGATCATGGCACATGAAACCAATGAACTGATCGAACTCGGCAGCGTCTCGGCCGACACCGCCGGTGGCATCGAATTCGGCGCCGAGCCGGGCGGCAAGGAACTCGTCACCGGCCTGCGCCAGGACTGATCCTTCCGGCTGGGAGCCGGCGGCCCCGGCTAAAGGCTCCCGGCTTAGGTTCCAGTCTTATTCGAAAGGAATGAAGGCTCGACGTCGAGACCAACAGCCTCGTCGAACTCGGCAGCGTGTCCGCCGACACGGCGGGTGAACATGGCTTGCCCCTTGAAATGGGCGGCCGCGAAGACTGGGCCGGCCTGACCCAGGACTGATCGACACGTCGGGAGCCGGCCGCTTGGCCGAGCTCCCGATCAATCCGGACTGACGACATGGGTTGGACGCTGGCGCCCGGAACGGGCTTTTGCGAGGTCGGAAGCGAGCGGGTCTTCCTCGATCTCCGCAGGGACAAGTATATCGCGCTCAAGGGCGAGGATCGTGCTGCCTTCGATCGACTGCGCTTTGGCGAGCCCAATGACAGCGATGCCATGACCCGGCTCGTTGCCACTGGGCTGCTATCGCGTTGCGAGGGGCCGCACGCCCTAAGTCCTCCGTCGACCGACATACCCTGCCGCGATCTGGCGGCGTGGGGTGACGGCACCTTCAGCCTGCGCATGGCAATTGCAGCGGCATTTGCCCTGCGGCGCGCGCGGCGTTGTATGGGGCCGGACCGGATCGGCCGAACCATCGCGACTGCTCGCGCCCGCCGGTCGGCAATGCGGGAGGGCCGTGACGAAGATGCGGCGGAACGACTGGCCGGAAGCTACGCTGCCAACCGGTGGGTCAACCCAATCCCGCAGCGCTGCCTGATCGATGCGCTCGCTCTCGACCATTTATTCCTATCGCGCGGCATCCGGACGACCTTCGTGTTTGGCGTCAGGCTTGCCCCCTTCAGAGCCCATTGCTGGCTACAGACATCATCGACAATCCTGACCGGCACGGCGGCAGAGGCTCGCAGCTACACGCCCATATTGGTGGTTGCATGAGGGGCGGGTTTCTCGGGTTTCTTGGCGAGGTGGAGAGCGCCGCGGACATTGCCCTAGCCGCGGAGCGAGGCGGGCTCGGGGCGGTCGACGTGTCGCCCGGGCGGATCCTTTTTGCGAGCGAGAACATTGCCGTTCGCCGCGATCCCGACGGCGCGATCATCCTCGGAGATTGCTTCTCGAGCCGTTTATCCGGAACCCGGTCATCCCCCGATTGGGGGAATTTTGTCGCGTTCTGCGCGCGCGGGTCCGAACTGCATGTCGAGCGCGCAGCGCTCACAGGCATGCCCATATACTGGAGCAGGCGGTCCGGCGGTGTCGTCGTGGCATCGGAAGCGGGAGCCGTCGATTTTTTGACGGGGCCTTCGGAGATCAACTGGGACTATGTCGCCGCATCGCTCGCCTACATCAATCTCCGGTGCGCGCAGACGGGGCTGTCTGCCGTTCAGGAACTGCTACCGGGGACATCGCTTGCTTTCGATGGTCAGGCAGTTTCGATCAGGCCGACCTGGACTCCTTGGGACCATGTATCCGCGCGGTTCTCCGGGGGCTTTTCTGAGGCGGCATCCGAGCTTCAGCGCCGGATCGTCGAGTGCGTCTCCGCATGGAGCGCCTCGCGCTGCGACATTCTCGTCGAACTGTCGGGCGGTCTCGATAGCTCGATCGTGACCGCGGCGCTGAAGGCAGCTTCTGCGGATTTTTCGGCGATTACCTTTGCCACGCCCGATGCCGAGGGTGATGAGCGGATCTTCGCTAGGGCGGTCGCGTCCCATTGCGCGATCGATCTCGCCGAAGTGGAGCATGACGATCGCTGGATCGACCTGATCGCTCTCCCCGAGGCAATATCGGCAAGGCCCGGAGCTTACAGCGTATTGAGCGGCCTTGATCGGGCCTTTGCAGACAATGTGCTCGATCACAGTCTTCCCATCTTCGGTGGGATCGGCGGCGATAGCGTCTTCCAGTTCGACACCACCGTAGCTCCGATCCTTGACAGCTTCAGGCGGTCCGGACCGTCGCGGCGCGCTTGCCGCGCCATGCGCGACGTGGCCAGGGCGAGCGGGGCCACGATCTGGGAAGCTGCGCGGCTGAGTTGGCGCGCGCACCGAGCCGGACCACGACTCGGCTGGCGCCGCGATCTGACTTATCTGGTCGAAGCAGCGATGCCCGCCCGGCAGCCCGCGCACCCGTGGGACGCTGACGCGCAGCGCTTCACCCCGGCCAAGCGCAATCATGTCGAGTCTATCCGCCGCATCCTCGACTTCCTCGACAGGCCGGGCCGTTGGCACGGAAGGGAAGTGTTCGCGCCGCTCCTGTCGGCGCCCGTCGTGGAGTTCTGCCTGTCGGTCCCGAGCGACTATTGGTACGTCGGCGGCCGAAACCGGGCCGTGGCTCGGGCGGCCTTCGCCGATCATTTACCTGCCGAAATCGTTTGGCGGCAGGGTAAGGGCCGGATGGAGGCGCTTTGCGCCGCTGCCTATCTTCGCCAGCGGTCAGACCTGCGCGACCTACTTCTGGGTGGCCGGCTCGCCGAGCGGGGAATGCTCGACGCTCCCGCCATCGAGGCCTATCTGAAGCGCGATCTCGCGGACGGCGAGTTCGACTATTTCCGCTTGATCGAGATCGGCGATACCGAGCGCTGGGTGCGGGCCGTGGAATCCGGAGTGCCGTTCGGGAGCAGCTTCGCCCACCGCTGATACTGGTCGGCCTTCGCCGGATCGGGATCGATTTCGCCCTTCAGCCAGTAGCGGAACCAGTCGAGGTTGCGCTCATAGGCTGCGAGCTTCTGCCGCGGCTCGACCTTGATATGCGGGGCATAGGGAAAGACATGCGTCTCTCCCTTGCGTGCGGTTGCCAGTTTGCTCAGCAGCTCGACCGACAGGCGGACTTCCTGTTCGGGGAGCTGCATGAGGATCGGGGCGGTGATCGCGTCTGCGCGCAGGGCCGGCGAAAGCTCCTTCCATCCTACCGGCGTCTCGTCGGGGGTGCCGACATGCCAGGTCTCTCGTAAGTTATCGGAGAAGGTCTCGCGACCCGGGCGCGCATTGAACCAGTAGTAGGCGGGCTCAAGCTGGACCGAGGCGATCGACGCGGCCTTCAGGATCTTACTCCTAGTTGCCGTCACCATCGTGACCTCGCTGCCGAAGCTGAGGCCTCCCATTCCCACCCGAGCCGGGTCGACCAGCCCGCGATCGGCGAGCAGCTTGGTCACGCTCTCGATGGCCTCGAGACCCTTCGCGTAGCGCGATGCCCGGTCGTTGAGTCCTGGAACCGCGTTGATGCAGAGCGCCGCGATCCCGTGGGCGGCGAGCGCCCGCAGCGGCCATTCGTTGCCCACACCGCCGCGCAGAAAGCCGTAGCAGCTGTAATAGGTCACGAAGAGCGGCAGCCGCCCGGGGATCTTCGGGCGGATCAATACGCCCGACGCACGGCTGCCGCCCGCCTGCCACACGATCGTTTCGGCAAGGAGCCCGTCGTGGTCAGGATTCGGATTGGGTGAATCTATGATCTGCTTCGCACCGCCGCGATCGATGCGAACGAGGCGGGGTGGAAGCGCCGCGGCCGCTTCGACGCAGAAGATTGCGCCGCTCGCCGGAGTGCAGGGTGCAAAGTAGCGCTGGTCCGCCGACAATTGCCCTTCAGATGAAGCCAGTTTCGCGAGCTTGCGCCCCCTCTGGGACCAGCGCTGAAGGGTCTGCCGATAGTCGGCGTCATGTGTCGCAACGATCGCGTCGCCGTCCGGCAATGCGATCCACCACGAGAGTCGTGGTAGCTCAGCCGCGCAACCGACCTTCTCCTTGCAGACTTTTTGCCGCTCGACCGCGGCGCGGAGGTCCGAAGGGAGGTCGCTCGTGAGCAGGCGGACCGGGTTCGGCTGCGGGGCGAGCAGTTGCCTTTCGCGCTCGTCTGCCGGGCGCATTTCGGTACCTCGGCGCCGGAGCGTGAAGGTACGCGGGCTCGATGAAAGAAGGGGTGCGCGGTCGAACCAGTCGTTCGAGAAGCGCTGGCTTGCGGCGCGGCCGTTGATCAGCGCGCCGCGAAACAGCGGCTGCGCAAGATCGGTCTGGCCATCGACCAGGATGCCGTTCTCGCGCTCGGCTTCCTCGGTGCGCGCGATCAGGTCGCGGGGCGGCCCTTCACTGGTGACGAGCGATCCATCGCTGTCGAAGGCGAAGGCCTCGATATCGCCTTCGCCTTCCGCAACGACCCGAAATCCAGACCCATCGACCGGGCTCGACCAAAGCGCGACGCGGCCGTCGATGAGCGCGCGGACCACCAGTTCCTTGCTGTCCGGCGACCATTTGGCGTCGCCAGGCGTCACCACGCCAGCGTCGTTCCACATCGCCGTGCCGGTGCGCCCGAGTCCGCGGGGCGCCGACTTGCCGTCGGCGGCCACGATATACCAGTCGACGTCGATCCGGTTGGTCAGCGTCGATGGCCGCTCGATGCGATAAGCGATCCATTGGCCATCGGGCGATGCCGTGATCCCCGATATATCCGCGGTTTCGGCGATTTCGCGCGAGGTGACCTGGCTGGCAGCGGGCGATGCCGCGGCCAGCAGGGCGATGAGAAGCGCAGTGCGGCTTACCACCGGATCACGGCCTGCAGCGAAAGCATGCGGCCGAGGGGACTCGCCTTTTCGGGATCATAGCCGAGCGCGGAGGTTTGGCTCTTGTTGTTCACATAGGGTGGATCGCGATCGAAGAGGTTCTGGATCGCGAGGCTGAGCTGCAGTCCGCGAACGTCGTCCTCGTCGGCGTTGCGCCCGATGCGCTGTGAGATGGTGAGATCAACCGTGGTATAGGACGAGACGAACTCGTTGGGAATTACGACCTGGTTGCGATAGCCGTCGGTGTAGTTAACGAAGGCATTGGCCGCGAAGCCGTTCTTCGCCCAGCCGAGCCGCCCGCGCAGGCGCCATTTGACCGGGCTCGCATACAGGCCGACGAACTCGCTGCTCATCGATCCCGGCGATAGTTGCTTCTTGATCGAGAAGATGTGCGTGCCGCTTATCCCGAGGTCGGGCGCGCCCCCTGCAACCTCCGGCGAATAGCCGACATCGAAATCGATGCCCTTCTGATGCTCGCGCGCAAGGTTGCGCGTTTGCCCGTCGAGGATGGCGACGACCTGGTTCGGTGCGATCGCTATCGGGTTGGTGAAGCTCGGATGACTGAAGTAATGTTGCACCAGATCGAGCGGGGGATTGTCTATCACCACCCCGCCGAACACGTCGCGGTTGGTGAGGAAGCGTAGATAATCCTCGGTCAGCGTTCCGATGCGGTCGCGATAATCGACGTCGTAATAGGTGAGCGAAGCCCTGAGGCCCGGGATCGAGGGCGGCGCGATGTCGAAACCCGCGGTCCAGGTGGTTGCCTTCTCGGGTTGGATGCCCGGCGCATAACCGAAGAGCCCGAGCACGTTCGAGGAGCCGGTTGGCGATGCGGGATCGGGAACCGAGAGCGTCGTGAACAGCGAAAGGTCGACCAGCTCGTCGAACTGGGGTGCGCGGAACGATGTTCCGTAGGAACCGCGGAAGGCGATGCCGTCGATCGGCTCCCACTGCACGCTGAACTTGGGATTCTCGGTGCGCCCGAACTGGTTGTAATCTTCGATGCGCCCGGCGAGGGTCAGATCGAGCTTCTGGAAGCCCGGCGCCGCATTATCGGGGCCGAATACGGGAAAGAGCAGTTCGGCATAGACGGATTTGACGTGGCGCGGTCCCGGAAAGCCCGGATAGGGCGCGGCAACCGGGGCGAGTGTGCTGAGGTCCTGGATACGGTAATAGTCGTAGCGCTCGCGTCGATATTCGGCGCCCGCTGCGAGGCGCACATCGCCTGCCGGGAGATGGAAAAGAGGTCCGTCGGCGCGGAGCGCCGCCGACCAGTTGCGGAAATCATCGATCGTCTGGTTGCTGCCGCGAACATAGTCGATCGTCGTCGGGTTGTTTGCAGAGCCGTCACCGAAGACGTTGAAGGAGGTCGCCGGGTCGGTGTCGGCCAAGGCGACCGCGAGTCGAGCGCTGTTGACGATATTGCGGGTGTAGGACCTGCCCTTCTGCATTCCGAACGCACCGCCGAGCTGGATGCGCCACTCCCCGATAGTCTGTTCGAGCCCGGCCGTGGTCGTGATCGCGCGGACGCGGCCCTCGTTAATCTGCGGGCCGACGTCGTTCACGAAATTATAGGTCACTTGCACCGGTTGGCGGGTGCCGATCGGGTCGACATAAAATGGGTTCGTCACTGGAACGCGGGCAGTGCGCAGTGCCGTGACGTTGCTGATCCTGTGGTATTTGCGCTGCGCGGCAAGAGCGGTCGCTCGGAAGGTCAAGCTGTCGCTGATGTCGAACTCGCCCGCGGCATAGAAGCTATGCACCCGCTGGCGGGGCAGAATGTCGGTGTCGATGCGATTGTCGCGGCGGTTCTGGACGCCGGGAAGCAGCTGCGCGGCGGTCAAATTGCGCCCGCTTTGACCGGCGGGAATACCGAAGAGCTGCCCGTTCGCCGCGCGGATCGTGCCAGGGCTCGCATAGATCGACCGATAATCGGGCCCGCCAAAGAGGCGCAAATCCTCACGAACAAAGTCACGTTCGCGGCCTGCAAGCGCCCCGCGGTCCGAATATTGGTAAGCGAGGACGAAATGGCCGCCGCTCCATTTCTTGCCGAGGAGCTGGCTGAACAGGACTTCGGTCATGTCGCCGTCGGCCGTCCCGGCACGTAGGACTGTCTCGGCACCTTCGAAGCGGTTGCGAAGCCGGAGGTTCACCACACCGGCGACCGCGTCGGCGCCGTAGATTGCCGACGCTCCGTCGGTCAGCACTTCGATCCGCTCGACGGCTGTCATCGGGATGAGCGAGATATCGGCAAAGACGCCACCGGTTCCGCCGAGAGCAGGCCGAGCGCCATCGATCAGCACCAAGGTGGAATTGGTTCCGAGGCCGCGGAGGTTGATGCTCGAACCGAGCGTCGGGTCGTTGCCCGTGCCGTTGCGCGTCGTGGCGCCCGTTGTTGTTTCGTTCGAGCCGCCCATGAAAGCCTGCGGGAGCGACTGGAGCATCTGCTGAACGGTGCCGTAACCGCTCTTTTCGATGGCTTCGCGGTCGATGGTGACAACCGGCGAACCTGTCGGTCCTGCACCGCGAATGCGCGAGCCTGTAACGATGATCGCTTCGCTGCTCATCTCAGTCGATCCAGTCTCCCCGGCATCGGCGTTTCCCAACCGAAGCACCCATGCGCCTTCGACGAGTTCAATCGTCAGGCCCGTGCCGGACAGGAGCCGCGAGAGGGCTTCGTCGGGGGAGAGGCGCCCACGGACCCGGTTGCTGCGTCGGCCCTCCAACAGGCTTGAGGCTGCGATGACCTCGCGACCGGAAATGTCCGAATATTTGCGAAGCGCATCGCTAAGACGCTGTGCCTCGATATTGTAGGTTTGCTCGCCTGTCTGCGCGTACGCGCTGGGTGCATAGAGTGCGGTCGCCGATACGCCCGAAGCCAGAACGGCCGCGAAAAATTTCATCGTCATTCATCCCTCCCGTGCGGCCGATTTTGGCCGTCTGAAGGGAAAAAATGACGGGTGCTCCGAACACCCTATGGGTTTTTCTTGGGTGCCCTACTCGGATTTCGCGCCGAGAATCGGTTCGTTCGCACCGAACTCGACCTTGAGATCGAGCGCGGCGCCGAGCTTCAGCGCAAGCTTCCGGGCATCGGTCATGTCGAAGCGCCCCGTCACCTGCAGCGATGCCAGCGCCGGATCGGCCAAGCTGATCTTGACGCCATTCTCGCGGCCAGCGCGGTCGAGGATCGCACCAAGCGGGAGATTGTCCGCCCACAGCGATTTGGCCGGCGCGTTCGCCTCCTCGCCCGTGATCGGCTGGGGGCCGGTTGATCGTACCTCGGCGCGTTCGCCGGGACGGAGGCGAAGTGCCTTTCCGCCCTCGAGGCGCCGCACCTCGACCGAGCCTTCGACCAGTGCGATACGCGGAACATCCGCGCGGAGATCGACCTCGAAGATGGTGCCGAGCGCGCGCGTGACCGAATCTCCGGCCTCGACGAGGAAGGGACGCGACGCGTCGTGTGCGACCTCGAACCTGGCGCGGCCGTCATGCAGAATGACGCGGCGTTCGCCGTCCGAGAAGCGCGTCTCGATGCGGGCGCCGTCCATCAGCGTCACGCGCGTCCCGTCGGCGAGCCTGCTCTCGCCTTGCACCGAATTGGTGGCGATGACCGGCTGGTCGCTGTTGCCACCGATCAGATACCAGCCGAATCCGAGCGCGATCACCGCAGCGAGGATTGTGGCAAAAGCCCATCGCCGCCCGCCGGGTTCACGCTCCCGAGCATCGGCCCGAACATCGGCCTCGATCCGGGACGGCGACATGGCCGCGGCCCAGGTCCAATTGTCGCGTGCTTCGTCATAGGCCTTGGCATTGCCCGGCTTGGCCAGCCACTCGTCGAACGCTTCCCGGTGCAGCTCGGCATCGGGTCCCATCATCTTGTCGAGCCAGGCGGTGGCTTCGCTATCGGCGCGGCTCACTGCTTGCCCCGCGCGCGCTTAATGGCGGCAAGGGCCTTGGTCATGTGGCTTTCGACCGTCTTCACGCTGATTCCCTTGATTCGAGCGATCTCGGGATAGCGTAGTCCTTCGAAGCGATGCATCAGGAAAATCTCGCGCGTGAGCGGAGATAGCCTCGAAATGGCTCTTTCTGCCCGGCGCAAAACGTCGCGCGCCTCGAGCGCGGCATGCGGGTCGCTCGCTCCCTCATGTTCATCGCAGAAGCTGTCGTGCTGCGACCGGTGACGGCGCCCGTCGGCGCGACCATATTCGGCGAGGAGCATCCGGGCGCTCTTCACGAGATAGGCGCCCGGGCCTTCGACAAGTGCGGCTAGGCCGCCGCGCGCGCTAGCGAATCGGCTAAAGACTTCTTGCACCAGATCGCCGACATCCTGGGTCGGCGCACGGTTCTTGAAGAAGCGGGTTATTTGCGGCCGGTGCTCGGAGTAAATCGCCTCGATGCGCGCCGAGCGGCCGAAGCGCTCCCAATCCTCGGGTGGCAAGGGATCGCCGCCGGCAACTCCCGGTCGCTCGCTGTCCTTGTCCTCGAAGTCCATGCCTGCCGCCTTCCCGTTCGGGACGAAGGCGGCAAGCCGGGCGTTGAGAACTTGCTTAGCGAACAAGCGCCGCCGCCTTTAGCCCTAGGGCTTGGACATGCGCAGCGGCCACCCGGCAGGATGGAAAAGATCGATAATACTAAGCAGGTTCTCACGCCTGGCATCGTGCGCCTTGAGCCCGATGCATCTGAAAGCATAGCCCTGCGCGTTCCGCTTGCAAGCCGGAGGCACGAAATTAGATCCAGATTGAGTCTAGTTAGCCATCCGGTTCGGCTGCTAGGATCGTCGCATAACGTCCGGATTCGGCCACCTGCGGTAGGATGAAGGAATCCGATCGATGCGATAGCAATTGCCGCGCGCCACGCTAGCTTGTCCACTTGAACGTAGCGAGCAGGCCCATGGACGTCGATTCCGATCACGCGACCGAGGCCGTCAGTGCCATCGAACTTGTCCCCACCATCCTGGATACGGTGTGCCGTCTGACCGGCATGGGCTTTGCAGCCGTCGCCTGCGTCACCGATACGCGGTGGATTGCGTGCAGCGTGAAGGACGAGATCGCGTTCGGGCTTGCGCCGGGCGGCGAGCTCGATCTCGAGAGCACCATCTGCCATGAAATTCGCCAGAGCCGACAAGCGGTCGTCATTTCCGACGTCTCGGCTGATCCTCAGTATTGCGGCCACCACACGCCTGCGCGCTACGGTTTTCGCAGCTATATCTCATTCCCGATCATGCTTCCGGGCGGTCAATTCTTCGGGACGCTCTGCGCGATCGATCCCGAGCCGCACGATCTGGCGCGGCCCGAGGTGCAGAATGCGTTTCGGATGTTCGCTGAGCTCATTGGGTTCCACCTCAGTGTGAGCGACACGTTGAAGGAAACGCGGGCCGATCTGGGGCGCGAACGTGCGACCGGCATCCAGCGCGAGCAGTTTATCGCGGTCCTCGGGCACGATCTGCGCAATCCGATCGCCGCGTTGGGGGCAGGCGTATCGATGCTTCGGCGCGGGCAAACGGCGGAGAGAACAGAGGTTGTTCTCGACGCCATGCAGGCCACGATCGACCGGATGAATGCGATGGTCGGGAACATTCTCGATTTCGCGCGTGGGCGCCTGGTCGGCGATATGCCGCTCCGCCTCGAGCCGGTGACTGTGGGCGACGTCGTCGCCCAGATCGCTGCCGAGCTGACGGTGGCCCATCCCGATCGGGCGATCGATCTCGATTGCCGGGTCGCTGCGCCGCTACAGTGCGACGCGCAGCGCATAGGACAGCTCACGTCGAACCTGCTCGGCAATGCCCTGACGCATGGGGCGAGCGACCAGCCGATCTCGATCATCTGCGAAGATGACGCAGACGAATTTAGGCTCTCTGTCTCTAACCGCGGCGCCGAAATACCCGATGAGGTTCGCGAGAATCTTTTCCTGCCCTTCGAGCAAGGGGGAAGCGACAGCAAGGCGGGCGGTCTCGGCCTCGGCCTATACATCGCGGCGACGATCGCAGCGGCGCATGGCGGCCGCATCGACGTCGCATCGTCGCCTGACGAAACCCGCTTCACCTTCAGGATGCCTATTTGACACGCTCGGAGTAGGCTGCAGGATCTACCGTCCCCACAAGTGCATCGGTCGCATTTGACTCAATGGTGATAGAGCGGGAATTGTCGTGCAGTGGCGGGGCATTCGCACGGGGCGAGCACCGATATCGCTCGCGGCAGAATCCGGAAATGCGCCGGCGTCGCGGTGACGATCTCACCATCGGTGTTCACCGGCATCGGTCGCCGCGTCTCGATGTCGAACTCGACGCATTTGGCGGTTCGCACTTCCTTCCACGCGCCATGCGTGCCGGACCGGAAGGCGCGGAGCATGAGGGCGAGCTTCCAGAGGTTTTTGACCTCGAGACTATAAAGATCGAGCGTGCCGTCATCGATCGCGGCATTTTCCTCGACGACATTGCCTCCGCCATAAAGGCGCCCGTTGCCGATCGCGACCTGATACGTGCTGACGGTCCTCGACTCGCCCTTCTCGTGGATCCTCGCACGGAACCGCTGAGCAGCCAGGATGACCCGCAGTGCGGCGACGGCATAGCCGAGGCGCCCGAACCTCTTCTTGATCGCCGGGTCGAGCTTCTGGGCAAGTTCGCTGCTGATCCCGATGCTCGCGACATTGAAGAAGGCATGGCCATTGACCGTGCCGACATCGATCCGTCGGCTGTGACCCTCGACAATGACGTCGGCCGCCGCCGCGAAATCGAGCGGGATCGACAGGGTGCGCGCCAGGTCATTCGCGGTTCCGGCGGGAATGAGTCCTAGCGGCAGGCCGCTCTCGATCACTGCCGGCGCAGCGGATGAGATCGAACCGTCGCCGCCGCACACGACAATGATATCGGCGGTCTGATGCAGGCGTGTCACGTCGCGTGCAATTTCGGGCAGGCTCTCGAACGGTTCGACCGTCACCAGAAGGCCGCCGGCTGCGAGGCGCTCGCGAACGGGAACGAGTGCCTGCTCGCCCTGCCGCGCCTTCGCATTGTGCAGCACGAGAGCGCGCGTACCTTTGGGCCACGGCATCGACACGATCCTGTTCAGCAGAGTTACGACCGTCGAGCGCGTGCCTTCAGAAGAACCACGTCCGATAGAGCAGGCCTATATATTGCCGCGACGAGGCCGGGAAGCATCCGTATCGATGCAGCCCCTTTTTCGGCTTCGTCATATCCTTGGCACGGTCGCTCGCCCTGATCGCTCTTCCAATCTCGATGTTCGACCGGTCCCATCCAAGAGCGCTCCGCCAATCTGGTCGGCGGCGGCGCCTGCGCAAGCGAGGCGTAGCCTCACTCCTCCGCTGCGCTTCGACCCTTCGGGTGCGCAAGCGCCTCAAGCCGCCGACCCGCCCGGCTGCACGCCCGGGATGGTCCCGGGCAAATCAGCAGGAGTATCGACATGGCGAGCATCGGCATCGTCAGCGGCAGCATCGAGAAGGGCTTTGTGGGCCAGCTCATCACGCTGTCGATCAAGGCACCGATCGAGATACGCCCCAACCGCGGCAAGGCGAGCGATGTACAGCCCGACTATCGCGTTTGGTCCGATGGCGTCGAGATCGGCGCCGGCTGGATCCGCGTCGCCGAGCAATCGGGGCGTCCCTATGTGTCGCTCTCGCTCGCGACCCCCGAGTTCGGGCCGCGGCGTATCTACGCCAATCTCGGGCGGGCCGCGGGGCAGGATCGCGACGACGTTTTCGCGATCATCTGGACACCCGCCGACTGAGCGGAGGCCATCTTGCGGCATCCTTGCGCATCGGAACAATCTTCCGGGTGCAAGGGTGCCGCCACCTTGTTAGGGTGATCGCAATGCAGAGCAGCCTCGAACATCTTCCCCCGCAAAAGCAACGCGAGATCGAGCGCGTCGTCGAGATCATCTTCGAGGAATTCGAGGATGCGCTGGCGCTCGCGACGCAGGACTGGAAGCGCAAGGGCCGGATTTCGAAGATCATCCTCTACGGCAGCTATGCGCGCGGCGGCTGGGTCGACGAGCCGCATACTGCGAAGGGCTATCAGTCGGACTATGACCTGCTGATCATCGTTAACGACAAGCGGCTGACTGATCGCGCCGACTATTGGTCGAAGCTCGACGACCGGCTCATTCGTGAGCTGTCGGTGACGAAGCGACTCCGGACTCCGGTGAACTTCATCGTTCACAGTCTCGACGAGGTGAATGCGGGTCTCAGCCAAGGGCGCTATTTCTTCATCGACGTCGCGCGTGACGGGATCGCGCTCTACGAGGCTGACGGGAGAGAGCTTGCGGAGCCCAAGCCGATGACGCCGCACGCTGCGCTCGAGATGGCGCAGGAGTATTTCGAGGAGTGGTCGGCCGGAGCGTCAGAGTTCTTTGAGACGGCAAAGTTCGCGCGGCAACGTGGCTGGAGTAAGAAGGCTGCCTTTCTGCTCCACCAATCGGTCGAGAGCTATTATCACTGCATATTGCTCGTCTGCACCTTCCACACCCCGCACATCCATAATCTCGCCTTCCTTCGAACGCAGGCAGAACGGATCGATCAGCGACTTTTCGATGCATGGCCGCGCGAGGTGAAGGCCGACCGGTCGCGCTTCGAGAAGCTCAAGGAGGCCTACATCAAGGCGCGCTATTCGAAGCACTACAGCATCACCGCCGACGAACTGGAATGGCTCGGCGAGAGGGTTCAGCACCTCGCCGATATCGTCGAGATTATTTGCCGTGACCGCATTGCTGAGCTTGAGGCGACGGCGCGTCAGGCGGGTTAAGGCCCGCTACTTCTTTCCGCGGAACCGCTCGAATTTGGCCTTGCCCTCGGCAGTCTCGACCGCTACATTGGCATTGCTGCATTCATCGCCGCGCATAGCGCCCGCTGCGCAGCTTCGGACGACGTCGCGTGCTGTCCGCCGTCAGCGCCAATGGCACAGATTTGAGGTTGTGATTTAAGGAGGATTTGGGCTTCGTCGTAGTGACGAAG
>OFTY01000626.1_pt1 | contig 22321 bp, 27 predicted proteins | sample 1775061 | NCBI WGS metagenome assembly OFTY01 (sample SAMN08195773, study PRJEB24354) | sludge metagenome | isolation source: sludge from phenol fed wastewater aerobic bioreactor B | place: India: Nagpur | collected 2016-09-16 | reverse complement strand
CAGAATGCGTCGACGGCGATTGCGAGATCCGCACGGTGGATGGTGGCACCTATCTGAAGATCCTTTCGATCGGGACCGAGCCGGACCGCTATACGCTTCGGTCATTGAACGCTAAAGACATGGTGAATGTCGAGGTGGTTTGGGCCTCTCCTGTCGAGGGCGTGCTACCGCGGCGGGCGCTTGAGAAGTGGAAAATGCGCCAAGCATAGGGGGCGGCTTTGATTGAAGAATGGATGCTTCCGGTTCTGGCCACGGCAGTCATTGTTGGTGTGATCGTTCTTTTTGCCAAAGAAAAGAGTGACGAGCCAGGCACTGATATTGCATCCGATCCGTCTCCACAAAATGAGCGATCCGAAGCCAGAGAGACGCCTGCCATATCCGCCAATTCTCCATACGAGATCTGGAGAATTTGGGGCTTACTTCTAACCATTGGAGGAGGCGCGGGATTCGCGTTTTCCTTGCTTATGGAAACCACGGTCGAAAGCTACGCTTCTGGCATTCTAGGTTCCGGTGGCTCGTCGTCGATCGTGAATATAGGTTTGCTTTTTCAAAAGGGGACGGCGCTTGCGGCGTCACTGTCCGCAATCGGCATTGGCGTTTTTTGCCTCGCGGTTTCTGCCATTCTTTTGGCAATCGATGGTTTACGCAGGGGCGAATAGGCGATTATTGAAGGGGGAGATAATGCGCATTTGCATGATTATGGTGACGGCCCTGCTGGCGTCATCTTGCTCCGGCGGCGCACAGGACGATTCCGGCCCAAGCGAGGGCGCCCTACTCGTTGCAGCCCATGATCTCGTCCGCGCCGGCCTGAAAGACCCGGACTCGGCGCAGTTCCGAAATGACCGCATCGTCAAGTTCCAAGGCAAGAGCGTGGCTTGCGGCGAGGTCAACGCCGACAACAGCTTCGGCGGGAAGGCTGGATACAAGCGCTATGTCGCAGCCGGCGAAACCGCGGTCGTCACCGAGGAAGCCATGGAGCCCGCCGAGTTCGAGAAGGTATGGGCTCAGATTTGCCAATAACGTGGAGAAGATTATGCGCCTTTTGATCGCAGCCAGCCTCGCACTGGCAAGCACGACAGCCTTTGCTCAGGATGAACCTGGCAAGATCATCATGTTTCGCCCCGGCGCGATCATGGGCATGGGCGTCGCTTGCCCGATCCGCTACGACGGCAAGGAAGTCGTCGAGCTGGGGCGCAACAAGTTCGCCGAATGGGCGGTTCCCGCTGGCCGCTATATTCTCACCAACAAGACCGCCAGCGTCGAGGTGACGGTCGCTCCTGGCGAAACGCGCTATGTCCGATGCCAGATCAAGACCGGTTTCATGACGGGGCGCGCCGATCTGCAAATCGTCGATGCCGCATCATTCAACGCCAAGGCAGCGGAGTTCGAGAAAAAGGACGTGAACGCGGAATTTGCCGAAAGCGAAAAGCCTGCCGCGGAATAAACCCACCTCTCACTCCACAAAAATCAATCGCCTCCCCGGCCCGTGCCGAGGGAGGCTTTTTATTGAAATGTGACATTGCACACCTTTTATTGTTGACAGGTGTGTTGCTTCACACCATAACTCCCCCCATCACCCCGCCGATCCGAAAGCGAAGAAGCGGGCCAGATGGAGGAAAGAGCATGTCCCGCCATGAGCGCATTATCAAGCCAACGCCCGACCAGCGCCGCGCCTTTGCGGACTATCGTGCGGCGCTCTCGGTAGCCAACGCGCCGACCCCCGCGCTTTCGATCATCCAGCGCGAAATCATCGACACCGCGATCAAGGTCCGCAACGCCAACAGCGTCGGCCTGCCCACCGTGGCGCGCGACAAGAAGATCCAGCTTTTCGCCTTGCTGCGCGTTCGCCGCGCCATGCGGGAGGCGGTGGCGTGAGCGCCCCCTTCGACATCAACGCCGAATGCCGCGCCGCCGAGCTGACCAACTCCGAGCGCAACGCCTTCGCGCAATTCGCCCTCGGCTGGTTCTCGATCACCGACCCGAAGGAAGCAGCCCGCGCTCTTGAAGTGTGGCTGGCTGAGCGTCGTCAGGAAAGGAAGGCCGCATGACCCCCCGCGAAATCATCCGCTCGATCCCGGCGCAGGACTTCGTTTTCGGAATGTTGGCCTGCGGGCTCGCCTACCTGTTCGCAGCCGGAATCGCGCTCATCGCATCATGACATCAACCCCCGCCGCGTGCGCGGTCATCCAGTCGGCACAGCACGCGCCCCCAATCGTGCCGACTGGTAGAAGGACGAAAAGCCATGTTTATCACGAAGAAGCGGCATGAGAGTGAGATCGAAAACCGCGACGATGAAATCAGCCGTCTGCGCGGCGCCCGCATGATGGACGCCGAGACGATCCGCTTTCAGTCGGCCGAAATCCACCGCCTGCGCCCGCTGGCTCAGAAGCACCTCGACAAGCTCGCGCGCGACCGAAAGCGGGTTCGTGGCGGGGCGAAGTCGTCGGTCAAGCCGGCGGCGAAGAAGGGGGCGGGGAAGTGAGAGGTTTCGCCGCTATCGGGCTGCACAGCCCCAAGGACAAGCACAACGTCGGCGGCGTGATCCGCGCGGCGCAATGCTATGGCGCGGCCAGCGTGGCGATCAGCGGCGAACGCATCGACGGCAAGTGGATCAGGTCGGCGGCGAACACGACGGCAGGCCAGCGCCACATGCCGGTGTTTCGTGGCGATCTGCGCTCGCTTATCCCGTTCGGCGCAATCCCCGTCGCAGTCGATCTTGTCGATGATGCCGAGTGCCTGACGCGCTTCCATCATCCTGAAAGCGCTTTCTACATTTTCGGGCCGGAGGACGGGACGCTTGGCGCTCAGGTTCTCGACTGGTGTCCGCGCCGCGTGATGGTCCCGACGCGATTTTGCATGAACCTCGCCGCGACCGTGAACGTCGTTCTCTATGACCGGCTTTCCAAGCAAATGGACCGGCAGACGGGAAGGATGGCAGCATGACCCCCCGAGGCCACCGCAAGAGCATCATCGGCGCCCCCGCGTTCGTCTGTAGCGGGCGCGGTGGTCGTGGGCGCCTGCTTCCCACGCCGCCCGCATGGTCGGCCCCGCGCGATCGGCAGGCAGAGGCCATTGCCGAGCGGGATCGCGAGCGCGCAAGGCGGGCGCTGCACTTGTCGGACGAACGCACACCGCTCAGTGTCGTGCGGGGGTTGGCGGCGTGAATCGCAGATATTCGCGAAAGGATGGACCAATGACGAAGAACCGCCTCAAAGACCTCAACGACCATCTGTTCGCGCAGATGGAGCGTCTTTCCGAGGAAGGCATCAGCGCCGAGCAGATCGAGGCCGAAGTGAAGCGCACAGACGCAATCGTTGCCGTGTCGGATCAGATCATCGCCAACGCCAATTTTCATCTCAAGGCGGCGACCCTGATCGCTCAGCATGGCGACAGGTTCAAGAAGTCGCTGCCGATGATCGAGGGGCCTTCGGAATGAGGCGAGGCCGCATCCCGTATAGCGATGCCGAGATGACTTGGCTGGAAGAAAATTACCGCATGGTGATTTCCGACTACCACCGCGCGTTCGTCGAGCAATTCGGGCGCGATGACGTTTCGCTGTCGCACCTGAACCAGCTTCGCAAGCGCAAAGGTTGGAAGGTGGGCCGGGACGGCGCCCGCTATAAAGGACGCCTGAGAACCTTCAACGCCGAAGAAACCAAGTGGCTCAGCGATAATCGCGCGCTGCCGATCAAGGACTATCTGGCTGGCTTTCTGGCGTCTTTCGACCGCCCCGACGTGACCGAGCGCAAACTTCACGCCCTCCGCAAAGCGCAGGGGTGGAAGACTGGCCGAACTGGAAAATTCGTCAAAGGGCAGGAGCCGCCGAACAAGGGCAAGAAATGCCAGGAGGGCGAAGGCGGTCGTCACCCGAACGCGCGTCGGACCCAATTCAAGAAGGGCCATATGCCGCACAACACGCAGTATCTTGGCCATGAGCGCGTGTCGAAGAATGGCTATGTCGAGATCAGTGTCGCGGAAACGAACCCGCATACCGGATTCGAGCGCCGCTATGTCCTAAAACACCGCTGGCTATGGGAGCAGGCGAACGGGCCGGTTCCGGAGGGCCATGCGCTCAAATGCCTCGACGGAAACAAGCAGAATACCGACCCGAGCAATTGGGAGGCGATAGATCGCGGCGTCCTTGCGCGCCTCAACGGAGGTCGGTTCAAACGGACGCTCGCCTATGATGACGCCGCTCCGGAATTGAAGCCGACCGTCATGGCGCTCGCGAAACTTCGCCACCGATCCGGCCAGATGAAGCGAGGCGCAGCATGACCTACGCAGTCCACTCCCTCCACACCCCCGCCGTCAAGGTAACGTCCGGCACCTACACGCTGGACGGACAAACGCGCATCCCCTCTCCCCCTCCTTTGCATGAAGCGGAGAGCTTTGGCGATGCAGAGGCATGGCGGCTTGGGGAGCTTGAGAAGGTGAAATCGAGATGAACGCGATAACCCTCAACATCGACGTGGGCGAACTAGCCAGCGCGCTTGCCGATCAGCTTGCACAGCGCGGGCTTGTCGTTCCGCAAGTGACTGTCGAGCATCCCGATCCTGACGAGCTTTGGAGCGCGAAACAGGTGCGGGAATATCTCGGCATCAGCACTAGCACATTCTATCAGCGCCGTGCGACACCGGGCTTCCCGTCCATCGTTGACAGGCCGGGGCAACCGCGTTGGCTCGCCAGCGAGATACGCGCATGGGCTGCGGGGAAGTGAGCCTACAACTGCCCCGCCACGTCGGCCGCGGATCGGTGGTAGTATCGCATCAACATGCGAATGTCCCGGTGCCCGGTCATGCGGGCGAGGTCGAGAACGTCGATCTTGAGCGCGAGCCGCGAGATGGCCTCATGTCGCGTGTCGTGAAAATGCAGCCCTGTTACCGCAGCCTTGTCCCGGTATTTGCGGAACAGCGCATCAAGCATGGCAGCGGTCAGGCCGAACAGCGGGCCATCGGTTTCGGGAAGGCGAGCAAGCAACGTCAAGGCGCGCTGAGACAAGGGCACGTCCCTGCCGTAACCGTTCTTCGTCATATCGAGGCGCGCGACATTGCCGGCCACGTCTTTTCCGGTCAGCCCGCAAATTTCACCCGCCCGCATCGCCGTCTCAATCGCGAACAGGAACGCCGCGGCGACTTTCTGCGGCTTGGTGACGGCAAGATGCTCGCCAGCCGGATCGAAGCCGCAGGCGTGGGCAATGGCGGCAATCTCGCCGTCGCTGATACGTCTCTCGCGCGGCGGGGAGTCCTTTGGCCTCTGGACGCCGGAACATGGGTTGGCGGGCAGCCAGTGCCACTCCTTCACGGCGCGGGTGAAGATGCTCACCATCAAATTCATGTCGCGGGCGACCGACGCCGAGCTTACCGCCTCAAGCCGCCTATCGCGCCACGCCGCTATGTCGGGCGCTGCAATGCTGGCGAGCGAGATGGATGCGACCGGATCGCGCATGAACGCCCGCAGCCGAGCCGTCTCGTTTCGCACGCCGCGCTTCGTAGGCGTAACCTCGGCGAGGTATCGGTCCATCATGTCGCGGACAGTCCGAACGCCGGGGCCAGTCTTGTCATATTCCCCGCGCTCGTAACGTGCCGTAATGTCGGCTTCGGTGACAGCAGCCCAAGCAGCAGCGGCGCGCTTCGTGTCGAACGACTTGCCCTTGCGTATCCCAAGCCTATACACCTCGACATGCCACTTTTTGCCGCGTTGCCGGATGCTGGCCACCGAATCCCCCATTGCCGTAATCGTGTCGGAGGCTTTGCCGTAAACATGGCGGTGCGTTTACGCAAGGTTTCTGCAATGTTCCGCGAAAGTTCCGCTTGCATTACGGCAGAAAATACGGCAATAATCGGCGGAAAGGCTAAGGATCAGCGCCGAAACTTTGTTTTTTATGGTGCCCCTGGCCGGACTCGAACCAGCACTCCTTGCGGAACTCGATTTTGAGTCGAGCGCGTCTACCAATTTCACCACAGGGGCCTGCCACGGGCGCATCGCCCGAAAGCGCGGCGCTCCCCCTAGGGCGAAGCGCCGCCGCTTGCCAAGCTATTTCTTCAATTCCTTCGCCAACGTCTTGGCGGTCGCCTTGCCATAGGGCGGCTTGAAGCCGGCGAGCCCGGCGACGTCGAGCTTGGGCTGGCGATAGACGGCGCGCGCGTGACTGAAGGTGCGGAAGCCGTCCAGCCCGTGATAATTGCCCATTCCCGACGGTCCGACCCCGCCGAAGGGCAGGTCTTCCATCGCATTATGAAACAGCACGTCGTTGACCGTAACGCCGCCCGAAATCGTCCGCGTCAGCACGCGGTCCTCCTCGCTCTTGTCCTGCCCGAAATAATAAAGGCCGAGCGGACGGTCGTGCGCATTCACATAATCGATCGCCTCGTCGATGGTCTTGTAGGTCTTGACCGGCAGGATCGGGCCGAAGATTTCCTCCTGCATCACCTTCATATCGTCGGTCGCGCCGCGCACGATATGGAGCGGCATCTTGTGGCCGTTGGCGCTCGCGAAATCCTCGTTCGCGGGATTGACCTCGATCACCTCGGCGCCCTTTTCGCGCGCATCGGCCAGATAGCCCTGCAGGCGGTCGAAATTGCGGCCGTTGACGACCGAGGTATAGTCGTCATTCTTGAGCAGCGTGGGATAGAGCGAGGCGACACCCTTGCTCACGCTGTCGATCACCTCGCCCTCCTGATCCTCGGCGACGAGCAGATAGTCGGGCGCCAGGCAGATCTGCCCCGCGTTCATCATCTTGCCGAGCGCGACGCGCTGACCGACGAGGTCCTTGTTCGCGCTGCGCCCGATGAAGGTCGGCGACTTGCCACCCAGCTCGAGCGTCACGGGCACGAGATTATCCGCCGCGGCGCGCATGATATGCTTGCCGACGCTCGTCGCCCCGGTGAAGATCAGATGGTCGAAAGCCAGCTTCGAGAAAGCGACGCCAACGTCGGCCCCGCCCGTGAACACTGCCATTTCGCTCTCGTCAAAATAGTCGGGGACGAGGCGCGCCATCAGGTCGGAGACATTTTCGGTAAACTCGCTCGGCTTGATCATCGCGCGGTTGCCCGCCGCCAATATCCCCGCCATCGGCACGAAGACCATGCCGACCGGAAAATTCCACGGCGCCACGACGCCGACGACGCCCTTCGGCTGATAGACGACTTCGGCTTTCGCACCGAGCAGGCCGAGCGGAAAGGTGGGCTTGCGCTTTTCGCCGCGCGACCAAGCCGCCATATGCTTCTTGGCATGTTTGAGAGCGCTGACCGAGGGCATGATGTCGGTCATCAACGTCTGTTCGCGGCTGCGATGGCCGAAATCCTCGCTCACCGCCTTGGCGAAATCCTCGGCATGATCGACCAGCAGCGCGATCGCGCGGTCGATGCGGTCGGTGCGGACCGACAGGCTTTCGGGCATCGCGGCGGTAAAGCTGGCGCGCTGCGTTTCGAGCACGCGCTGCATCCGCGCGGTTTCGCTGGCGATATCTTCCTTGATGGCGGTGGCCATGACCCGTCTCCCCATATGATTGCGCCTGTTTGACCACGCTCTGCAGCGGGTTTCAAGTTGAAACGCGCATCGTTTAGGGCGATCCCCCTACCCCACCCCCTTTCGCAAGTGCAGCAAAGGCGCTAATCGGGCCACCGATGCCCTTTCCCCTACGGAGTCTTTTGCCATGACCGCCACCGATCCCGTCGTTTTCCTCTCCTATGCCCGCACCCCGATGGGCGGCATGCAGGGCGTGTTGTCGGACGCGAGCGCGACCGATCTCGGCGCGACCGCGGTGAAGGCGGCGGTCGAGCGCGCGGGCGTCGCCGGCGACGATGTCGAACGCATCTATATGGGCTGCGTGCTGCCCGCCGGCCTCGGCCAGGCGCCGGCACGTCAGGCGGCGATCAAGGCGGGTCTGCCCAAGTCGGTGCAGGCGACGACCGTGAACAAGGTGTGCGGTTCGGGCATGCAGACCGTCATCATGGGTGCCGAGGCGCTCGCCGCGGGCAGCATCGATCTCGTCGTTGCAGGCGGCATGGAGTCGATGACGAACGCCCCCTATCTGCTCAAGAAGCATCGTTCGGGCGCGCGCATCGGCCATGACACCGCCTATGATCATATGTTCCTCGACGGGCTGGAGGACGCGTATGACGCCGGCCGCGCCATGGGCACTTTCGCGCAGGACACCGCCGATGCCTATCAGCTCAGCCGCCAGGCGCAGGACGATTATTCGATCGAATCGCTGAAGCGCGCCCAGGCGGCAATCGCCGACGGCGCCTTCGCCGCCGAAATCACGCCCGTCACGCTGACCACCCGCAAGGGCGAGGTTGTCGTCGACACCGACGAACAGCCCGGCAAGGGCAACCCCGACAAGATCCCGACGCTGCGCCCCGCCTTTGCCAAGGACGGCACGATCACCGCCGCGACCAGCTCGTCGATCTCCGACGGCGCCGCCGCGGTCGTGCTGACGCGCCAGTCGGTCGCCGAAGCAAAGGGCAAGACGCCGGTCGCCAAACTTGTCGCGCACGCCGCGCACGCGCAGGAACCCAAGGATTTCACCGTCGCCCCCGTCGGCGCGATCAACAAGGTACTGGCGAAGGCCGGCTGGTCGATCGGCGATGTCGACCTGTTCGAAGTCAACGAAGCCTTCGCCTGCGTCGCGATGTTCGCGATGCACGACCTTGGCATTTCGCACGACAAGATCAACGTCCACGGCGGCGCGACCGCGCTCGGCCATCCGATCGGCGCCAGCGGCACGCGCATCATCACCACGCTGATCGCCGCGCTTCAGCGCCACGGCAAGAAGCGCGGTATCGCCAGCCTGTGCATCGGCGGCGGCGAAGCCACCGCGGTCGCGGTAGAGCTGGTTTAGGCCAGCTTGATGCTGTCATTGCGAACCCGGCGAAAGCCGGGTGAAGAAATCCAGAGCGGTTTATGCCGGCTCTGGACTGCCGCGCGGCTCCGCCGTTCGCAATGACGAAGCATGGCGACGATCGCGCGCGGCCATTTTCAACCCGCGCGACACTTTGCGACACTAATGTCCTCAAAATAAACGCGGCATTCCGGCTCCGTTCAAATCGACTCGCCTAATCCTTTTCCTGTCATCGGGCAGATCCCCTCCCCCTGACGGCAAGACAAGGAATGGCATTATGAAGAGCAAAATTCTCACCGCCGGCCTGATCGCCGCGATGATGGTCCCCGCCGTGGCGCAGGCCCAGACCCGCGAGCTCGCCCGCGATCGGCAGGATATTCGCCAGGAACAGCGCGACCTCAACCATGCGAAACGCTATGGCGATCGCCATGATGTGCGCGATGCCCACCGCGACGTGCGCGACGCGAAGCGCGAATATCGCGAGGACAAGCGCGACTGGCGCCGCGACAATCGCTACCAGAACTGGCGGGCGCCGTTCAGCTATCACCGCTTCGCGGTCGGCAATTCGCTGCGTTCGACCTATTACGCCCCGACCTATCGCCTGAACTATGATGCGCGCTGGGGCGTCCCGAAGGCGGGCCGCAACCTGGCCTATGTCCGCCACTATAACGACCTGTTGCTGGTCAATGTGCGCACGGGCAAGGTGGTTCGCGTCTATTACAACCACTTCCGCTGGCGCTAAATGCCAACGGCGATGAGAAGGGGCCGGCAGGCGACTGCCGGCCCCTTTGTCATGCGTTGCGGGGTCATGCGTTGCGGGCGATCAATCGCCCCAGATATGGTCGGTTTCGATCCAGCCCTTGCGGCCCTTCACGTTGAACAGGCACCAGCCGTCCTTGCAGTCGGTGATGCGGCCGACGACGCCGGCCTCGGCGCGAAAGGCGATCGCCGCGGCGGCGTCGGGCTTTTCGCGCATCGGACGGATGCCGCCGGTGACGATTGCGGTGCGCGTACGGCTGAGCAGCCGCGCCGCCATCCACCCCTGCGTCCCGTCGGGATCCTCGATCTTGCGCCAGATATCGTGGCGCGCGACCACTTTGACGGGCAGATCCTTGCGCCGATATTCCCACACCACGGGCACATCGGGCGACGGTCCCTTGCGCATCCGCGCCTCGTCGACGCTGATCGACGCCCAATAGGGCAGTTCGGGATCGCTTTGCGCCGCGGCGGGTCCGGTCGCCACGGCCAGCGTCAGGAGGGCGAATATCGTGCGGCTGGTCATTCGCCTGCCTTGTCAAAATCGGGGGCGCTTTTCAACCGTTCGCCGCAGCCTTCGCCCCGTTCGTCCACAGCGGCTTTCGCGTCGGCGCACGCTTGGCCCTCTTGACCCCCACGCGCCGCCGCGCTCTATCGGCGCCATGCCCGATTCATCCCGCCCCAAACGCCCGCGCGTCATCGTCACCCGCCAGTTGATGCCGGCGGTCGAGGCGCGCATGGCCGAATTGTTCGACGTCGCCCTGTCGGCCCACGATCACGCCTTTACCAAGGACGAGCTCAAGGCCGCGGTCGCCGATTGCGACGTGCTGGTGCCAACCGTGACCGACGAGATCGATGCCGAGATTATCGGCGCAGCGGGCGATCGGCTCAAGCTGATCGCCAATTTCGGGGCCGGGGTCGATCATATCGACCTCGCTGCCGCGCGCGCGAAGGGCATCATGGTCGCCAACACCCCCGGCGTCTTTACCGAGGACACCGCCGACATGACCATGGCGCTGATCCTGTCGGTTCCCCGCCGACTGGCCGAGGGCGAAAAGCTGATGCTCTCGGGCAAATGGCAAGGCTGGGCGCCAAGCGCGATGCTGGGCCACCGCGTCGGCGGCAAATTGCTCGGCATCGTGGGCATGGGGCGCATCGGCCTCGCTGTCGCGCGGCGCGCGCGCGCCTTTGGCCTGTCGATCCACTATCACAATCGCCGCCGCCTGCCCGAAACGATCGAGGAAGAATTGGGCGCGAGCTATCATGCGAGTGTCGATACGCTGCTGCGGATCAGCGACGTGGTCACGATCCACTGCCCGCACACCGCCGAAACCCATGAGATGGTCAGTGCGGCGCGTATCGGTGCGATGAAGCCGACCGCCTATCTGATCAACACCGCGCGCGGCGAGATCGTCGACGAAAAGGCGCTGATCGCGGCGCTCAAGACCGGCCGCATCGCGGGCGCGGGGCTCGACGTCTATACGCACGAACCTGCGGTCGATCCGGACCTGCTCGCGCTCGACAATGTCGTGCTGCTGCCCCACCTCGGCTCGGCGACGATCGAGGGCCGCGAGGCGTCGGGCGAAAAGGTCATCGCCAATATCCGTGCCTGGTGCGACGGGCACCGGCCGCCCGATCAGGTGCTGGAGGGGTGGGCTTAGCCTGAGCTACGATAACGGTTCGCCATACCGCTCTGGATTGCTTCGTCGCTGCGCTCCTCGCAATGACAGGATCTATCAATCCCCCGTCAGAATCCGGTCGACCAGTTCCTTCACCGTCGGGGTGAAGTTGTTGGAATAAAAGGGATCGGTCTTGAAGTTGAACGCGGCGTGGCCCGCGAACATCAGATTCTGGTCGACGTCGCCACCGTGCGCGATGTCCTGCAGCGTTTTCTGGATGCAGAAGCTGCGCGGATCGGCAAGATAGCCGGTCGAATAATCGTCATGGTCCTTCCACGCCGAAAAGCCGCAGTGCGACAGGCAGCCCATGCAATCGGCCTGATCCTTGCGGATCACCGTCCTATCCTCTTCGGTGACGAAGACGACCGTATTGTCGGGCGTCTTGAGCGCGGTGGTATAGCCTTCGGCCACCCAGTCGCGCGCGCGGTCGCGGTCGTGCGGGGTCACCCAGAAATTGCGCCCCTTCACGCCGACGTCGAGCTGCGCGACATGGTCGCCCGCTTCCTGCTTCGAATAGGGAATCTGCCGCTCCGACCGCGCTTCGAGATCGCGCAGGAAAGGATTGCGCACCGCGCTCGAATAAAAGCCTGTGGGCGAGAAGCGGTGAAGCAACACATCGCCCTCGTCGAGCGTGCGCAGCCGGTCCTTCCACTCCTGCGGGATCGGGCTTTCCTGCGTCAGCAGCGGCCGCGTGCCATATTGAAAGGCGATCGAGCCCAATTCGGGATTGTCGATCCAGTCGTTCCAGTCGCGCAGATACCAGACGCCGCCCGCCATCACGATCGGCACTTCGTCCGAAATCCCCTCGGCGCGCATCGTGTCGCGCAGCGCCTTGACGCGCGGATAGGGATCTTCGGGCTTCAGCGGATCTTCGGCGTTCGACAGGCCGTTGTGCCCGCCGGCGAGCCACGGATCTTCATAGACGACCGCCGCCATCAGATGCGCGACCTTGTGATAGGCGCGCTTCCAGAGCGCGCGAAACGCGCGCGCCGACGAGATGATCGGCAGATAATGGACATTGTGCCGCGCGGCGATTTCGCTGAGCTTGTACGGCATCCCCGCGCCGCAGGTGACGCCGGTGATCAGCCCCTTGGTGCGTTCGAGCACGCCTTCCAATACCTGCTGCGCCCCGCCCATTTCCCAGAGGACGTTGATGTTGATCGCACCCTTGCCGCTGGCGAGGTCATAAGCGCGCTTCACCTGTTCGACCGCGCCGTCGATGGCGTAGCGGACCAGCTCCTCGTGCCGTTCGCGGCGCGTCGCAGCGCGATAGACCTGCGGTACGATCTTGCCTTCGGCGTCGTAGCTGTCGGCGTTGACCGCCGAAACGGTGCCGATCCCGCCGGCCGCGGCCCAGGCGCCGCTCGACATATGGTTGGTCGCCGACACGCCCTTCCCGCCCTCGACCAGCGGCCAGACTTCGCGTCCGCCATAAAGGATGGGCTTCAAACCTTTGAACACTATAAACCTCTTTCTCTCCGCCGACTGCGCAGCCGCGCGCCAGCCCCCATTTGCCGTTTCCGTAAGCGGAACCGGACCGCCTTTGTCAATCGAAGGCGGGGTCCGACCCCAGGAAACGCCCCGTAAAAACGTCATAACCTTCCAGCGCGCGAGCATAGAGGCTTTGATAGCCCGCGACCATCCCGGATTCGGCGAAGCGCTCGGCGGCGACGCGCCGATTCTCCGCGCCGACCGCTGCGCGCAACGCCGCATCGTCCGCAAGGCGCGCCAGCGCGGCGCGAAAACCCGGCTCGTCCGCCGCAATGAACGGGCGGTTCGCCTCGCCCACCATAGCCGCCACGTCGCCGACCGCCGGGCTGACAACGGGCAGCCCCGCCGCCATCGCCTCGATCACTGCAATCGGCGCCTGTTCGCTCCGCGACGAGAGCGCGAGCAGGTCGAAATGGCCGATCCAGCGCGCCGGTTCGGGCATGAACCCCGCAAGCACCAGCCGGTCGGTCATGCCGCACGCCGCCGCCTCGGCGGCGATCGCCGCGCGCTCTGGCCCCTCCCCGACGATTACCAGCCGTACATGCGGCGGCAGCGCTGCGACCGCGCGCACGAGGCGCGGCAGATCCTTGACTTTGCGCAGCCCCGCCACCGTCCCGATCACCACCTCGCCCGGTCGGCGGACGAAGCCCGGGAGCGGCACCGATGGCGCGGCGACATAGGCCGCGACGTCGATGCCGTTGCGGATCAGATGGATGCGATCGGGCGGCAGTTTCCACTCGTCCACCGCAATCCCGGCGAGCAGCGTTGAAGGCACGACGACCCCGGCGGCGGTACGCAGCGCATAGCGGCGATAGAGGTTGCGCTTCCAGTTGCGCCGGACGCTTTCATCCTCGTTGAAACCGTCCTCATGATGAATCAGGCATGGCGGCATCTGATACCACCAGCGATGCCAGTAGAGCCGGTGCGCCATCACCCCGTCCATCGCGCCCCAATTATAGCTGAGCGCCAGGTCGAAGCGGTAGATATAGGTCGCCAGATCGCGGAAGCGCGCCAGCGACGGCCGCCCGGCCAGCGGCGGCGCATCGGTCGGAAAGCTGACGTCGATCCCCGGATCGATCGCATCGCGCGCGCCGAGCGCATCGGGGACTGCCGACAGGATCGTGTGCTGTGCCCGATCGCCCATCAGGTTCATCAGGCGAACCGCGCGCGCCTCCTTGCCGCCGAGCGAAAAGCTCGAATGGAGGTGAAGAATGCGGACGGGATGCTCCCGCTCCTCGATCGTGCCGACGTCGGTCACGCGGAGGGAAGCGCCGCGATCCAGGCGTCGATCGCCGCTCGCGCCTTGGGCTCGTCCATCGTCGGCGCGTGACCGACGCCCGGAACCTCGACCAGCGTCGCCTGGGGCAGCACCGTCTGCATCTTTGCGGCGGGCTGCTTGGCCAGAATGTCGGAGAGCGCGCCGCGCAGGATCAGCACCGGCGCATCGCCGAGCGCGCGATAGGCGGGCCACAGATCGATACCCTCCTGATCGCCTGCAAGGCGCAGCGGCGCCGCAATCTGCTTGTCGTAATCGGTGACGATGCGTCCTTCGGGGGTCAGCCGGTGGGTGCGCTTGGTGATGCGCAGCCAGTCGTGAATGTCATAGTCCGGATAAACCGCGGCGTTGAGATCGGCATAAGCGCGCGCCGCGTGCATCCACGTCGGCTGGCTGCCGCCGGCTCCGATATAGTCGCGGATGCGATCGAGCCCTGCCACCTCGAGTTCGGGTCCGACGTCGTTGAGTACGGCGCCGACAAGCCGCCCCGGCAGGCTGGCGGCAAGGAACATCGACACCAGCCCGCCGAGCGACGTGCCGACCGTCGCGAAACGCGCGATCGCCAGCTCGTCGAGCAGCGCGACGACATCCTGGACATAGGTCAGCGGGACATAGGTCATCGGATCCTTGGCATAGGCGCTCTCGCCCCGCCCGCGGAATTCGATCACGATCACGCGCCGCTGCGCCGCCATATGCGGTGCGAGCGCCTCGAAATCGCGGGCGTTGCGCGCCAAGCCGGGCATGCACAGGATCGGCGGCGCCTCCTCTGCGCTCGCGGGGCCATCATAGATGCGCGCGTGCAGGCGAACGCCGTCGGCCGACCACCAATAATGATCGCTCCATTCGCGCTGTGCATCCTGTCGCGCCAAAATCGCCCGTCCCCTTAAGCCGATACTATCCGCCTCTATCGCGAACCGCGCGCGCCGGTGCAAGCCACCCTGTCGCCCCCGCGGCGACCCGGCCGTTTTCCCGCGGCAGAGCCTATCGCGGTTGCCGCCGCACGCTTTCGCCGATAAGAGGACGGCAATGCTTTTGCCGCCCCCCAAAGATCGACCGCACCGGCGCCGCTGCGCGCCTAAATCGACGGGGGAGCGGAGATGAGCGAAGAGCTGCTTTCCTTCGAACCTGCAACCGGCGTCGAATTGTGGCGCGGCCGTATCAGCGACATCGATGCCGAAGTGGCGACCGCACGCGCCGCCTGGCCCGCATGGGCCGCGAAGCCCGTCACCTTCCGCACCGAAACGCTGCGCCGCTTTGCCGACCGGGTAAAGGCCGACGGCGAACAGCTTGCCGATCTGATCGCGCGCGAGACCGGAAAACCGCTGTGGGAAGCGCGGACCGAGGTCGAATCGGTCGCGAACAAGGTCGATATCTCGATCAAGGCCTATGCCGAACGCACCCCAAACCGCCGGATCGAAGGCGCGATGGGGCTGCGCAACGCGGTGCGCCACAAGCCGCACGGCGCGCTTGCCGTCCTCGGCCCCTATAATTTCCCGGCGCATTTGCCGAACGGCCATATCGTACCCGCGCTGATCGCCGGCAATTCGGTGCTGTTCAAACCGTCGGAAAAAACCCCGGCGGTGGGCGCGCGGCTTGTCGAATTGCTCCACGGCGCCGGCGTTCCCGAAGAGGTCGTGCGGCTCGTCATCGGCGGCCCCGATGCGGGTAAGGCGCTGGCCGCGCATCCGGGCATCGACGGCCTGCTGTTCACCGGATCGGCGCGCACCGGGGTCGCGATCAACCGCCAGTTCGCCGATCAGCCGGGGAAGATCGTCGCGCTCGAAATGGGCGGCAACAATCCGATCGTCGTCTGGGATACCGCCGATATCGCGACCGCAGCGACGATCGTCGTCCAGTCCGCTTTCCTGAGCGCTGGCCAGCGGTGCAGCAATGCCCGGCGGCTGATCGTCAAACAGGACATGGCCGACCGCCTGCTCGGCGAGGTCAAGACGCTCGCGGGACGGCTGATCGTCGATCACCCCCACGCCGAACCCGCGCCCTATATGGGGCCGGTGATCGATAACGAGGCCGCCGACGGCCTGACCGAGAGCTTTCTGATCCTGATGTCGAACGGCGGCCAAGTAATCCGGCACATGACGCGGCCCGATGCGAACCGTCCCTTCCTTACCCCCGGCATCATCGACGTCACCACGATGCCCGAACGCCCCGATGTCGAGCTGTTCGGCCCCCTGCTCCAGGTGATCCGCGTCGACAGTTTCGAAGCCGCGATTGCCGAGGCGAACAACACCGCCTTCGGCTTGTCCGCGGCGCTGATCGGCGGGACACCGCAGCTTTACGACCAATTCTGGGCGAATGCCCGCGCCGGCGTCATCAACTGGAACCGCCCGACCAACGGCGCCTCCTCGGCCGCGCCCTTTGGCGGCGTCGGCCTGTCCGGCAATCACCGACCGAGCGCCTTTTATGCCGCCGACTATTGCGCCTATCCGGTCGCCAGCTCCGAAAGCGACGCGCTGCGCGCTTCGATCGGGGTCGGCCTGCGCGATGACGACACGCCGAAGCTGGTGACGAAGAAATATCTCTGACCGCCAGGTCGGAGGCAATTTTAGCTTCACCCTCGCCAACAAAGCCTGCTTTGCGATTCCGGCGCCCCTCGACCAATTAGGATGGCATGGAAAAACAACCTTCTTTGGCGGGCAAGCTGTGGCTCGTCGGCGCCGGGCCGGGCGATCCCGATTTGCTGACGCTGCGCGCCGCGCGGCTGTTGGCAAGCGCCGACCTTGTCGTTCATGACGGGCTGGTGGGGGCGGGCGTGCTCGCGCTGATCCCGCCGCATGTCGAACGGATCAGCGTTGCCAAGCAGCGCAGCCGCCACACGATGAAGCAGGACCTGATCAACGCGCTGATCGTCCGCGAGACGCAGAGCGGCAAGCAGGTCGTTCGGCTGAAGGGCGGCGATCCCTTCATTTTCGGCCGCGGCGGCGAAGAGCTTGACGCCGCGCGCACGGCGGGCCTCGCAGTCGAGGTCGTTCCCGGCATCACCGCCGCAGCGGGCTGCGCCGCGCAGGCGGGCCTCCCCCTCACCCACCGCGAGGATGCGAGCGCGGTCAGCTTCGTTGCGGGCCAGTGCAAGGATCTCTCCGATCAGGACTGGTCGGGCCTTGCCGGCCACGGCCGCACCCTCGTCATCTACATGGGCCTCGCAACCGCGCATGCGATTGCCGACAAGCTGATCGCCGACGGCGTTTCACCGGGCCTGCCCGTCGCGGTGATCGAACGCGGCACCACCGCCGATGCGCGCGTTCTGCGCACCCTCCTCACCGACCTTGGCGACCTTGTGGCGCGCGAGGCGGTGCAAAGCCCGGCGCTGATCGTCGTGGGCAAGGTCGCGGCGCGCGCCGATGCGCTCGATTGCCTCGGCGCGCCGGGGATCGCCGAACAGATAAGGGACTTCACATGAAATTGCTCACGGGCAACGACCTGAAAACAGGATTTGTCACCTGGTGGACCGGCGCCGACTGGTCGCTCCATATCGAGGACGCCGCCGATGTCGGCGAGCATGGGGAGGCAATCCTCGCTGCCGAGGAAGGCGCGCGCCGTGTCAACGCGCCCTATATCATCGCGGGCGAAGCGACGCCCGAAGGTCCTCGCCCGGCGCACATCAAGGACCGCATTCGCGCGCTCGGCCCGACCGTGCGCCCCGACCTGACGCTGAAACCGGCCGATCCCAATGCCGGCGACTGGGTGATCTGACATGTATAAATATGACCAATATGACCAGGCGATGGTCGATGCCCGCGTTGCCGAATTTTCGGATCAGGTGAAGCGCCGCCTTGCCGGCGAGATCACCGAGGATCAGTTCAAGCCGCTGCGGCTGATGAACGGCCTCTATCTTCAGCTTCACGCCTATATGCTGCGCGTCGCGGTGCCTTACGGAACGCTCGACAGCCGCCAGATGCGGATGCTCGCGCATATCGCGCGCAAATATGACCGGGATTACGGCCATTTCACCACGCGCCAGAATATCCAGTATAACTGGATCAAGCTGGAGGATGCGCCCGCGATCCTCGCCGACCTCGCCTCGGTCGAGATGCATGCGATCCAGACGAGCGGCAACTGCATCCGCAACATCAGCTCGGACCAGTGGGCCGGTGCCGCCGCCGACGAGATCACCGACCCGCGTCCGTGGGCCGAGCTGCTGCGCCAATGGTCGAGCTTCCACCCCGAATTCAGTTATCTGCCGCGCAAGTTCAAGATCGCCGTCATCGCCGCCGAGGAAGATCGCGCCGCGATGCGGCTGCACGACATCGGTATCCAGATCGTCGAGCGGGACGGCGTCCACGGCGCCGCATTCTACGTCGGTGGCGGCATGGGCCGCACGCCGATGATCGCGCCGCTGATCAAGGATTTCGTGCCGCTCGAGGACATGCTGAGCTATGCCGAGGCGTGCCTGCGCGTCTACAACCGCTACGGCCGCCGCGACAATATCTACAAGGCGCGGATCAAGATCCTGATCCACGAACTTGGCGCCGACGAATATCGCCGTCAGGTCGAGGAAGAATTCGCGCATGTGAAGTCGCTGGGCATCGATCCGCCGAAGGCCGAGTTCGATCGCATCGCCAAGCAGTTCGCGCCGCCTGCGCTCGATGCGTCGGCGCCCGGCGAAATCGGCCGCAGCGACCCCGACTTCGCGGTCTGGGTCGACCAGAATGTCGCCGCGCACAAGGTGCCGGGCCATGCGATCGTCAACATCAGCCTGAAGCCCGTCGGCGGCATCCCGGGTGACGCCAGCTCGGCGCAGATCGACCTGATGGCCGACCTCGCCGAAGCCTACAGCCATGACGAACTGCGTGTGACCCACGCGCAGAACATCGTGCTGCCGCACGTCCGCAAGGCCGATCTCTACGCGATCTGGCAAAAGCTCGACGCAGCGGGGCTCGCGACGCCGAACCTCGACCTGATCAGCGACATCATCGCCTGCCCCGGCCTCGATTATTGCAGCCTTGCCAACGCACGCTCGATCCCGGTCGCGCAGAAGATCGCGGCGCGCTTCTCCGACCTCGGCCGCCAGAAGGAACTGGGCGAACTCAAGCTCAAGATTTCGGGCTGCATCAACGCCTGCGGGCATCACCATGCCGGCCACATCGGCATCCTGGGCGTCGACCGCAAGGGCACCGAAAACTACCAGCTTTTGCTCGGCGGATCGGGCGCGGAGGACGTGTCGCTGGGCACGATCACCGGCCCCGGTTTCGACGAGGATGGCATCGTCGATGCGATCGAGCGCGTCACCGACAAATATCTGGCCGAACGGAGCGAAGGCGAACGCTTCGTCGACACCTTCCGCCGTGTCGGCATGGCCCCCTTCAAGGAGGCGATCTATGGTTGAACGCGCCGATAATCAGTCCCTTCCGCAAGCGGAAGGATGGCATACCGACGGCGAAGAGCCCTGCGTCACGCTCGACGCCTTTCTGTCGCAATCGAACGCGACGGCGGTGCGGCTCGAACCCGACGAGGACGCGCGTGCGCTGATCCCGCACCTCGACCGGTTGACGCTGATCGAGATTGCATTCCCGAAGTTCCGCGACGGCCGCGGCTATTCGTCGGCGCGCATTCTTCGCGAGGCGGGCTATGCCGGCGAGCTGCGCGCGCAGGGCGACGTTCTGGTCGATCAGATAGCCTATATGAAGCGCTGCGGCTTCGACAGTTTCGCGCCCGAAAAGCCGCTCAACAATGCCGATGTCGAGGCGGCGCTGAGCCGCTGGCCTGAACATTATCAGACCGCCGCCGACGGCGCCGTGCCGATCTGGAAGCTGCGGCATGGCTGAGGTGAAGGCCGAGCCCCGCACCCGCGACCGGATCGACGTCGCGCCGCGTTTCACGCAGGCCGATGTCATCCGTCTCAACAACCTTTTCCGCGGCCAGGACGCGGGCGAGGCGGTTGCGAGCGTGATCGGCGCGGGGCTGATCGGCGACACCGCGATCGTGTCGAGCTTCGGCGCCGAAAGCGCGGTGCTGCTCCATCTCGTGACGCGCGTCGCGCCCGACATGCCCGTGCTGTTCCTCGACACGGGCAAGCATTTTCCCGAAACGCTGGCCTATCGCGACGAACTTGCCGCGCGGCTCGGCCTCAATCTCGTCAATCTCACGCCCGATGCCGCCGAACTCGCTGAAAAGGACGCGACCGAACTGCGCTGGTCGTATGATCCCGACGGCTGCTGCGAAATCCGCAAGGTCAAACCGCTCGAAAAGGCGCTCGCCGATTTCGACACGTCGATCACCGGCCGCAAGGGCTTCCAGTCGTCGACGCGCACCGGGCTGCCGCGCTTCGAGCTCGACGGCAGCACCGGCCGCCTGAAATTCAACCCGCTCGCCAACTGGACGCGCGAAATGCTCGACGATTATTTCGCCGAGCACGATCTGCCGCGCCATCCGCTTGAGGCAGAGGGCTATCCCTCGATCGGCTGCTCGCCCTGCACGTCTAAGGTCAAACCGGGCGAAGACCCGCGCGCAGGCCGCTGGCGCGGCTGGGACAAGACCGAATGCGGCATCCACGAAGCCGTGACGCCGATCGACGACAATCCGGCGAACGACCCGGCGTTCTGAGAACAGACCCGCGTGCCCCTGCGAAGGCAGGGGCCCATCTCCTGCCCCTTCGCCAGACGCAAGCTTTTGATTGCAAAACCTCGTGATGGGCCCCTGCCTTCGCAGGGGCACAGGGCGCGGCTATCTACTCATAATCCGCATAGGCCATGCTCTCGTCCGCCAGATCCTGGAATTTCGTCGTCTTGGCGTCGAAGTGGAGGCGCACCTTGCCGGTCGAGCCGTGACGCGACTTGGCGACGATCAGTTCGGCGAGGCCGAAGACACGTTCCATTTCGGCGGCCCATTCCTCATGCGCCGCGTGAATCTTGATATCGTCGCCCTCGACCGGGCGCTTGGGCTCGCGCGCCGCGACATAATAATCCTCGCGGAACACAAAGAGCACCATGTCGGCGTCCTGCTCGATCGAGCCCGATTCGCGAAGGTCGGAGAGCTGCGGCCGTTTGTCCTCGCGGCTTTCGACCTGACGGCTGAGCTGCGACAGCGCCATCACCGGAACGTGAAGTTCCTTCGCCAAGGTCTTCAATCCGCGTGAAATTTCCGAAATTTCCTGCACGCGATTGTCGCCGCTCTTCGAGGACCCCTGCAGCAGTTGCAGATAGTCGACGATGATGAAGCCGATGCCGTGGCGGCGCTGCAGGCGGCGCGCGCGGGTGCGCAGACTGGCGATCGTCAGGCCGGGCGTATCGTCGATGAACAGCGGCAGCGTCTGCAGCGCCTGCGCGGCGCGGGACAATTGCTGGAACTGCTCCTTGCTGATCTTGCCCATGCGCAGCGCCTCGCCCGACACCCCGGACTGTTCGGCGAGCACACGCGTCGCGAGCTGGTCAGCGGACATTTCGAGGCTGAAGAAGGCAACCTTGGCGCCCATATTCTTTTCGGGCGGAATCCCGTCCTCCTCGTCGCGCCGCCAGCGTTCGGCGGCATTATAGGCGATGTTGGTCGCAAGCGAGGTCTTGCCCATCCCCGGTCGCCCGGCGAGGATCATCAAATCCGAATTGTGCATGCCGCCGATCTTGGCGTTCATGCTGCCGATACCCGTCGTGATCCCCGACAGATGGCCGCCCGAATTGAGCGCGCGCTCGGCGGCTTGCAGCGCGGTCAGGCTCGCGGTGCTGAAGCTTTTGACCGACCCCATTTCGGCCTCGCCGCCCGCGACGCGGTAAAGCGCGGTTTCGGCTTCCTCGATCTGCGCGTGCGGATCGACGCTTTCGCTCGTGTCGAGCGCCCCCTCGACCAATCCCCGCCCGACGCCGACCAGTTCGCGCAGCAGCGCCAGGTCGAAAATCTGCCGCGCAAAGTCGCGCGCGCCGATCAGGCCGGCGCCGCTGCCGGTCAGTTGCGCCAGATAGCCGACCCCGCCGACCGCCTTCATCGCCTCGTCATTTTCGAAGAAGGGCTTCAGCGTCACCGGCGTCGCAATGCTGTTGCGCTCGATCAGCGCCATCGCCTGCCCAAAGATGCGGCCGTGCAGCGGTTCGAAGAAATGCGCCGCGGTCAATTGCACGGGCAAATCCTCGACGACTCGGTTATCGATCAGGATCGCGCCCAGAAAGGCGGCCTCGGCCTCGATATTGCGGGGCAATTGGCGTTCGTCCCCGGCCGGAACCGGGGCAGGAAAAAGGGCAAGCTCGGGCATGGCAGCTTTCATGCGTCGAAGGCGCGGCGGGCGCAATCGACGATATCGATCAACCTATCATAACTGTGGAATGCTGTGAA
>OFTY01000620.1_pt1 | contig 22397 bp, 21 predicted proteins | sample 1775061 | NCBI WGS metagenome assembly OFTY01 (sample SAMN08195773, study PRJEB24354) | sludge metagenome | isolation source: sludge from phenol fed wastewater aerobic bioreactor B | place: India: Nagpur | collected 2016-09-16 | reverse complement strand
GGCCCCGACTGAACTGGCTGAGCATCTGTACGATGTCGGCAATGACCGTGATCCCAATGCGATCGAGGTCATTGTCGCTCGTCTGCGTAGAAAGCTCGGTAACGACATCATCGAGACCAGACGGGGCTTTGGTTATATCGTCGCGGACGATGGCCGCTGATGGGGAACTCGATCCGATTCAGGCTTTGGCTGGCGGCCACCGTTTCAATTCTGGTAGCCCTTGCCATCGCGGGAGTTGGATTGCGCTACCTGTTCGAGCTCAATGTCGAACGCCGTATCGTCAGTGAGCTCACTGTCGATCTGAACGAACTTATCGGTGCCACTGCCTACAGCGCCAACGGTCAGCTTTACGTCCAGACGCCGCTGACCGATCCCCGTTTTTCCATCCCCTTGTCCGGCCATTATTGGCAGGTTGAGGACATCACTTCCGGCAATCTCGTCCGCTCACGCTCGTTGTGGGATGCGACCCTGGCATTGCACGGCGGCGAAACCGGTAATGGCGAACTCAAGGAAATCAAGGAATTCACCGGACCACAAGGGGAACTCGCAATCGCTGTCGCGCGTACGGTGATCGATTCGGGCGGGCGATCATTTCGAGCCATCGTTGCCGAGAACCACCGCAGCGTGGAAGTGGCTGTCAGAGAGTATGTTCGCGATTTGGCGCCTGCCTTGGTAGTCCTTGCCCTGGCCCTTATGGCCACCTTCTTCATCCAAATCACTGTCGGTCTCGCTCCATTGGAGAGCCTGCGGGTCGCGGTCCGAAACGTGGTTGCCCAGCGTGCCTCGCGGCTCGACGTCGCCGCGCCTCGTGAGGTGCAGCCGCTCGCCGACGAGATAAATCGCCTGCTGGAAGCGCAGGACAAGGCGCTTGTGCGCGCTCGCTCGCGTGCAACAGACCTGGCGCATGGGCTCAAGACGCCATTGCAGGTGCTGTCCGCCGATATCCGCGCGCTGCGTGGAAAAGGCGAGACGGAGTTGGCTGACGAAATCGAAAAGAGCGCCGGCACGATCCGGCGGCACATCGAGAGGGAATTGGCCCGGGCCCGTCTCGCCCCCGGCTTCTTCAGCAGGGCGACGTGCCGCGTATCCGAGACCGTGGCCGGTGTGGTCAGCGTGGTGGAACGCACGCCCGGCGGCAAACGTCTTTCTTTCGATATCGATGTCGACGACAGTCTTGTCGCGCCGATCGATGAAGGCGACCTGTCGGTGCGTATCGTGGCCTCCGAGACAGCGGATGTCGTTGTCATGGACGTTGCAGACGATGGGCCGGGGATCCCTGACGCGGACCGAAAATCCGCCTTGTCTCGCGGCGTCCAGTTGGACAGCAAGGGCGGCAGCAGTGGACTTGGCCTAGCGATTGTTGCCGACATCGTGGAGGCCTACGGTGGGAGCCTGGCCATGACCAATGCCAATCCCGGGCTCATCGTGACGATCTCGTTTCCACGCCACGGCTGAGCGTTCTCAGGCAAAGCCGGGGAAGTAGTCGACCTTTATCCTCGATCGACGCACGCCCATGGCGCGAAGCTGACGTCCCAGAAGCTTGACCATGGCCTGAGGGCCAGAGATGTAGAACGTCCGTTCGAGATAGTCGGGGACGGCGATTTCTATCAGGCGCCTGTCGATGTAGCCGGGATACTGGCCGCGTTCCGCGCCCTGAGCCACCGCATGGATGGTCCTGATTCCGAGCTCGCGCCTGGCTGCGTCGAGCACGTCACGATAGGCGATATCCTTCTGATGTTCAGTTCCGTACAGAACGATGATCGGTCGTTTCTCGCCACGGTCCAGCAGGTACTGCAACATCGACCGGAAAGGGGTAATGCCGATCCCGCCGGCCAGGAAGGCGACCTTGGTTTCACGCCTCGCGGGAAGGGTGAAGTTGCCTGCCAGTTGCGCGGCATGAATCCTGCTGCCGGGTTTCATGGCGATCAGTTCGCGTTTGAAGGCGCTCGATCGCGAGTAGAATTTCACACCCAGGCGGACAGCTTCCTCGGTCGGCGCCGAGGCGATGGTGAAATAGCGCCGATTGCCCCGGTTGTCGGAGCGGTTGAGGCCGAGAGTCCATTCCAGGTACTGGCCTGCCTCGAATGCCAGCTTTCGAGGCGATCTGAAGATGAAATCATAGCTGTCGCTGGCGGAACGCTCCACGCGCTCCAGCGTCAGCACGAGCCGCCCCTTCGGGCCTGCCGCGTAGGCAAACAGATTGCCGGCCAGCAGCGCCAACTCAGGTGTGAGGTAGAACGAGCCGATATGCACGTTCGGGGCGAACAGAAAGCCGACTATGGCGGCAAACGCCAGGCGCGGCCAACGCGTGGTCGGTGCCGTCAACGGCTCGGTCAACATCACGAAGGCGAAGAACAGCAACGGCGACGAAGTAAGCGTCTCGTTGAGCGCCGCGCCGTAGAGAGACGGCTCGGTGGTCGCCAGGATGGTGAGCAGAGCTACGGTCACGAACGTCGCCACGAGATCCAGGCGGCGCAGCTTTCGCACGACAAGAATGCCGCCGAGCAGCACGAAAGGCAGCAGCCACAGATTGCCGCCGACCCACCATGTGGCGGGCTTGTCCAGAAGCAGCGCTGACAGCGCCACACCCAGCGCCGCGGGATTGAACAGATGTTTTCTGCCGATGGCGAGGATGAACTTGGATGCGATCGCCCAGACGGACGCAAATGCGACCGCGCCAATGCCCTTGAGATCCGTGGCGGCTACAGGATCGAGAATGAGCGCAAGAATGAGCGCCGTGATGTAGACGGACTCGCTGTTTGCGGGAACCTCGAAGACCAGCTCGAAGACTTTGTTGGTGACCCAGCAAGCCGCGAGCGTCAGCACACTCGTAAAGGCGAGCGCGAGCGGATCGTATGGCACAAGTTTGACGAGGCTGAAGACAAGGGCAGTGGCCAGCAGGGACGTCAGGTAGTAGAGCACCAGCCTGTACATCGTCAGGTGGTCGAGAAACCGATCGATGGCCTTGATCATGGCGCGCAAAGATCTCCAAAGCCTGTCGTAAGGGTGGCGCGGCCGTTGATATCCACGACATAGCCTTCCAGTCCGGCAATTCCTTCGATGAAGTAGATGCCGTCGCGTCCCATTGCGAAGGCGGCGGTGGCGAAACGATCAGCCTCGAGCACGTCGGGTCCAACCACCGTCAAGCTGACGATCTCGGTGATGGGCTCGTCGAATCCGTAGGGATTGTAGATATGCTGTCCACGCGCATACGTTCCTGAGGTCGCAACGCCGCGACCGCGCGGGTAGATGACTTTGATGATCTGATCCATATCGAAGGGATTGCGAATGCCAACGCTCCAATCCGCGCCGGAGGCGTTCTTGCCTGCCGACTGGATGTCGCCCCCCGCCTCGATAAGGAAATCCCTGGCTCCAGCCGCGTGAAGGAGACCCGCAGCATTGTGGATCGCCCATCCCTTCACAATCCCCGAAGGATCGAGGTAGCCATCCGGCCTGCGCATGTCGAAATAGCCGCCCGTTTCTTCTTTTGTCCGCTCTGCGAGTGCCAGCACCTCGATCATCTCATTGCTCCAACCGCTGGACGGGACGTCGCCACGGTTGATGGCGGAAATCTCGCTGTCGGTCTTGTAGGTACTGAAGCGCCTGTCGATCCGGTCCAGATAGCCGAAGACATCCTCGATCAAAGCGCCGGACGCTCCGCAAATATCCACCGTGATGGGCATTCCCATCAGAATGCGGGTTTCGCGCATCGAATTATGACGACGCCTTCCTCAAGGCGCCGTTGAGGGACTGGATGAACGCCCTGCTGCTCAGCGTTGCGCCCGAAATGATGTCGACATCGGCACTTTGCGCGCTGATTGCTTCGTCACGCAACATGGGCAGCGCCTCTCTGTTGATGCGTACGGACGTGCGGCGGTCAGAGGGATACTTCAGCACTTTGAGCGAGGCCAGGCGTCCGCCCTGGATGGAAACCTGGATCTGCATGGGCCCGTAATAGGCGTCCGTAACCGGACCGGAATACGTTCCGTCATTAAAGCGCTGCGTAGCAGAGTTTGCCGCCGCGGCCTTCATGCCCGTTCGGATGACTCGCGCCGGCGCTTGTGGATAATCGGGCCGGGGTTGTGGGATAGGGATGTACACGGCGGGAGTGACGGCGAACGATGATGTCTCTTGCCTGTCGACGGCTGCGCTCGGTTGGACGGCGGCCATTGTCGGCGCCGACTCCTCGGGCTTGGGGGAAGCCTGAGAGAAGCGAGGCACCCCGATCTTCTGTCGATCAGGCTTTGGCGGGGTTATGGAAGCGGTGGTTTCCTTGCTTATCGCGGCTGGCATGACACGCGGCTCCAGCCGCGGACGAAGGTCGGGCAAGGCCGCTGCCGGAGAAGCAGCGGGGTCGGCGGATGTCGCGGGAATGGCAAGCGGTCCGGAATGTCGATCCGCCATATCGCTTGGCACCGCCGGACCAAGTACGTCATCAACGGGCATCGAAGTGGATTGTTGCCAGACGTAAGCGCCGGAACCGGCGATCACGACGAGCGACAGCGCAATTTGTTTCATCGGCACTACAATCCTTGCTGATTCTTGCAACAGCGGATCCTGTCCGGATCGCTTGAGGTGCAATATCCCACGGCGGACCTGACAATTGGCTGTCAGCCCGCCCCGGACCGTCAGGATCGGCAATAAGCAGCAACCTTGGGGCCCCTCGTCACGCCGCCTGGGCCTCGTCTCGCGCTCCCTGCTGAAGCCTCGGGGGCACCAGGAGCCTGCGCTGGTCTCCGACTGCTTGGCGACCATGAAGGGCGTCGTGAGGGTGCCGTTACTGTCAAATGCCGCATTGGCGTCGACAAGCAGAATCCGGAGCCTGCGCTCGATACGCTCGCCGAAGGCCTGTTCGCAGCCGGCTGCGACGCGCTTTGGGTTCATGCCCGCAAGGCCTGGCTCCAGAGGCTCAGCCCTAAGGAGGACCGCGAGATTCCACCGCTCGACTATGATCGCGTCTATCGCCTGAAAGTCCGGAAGCCGAACGAATTCATCGGGTTCAACGGTGGTATTCAAACACTGGAAGAGGCTCGGCTTCGAGCACGTCTACGGTGCCATGCTCGGCAGGCCGCCTGCCACACGCCGGGCATCCTGGTCGGGATCGACGCGAGGCTCCTGCCGACGGCCTTGCCTATGCGTTCAAAGCCAACCAATCACGCTATCCCCTCAACGAGGGTCGATGAAGCGACCGATTGCGCAGCGCTGTCAACGCGCTGTTTGCCTGAGTCCGTGGGCGTATATTCGATGCGTATTCGACGCGTCGCCTCAACAACTAGCCAAGTGCTTGAAAAGAACTGGTACGCCCAAGGGGAATCGAACCCCTGTTACCGCCGTGAAAGGGCGGTGTCCTAACCGCTAGACGATGGGCGCGCTCAGACGAAGCGGCTTATAATTGCGTTGTGTCGAACCGGCAACCCATCTCGAGCGGTCTCGACGATTTTTTTCAGTATCTTTATTCCGGCCGATCCGAGAGGTGAGGATGCGGGCGCCGGATGGCGTCAGCCTTCGCCGCCGCCACCACCACGCCGACGGCAGCGCCAGTTCCAGTCGCGCTCCGGACCAACGTCGACGTGCACGGCTTCGGTATGGCAATAGGTGCCGACGCCGCCGCGACCAGGCATCGAGCGGAGATAGCTCGCCAGCTCCCATTTCGAGACGCCGGGAACGACGATGTCGGCGGCCGCGCAGTACATGTGCAGCGAATTCCGGGCGCCATTGGCGCGGCGGTTGCGGGCGGGGTCGCGATAGCCCGAGGTGACGACCATCTTCTTGCCGTAGTGGCCTTCGATCGTCTTCAGCACGCGCACCAGCGACGGCTTCAGGCAGGCAACGTCGACGCTCTCGTTCTGCTTCAACAGTCCGTTCGGCGCCAGCCGGGCCATGCCGGCGGCAGACGCAACCTGATAGGAGCCCGGGCCCTCATCCTCGTGCAGGTCGACGTCGCTCTCGTCGTCGAGGCCGGACTTGCGCTTGATCTCGAACAGCGCGGTCTGGCGCACCCCGGGCAGGGCGTCGCTGCTGAAGTTGCTGCTGTCGCCGCCCACCGATGCCAGTTGCACCGGCTTCTGCGCGGGTTCCGTCGAGGCCAGGGTGACGATCGGCTTGGGCGCGGGCGTCGGCACGAGCTTGGCCTGCGCCACGGTGGGCTGCTCACCCGACCGGGCGCTGATGATCGGCTTGGGCGCGGCGGCGTTGGAGGAACTGCCGAAGAGCGAGGCGAAGAAACCCTTCTTCGGCGCGGGCTCCCTCTGCGGCATTTCCCCGGCCGTCACATAGACCTCGTTGGAGGGCGCAGGAGTGACCGCGGCGCTGGCGGCGGGCTTGGATGTCGTGACCCCTGCATCGGCTGCCGCGACCTTCGCCGCGACCGCTTCCGTCTCCTGCGCCGTCTGCGCGGGCTGCTCCAGCGTTTGCGGCGTATGCCCGGCAATGGCGTCCGCGCCGGCCGGGACATTCACAGGAAAGGCGCTTTCGGGCTTGGGCACCGGTACGTAGGCGACCTGCTCGGGAAGGGGGAAGTCGGCAGTCTCCGCGACCGCGACCGCGACCGCCTGCTGCTGGGGAATCGTCGATGTCGCAGAATTCGCAACCGCAGGTTGCTGCGGCGCCGCCGATGACTCGGTGGAAGACATGTTGTAGCCGGGCATGCCGACCTGCAGGGACGGGTCGCTGGTGGAGGTGCAGGACGCCAGAAGCACGGAGAAAAGCGCCGCCACGATAGCGTGGTTTTCTCTCTTCGCGAGGCGCGATCCTGCTGATTTCAAAGCTAAATTCCCCCTCGCTGTCCGGCCGTTGCGAGTCCTCGCCGCGACTTTGAGACGTCAACGCCGAAACCCGCCAAGTCCCCGACCCGGAAACGATACCTGTGTCAAATCCGCAAGCCCGGAAGGAATTCTGCCGTCGCGGATGAATTAAGGCTGCTTCGTGGTTGACGACACCATTTCGCCCGCTTTTCACGGGGCGTCAACTCACCAGACGTTACAGTCCGTTACACTCGGACCTTCACATAGCTGCCGGGCGCATCTCCCAAGGTTTTCATATGGTTGCCCGGGATGCGAGCGGGCACGCGGGTGTTGTCCTTGGCCTCGATCCAGCCTTGCCAGTGCGGCCACCAGGAGCCCGGATGCTCGGTTGCCTTGCTGACCCATTCGGCGAAGTCGCCGACCGGCCTTGCGCCCGTCCAGTACTGGTACTTCCGTGCCGCGGGCGGATTGACGACGCCGGCGATATGGCCGGAGCCGGCCATCACATATTCGACCTCGCCGCCGAAATATTTCGAACCGAGGAACACCGAAAGCGCCGGTGCGATGTGGTCCTCCCGCGAGGCCAGGTTGTAGATCGGTATAGTGACATCGCCGAGCGACACGGTGTGGCCAGCCAGTTCCATCAGGCCGCGCGACAGGTTGTTCTCGAGATAGCAGTTGCGCAGGTAGAAGGAATGGTTGGCGGCCGCCATGCGGGTCGAATCGGCATTCCAGTAGAGAAGGTCGAAGGGCAGGGGATCCTTGCCGCGCATGTAGTTGTTGACGACATAGGGCCAGATCAGGTCGCCCGAGCGCAACATGTTGAAGGCGGTAGCCATCTTGGTGCCTTCGAGATAGCCTTTCTCGTTCATCGATTTCTCGACAGCCGCAACCTGATCCTCGTCGACGAAGACCTTGAGGTCACCGGCATAGGTGAAGTCGACCTGGGTGGTGAAGAAGGTGGCGGACTTGATGCGGTCGTCGCCCTCCTGGGCCATCAGCGCCAGGGCCGCCGCCAGGAGCGTGCCGCCGACGCAATAGCCGATCGCGTTGACCTCCCTTTCGCCGGTCGCCTTCTCGATCGTGTCGAGGCCATATTGCAGACCTTCGCGGATATAGGCCTCCCAGCTTTTCAGCCCGTGCCGTTCGTCGGGATTGATCCATGAGATGACGAACACGGTGTGACCCTGTTCGATCGCCCAGCGGATGAAGGATTTCTGCGGGTTGAGGTCGAGGATGTAGAACTTGTTGATCCAGGGCGGGCAGACCAGTAGCGGCCGCTTCAGCGCCGTCTCCGTCGATGGAGCATACTGGATGATCTCCGCCACATCGCTGCGGCCGACCACCTTGCCCGGCGTGACGGCGAGGTTCTTGCCGATGTCGAAGGGGGAGGCATCGACCTGCCTCAGCCTGAGGTCACCCTTGCCCGCCGAGATGTCCTCGGCGAGCATCTTCATGCCGCGCACCAGGTTTTCGCCATTGGTGGCGACCGTCTCTCGAAACAGCTCCGGATTGGTCAGGATGAAGTTCGAGGGGGAAATCGCGTTGGACACCTGCTTGACGTAGAAGCTGGCCTTGTGACGGGTGTGGTCGTCCAGTCCCTCGGCATGATCGACCAGATCGGTCGCCCAGCGGGCGGTGACGAGGTAAGCCTGTTTCAGGAAATCGAAGAAAGCGTTGCGGCCCCATTCGGGATCCTGGAAACGCTTGTCGCCGCGTTCTGGCTTGACGATGTCCTCGCTGCTCTCCTTGTTGGGGCCGACGCGCTGGATGGCATTCGCCCACACGCTCATATAGCCGGCGAACAGTCGCGTCTGCGCCTCCAGCGCGCGCTGTGGGTCGGCGAGCCAGTATTCGCTGAGCTTGGAGAAGGTCTTGACCATGTCGACGACGGGCTCGGCGACGGAGTCGCGGATCTCGCCTTTTTCGCGCGGCTCGGCCCAGGCGGAGGCGGCCTTGCCGGCCTGCTCGACCATGCGGGCCATGTTCAGCGCGAAACGCTCGGGATCCTTGACGAGATATTGCTCGACGGACGAAGGGCCGTCATCTTTCGTTTCGCCCGAATCGGCTGTTTTGGACATGGTTCGCGGGGTTCCTCCCGAAGCGTTTTCTTGACATATTATCATGGGACATTCGCCCGGGTCCAATGCGCTCTAACCCGGCTGCCAGGGAAGCAATATGACGATCAACAGCGGTGGGACGGTTTTTTTGCGCGCGGGACTTCTGTGTTGCATCGGCGCCGCGGTCGCGCTCGCGGCCTTGAGCGGCTGCTCGAGTACGGGCAATAGCGCCGGTCCGAGCACCGGTGCCAAGGACACGGCGACATTCCCGAACCTCAACGTGCCGGCGCCTGTTGCCGCGCAGCAACTCACCGACCAGGAGGCGGCGACGAAGCTGGCGCAGCTCAAGGCGGCCAAGCAAGGGCAGGGCGCGAAGGGCGGGGCGGTCAAGGTGGCCAACCAGGCCTCGCTCACGACGCTGGCCAAGAAGCACGGTGGCGATACGCTGAAGCAGATCGAGGGCAAATGTGACCCCGCCCTCGACCCCACCTGCAAATGAGAGTATATCGCGCGCCCGAGCTCCCCGTTGATGTCTGGAACTGACATGGAAGAATTTCACAAGGTCCGCCGCCTTCCGCCCTACGTGTTCGAGCAGGTCAACCGGCTGAAGGCCAGCGCCCGCTCGCGCGGCGCCGACATCATCGATCTCGGCATGGGCAACCCGGACCTGCCGACGCCCAAGGCGATCGTCGACAAGCTGTGCGAGGTCGTGCGCGATCCGCGCACCCATCGCTATTCGTCGTCGCGCGGCATTCCGGGTCTGCGCCGGGCGCAGGCAAACTATTATGCCCGCCGGTTCGGCGTGAAGCTCGATCCCGACACGCAGGTCGTCGCGACGCTCGGCTCCAAGGAAGGCTTCGCCAACATGGCGCAGGCCATCACCGCTCCGGGCGACGTGGTGCTGTGCCCCAACCCGACCTATCCGATCCACGCCTTCGGCTTCATCATGTCGGGCGGCGTCATCCGCTCCTTGCAGGTCGAACCCGACGATGGCTTCATCCCTGCCGTCGAGCGCGGCATCCGCCACTCGATTCCGAAGCCGCTGGCGCTGATCCTCAACTATCCGTCGAACCCGACGGCGCTGGTCGCCTCTCTCGATTTCTACAAGGACGTGGTGGCATTCGCCAAGAAGAACGACATCATCATCCTGTCGGACCTTGCCTATTCCGAGATCTATTTCGACGGCAATCCGCCGCCTTCGGTGCTACAGGTTCCGGGCGCGATCGACGTCTGCGTCGAGTTCACCTCGATGTCGAAGACTTTCTCCATGCCCGGCTGGCGCATGGGCTTCGCTGTCGGCAATGAGCGGCTGATCGCGGCGCTGACCCGCGTCAAGTCCTACCTCGATTACGGCGCGTTCACGCCGATCCAGGTGGCGGCGACGCATGCGCTGAACGGAGACGGCGCCGACATCGCCGAGGTGCGCGAGGTCTATCGCAAGCGCCGTGACGTAATGGTCGATTCCTTCAGCCGCGCCGGTTGGGACATTCCTCCGCCCGCCGCGTCGATGTTCGCCTGGGCGCCGATCCCCGAGCCGTTCCGTCATCTCGGTTCGCTCGAATATTCCAAGCTGCTGATCGAGCATGCCGACGTGGCTGTGGCGCCTGGCATCGGCTTTGGCGAGCATGGCGACAACTTCGTGCGCGTGGCGCTGGTGGAGAACGAGCATCGCATCCGCCAGGCGGCGCGCAACATCAAGCGGTTCCTGACGTCCAGCGCCAAGCAGCCGAACAACGTCGTGCCGCTCTCGGCCCGTCGCTGAGTTAAGCAGGTATTCGTGGGAGGCCTCACGAATATCTGCTTGGATTTGCTTGTGTTTCGCGGGTTCCAATCGCAAAACCGTGGGACATTTTGCGGGACCTGTCTGGTCGCTCGCAACATCGTAACGAATTTCTGAGGGGCATCGTCGGGATATGGCCGAAGCATTGCGTGTTGGAATTGCCGGGCTCGGCACGGTCGGCGCGTCGGTGGCGCGCGTGCTGCGCGACAAGGCTGCGGAGCTGACCCGTCAGTGCGGTCGCGATATCGTCGTCTCGGCCGTCTCCGCCCGCGATCGCAGTCGTGATCGGGGTATCGATCTCGGCGGCGCCGAATGGTTCGACGATCCGGTCAAGATGGCGCAGACCGCGGCGATTGACGTCTTCGTGGAACTGATCGGCGGCGACGAAGGCCCGGCGCGCTCGGCCGTCAAGGCCGCCCTCGAAGCCGGCCGCCATGTCGTGACCGCCAACAAGGCGCTGCTCGCCAAGCACGGCGTGCAGCTTGCCGAGGTCGCCGAGAAGAAGGGCGTGCTGCTCAATTACGAGGCGGCGGTGGCCGGCGGCATTCCCGTCATCAAGACGATGCGCGAGGCGATGGCCGGCAATTCGGTCAGCCGGGTGTTCGGCATCCTCAACGGCACCTGCAACTACATACTGACGCGCATGGAGGCCGAGGGGATCTCGTTCGATGCCTGCCTCAAGGACGCGCAGCGGCTCGGCTACGCCGAGGCCGATCCGACCTTCGATATCGAGGGCCACGACACGGCGCACAAGCTGTCGATCCTGACCAGCCTTGCCTTCGGGACGAAGATCGCGGCCAATGACATCTACATGGAAGGCATTTCCAACATCAGCCAGGCCGACATACGCGCCGCTGGCGATCTCGGCTATCGCATCAAGCTTCTGGGCGTCGCTCAGCGCACCGAGAGCGGCATTGAACAGCGCGTTCATCCGACCATGGTGCCGACGGCGTCGGTCATCGCGCAGGTGCATGGTGTGACCAATGCGGTGGCGATCGAGACAGACATACTGGGCGAACTGCTGCTCTCCGGCCCCGGCGCCGGTGGCAACGCCACCGCCTCGGCGGTGATCGGCGATATCGCCGACATCGCCAAGAGCCGGCCGGGTTTCCAGCACGGCCCCGTGTTCGGCCGGCCGGCCAAGGAGCTGCGGCCCTACAAGAAGGCGCAGATGCGCAGCCACGCCGGCGGTTATTTCATCCGCCTCACCGTGCATGACCGCATCGGCGTCTTCGCCGCGATCGCCAAGCGCATGGCCGATAACGATATTTCACTGGAATCGATCGTCCAGCACGCGGCCGGCCCCGAGACCGAAGCCCAGAAGACTGTGATCCTCGTCACGAACGAGACGACGGAAGCCGCCGTGCGCAAGGCCGTCGAGGGCGTCACCAAGGATGGCCATCTCACCGACAAGCCGCAGGTCATCCGCATCGAGCGGGCAGGGTAGGCCCGCCTTCAGCGCCGTTCTAATTTAGAGCCGGCGTAGGCTGTGCATAACTCGCTGTCGATAATTGCCAGCGAGGGGGCCGCCGCCACACTTGTGCCATGGCGGCGGTGGTTGAACTGGATTCGGTGATTTTCGAGATGGCGGTGCGGGCGAGCCTGTCGCTCCCGGTCAGCTTCACCGAAAAAGCCGTCGATGTCGCGCAGCGGATCGCGGGCGAACTGATGTTCGACGTGCGGGTCGACGGCGATCTAAGCTACCAGCGGGTTGCCGGCATTCAGCTCACAAGCGGCGATGTCGGTGTTCTGGCGCTGGAGAAGAGCGGTCTTGCCGTTGATAGCTGCACGGTCAACGGCGCGCTTGCGAGCTTCATAGAACCCCTCGCGAACTGGTCCAGCCTGCCGCTACAGCTTCAGGCCAAGACCTCCATACTCGGTCATTCAAGTCTCCTCGTGGCGGCATTGCGTACCGGCGGTTTCCTGCCGCCAAGGGGGCGGCCATCCCAGGCTTAGCGGGCGTTCGAGCGGGGTAGCCGGCTCAGCTGTTTCGATCTGAGGCTCTGCGTCCGCGCGCCAGGAAGCGCCACAAAGCGGTTTCTCTATCGGCCCCGCCGAGACAACCGCCGCCGGTTCGCCCGAACCTTACCCCGGCAGCCGCGAATGACGCTCTTGGCGCCGGCACCCGCGGCGATTTTCAGACCGGCTTCGGCGGCAGCTGCCGCCTTTCCGTGACCATGCGCCTGGCTTCATGCTCCGCCGCCTTGCCGCCAGCGGCGAACTTCATCGCGCGCAGCCAGATCACCTGCTGCGCCTCGAGCCCAAGCAGAAATGTATCGAGCCAAAGCTTGAACATATTCGAGCCCCTCATCGCAGCCGGTTCGCAACGCTTGCGTTGACGCCCGGTTCCCTTGCGGCAGGGTCCAGCCGGGCATGTGGAGGCGGAACGAATTTCGGCTCGCGCCGTTCTCCTGACGTCATCCAACCGAGGAAAGCACACATGGCCGACGCAACCAAATCGGATCTCAACGTCGACGATATCCAGAAGGCGCTCGAGAAGCAGATCGCCGATCTGCGCAAGGAGATCACGCGGATCAACAAGACCGTCTCGGCGCGGGGCGCCGAATTGGTCGAGGACGCCAGGGAACACGCATCCGACATGTACGACACGGCGTCGACCCGCGCGACGCGCGCGGCGCAGCAGCTGCGCAGCCAGGCGCAGGCCGTATCGGAGGTGGCGCGCGACAATCCGGGCACCGCGACTGCCGTCGTCGGTGTCATCGGCCTGCTTGGTTTCGTCGCCGGCCTGGTGGTCGGGCAGGCGCTAAGCGATACGCCTCGCCGCTGGTACGAGCGCTAAGATTAATCTTGCCGGGCGAGCCGGATCGGCGGCCGCCCGGCCCGGATTTAGGAGGACATTTTGGCTCTATCCATGCTTGCCAGCATTCTGATTACGTTCCTGGTCATCATCCTGGTTCTCTACCTTGTCCAGCGGCTTCCGCTCGACGCCCGCGCGCGCCAGATCGCGCAGTTTGTCGTCATCATCATCGGCATCATCTCGCTGCTGAAATATCTTGCCGTGTTCTAGGCGGAGCCGTCACCGGCGACGGTGTCCAGGCAGGGCGAACTGCCGTGCCAACCCGTTCACCAGACAAGAGCCGCCCGATGCAATTGCTGTTTAATCGATTGATATTTCTGCTTTTTCGATAAAAGCGTCGTCAGGTCTTGCCGTTGTCATGCACGTTTGACAAAAGAGGCCCGCCTCCGGCGGGAGGCGACCTGTCAACGAGGATTCCACCGATGAATGTCGCTCATAACCCGGCCGCCGGTCTCGACCGGATCCTGACGATGGAACTGGTGCGCGTCACCGAACGCGCCGCCGTGGCCGCCGCCAGGCTGCGCGGGCGCGGCGACGAGAAGGCGGCGGACCAGGTTGCCGTCGACGCCATGCGCCAGGAGCTCAACCGGCTCGCCATCAAGGGCACCGTGGTCATCGGCGAGGGGGAGCGCGACGAGGCGCCGATGCTCTACATCGGCGAGGAAGTCGGCACCGGCAGGGGCCCGGGCGTGGATATCGCGCTCGATCCTCTCGAAGGCACCACGATCTGCGCCAAGAACCTCCCCAACGCGCTCGCCGTCATCGCCATCGCGGAAAAGGGCAGCCTGCTGTTCGCGCCTGACGTCTATATGGACAAGATCGCCGTCGGTCCCGGCTATGCCGAAGATGTCATCGATATCGACGCGTCGCCGGCCGAGAACATCGCCAGGCTTGCCAAGGCCAAGGGCGTCGCCTTGTCCGACATCACCGCCTGCATTCTCGACAGGCCGCGCCATGCCAAGCTGATCGAGGCGGTGCGCGCGACCGGCGCGGCGATCCGGCTGATCGGCGACGGCGACGTCGCTGGCGTCATCCACACCACGGACCCGGAAGAGACCGGCATCGACATCTATCTCGGCACGGGCGGCGCGCCGGAAGGCGTGCTCGCGGCGGCGGCGTTGCGCTGCACCGGTGGCCAGATGCAGGGACGCCTGATCCTCGATACGCCGGAGAAGGTTGAGCGCGCCGCGACGATGGGCATCACCGATCCGAACCGCGTCTACCGGGCGCAGGACATGGCGCGCGGCGACGTGCTGTTCGCCGCCACGGGCGTGACCGACGGCAACATGCTGGCCGGCGTGAAGTTCGGCCGCAACTACATCACCACGCACACGATCGTGCTGCGTTCCTCGTCGCGAACCGTGCGCGAGATCAAGGCCAGGCACCAGGATCTGGAAAAGTTTTGATTTCGACTCTATCTGCCGTCGCATATTGTGAGAGATGACAATTTGCGAACGGCGCCTCGCATGACGGGCGATAGACGTCTTTTCCTCGATGTCCGGCAATCCGCCAGCGGTGTCTCCTGGGAGCACCGACTGACGGAGCGGCAGGACATGACGGCGCTCGCCATCGCGCAGGGCCACGGCGTTCCCGATATCGTCGCGCGCGTGCTTGCCGGGCGCGGGGTCACCGCCGAACAGACCGCGCGTTTCCTGGACCCGACCATTCGGGAACTGCTGCCCGACCCAGCCTCGCTGACCGACATGGAGAAGGCGGCCGCGCGGCTTGCCGACGCCGTGCTGGCGCGGGAGAAAGTCGCGATCTTCGGCGACTACGATGTCGACGGCGCCGCGTCCTCGGCACTGCTCAAGCGTTTCCTGACGCACTATTCCGTGCCGTCCGAGATCTACATTCCGGATCGCATCTTCGAGGGCTACGGTCCTAACCCGGACGCCATGCGCGAACTGGTCTCTCGCGGCGCCAGGCTGATCGTCACCGTCGACTGCGGCACGAACAGCGCCGCGTCCATCGACGCGGCGAAGGAGGCCGGCGCCGATGTCGTGGTGCTCGACCACCATCAGGTCGGCGGCGCGCTGCCCGCGGCCACGGCCGTGGTCAATCCAAATCGCGAGGACGACCTTTCCGGCCAGGGGCATCTCTGTGCGGCCGGCGTCGTCTTCCTGGCGCTGGTACAGACCGCCAAGGTCCTGCGTGGGCATCTGCCGGGTACGCCGCAGCCGGACCTGCTGTCGCTGCTCGATCTCGTCGCGCTGGCGACCGTCTGCGACGTGGTGCCGCTGACGGGTGTCAACCGCGCCTTCGTGGTCAAGGGCCTGCAGGTGGCGCGTCAGCAGAAGAACGAGGGGCTGGCCGCGTTGGCACGCGTTTCGCGTATCGGCGAGCCGATCAGCACGTTTCACCTGTCTTTTCTGATCGGCCCGCGGATCAATGCGGGCGGCCGGATCGGCGATGCCGCGCTCGGCAGCAGGCTGCTCGCCACCGATGATCCGGTCGAGGCCCGCACCATTGCCGAGACGCTCGACCGGCTGAACCAGGAACGGCAGCAGATGGAGCAGGAGATGCTTGCCGCCGCACGGGCCGAGGCCGACGCCGAGCTCGCCGGCGGCAATGGCCCTGCCGTCGTCGTCACCGCCAGCACGAGCTGGCATCCGGGCATTGTCGGCCTGCTCGCCTCGCGGCTCAAGGATCATGCGCGTCGGCCGGCCTTCGCCATTGCCTTCAACGCCAATGGCATCGGCACAGGTTCGGGGCGCTCGGTGTCCGGCTTCGATCTCGGACGGCTTGTGCGCGAGGCGGCGAGCGCCGGATTGATCGTCAAGGGCGGCGGCCACGGCATGGCGGCGGGCATCACCGTCGAACGCGCCAAGCTGGGTGCGCTGCGGGCCTTTTTCGAGGAACGCGCGGCCGCCGATGTGTTTCGCCTCCAGGACGAGGAAAGCCTGGCGATCGACGGCGCGCTGGCCGCCGAAGGCGCCACGCTCGCTCTGGTAGACGCGTTGGAGAAGGCCGGACCGTTCGGGGCCGGGCATGTCGCTCCGGTCTTTGCTCTGCCGAGGCACCGCATCGCCGATGCCCGGCCGGTCGGCACCAATCACATCCGCGTCGAGCTGCAGTCGCAAAGCGGTGGTCGTGTCCAGGGAATAGCGTTTCGCGCCGCGGATACGGCGCTTGGCGAGTTCCTGCTCAGGAATTGCGGCAAGACGGTGCATGTCGCGGGGTCGCTTGCGGGCAATCATTTCAACGGTAACCGGACGGTGCAGTTCCGCATCACCGACGCCGCGCCGGCGTCTTGAAACTGACGTCAGGCGAGGACGGATTGCAGCCGGGTCACCTCGCCGATCTGCGCCATCGTCGTCTGGTAGCCGATGCGGATCGCCTCGTCGGCACGATGGAACTCGGTGAGGCCGATGTGGCTGAGCTTGGGTTGCAGCGACATATCGGGCGGATCGCCAGCCAGACGTGAGCGTGAGATGCGATCCTGGATGATGTTGAAGGCCTCGACCATCACGCCGGTGATGCCAAGGCGCATATCCGTCGGCTGCCGCTCGGCTTCGCCGCGGGCAAACTTCTCTGGCGCCAGTTCGCCGGCGTCGTGCTTGATGACGGCGGCACGGCCAAACAGGTCGTAGTGAAGGTTGACCGCCACCACGAGCTGCTGTTCGTGAGCGCGGCATGCCGAAACCGGCACCGGATTGACGAGCGCGCCGTCGACCAGAACGCGTCCGTTGCAGGTGACGGGCTCAAACACGCCGGGCAGCGCATAGGAGGCGCGCATGGCGGTGACCAGGGAGCCGCTGGACAGCCAGATTTCGTGCCCGGTGCGGATCTCGGTCGCGACGCAGACGAACGGCTTCGGCAGGTCCTCAAAGCGCATGCCGTCAATGTGCTCGCGCAACCGGGCGTCGAGCTTCATGCCGCCGAACAGGCCGCTGCCGCGCAGGTTGAAATCCAGCAATCCGAAGATGCGGCGTTTGGTCAGGCTGCGGGCGAACTCCTCGAGTTCGTCAAGCTTGCCCGCCAGATAGCATCCGCCGACCAGGGCTCCGATGGAGGTGCCGGCAATCATCGATATCTCGATGCCGGCTTCGTCCAGGGCGCGCAGCACGCCGATATGGGCCCAGCCACGGGCGCATCCACCCCCAAGCGCAAGCGAGATGCCGGTTTTCCTGGTCGGCCTGGGATCGGGCGCGCCACCTGGAGAGGAGAGGCCATTGGCCTCTCGGACATCCGGTCTGCCGCGCAATGACGCCCATTCGAGCATCATGATCTCCCTTGTCCCATGGCCAATCTAAAGGCTGGCCGTATCGAAATCGTGAATCTATGTGGCGGGAATCCGGCGAAAGGTTCAGGCTGATGGTTTCACGAGGTCTTCTGATAAGTCTTTTCGGCATCGAAGAGCGGGCTGCTGCCATCGCCAGCCAATCCTGGCTTGCCGTCGATCAGCTCCACCGTCCGATAAAAGCAGGAACGTCTGCCGGTGTGACAAGTTGCATCGTGGCCCAACACCTTGACGCGCAGCCACAACGCATCCTGGTCGCAATCGGTGCGCATCTCCACGACATGCTGGAAATTGCCCGAGGTTTCGCCCTTCTTCCAGAGCGACTTGCGAGACCGTGACCAATAGTGCGCGATGCCGGTTTCCAGCGTCAGCGCCAGGGCCTCGGCGTTCATGTGCGCGACCATGAGAAGCATGCCGTCATCGGCATCGGTGACGACGACGGTAACGAGGCCTGCCGCGTCGAAGCGCGGCGAAAAGTCGCTTCCTTCCTCCAGCAATTTCTTGTCGGAGGAAGGTTTTGGGAAGTCGACAGCCGACATGAGCCGGTCCTTTGCTAGAAGAGCCGGCGGGGCTCGCTCAGAGCCCGCCGCCCCGCACCATGGTGACGAAACGGACCTGTTCCTCCGGCGTATCCTTGAAGACGCCGGTGAAGGTGGAGGTCAGCGTGGTTGAGCCTTGCTTGCGGATGCCGCGCATGGCCATGCACATATGCTCGGCCTCGATCATCACGGCGACGCCGCGCGGATTGAGAACCTCCTGGATGACGCCGGCAATCTGCGCGGTCATCGCCTCCTGGGTCTGCAGGCGATGAGCGAAGATGTCGACCACGCGCGCGATCTTGGAAAGGCCGACGACCTTGCCGTCCGGCAGGTAGCCGACATGCGCCTTGCCGATGATCGGCACCATGTGATGCTCGCAATGCGAATGGAACTTGATGTCCTTGACGAGGACGAGGTCGTCGTAGCCGGCGACTTCCTCGAAGGTCCGGCCCAGTTCCTCGGCCGGACACATGTCGTAGCCGCCGAACATTTCGCGATAGGCCTTGGCAACGCGCGTCGGCGTATCGACCAGGCCTTCGCGATCGGGATTGTCGCCGGTCCAGCGCAACAGCGTGCGCACAGCGGCTTCGACCTCGGCTTGGCTAGGGCGGTCGGTGACCGGCTTTTCCATGTAGGCCGACTGGGGCATGATCTTCTTGATGACGGTATCCATAAAGGCGTCTCCCGTAGTTCCTCTCGCCGGAGGAACGAGTTGAACGGACCACGACTTTTGGGTGTCGGAAACTCGCCCAGTTTCCAGCCCCGCAAGCGGCGTGAACAGATAGGCAAAGACAGCGGCTCGCGGTCGCCTTGTCGATACCGGACTGCCAGCATTATATATGGTTGTGACGAGCGAAAGGAAGACGCGTCAGCGGCAATCGCTGTTCGCTCGGCGGCGACGGACCGAAAAAATATGATAGACGACGTCTACAATGCGAAAATTCTTGGCTTCGCTGGAAACATCGCCCGCATTGGTCGGCTCGACCAGCCGGATGCGACGGCGAAGGCGCACTCCAAGCTGTGCGGCTCGACCGTCACTGTCGACCTGAAGATGGACGGTGACGTCGTCACCGATTTCGCTCATGACGTGAAGGCGTGCGCGCTCGGGCAGGCCTCGTCCTCGATCATGGCGCAGCATGTGGTCGGCGCCACGGCGGACGAACTGCGCTCGGTTCGCGAGACGATGCTGAAGATGCTGAAGGAGAATGGCGCGCCGCCGGAAGGCCGCTTCTCCGATCTCAGATATCTGGAGCCGGTGCGCGACTACAAGGCGCGCCATGCCTCGACCATGCTGACCTTCGACGCGGTCGTCGACGCGATCGGCCAGATCGAGAAGAAGAACGCCGGCCAGGCGGCCTGAGAGAGCGCCCGCCCGACGTCATCGCGTCATTTTCCCGAATCGGGCTCAGGTACGGGCCATCAGGCCATTGTCGACATAGAGCGTTTCGCCATTGACGAAGCTGGCATCGTCGCTTGCCAGGAAGAGAGCGGCGCGCGCGATCTCGACCGGCTCGCAGATCCGGCCCTGCAACTCGCCGATCGCCGCCTCTGTTACGTCGACCCCGTAGGCTTTCAGGGCATCGATCTCGCGCAGGCCGTGCGCGGTGCGGATGAAACCGGGGCAGACGGCATTGCAGCGTATGTTCTGGTCGCGATACTCGGTGGCGATCGAGCGGGTGAACATCTGGCAGGCGCCCTTGCTGGTGCAATAGAGAACCTCCATGGGCGTGGCGAGGACGGCCGAGACCGAGGAGGTGTTGACGATCACGCCCTTTCCCTTGGCAAGCATGCCTGGAAGCACGCCGTGCGTCATGAAATACATGGAGTCGACGTTGACGGCGAACAGGCGCCGCCACTCCTCGTAGCTGGTGTCGAGGAACGGCTTCACGATCGTGGAACCGGCATGGTTGTAGAGGATATCGACGGTTCCGAATCGTTCGTTGGCGACGCCCAGGGCATGGCTCACCTCCTGGCCGCTGGAAACGTCGGCGCGCACGAAAATCGCTTCTCCGCCGGCTTCCATCACTTCCTCGGACAGGGCCGTGCCCGCCGCATCCTGAATGTCGACGATGCTGACCCGGGCGCCCTCGGCGGCGAACAGCCGGACCGCCTCGGCGCCGACACCCGCGGCACCGCCCGATACCAGGACATGTCGGTCCACGAACCGGCTGCGGTTCGGATGGAGCATCGACGCTGGGTTGATGTTCATGAAATTCACTCCGTTTCTGGGCGACGAGGAAAGAGGATGTCGTCGAATTCGCGTGTTCCCATGATCCCGGCCGGGCGCAGCACCATCCCCAGGATGATGACGGCGCCGAGCGCGAGGCCCGACAGTCCGTAGAGTGTGGGCAGCTCGATGCCGAACAGGACGGGTCCGTTCTCAAGATTGCGGATGAGCTCGATGCCGATCGAGATGATCAGCACCCCGACCACGGCGCCGGAGACCGAGTTCATCCCGCCGAGGATCAACATCGCGACGGTCAGGAACACGTAGGGGAAGTAGAAGGACTGCGCGTTGATCGTGCCGATGTAGAAGGCGAAGATCATGCCGCCGATGCTGCAGGCGAGCGCCGACAGGATCCATGCCAGCAGTCGCAGCCGCGTGACGTTGACGGCGAAGCAGCGCGCGGCCAGCAGGTTCTCGCTGCTCGCGCGCAGTTGCACGCCCCAGGGGCTGTCCCTGAAAATCCGCGCGCCGATGATGACCGCCATCGCCACGGCAAGTGCGGCCGGCAGGGTCATGAATTGCGGAATCCCGAAGAAGGCCTGGCTGCCTCGGAACAGGCTGGTCCAATACATAAAGACCGAGTGGGCGATGATCTGCAGGCACAGCGTCAGGATATCGGCGGCAATCCCCGAGACACGCACGATGACGAGCCCGGTTATGACCGCGAGCACGGCGACGATGAGGAGGGCCACCAGCACCGCCGCCGCCGGAGACAGGGATAGATCGGCGAGGCCGAAGGGCGCGTTGGGGATGATGAGCTTCTTCATCTGCACCGGCACCGACAGGATTGCGACCGCATAGGCGCCGATCGCCACGAAGACCGTGTGCGAGAAGCTGACGCCGCCGGAATTGCCCATCTGGATCTGCAGGCCGACGACGACGACCACGGCCACCACGCCGGCATAGGCGAGGCGAACCATCCACTGCTCGCCCGTCGCGATGATGGCGATGCAGACGAGCAGCATCGGCAGTGCCGTCATCAGGCCGCCGAGGACGGCGCGCCGCAGGAATGGCCTGCGCCTGCTTTGATTGGTCGAGGTCATCGTTCCTTGTCTCCCAGCTCGACATTGCGTCCCATCAGGCCCTGCGGGCGGGTCACCAGGATGAGCGCGATGAGGGCGAACACGATCGCGTCGGTCAGCCCGCCCCATTGCTGGGGAAGAAGCACCAGGATGCCGACCTCGATGAAGCCGAGCAGCAGGCCGCCCGCCGCGGCGCCCGGCAGCGATCCGAAGCCGCCGATGACGCAGGCGACGAAGGCCTTGAGCACCGGCATGAAACCCATGTCCGGCTCGATCGAACCGCGCCTGGCGACGATGAAGACGGCCGCGATGCCGGCCAGCAGTCCCGATATGCCGAAAGCGGTGGCGATGACCCGGTTGGCCCGGATGCCGACCAGCCGCACCATGGCGAAGTCGCGCGCGGCGGCCCGCATGGCCAGGCCGAGGGTAGACCTGGTCAGGAACAGGATCAGCCCGAGCGTGACGACCAGCGAGACGCCGAGTTCGAGGATCTGCAGCAATTGCAGCCGCAGCGGGCCGACCCAGACCGTGACGTTGAGCCCGCCAAGCACCGAGACGGCGCGAGGACGCGCCGAGATGAAGAGAAGGAAGGCATTCTGCACCAGGATGGAGACGCCGAATGCCGTCAGCATGCCGGTCGAGGTCGGGGCATAGCGCACGGGCCGAAAGGCGACACGCTCGAAGGCGAGGGCGCCGAGCACCGCGGCAAGCACGGCAAGCGGGATCACCAGGAGAGGGGAGCCCAGCCCCATGACGATCATGATGTACATGGTGTAGGCGGCGATGGTGATGATCTCGCCATGGGCGAAATTCACCAGGCCCATGATGGAAAAGACGATGGCGAGCCCCAGCGCCAGCAGCGCGTATTCGGAGCCGAATGCGAGCGCGTTGAAGATCGGAAGAGCGTCGTGTAGGGAAAGAGTGTAGATCTCGGTGGTCGCCGTATCATTAAAAAAATTTTTTTTTTT
>OFTY01000619.1_pt1 | contig 22520 bp, 25 predicted proteins | sample 1775061 | NCBI WGS metagenome assembly OFTY01 (sample SAMN08195773, study PRJEB24354) | sludge metagenome | isolation source: sludge from phenol fed wastewater aerobic bioreactor B | place: India: Nagpur | collected 2016-09-16 | reverse complement strand
AATCTCAAGACGATGCTCCCTCCACTCAAAGAGCCGTTCGCTCTGACCAGCGGACAGATGTCTCAGACCTCATGAGGCTGTCTCACCAGCGCAAGGCGAAGCGCCCGATGAGGGCGCCGATCGCGCCGGCGGCGGCCACGCCCAGGGTGTACCAGGTGGCGACGAAAGCGACCGTGGCCTCGGGACAGTGCAACAGACCGTAGGCGGTCGCCGCCACGGCGCCTGTCATCACGCCCAGCGCCGCCCCGCCCGCCGACGGCCGTGTCGGCGCCAGACGCCGGGCCGACAGATAGACGAACGGGGCCGTCACGGCCGAGATCAACAGGATATTGCGGCCGCAGACGTCCCACGTCCGGCCCAGCCATACGGCCATACGTTGGTCCGGCGTCGTCAGCGCCAATTCAATCGCGCCAGCGGCCGTCACGACCGCCACGACAGCGAACAGGAGCATCGCGGCCGGGCGAGCGTCCGCACCGGGCCGCCCCAGTCGCGTCGTCAGGCGCAGGGCGGCCGCCGCCAGGGCCAGGGTGTAGAGGCCTTTCAGCCAAGACGTCGGTCCGCCCATGGCCTGAATCAGATCAGGACGGACGCCCAACAGCACGACCACGCCGACGACTGACGCGACGACGGCGGCCGCCAGCAGCAACGAACTGGCGCGCGCAGGCTTCACCGGCTCCAACCCGACGGCCAGGGCGTCGATCAGGTCGTCAGTCTTCATCAGCGGACACGCTGGCGGTCAGGGTCTTCATGGAGCGATGGACGCTGACCTTGGCCGCGCCCTCGGTGAATCCATTGCGCGCCGCCGCCTCGGCCAGACTGTAGCCGCCGATGCGGACATCCTCGATCAGTCGGCGCTGGCGCAGCGGCAGGATGGACAACACGCGCCGCAGGTCGCGACGCACGGCGCCGTCCTCGACCGTATGCTCGGCCAGCAGAACCGAGGCGTCCTCCAGCGGAACGTCGTGCCGACGCCCCTGACGGCGCAGATGGTCGATCAGCTTATAGCGAGCGATCGCGTAGGCCCATGCCGTGAACGGCAGCGACCGGTCATAGGTCGCCCGTTTGGCGTGAATGGCGATCAGGCAGTCTTGCACGAGATCCTCCGTATCCGCCTCGCGACCGATCAGACGGCGCTTGAAGAAGGGTGTCAGAGCGCCGCGCATCTCCATCAACAGGGCGCGCCAAGCCACGGGGTCGCCGTCGAGCCCCCGCACCATCAACCTTTTCAGTTCGGCTTCTCTGTCGACCACGCCCTCCACCATTCGCGTCGGCCGGGTCAAAGGTTACACGCCCACAGGCCCCGAACGTCGAAATATTTTTCGTAACCTGCCGCCCCTCGCCGTCGAACCCTCCTGAGTCAGGCCGCCTCGATCCCGGGCGGCCCCTCACAGGAGACGATCCGATGAATATCCCCGCCAAGCTTCTGGTCGCCGCCGGCGCCCTGCTGGCCCTGGGCGCGAACGCCGCCGTCGCCCAGACCATCCCCACGGCCGAGCAGGAACGCGGCATGGAGAAGTGCTACGGCGTCGCCAAGGCCGGTCAGAACGACTGCGCCGCCGGCCCCGGCACCACCTGCGCCGGCACGTCGACCCGCGACTATCAGGGCAACGCCTGGAAGCTGACCCCGCGCGGCACCTGCACCGCGATCAAGACGCCTAAGGGCAACGGCTCCCTGAGCCCGATCCCGAACCGCTGATGTCCGCCGCACCGACCGCCGGGCTGGGTCTGAAGCCCCAGCACTACGCCGAGGCCGAGGCCTGCCCGGCGGTCGGCGCCCAGGACGGCCTGTGGTTCGAGGTCCACCCCGAGAACTACATGGTCGCGGGCGGGCCGCGCCTGACCTGGCTGGAGCGCATCCGTTCGCGCCGGCCGCTGTCCCTGCATGGGGTCGGCCTGTCCCTGGCCGGGGACGAACGCCCGGATCGCGAGCATCTGGCCCGATATCGCGCCCTGATCGACCGCTTCGAGCCCTTCGTGGTGTCCGAGCACCTGGCCTGGTCGCAACGGGGCGGGGTCTATCACCCTGACCTGCTGCCCGTTCCGCGCAGCCGCGAAATGCTGACGCTGGTCTGCCGCCACATCGACGAAGTGCAGAACGCTCTTGGGCGCCGGCTGCTGATCGAGAACCCAACGGCCTATCTGCCGATGGCGGGCCACGACTGGGACGAGGTCGACTTCCTGACCGAGATCGCGCGTCGCACCGGCTGCGGTCTGCTGATCGACGTGAACAACGTCCACGTCAGCGCCGCCAACATGGGCTTTTCCGCCGAGGACTGGATCGATCGCGCGCCGGGCGAACTGGTGGGAGAAATCCACCTAGCCGGCCACAGCCTCGATCCGACATGGGGCGAGGCCCTGCTGATCGACAGTCATGACGCCCCCGTCGCCGAGGCCGTCTGGCGCCTGCATGAACGGCTGATCGCCCGCATCGGCTCCCGACCGACCCTGATCGAGCGCGATGGCCAGATTCCCGATTTTTCCGAACTGCTGTCCGAGCAGGCCCGCGCCGCCCAGACTCTTGCTCAGGGGCAGTCTCAGGCCTCTTCGACAAGGACGCCGGCATGACCGCCTTTCACGCCGCCTTCTCGATCGCGCTGGAGGGTCGTTTCGGCGACCTGTGGCCGCACCTTGAGCCGGACGAGCGCACGCTCGGCGCCCTGGCCGTCTATCGCAACACGGCGACCAAGGGCTGGATCGACGCCCTGGAAGCCAACTACCCGACCGTCGTCGACATGGTCGGACGCGACTGGTTCCGGGCTGTCGCGCGCGAATACGTCGAGGACGAGCCCGCCATGTCTCCTGTTATGGCCGCCTATGGAGAAGGCTTTCCCGCCTGGCTGGCCCGCTTCGAGCCCGCGCGTCCGATGGCCTACCTGGCGCCTGCCGCTCGCCTGGACCGCGCTTGGACCGAGGCGCACCTGGCCCAGGACGCCCCGGTGATGAACGCGCACCAAGCCGCCAACCTGGGCCTGGCGCTGACCGGGACGACCGCCCGCCTTCTCCCGTCCGCGCGCCTGTTCTGGTTCGACTGGAGCGCGCCGTCGTTGTGGCTCGCACACCGCGACCCGCACGCCGGGGCGGAACTGTCCTGGCGGCCGACGCCCGAGGGGCTGCTGATCCATCGCCCCGAGGATCATGTGCTGATGCACCGCCTGTCCCGCGCCCAGTGGGCCTTCCTGGACGCCGGCCGCCGCAGCGCCTCCTTCGCCGCCTCCGCCATGGCGGCCCAGGCCGCCCAGCCCGGCGTGGATGTGCCCGCCCTCTTCGCCGAACTGATCGCTTTCGGCGTCTTCATGTCCCCCTCTCGCCCGAGTACGCCTTCATGACCGCCCTCGCCCGCCTGCACCGTCGCTTCGCCACGGCCGTTCCCGAATGGTTTCTGGCGCTTCTTTTGCGCCTGGGCGTCGCCGCCCCATTCTTCATGTCTGGGCGCACCAAGGTCGAAGGTTGGCTGACCCTGTCGCCCTCAACCCACTATCTCTTCGCCGAAGAATACCGCGTGCCGCTGCTGGCGCCTGAAACGGCGGCCTACCTCGTGACCTATGCCGAACATCTGCTGCCCATCCTGCTGGTGCTGGGCCTGCTGACACGTCCGGCGGCGCTCGGCCTGTTGTTGATGACCCTGGTGATCCAGATATTCGTCGCGCCCGGCGGTTGGCCGACGCACCTGCTATGGGCCGGCCCCCTCGTCTACCTGATTGCGCGCGGCCCCGGCGCCCTCAGCCTCGACCGCACCCTGCACATCGACTGAAGCCGCAACAGCAGGCCGCACGGTCCGAGCCTGCATGAGATGAACTGTGCGGCCGCGTGACCTGCTGCTGGTGCGGGCGCGCGACGTGCAAGGGGCTTGCTAGCCGTAGGCGAGGAGAGGTCCGCGGTGAGCGTTGTGCTGTTCAGCGCCTAGGGCAAGGCCAGCACCTTCAGCCTGACGGCCAGTCGGCGACTTGCTCTGGCGGCCGAGACAGACGTCACGCCCCTGTTCCTGACAAAAGCGGGGCCCTGCACCAGCACGGTCGAGACCCGCTGGTCTGTGGCATCCTGCGCTTCAGGCCTCTGAAAGGCGGAGCGCCGAGGCGCTCTCGAATGCTGCATCTTGAATGTAATCTGTGCCGTTTCAGACCGTAACCGGGTGAACATTCAGAACGATCGCGACACGCCGATATCGGCGGCGACCCGGCGATAATCGTAAATCCCAACGGTCGAGTTGTTGCGCTCTAGCGTGACGCGAACGGTAGGAGCGAAGCCGTAAGCCGTGAGGGCGCGGAACGTCATGCCGAGACGACCTGTGGCGAGCCATTCGCGACGCTTGTCGGGAAAAAGAAATAGTCTCTCGTCGCCTTCCGTATGACGCAGGCCTGCCGAAGCGAAGGCCGTCCCCCACCGCGTTTCGCGCCACCCTCCCAAAGTCATCCCCCCTGCCCAGCTGGCATAGCCGGGATCTGCTGCGCCTTGCCGCGTGATAGAGGCCGAAAACGAAACGCCCGAGCGCACGTCCAGCGCCCGCTCGTAAGCCGCCGACAGGTCGTGGATGTACCCATCCTGCAGCGGGTTGACGTCGTATCGAGCTGCGCTGACGCTGTATGAAGTGATCAACTGCGAACGCGCGTCCATCGCCCGCACCCAGTCGAAGGCTACGGCCGAGGTTTGGGCATAGGGCTCGTTTCCGAACCAGCGCCAAGTCTGACCTACGGATGCGGTGAAACGGTTCGCTTGGCCGCGTCGTTCCACGCCCAGCAGCGCAGAAGCGGAAACATCGTTGAACTGGCTCTGCCTGTAGACGCTGCCCTGCACGGCTCCACGTGGGATGAGCGACCACCCTTCGGTCACGGGCAACCGTCCAAAGACCTGGGACATGGCGCGAAGTCCAGCGCCAGAACGCGCCCGAGCATCATCAGACAGAGTCAGGGGAGCGATGACCGTGTCCAGTATCCGCGCCTCAGTGGCGCGGTTGCTATTGCTGTCGGGCGCCACGGCGATTTCGAAGACGCCACCGAGGCGTTTCTGACTACGCAGGGCGCGGGCGAAGCGATCGACCATGGCGGCGGCTTCATCGGGAACGCCCGAGGCCTGCGCCTGACGCAGTTCGCGGCGGGCCTCCTGTTCGCGCCCGATGGCGGCTAGCATCCGCGCCAGCTCCAGCCGGGCCGCCAAAACTTCCGGCTTTTCGTCCAGCAGGGCACGGAACATCACCGCCGCCTCGACGTATCGGCCCGTATCGGCGAGCAAGAGCCCATGCCGATAGCGCGCCTCGGCCCGAATATCGGCGTCAGCGTCCTTGGCCAACGCCTCATAGATGGCGATCGCGTCTACAGCGAAGTCGGCCGCCTTGCGAGCGTCGGCTAAGGCGAAAAGCTGGGCGGCGCTGACCCCTTCCACCACATCCTGCGCAGAGGCCGCTCCCGGGGCGAAAGCGATCAACGCCGCCGTTGCCGCTCCGCAACAAAACCTGTGACGCCAGCGAACGGGCCTGGCTTCCCCTGACGTCACTGGCGACGCGCCACGGTCACGCCGTTGATAACGAGTCCGCCCGTCTGCACGCGCTCGGGCGCATAGATGTGGAAATCACCCGCCAGTTCCTCTCCGGTAGGGCCGTAGAAGCGTGTGCTGATCTGGCCGATCTCCGCATCGCCCTCGAGAATCGAGCCCGTATTGCCATTCCAAAAGAGTCGGCCGCCGAATTCATAGCGACCAAAATCCAGCGTTTGCCCCGATGCCTTGCTGTTCAAGACCAGGGCGCCGGTGTAGGCCTGTTTGGAGAAGTCCACATCAAAGCTGGATGTCCCGCCCACATCGTACATGGCCCCGGTTGTCCGGTTAGCTCCAGCGCCATAGACGACGCCTTCATAACGCGCGCTGCCCGTGCGGCGAGTGAGCATGCTGTCGCGCGTCGCCAGGCCGTACACGAAGTGATGTCGCTGAAACTCCACACTTCCAGGATTGTTGACCTGACTGGCCCACCGCCCCAGGCCGACATAGGTCAACGCGAGCTCTGAATTCGACGATCCCAGCTTGTACAGTTGCATTTTGACATCCTGAGCACCGAACGTCTTTGCGTAGTGAACAAAGTTCGGATCGTCGCCCGTCACGATGTCTGCAGTCGTAAAATTGCCCCCGGCCATAGAGGAAAGGCCCGGACCAAAGCTGAAATTGCCGTTTGTGCGATCATTGAACTGACCGACCAGGGGAATCTGCGATACGCTATGGACGACATTCGACGGCGAGGCCCTGTCAACCAACAAGGCGCGGCCGCTGGCATAGAAGACTTGCGGCACGGCGATGTCTGTCATCCGCAAGTTCACGCCCGCCGCTCCGTCGCGCTGCCCCGTAAAGCTTCCTACGGCCGTCGCCCCATCCGCATTGGACGTGCTGAAGCTGGCCCCCACCTCTTCGCTTCCGGGTCCAAAAAATCGCCCTGAAATAGTCCCCGCCGTATTGGCGTTGAACGAACCGACCGTGGCATAACCCGAGAACGAGCCGTCGCCACTGCTCAAGCGGCCGCTTGCGGCCATCTCGATGCCGCCCCCGACAATGCCCTGGCCCGTTAATAGCGCGGTTTCTTGCAGATAAGAATGAGCTGCAAATTCTCCACCTAGGAAGTCCACGTCAAAACTGCCATCGCCTTGATAGACGACAGGCTCATATCCGGGAGCAGCCGTCACGCCGAAGACGTCAATGTTGTAGCGCGCGGTCCCGGTGCGCGGCATCGCGGATGCAGGCGTATCCAGACCATAGACGAAGGTGCTGAAGCGGTCGTTCTGGCGACCATCCGCCGACGAGAAGCGTTGCCAATAGCCCATGCCGACATAGCGGTTACTGATCGAACTTGAATAGGGCGTGGTCACAAGGGTCAGCAACTGGGCGCCATCTGCACTGCGCTGCTCGTACTTTGCCTCGCCCTGAATGTTGGATTTCTGGTCAGAGGGAAGGAAGGTCGCGCTTTCACCATTCACGAAGACCGTGTAGCTCTTCAGAGCGGCGTCATAGGCCACCTGTAGATTGGCCGAACTGCCGCTTGCAGACACCACGGTCCCGTTGCGGAGGTCAAAAACGGCCTGCTGGTTGTTACCTACAGCGTTAAATGTCTGACTCACCGTTAAATTGGTGATGCTGCTGTTGCTCGGCGGAGGTGTGATCGGGACGATCGGATCCATGCCGCCTCCGCCTCCACCGCCGCAGGCGGCCAACGCGCTTGTCGTCAGGATGGCAATAACCATTGAGAAAAGGCGCATATCGCTCCCCCGCACGTGCAAAAAATCGACCAACATCGATCGCCACACTGTGTGCCTTAGTGTCGAGATACAGTTCCCGCAAGCTTAGAGATTGAGGGCGCCTTCGGAAATTTGGCGCTGGATTCACGAAGCATGACGCCGGGCGCGCGGCACGCGTCGTCCCTGTATAGAGAGCAAGTCGGGCAGCGCCGAATCCTTATGATAAAGGATCGGCACACCGTTGCGATTCTAAGGGCCTCCGCTGCAAGCACTTAGAACCTGACCTTCCTGGTGATGCGATGAGGAAAGTCGTTCCAGATGCTGGATAGGGCTTCGCTCTCAGGGCGGAGGCTTGGAGAAGCATCAACGGCTACTGGCGACTTCACAGTCCGATCACTTCGTGTCCCGCGGCCTCGGACGCCCGTTTCCGCACCTCTACGCCCTCACCCCTCCGCCGCGGGCAGCTCCAGCACCACCTTCAGGCCGCCCATGTCGCTGTCGGCCAGGGTGACGCGGCCGCCGTAGGCGCGGGTCAGTTCGTCGACGATCGACAGGCCCAGGCCCGTGCCGGGCGTGTCCTCATCCATGCGGGTGCCGCGTTTCAGGGCCGTGTCGCGCTGGTCGGCGGGCAGGCCGGGTCCGTCGTCCTCGACCACGGCGATCATCTGGCCCGGCGTCGACGGCCCGGCCGAGATGCGGACCCGGCGGCGGCACCATTTGGCGGCGTTCTCGATCAGATTGCCGAAGATCTCCTGCAAGTCCTGACGCTCGCCCAGAAAGGCCAGGTCGTCAGGGGCGCGCCAGTCGATCTCGACGCCCTTGGTCTCGAACACCCGCTCCAGCATGACAGCCATCTCGTCCAGCACCTCGGCGACAGCTGTGCGTTCGCCCAGGCCGTGGGCGGCGCGGGCGGCGGCGCGGGCGCGGCGCAGATGGTGGTCGACCTGATCCTGCATCACCTTGGTCTGGCGGCGGATCAGGTCCGGCAGCGGTCCTTCCTTCGTCCCGGCCTCGGCCAGCATAACGGCCAGAGGAGTCTTCAGGGCGTGGGCCAGGTTGCCGACGTGAGTGCGCTGACGCTCGACCGTTTCCTGATTGTGGGCCAGCAAGCGATTGACCTGTTCGGCCAGGGGCTGGATCTCGACCGGATAGGCGCCCTCTACCCGATGCGAGCGGCCCTGGCGCACGTCGGAAATCTCGTCGCCCAAATCAAAGAGCGGGCGCAGGCCCACCTGCACCTGGATGAAGACCGCCGTCACCAGCCCCGCCCCCAGCAGCAGCATGGCGATCCAGGTGACGGTGGCGAACTGTCGAGTGTCGGCGTCGACGTCCGACCGGTCGATCCCGGCGAAGAATATCACCGGCCGGTCGCGGCCCGGCAGTTGTTTCATGCTGGCGGCGATGCGCAGGGGCTCGCCCTTGGGGCCGTCCTCGGCGTTGTAGCTGATGGTCTGGCCGAAGGCCGAGCGCAACCGGTTGGTCAGGTCGGGGCCGTGCTCCAGCTCCGCCTCGCCCAGAGAGGCCGAGTGCGCCAGAACCTGCATCCCGCCCGTCGGCGTCGGCTCGGCCACCATCCAGTATTTTCCGGACAGCAGGCGCTGGGTGCGGGCGTCCTGAATCTCGCCGATAAAGACCTCGCCCTCGGGCGTTATGGTGGCGGCCACCACCGCCTCGTCGATAGTGTCGCCCAGGATGTTGCCCAGGCGGCGCAGGGCCGATTCCTGAAACACCGCGGTCAGCACCACGGCCGCCGCCGCCAGGGCGATCAGTATCCACGCCGCCGCCAGCCAGATCAGCCGCCGCGTCAGCGAGCGGCCGGGCCGACCGAACCAGCGGCCCCATTGCGCGCGATCAGGCTTGGTGTGGATTCGGGATTGGCCCGTCATGCGGCGCTCAGGCCGCGTCGCTCTCGCCGGCCAGCGGCGACAGGCGATAGCCCAGGCCGCGCACGGTCTCGATACGGTCGGCGCCGATCTTCTTCCTCAGGCGGCCGACGAAGACCTCGATGGTGTTGGAGTCGCGGTCGAAATCCTGATCGTAGAGGTGTTCGACCAGTTCAGTCCGGCTGATGACCCGGCCCTGATGCATCATCAGATAGTGCAGCAGGCGATACTCCAGACTGGTCAGGCGCAGAGGCTCGCCGTTGACCGTGGCCCGCGCGGCGCGCGGGTCCAGGCGCAGGCCGCCGCAGCTCAGCGTCGCCGCCGCATGACCGGCCGAGCGGCGCAGCAGGGCGCGCAAGCGCGCCAGCAGTTCTTCCGTATGGAAGGGCTTGGTCAGATAGTCGTCGGCCCCGGCGTCGAAGCCCGCCACCTTGTCCGACCAGGCGCCGCGCGCCGTCAGGATCAGCACCGGCGTCGCCTTGCCCTCGCGGCGCCAGCGCTCCAGCACCGACACGCCGTCGATCTTGGGCAGGCCCAGGTCCAGCACCACCACGTCATAGGGTTCGGTGTCGCCCAGGAACCAGGCTTCCTCGCCGTCCGGGGCGTGGTCGACGGCGTATCCGGCGTCGGTCAGGGCGGTCTTCAGCTGGCGCGACAGATCGACGTCGTCCTCGACAAGCAGAACCCGCATTCAGTCGTCTCCGCGAACCCGGCCGGAGCGGCCGTCAACCTGGATGTCCGACACGCGGCCGCCCGGATATTCCCAGCGCACCACATAGTCGCCGCCGCGTTCCTGCACGCCCAGCATCCGGCCGGGACGGCCCGACTGGACGCGGCGCGCCACGTCGCCGGGATTGGCGCGCGGGCCGCTGTCGCCGCGCGGCATGTCGCGCAGGCCTTGCCCCGGATAGTTCGGTCCGGATGAGCTGCGGAATTGCTCCCGGCGATCATCGTCGCGATCCCGGTCGCGGCCGCGCGACTGAGCCGCCGCGTCCGTCAACGGGACGAGGGCGATCAGGCCGGCCAAAAGAAGGGCTCGAATACGCATCATGGATCGCGGTCTAAACCAGGGCCTCTGAACAGCGGCTGAACGCGCAGTCTACCGGCGTTCAGTTCAAAGAGGAACGTCGAGGGATGGAATCTCCGTCGCGGTTTCACACGCGAACCGCCCAGCATGACCACAATGTCACGCTGATGAACCCTATCTGAAGCGCGCCGTTCAGACGCGGCTCAGGCGCGGCGGGGTCATCTGGCGTCAACGCAGCCGATCGGTTGCGTCCAGATGAAGGAGCCCGACCATGGCCAAGTTCAAAACCCTGATGATCCCCGTCCTGGCCGCGACGACGGCCGCCGTCGCCCTCGGCGCCGCCCTGCCCGCCGCCGCGCAATCCTATCGCCACGCGCCGGTCTACGAGAGCCGCCACGACGGCTGGCGGTCGATCCACCAGCGCAAATACAATCTGGACCGCCGCATCGACCAGGGCGTCCACACCCGCCAGCTCAGCGTCCGCGAGGCCAGCCGCCTGAAGAGCGAGCTGAACAGCCTGGTGCGGCTGGAGCGCGCCTATCAGCGCGACGGCCTGAGCCGCCGCGAACGCATGGAGCTGGACCGCCGCTACGACGCCCTGTCGGCCAAGGTCCGCTATGAGCGCCGCGACCACAACGGCCGCCGCTGGTAAGCCAGACAGGCGCCGACCTTCGAAAGGCTGCGGGAGACGTCCCGCAGCCTTTTTCGCGTCTACTTCACTTAAGGAGGGCGGCCGGGCTGGAGGACGGCGCCCCGCCTGCCTATCTTGGCCTTATGTCCATCGCCCGTCTTGATAGTCGCGCCCTGATCCGCGTCAGCGGCCCCGACGCCCGCCCCTTCCTGCACAATCTGCTGACCCAGGACGTGGAGACCCTGCAGCCGGGCGAGCTTCGCTTCGGCGCCCTCCTGTCGCCGCCGGGGCGACTGCTGTTCGACCTGTTCATCTGGGGCGAGAAGGACGGCGTCGTCCTGGATGTCGCGGCCGAGCGACGCGACGCCCTGATCCAGCGCCTGACCCTGTATAAACTGCGGGCCGATGTCGCGGTCGCGCCCACGCCTGAAGCCGTCTTCGTCGCCTGGGGCGCGGATGTCCCCGAAGGCTTCGTCGCCGATCCGCGCCTGCCCGCGCTGGGCGGCCGCCGCTGGGGCGATCAGAGCGAGACCGACGCGGTCGAGGCCGACTGGCAGGCGCATCGCCTGACCCTGGGCGTGCCCGATCCGACCGAAGACGCCCTGATGGACAAGACCTATCCGATCGAGGCGGACTTCGACCTGCTGAACGGCATCGACTTCCACAAGGGCTGCTTCATCGGCCAGGAGACGACCTCGCGCATGAAGCGGCGCGGCACGATCAAGAACCGCATGATGGCCATCACCTTCGAGGGCCCCGCTCCCGAACGCGGCGTCGAGGTGCTGAAAGGCGAACTGCGCGCGGGGGAAGTCATGACCGGCGCCGAGGGACGCGCCATCGCCTTGATGCGGCTGGACCGCATGGACGGCGATCTGACCGTCGAGGGCCGCCCCGTGCGGGTCGAGAAGCCTGACTGGATCCCTGATTTGTAAGGGAAAATCCGACAGAACGGAAAATATGCTTGTCGCGATGTAAAAGTCGCTTGACGAAAACACGACCTCATTGGTAAAGCTCACTTGTCAACACGACAGGGGAGCTTGTCATGAACACCGAAATCACCACCACCGCCGCCGGCGCCGTCGCCGCCGACAAGAAGAAGTTGGACGACCTGACCGTCGTTCTGTGCGCCCTGACCGTGGTCGGGGTCAGCGCGGCCTCCGCAACGCCGTTCTGGCCTGAAGCCTTGGGCCGCGCGCCGTCGATCGGCGTCGTCGTCCTGGCCGCCGGGCTGGCCGTCTTCCTGGCCCTGCACACCCTCTACTGGTGGCGCGCGCTGGATGAGGCCGCCAAGGAAGCCCACAAATGGGCCTGGTGGTGGGGCGGCAACCTGGGCTTCATCGGCGGCGGCGCGGCCGTCGTCATCGCCGCCCTCGCAGGGGTGAACCTGCTGCCCGCCGCCGCGCCGCACACCGATGCGGCCCTGATCGCCCTGGGCGTCGCCGCCGCCTTCGCCGCCCAGGCCGTCGGCTACGGGATCGCCTGGTGCGGCTGGTGGATCGCCCGCCGATGACCAGCGCCTTCATCAACCGCCTCAAGGTCTTCCGCGCCGAGCGCGACTGGACCCAGGCCGATCTGGCCGAACGCCTCGGCGTCTCGCGCCAGACCGTCCAGGCGCTGGAGAAGGGCCGCTACGACCCGTCCCTGCCGCTGGCCTTCCGCATCGCCCGCCTCTTCGGCCAGCCGATCGAAGCCATCTTCATCGCCTGACCCCGCCTGCCCTTCTCATTTCAATCGACACATCGAAATCCAAAGGACCGTCATCATGTTCAACCTGTTCTCGACCGCCGCCGACCGTTTCTCGGGCTTCGCCATGGGCGTCTGCGGCGCCCTGCTGATCAGCCTGGCCATCCAAGCCGTGCCGACCTTCGGCCGCTCCGCCGAAACCCCGGCGGCCGCCGTCGCCCAGATCGTCGCCCGCTGATCCCTCTTTACGCCTCGCCTTCCCGCTCCCAGCCCCTGTGCTGACGAGCCTTCCGTCGCCCGCATCTGAGCTCGGCGACGCCTGAAACCCCCTACAATCCAAGGACACTGCAATGACCCTCGCACGCCGCATGGGCCAATCGGCCAACCATGTCTCGCGCTTCGCCGCCGGCCTTCTGGCGGCGCTGGCCGCCTCCGCCGCCCTAGCCGCCGCGCCCGGCGTCGCTCACGCCGAACAGGCTGCGCCCGCCCCCGCCGTCGCTCCCATCCCCCGCGCCGAGGGCGCCGGCCCGCCGCTGTGGGTGGTCAAGGACGCGGACTCCACCGTCTATCTGTTCGGCACGGTCCATCTGTTGCGACCCGGCACGGCCTGGGGCTCGGACAAGGTGGACGCCGCCTTCGCCAGCGCCTCGGACATCTGGGTCGAGATCGCCGACCAGGACGATCAGGCCGTAGTCATGCCTGTGATCCAGCAGCACGGCGTCGATCCGTCCCGCCCCCTGTCGTCGGTCCTGTCGGCCGAGGACTTCGCCGCCTTCGACAAGGTCGCCCAGGCGAACGGCGCCAGCGCGGCCGCCCTGGACGCCTACCGCCCCTGGCTGGCGGCCTTCATGATCTCCATGTCCGGCCCGACCGAGGCCGGCTATCGATCTGAAGCGGGCGTCGACAAGACGCTGATGGATCGCGCCCGATCTGAAGGCAAGGCGCTGCACGGCTTTGAAACCGCCGACATCCAGGTGCGCCTGATCGCAGGCATGAGCGAAGAGGCGCAGGTGGCCTATCTGAACCACTTTGTCCGCAACACCGACCGCATCGTCGCCAACCTGGATGAAACCGTGGCCGCCTGGCTGAAAGGCGACATCGCCGAAACGGGCCGCCTGAACCGCGCCAACACCCGCGACGTGCATGAAGACATCCACCGCGCCGCCCTGATCGACCGCAACAGCGACTGGACCCGCCAGATCGAGGCGATGATGAAGGGTTCAGGCACGGCCTTCGTCGCCGTCGGCGCCGCTCACCTGATGGATCAGGACAGCGTCATCGACATGCTGACCGCGCGCGGCTTCACGGTCGAGCGACTGTAGGACGCCCCGCACAACCCCATGAAGGCCCGGCGGAAACGTCGGGCCTTTTCGCTTGCGCCGCCAGAACATTCCAGCAACATCGCGCCATGACCGAATCCGAAAAGGCTGAAGGGCGCTGCGGCTGGTGCGGGACGACGGACCCGCTCTACATCGCCTATCATGACAGCGAATGGGGCGTGCCCGAGTACGACGCCCGCGCCCTGTGGGAGAAGCTGGTTCTGGACGGCTTCCAGGCCGGGCTGGCCTGGATCACCATCCTGAGAAAGCGCGAGGGGATGCGCGAGGCCTTCGACGGCTTCGACCCCGAGATCGTCGCCCGCTACGGCGAGGCGGACCGCGCGCGCCTGCTGGCCGACCCGCGCATCATTCGCTCCGGCGCCAAGATCGACGCGGCCATCGGCGGCGCCCGCATGTGGCTGGACATGAGGGATAGCGGCGAGGATTTCTCAGCCTGGCTGTGGTCCTTCGTCGGCGGCCAACCGCTGGTGAACCAGTGGGACCATTTCCGCGAGGCCCCGACCCAGACCGCCGAAAGCCACGCCATGGCCAAGGCCCTGAAGGCGCGCGGCTTCAAGTTCTGCGGGCCGGTGATCACCTACGCCTTCATGCAGGCGGTGGGCATGGTGAACGATCACCAGACGACGTGCTTCCGGCATGGGGAGGTTCAGCTTGGCAGAAATCCTAACGTCTGATCCGCCACCTGCAGCTATCCGCTTCGCCTCTTAGGCCATTAAGCGCCCAATCTCCCTACACCGGTGGGGCGCGCTCTTCGTTTCTGGGTGGTGCGTGCCGCCAGGCTGGCTGACGGGCATAAGAAAACCCGTCTGCCACATTGGGACTCAGACGGGCCTAATGAGCCGAGGCTCGCATCCTAGATGGGAATGCGAGCCCGGATTGCAAGACTGCGCGCCAGTCGCCCGCTCCCGGCGCAGCCTTTCTCACGCGGATGTCATTTGTTCGAAAATCACCGTTTTTCAAACGTCTTGGACGGCATTGGAGCCGCATGGGAGGAAAATATGATCAAGAAGCTTGTAATCGCTGGCACGCTTGCAGGTTCAATGCTGGTCGGTGTCCCCGCCGCCAACGCCAGCCCGCAAGAATGCATGCGGCAGTACGATGCTGCCGTAACTGCCTGTGCTGAGGCTGGGCAAGGTTATGGCAGCGCCTGTGAACAGGGCGCAGAGGCCCATGTCTGGACTGCGCCATAAGCGGACATTGATGTCTCGCTGAAAACGCGACCTTCACACGCGCCGGCGCCGGACACCCAGAGGTGGCGGTCTGCGGCGAACCGAACCTCCGTCGCAAACTGGGGGGACGCGGCGGCGATGTTGGAGTTCGACGCCCGGACTAGGGGCGGACGAAGCGCCGGACAGCCTCCAGGCTGATGGCTTCTTTCGCTAACCCGTCCTCCATGTCGACGAAGGGAGTTCGCGGCATGGGCCGCGGCGTTGCTATGCCCTGGCCGGCGAGCGAGGCGGCCAGGGCGCGGCCCAGGAGCACGGCGTCCGCCCATCGGTTGAGCCGGCCGAGATGAGCCGCCAGGGCCGCCACCGGCACGGTCCTGGCCTCGTCTCGGGCGCGTTGAAGGCCCGCCTTCACCAGGTCGTTGAGATCGGCCGATGTGCGATCCAGGGATCGAAGCGAGGCGACAAACCGCGCCAGGAGATCGTAATCGGCGGTAGCGGCGAAGGCGCTCTGAGCCGGCTGGTAGTCCAGGAGCAACTCCGAAGCGAGCCAAGCGTCGAGCGCCCCCGTTTCCGCCCGGTGGTTGGAGGCGTAGATTGAGAGACCCACGAGTTTCTCCCATAGGTCTTTGCCGAGCGTACGGGTTCCGCCGATGTCACTGGCCGACAAACCAATCTGGGTGGTCAGGTTTCGGATCGCCGTCTCCGCGAAGAAGGCCTCACCGGCGGTGTTGGTCGGCAAGAGAGACTGAAGCGCGAGCAAGACCTGCTCTAGCAGAGCGGCCCGCCCTGCGGCGGACGGTGTCGAACGCCCCCCGAGGATCAGGGGGTCGAGCGCCCGCCGGATTTCCGCAAAGGTACGGAACTGATGGATCCAGTTCCCCGCCGGCATCTCACCCTGTCCGGCGACGGCGTTGCGGGTCTCGGCGTTGCGCGACACCTCTTCGATGAAGTCAATGATCGCCTCCGCGTCAGTCATGAATTTCGTCGGTGCCGTTTTCACCTGGTCCATGACCTCGCGGGACAGGCCGTCCACCTTCTGCAGATAGGCACCGAGTTCGCGCCGGGCTTCGCGATGGTCCCAAACCTCCGACCGGACAAAGGTGAGAAGGCGTAGCCGCCCCGTCTTGGCCAGGTCATAGGCTCGCCGATACTCCGCCCGGGTGATGCTGACGCCCGTGCCGTCCACCCGCCCGCCGACTCGGCTGCCGATCAGCAGGAGGTAGAAGTCGGCCTGCTCGATGGCCTTGAGGCAGGCCTGATACGAGTGATCGGCGCTCGAGACCGGAAAATCGCTCTCCTCCGACGCCAGGACCTGGCATCCGCGCAGTTCAAAATAGTCCTTCAGGGCACTGCGAAGGTCGCGAAAATCATAGATGGTCGAGGACAGGAAGAGGGTGGGCTTCTTCATTGCGGCTCCGCGTGACGACGTGACGACGTGGCGCCGCCGCTTCCCCCCTTCCGCCGCGCCATGACGCCTGTCAACGGCGGCGGCTTGTTCTGGCTATGAGCACTGAGCCTGTAGGTTGTCTCGTCAGCATCGATGAGCTTGCCGTGCCGATAGCACATCCAGATCCCGTTCGAGATCTGCTTGAGCGTCTGAGGCGAGGCATTGGAGACCCGCCGCGCGCTGGGGCCCGTCGCGGCCGTGCGGATATGGCAGGCCATCCCGGTGGACGCGCTGCGGTCAGGTCCCTCCGCACTCGGGCCGATGGTCACAGCGCGGCATCCAGGAAACGAACAGCGGTAGCCTGCCCGTTCGGCCAACTTCTCCTTCGTCGCCTGGAAGAACTCGGCGTCAGCGCGCGATCGTGTGGCTTTGGTCATCCTGGCAGTAAGGACTGCGGGACTTGGGCCCGTCAAACGTTGGAAGCGAGTCGCTACCGCGATCAGGGGATTTGGGTTCTGGTCCCCCAGAAAGCGACGACCGCGGGTGTTCGGTTCGCGGACGGCACGACCGAAGCTGCGAAGATTGAGGCCGCCAGGTGGTAGATCGCCGTCGCGATCATTCGACGCTGATGGCCGGGGTCGACGGTGATGGTGTCGCACTGAACATCAGCGGGGCCACAGGCGAAGGTCGCATGTGCGACGACGTTGGTCGCGGCGTCCTCGACCGTAAACCAGACCGAGCCGTTGACGTTCGGCACCGAGATCGTGTGATCGTCGAACCGCTGCCGAAGCGGGTCACCCCGGGGAAGTCCGAGGGGAATGCAGGAGACGTGGATGATGTAGGGCCACTCCGGGTGGTCGTATAGAGAGTGCTCCGGAGTGGTGATCGGGGTAGGCATCGAAATTGCGCTTTCGTGGTCGGACACCCTATGCGCCGCCCCCCCTGACCATATCGCCCAAACCCAATAAAGTCTATTTATATCATAAGGTTAGTCGAGCGTGACCGGCCCAACGAAGGCTCATAGGCGACGAAGCCGCGCTGTCCCGGATCCTCTCTCGTCCCGCCGTCTTCAGCAGGCGAACTTGAAGTAAAGATAGGCGCCCTCCTCGCCATCCGGTCCGATTCTGTAGGCCAGATCGACCGCTTCGTCCTGCGCCAGCAACTCGTATGCGGGCGGCGATGCGCGTCCCTGACCTTGGTGATCAGAAGCCCCGCACCGTAGTGGTACTCGTCCTCGGGAATTCAGCCGATGTCGTCCGCCGCCGCTGTGAGGCGTTCGCGCAGATTGGCCGGTGTCGCCGCAAGCCAGGCGCGCTTTACCTCAAATGAATACGCCCGCTGCGGAGATGCGAACCACAGATCGGCTCGGCCGAGCGCACGCGTGCGGCGGTCGAGCTTGCCGCGCTTGGTGATCTCGTACTCGGCCAATGGAATGAAGCCGGCCAGGGCCGCCGCGGAGGCCAGAAAGCCGGTCGCCGCCACCTCGTGGTAGGTGAAGGGCGACTCGCCGACGCGATCGAGAAATCGCATGTAGAGATGGTCCGCGTGGCGGCGCCATTCGTCCCAGTCGGCGATAAGCCCCCGACGTCGACCGTCCCCGTGCTTGAGCACCTGCAACATCAGGTCGTCACCTCCCAGATCGATACGCCCTGCTCTACAGCCTGCGTCGCGCTCGCACCACGGCGTTGCAGCAGCCACGTCTTTCCACGCCGGCCTGAACGCTGACACAACCCTATATCAGCGACTGCTCCGCCTGCGAGGAGACACCGGCCCGACGCTGGACCCGACCTCGAAACTAAGGCGCCGGAGATGCACTCTGAGCACGATTTGGGCGGGTTACGTCTTCGTCTTTCGGCCTCGACCTCTGTAGTCGTCGAGACGGCTCTTCAGGCGCTTCAAGGTCTTCTTGTCGGCGACCGGTATATAGGACCCCGCCCATTCGGATTTCTGCGTGTAGGTGGCCGAAATCAGTTCGCCGTTCTGGAAGCTTTCGATGAGATTCCAGCGGATGAGGTCGCCCTCGATCGCCTCGCAGTGGTAGTAGGTCAGAGGGTGTCGGATGAAATAGAACCCACCCGGAGTGATCTGCGATCGACCGAGCGGGATCTGATCCATGGTGAACTTCTGCACCTCGCCTGTGAGGACGTTTGTGTAGAGGACCGGGGGCAGGAGCATCCCGGGGTCGATCTTCACGTTTCCACCGATCGGCCGACCCATCGTGCCGGTTAGCGTAAGCTTCAGGCCTGAGACGACACCAGCGCGAAACATGTACTCGTCAGGCGGGACGAGCCGCTGCGACGGGGTCAGCTTAATTGTCGCCTCGAGCGTCTGTTCGAGCTCAGGTTCAGGGAAGCCTCTTTCATCGAGCAGGTCCGCGATAGTCCTCCCGTCGCGCAAGCGGCTCTTCCCGACGTAGTACGTCATCTGCGAGGGTTCGATCGGCAGGGCCGCCCTGGATCCATCGGCGTAGTTGAGAATGATTTTCTCGATGTTGCAGATCAGGTGCGGGGAGCCGACGCAGATTTCCGGCTCAACGTCCGGTCCCACATATCTTGGGTTCCGTATCGAGATGCTTCCTGCCTGGGCCGGAAAGGTCAGTTCATCCTTGTCGAAGCTGACCGTGAAAAGTTCGACGCCGTGGCGTTGCGCCACGGACAGGGCGCCCGACTGGAAGCCAGCCGCAGTGACGAAGACGGCCTTGCTGGCATTCTGATCGCGCGCCTTCGTCACGAAGGCGTCGAGGTCAGCGGCCGAGGCCTTCCTCGAGCGATTCTTCACTTCGATGAGGATGAGGTAGTTGAGCGTACCCAGCCGAAAGCGAACGGTTACATCGAACTGACGGTCGTTGATGAGCTGGTTCCAGCGCACATCGGCTTCAGCCGTTGTGGTGGCCATGATGCCCGCGACAACGCGTTCGAGATACTCATCCTCTGAGATCATGCCCGCTTCCTATCATGCAGAGGCCCGCGAAGCTCAGCCTCAACTACGCTTCCTTAGGAGTCACCTCATTCCCGCTCGACCACGGCGGCTCGGCGCATCGATCAAACGGAAGGCAGGGCATGCACCGCCATGGCGCCGCCTGCACCTCCATCCGGACGCATTGCTACGCTTGGATCATTCGGCGGCAGGCTAGCCGCATGGTCGCTCCGCTCCGGCAACGGCTTCCGAAATGCGCCAATAGCAGTCATTAGCCTCACTCCCAGAACAAGACGTCTAGGTAGCTCCAAACAAGGTTCATTCGGCCGCCTATTCCAGCGCCCGGCGCTTCTCGACCAGGAAGTCCACCAGGGCCCTGAGCTTGGGCGCCATCTGCTCGCGTGACGGCAAGTAAAGGTCGAAGCCGTCGAACGGCTGGCTCCAGGCTTCGAGAACGCGGACCAACGCGCCCCTGGCGACATGGTCATGCACCACGCAGTCCATGTGCATGACCAGGCCCAAGCCCTGTAGTCCCGCGCTGACCATGGTCTCGTCGGCATTGGTGACGAAGGCGCCGTGCGGTTCGATGGCGAACTCCTGCCCGGTCGCCGGGTCAGTGAACTCCCAGCCCATGATCGCGCCCTGCCCCGGTCGAAAGCCGACGCAGTCATGCTGGGCAAGGTCATGCGGCGTCTGCGGCGCCGGATGCGCGGCCAGATAGGCGGGCGAGCCGACCACGACCAGACGCATGGGCGGACTGATCGGCACGGCGATCATGCTGTCGGCCACCGCCTCGCGCAAGCGGACGCCGGCGTCGCAGCCCTCGCGGATGATGTCGCCCAGGCCGTCGTCGATGACCAGTTCCAGTCGGACCTTTGGATAGCGCCGATGGAACTCGCCCAGATGCGGCTCGATGAACTGATGCGCGGCCAGCCGCGAGGTGGAGATGCGGATTTCGCCGGTCGGCTGGTCGCGGTCGCCGTCGAGGCCGACCACGGCCTGGGCGATGTCGGCCAGGGCGGGCTCGATGCGGGCCAACAGGCGCCGCCCTTCTTCGGTCACCGACACCGATCGGGTCGAACGGTTCAGCAGGCGCACCGCCAGCCGCTCCTCCAGCGCGCGCAAGGTCTGGGACAGGGCGGAGGGCGAGACGTTCAGCCGCCGGGCGGCGGCGGTGAAGCCGCCCTCGCGGACGACCTCGGCGAAGGCGGCGAGCGCCGGCAGCAGGGTGCCGTCCATGCGCCCATTATGAAGCCAAACTTCAAGCTGTTTGAAGAGCGGCCCGATTTTTCCGCCCATTGGCCGGGATTAGCTTGATCTCACTGAAGAGCCCGCCCCCTCCGGCAGGCCGAAGCCAGGAGACGCCCCATGGAAACCGTGACCATCCGCAATCGCGACATGTACTGGGATATCGCCGCCGATATCCATTTCCCGCCGGCCTTCGACCCGACCCGCAAATACCCGGCCATCATCAGCGCCCACCCGATCGGCAGTTGCAAGGAACAGACGTCCGGCGAGATTTACGGCGCAGCCCTGGCCAAGGAAGGCTTCGTCGTCATCGCCTTCGACCGCAGCTTCCAGGGCTCCAGCGGCGGCGAGCCGCGCTCCATCGAGGACCCGACCCTGTCGGTCGAGGACTTCCGCCATGTCGCCGACTATCTGGTGACCCTGCCCTATGTGGACGAGGACCGGATCGGCGTCCTCGGCATCTGCGGCGGCGGCGGCTACGCCATCAACGCGGCCATGACCGAGCGACGGATCAAGGCGGTCGGCACCGTCACGGGCGCCAACTACGGCCGCCTGATGCGCGAGGGTTTCACCGGCTACAACCCCATCGCCGCTCTGGAAGCCATGGCCAAACAGCGCACGGCCGAGGCGCGCGGCGCCGACTACAAGGTCGACGACCTGCTGGCCTCTTCGCCCGAAGAAGCCAAGCGCCTAGGCGTGACCGACCGCGACCCGTTGGAGGCCACGGAATACTACCGCACCCCGCGCGGCCAGAAGCCGAACGGTCTGAACCGGTCCATGCCCTCGCATCAGGCGGCAGCCGCCGGCTGGGACGCCTTCCACCTGGCGGAGGTCCTGCTGACCCAGCCCTTGTGCGTCGTGGTCGGCGATCAGGTCGGGGCCTTCGGCGCCTATCGCGACGGCTGCGAGATCATCGGCCGCGCCCGCTCCGAAAAGAAGGAGTTGGTCGTGATTGAGGGCTGGTCCCACTACGACCTCTACGACAAGCCCGAGCCAGTCGCCCTGGCCCTGGCCAAGCTGGTCCCCTTCTACAAGGAAAACCTCTGAGCCTCTGACGGGCGGGACAGCGTCTCGCCCGTCGCCCAGGCCCGCACGGAACATGCCCATGTCCACGACAACGAAAAACGTCCTCATCCTCGGCGCCGGCGGACAGATCGCCCGCTGGGCCGTCGACATGCTGGCCGATCAGCCCGAGGTCCAGCAAACCCTCTTCCTGCGCCGGTCCGGCCGAGTGGGCCGAGCCGCGCCCGCCAATGCGCGTATCATCGAAGCCGACGTCCATGGCGCGAAGGCGCTTCGTGACGCCATGACAGGCCAGGACGTCATCTACGCCAACCTGTCCGGCGATGTGGACGTCCAGGCCGAGACCATCGTCGCAGCCATGAAGGCGGCCAGCGCCAGGAAGCTGATCTTCGTCACCTCCCTCGGCATCTACGACGAGGTGCCCGGCGCATTCGGCGAATGGAACCACCGCGAGATCGGGGACTATCTGCCGCCCTACCGGCGCGCCGCCGACATCATCGAGGCGTCCGGTCTGGACTACGCCGTCCTACGCCCCGCCTGGCTGACCGACGCCGACGAGATCGCCTTTGAGACCACGGTCCGTGGCGAACCGTTCAAGGGCACCATCGTGTCACGCAAGAGCGTCGCCGCCCTGGCCGTCGATCTGATCAACCACCCTGGGCGCATCATCAGCTTGAACCTCGGCGTCAACAAACCGAACAGCGACGGCGACGTCCCTGATCTCGGCTGAGAACCAGCAAACTCCCCCATGTCCAATACGACCCTATCCGGCGGCCTGTTCGAGCCCTTCAGGTTCAACAGCGGCGTCACCTTGCGCAATCGCGTGGTCATGGCCCCCATGACCACCTGGTCAGCCAACCCCGACGGCAGCGTCTCGCCCCTGCTGGCCGAGCGCTGGGAGGTCTCGCCCGACCTCAGGACCTACACCTTCCGGCTGCGCAAGGGCGTCACGTTCCAGAACGGCGACCCCTTCGACGCCGCGGCCGTCAGGTTCTCGTTCGACCG
>OFTY01000618.1_pt1 | contig 22548 bp, 14 predicted proteins | sample 1775061 | NCBI WGS metagenome assembly OFTY01 (sample SAMN08195773, study PRJEB24354) | sludge metagenome | isolation source: sludge from phenol fed wastewater aerobic bioreactor B | place: India: Nagpur | collected 2016-09-16 | reverse complement strand
TCTTATAGGCGCGCCAGCATTGCTCCTTTCTCCGACCCCAACATTTTATGCTATCTGCGCTTTGACGAAGGTGCCGGGACTTTTTATACGGCTGATGCATCGGGCAATTGCAACCACGGCACGCTGGTCAATATGGACATAGCCAATACCACAGCTTCACCCGTCTGGTATTTTTCTACCATTCCCATCGGTACACCGGTCGTTGTGACGCAGCCTGTCACCGGCTCAGGACCCATAACCTTCACCAATGCCAATCTGAGTATCAACTTTGCCAACTACACAGGCAGTGAAGACTACTACGTTCACATGTTCAACAGCGCACCAACCGGCACACAACCTTCTACCACACCTGGCGGCATCACGGCAGTCCATCCGCGTACCTGGCTGATCTACCACTACGGTAGTGCTTCTTTTACCGGTGCTGATGTTAATTTCGATCTTATCAACAACACGCTGCTACCTACAGCCGTCAATTCTGATGTTAAGCTATTTAACCGTTCCAACGGGTCGGGTGCGGGATGGGCATTAACTTACAACAGCGCTACGGCACTCAACATCACTCCGCCATCGGCCCTGTACAGCTTTACGAGTCCTTCACAATTCAATCAACAGTTTGTAATCGGGGGCAACAACAATCCACTTCCCATCAGACTGATCTCGTTTGCTGCAGCAGCCGAACAGCAGGACGCCTTACTTTCCTGGCAGACATCGAGCGCAGAGCATACCAACAGTTTTGTAGTAGAAAGATCATTTGACGGATCGCTTTTTGAGCGGGCGGGTGTCGTAATGGCAAAAGGATCGCACAGTAGCTTCAATGATTATAGTTTTACGGATAAAAATATTGCACTCAGTCATTCTGTAGTTTATTATCGTCTCAGGATGCTCGACTATGACGGCAGAACAAGCTATTCCGAGGTAAGGATGGTAGCATTCCGGAACTCAAATGGCAACTTTAGTGTACAGCCCAATCCTTTCAGCAATACGCTTTCGGTTCAATTCCTTGCTGCCGGCGCTGGGGAAGTCCAACTTATCATTTCCGACCTGTTGGGCCATGTAATGCTTCGCGAAACCCGTTCTTTGCAAAAGGGCTTTAATATGCTTCAAATGGACGCCGCTTCCCTTCCGGCCGGCATTTATCTGATACAATGTTCTACCGGAGATGAGGTGTATACGCAAAAAATCGTTAAGCATTGATCGCCTAAGTATATTCCACTTTTTCTTTCAGAGGCCGTCCGAATTGGGGCGGCCTTTTTGATACTAAAGTGCCATGGTGAAGGCGTCAAATTGAAATCAGTGATTCAGGGTGTTGCACAATTAGTTGCGGGGCAATAACTTGTAGCATCTATCCTGTTGTGAAAAGAAAACGACCATTTGATCCGGGATATACAACGAAAGCTTTAAAGCCATGAGCACAGGTAAAACATTTTTGATCGTTAATGCGGTTCCTAACACGAACGATCTGCCGAGTTTTCAGTCGTATCTGACGCAGATTGTTGGAATTTTTACAAAGTTTGGCGGCAGCGGCATGCAGCGCTGGAAGACAACGGAGCAAGTGATGGGTCAGGGCGGCATTAAAGCCATAGCCGTTTTTGAGTTTCCTTCTCCGCAGGCAATTAAGGACATGCTGGCTAGCGAAGGCTTCAACGCACTGAACGAGCTACGTGAAAAAGCCTACACACAGGAAGTGGACCTCATGATCTGCGAGCCGCTTTAAAACGGAAGGCACTTGCTACGGCTTTCTGTTACCGAAGCTTGTAGATTCTGATAATCGTGCTGCCTTCGCGCTTGAAATCTTTCACTACGGTTTTGTAAGGGAAATCTTGCGGATGGATCCTGAAGTTCGTGATGAAATAATCGGCATCTTCGAGGTTGACGAATACAATCCTCGGGCGATCTTGCTGCTGCAGCATCTCCCGGTTCATCGTTAGCGGTGCCGGTCCCCAGGCTATTTTTATTTCATAGTCCGGAGCATGGGCAATCAGATATTCCAAAGCCTGCTTGTATCCTGCGGCCCAATAGTCCAGCTCGTAGTTGGCGCGCAATGCTTCTTCCTTTTTCGAAACCAGCCGGTTGAAATAGACTTGTTCGAAAGGATGGAGCTTAACAAAGTCATACAGCACCAGTATGTTTTGCAGCACAAAGGCAGAAGTTGCCAACCACAACCATTTGCCGGAAGGCCTGTTCAAGGCATACATGGCAAGCATCACAATAGCCGGGTAGATAAAATAGACATGACGCCAGTCGTCGTACACTACTGAATGCAGGAAGATGACCATGGCAACTGGCACAACAGCACAGAAAGCATACAGCAATATATTCCGGTTCTGCGGCGCGTGCCATCCTGCCAGCGGCCTACGCAAAAATTGATAGATGACTAATAGCAAACCGGCTACTCCGAAGGCAAGCCAGACCGGAGGGGTAGTGATACCGATCCACACTGGCAAATAGTAGTAGGGAAGATGTTCCGAAGAAAGCATTTTACCCATGAGCAATACATGTCCTGACCAGCGGAAATGAGACATGCTTTCGTACGTGGCTGCAAAACTCGCAAAAGGATGTTGCCAGAGTGCAGGCCAGGTGAGATACATCGTGACGGCGGTGGTGACGAGGAAAATGAGTAATCGCTGCGCATGCAGTACTACCTCGTTCTTTTTTCCAAAAGATGCAAACACATCAATTAGAAAGAAAAAAATCAGGGGCAACACCAGTACCAGTGCAACAATTCGTGTACTCAAAGCAAGACCAACAGCCAGCCCGAGATAGATCACTGCCTTGCGTGAGCTGCGCCGGGCAAACACCCTTTGCGCCGTGAGAAAAGCCAGCGTGAACGTAACCATCAAGGGGATATCCTTTGAATTAAAAAAGGAGTGTGCGTAGAGCCGTGGATGAAAGGCGAGCATCAGAAATGCCAGCACGGCGACCCACTGTTTTTTAAATATCCGTAGCGCCAGCACATACCCGGCAAAGGCACCAAGCAAGAATACGATATGCGTAACGATATGACGAAGCAAATAGACATCCCGCCCATCTGTTATGCCTGTAGCACCTTCAAGCATGACCAGCGGCACTTCAAAAGCCACTCCGTGATCGCGTTCCACATAATGGTTCAGCGTAGTGTCGCCGGAAAAAATATAGCTGCGACTTACCAATCCCATATCGCGCTGCACATTCTCGTCCCAACTGATACCAAAATCCTGATAGACTAAAATTCCGATGAACAGTGACGCAAGCAGTAACAGCACTCCCGGAAGGGTACTTTGGTTTTTGAAGGATAGAAAGTGCTGCATAGTTTCCTGAGGCTAAAAAGTCCGGTTGATGCCCACCACATACCGGAAGCCCCAGTACTGAGGATCGGCATAAGGTGGACGATTGATGAAGAACGGCATATCGAATCGTAAAGTCAGCGGCTCTGCTTTGTCGAAAGGTCCAAATTTTTTGATAGTAAATGCCAGACCTAAACCTGCATCCACCCGGAAGTCGCTCCACATATCCGTTGGCGTGGTTAGATAATATTGGTTGATGTTGGAAATCCGGCTCAGTTCAATCAATCCGCCATCTGCAAAACCATAGGCATCCACATGAAGCCAGTTGCGGGTGAAGGAAGGCTGCAAGCGGATGTAGCGATCAAAATCGAGCTCGAAATTGAGGGCTGCACCACTTCTGCCTTTATAGCCTACCAGTATCTCGCCATTTCTTTCATCCGCAACAAAATAGCCTGCATAGCCACGTAGATTCAGTCCACCGCCCATTTGGAAATGGTTGGTTTCATAGCGCGAAAAGCCGCTCCAGTCGGTAGGAACAAATCCTACGCTCCGGCTGTATTTATTGTCCATCTGCTCTTCAGGATTTGCGCCCGCAAGCCACAGGGCACTCTCGTACGGAATATTGGTTCCCATACCGATTCTTGCAAACAGACGGCTGCGGAGTTCGAATTTTCCGAAGTAAATGGTGTGGAGTTGATTGAGCTGAATATAGCTGTAGTTGAAAGCGTCGGCTTCATTGCCGGTGAGCAAGGGAGCCCGTATGGTCAGTGTAGCTTTTCCATAACTGTTAAATCCTTTGTAGCTGCGGGATAACACCAGGTTGAGCGAATTATTGGGGCGGCGCTTATTGCTGCTCCACTCATTTTTGTAGAGCAGATAGTCGAGATCGTAGTTGATAGGACGCCACATGGTCTGATAATAAAAGGAAGCCGAAATCTGATCGTTCGGTTTCCAGTTGTGCCCCAGTCTGCCATATACAAGTCCGTCGAGCAAACGCACATGAAGCTCTTCTTCATGGTCCGGATGCTGAATGGACACGGGCGAAACGTAGTTGATGCTGAAGTTGAAGGGTAAGTAACGCTGATACCATCCTTCACTTTGATAACTCAGGTAATCATCGCCTTGCAACGCATGGCTGTTCCACCACACGGACGCGTCGAACCGGTGCATGGTATTGAGATAATTTCCTTCTGCATGCGCTCCAATTTTCACTCCGTCCACGGCATTCCACCAAAGGTCGGGGCGCACAAACAGCCGGTAGTGCCTACGATCGGTAATAGGCTGTACGCCGCCATCCACCCGAACCTGAAAAGCAGGGGCACGGTGAAAAATGCCTTTTTGAAAACTATTATTCAGCGGGTAAATATCCGCCAGACGATCCGTAGTATCTATCTGAACCTTTTTGATACCGGCAGGAGCAGCAACAGTGGCGGAATAAGTTGGTCGTATTTTACTCCATCCATACCATTTCGGGAGAACGGTTGCTTCGGTCGCCTTTGTAAACCAGGTATTGGGCACATGATAGCTTTGGGTGCTGCCATCTTTTTGCGTGACCGTAAAATCTATCGGCATTTGCATTTGCCCGCTTCGCTTCAGGCTGATCTTAAAGCTATCGGTACCGCGTATGTGTTTTACGTTTTCTATGCTGTAGTCAATTGTCTTAGTTGTCTCCAGCCATTCATCAAAAAACCAATTGAGATCTACATGGGTAAAGTGAATGATCGAGTTCCGGAAATCCTCGAAGTATGGATGCGCAAATTTCCATTGGTCGAAATAATGTTGGAATGCCGCCTGAAAAAGAGAATCGCCGAGCACATACTGCAAATTGTACAGCATCGTTGCCGTTTTGTAATACACCAAGCCATATCCGCCTTCATGTCCCAGCGCATCGTTGAAGTCGTTGGAATGTGTATTCAGCGGTTTCGACTCGCCATTGAGCGCGGTGTAGATATAGGCATTGAACACCCGCGCATCCTTTGACTGCGTGGGTTGGTAAAAACGCCTTTTGTATTTAGATCGCGGCTTGCCTTCGATGATATATTTGCCATCCACTTTGTTGAGCCCCCAGGCTGTGATAAACTGCGTGAAGCCCTCGTCGAGCGCGGCTCGGTAAGTTTCGTTGCTGCCCACCATTCCGTAAAACCAGTTGTGTCCTATCTCATGAAAAAGCAAACCCCGATAGCCCGGCTCTGCGCCGCCATCGAGCGTAAGCATGGGATATTCCATCCCATCAGCGGCATCGGCTGCCACCATTTTAGGATAGCCAAACATGCCGATCTCCTTTGAGAAAGTCTCTACGATTTTTGCCACCAATGCGCCACTGTTTTGCCAACCTGCAGCATGCGGTTCCTGCACAATGCCCACGCATTCTATGCCATTCCAGTAAGCTGTAGAGATACGGTAAGAAGGATCGGCGGTAAAGGCAAAATCATGCACATTCTCCGCATGAAAACGCCAGATTTTACGCTCGCCTTTAACATAAGGGGTAATAATGGACGGTGTCTCATTCCATTTTTTACTCCGAAAGTTTTTTACGTCAAGCTTCTCTCTCAGTGCATCCGGTAACACTTCTTTGCGATTTTGCAACATACCCGTTGCTTCCACCACATAGTTTGAAGGCATATTCAGCGACACATCATAAACGCCAAAGTCGCCATAAAACTCTTTGTTGAGATGCTGATAAGTATCCCAGCCAAATTTGCGATCATAGACACAAACTTTAGGAAACCATTGTACACCGTTGTAGTGCATGAAACCCCAGGCATCGTACATTTTCATGCGGCGGCGCGTACTACCGTTGTCGAAATAGGTAGAGAAATCCATATGGAGTTCTATCGAAGTGTTGGGTGGCAGTGGTTTGTTTAGATAGACCTTCAGCAGGGTATTGTCGAGCTCTGTTTTTGCGGCGACGCCATTAACGGTGATGTTGTCCACCACGGTGCCCAGTTCCGCTGCTTCATAAGCACCCAGCGCAGCTTTCGATTTTAGTTCTTTTTCGAGGTCGTGCAAATACGAACCCTTTACGAAGGCATTTTGGTACAGATGGAAATAAATAAAGTTCAGCGTATCGGGTGAGTTATTCCAGTACACCAGTTTTTCATCAGCATGAATAACATGAGTTTCTTCATCAATAGATGCGTTGATGCGATAATAGATATCCTGCTGCCAGTAATCAGCATCGGGCTTTCTGTTTTTCCAGTAGTATGGATTGTTGCTGCTGCGGTATTCTTTAAGCTCCTGTGCCTCGCTGCCCGTTGCCAGGCACGCAATCAGCACCAATAATATAAACCTCATGATGGGGTGAAAATACAAAAGAGCGGGCTTCGCCAAAAAGAAAAACCCCGGCGAATAGCCAGGGCTTCTCATCTTTTATATTTCTCACTAATAATCACCAAGCGTTTCCTGAAGCTGTTCCTGTGCGAGTGCAAGTTGTTTGTCGCTCGGGGCAATGCCATGCCATTCGTGTGTGCCTTCCATAAAGTCAACGCCCTTGCCCATCACTGTGCGCATCAGGACGCATACCGGTTTGCCTTTGCCACAATGCTTATCTTTTGCATTTTGAAGCGTGTTCACCACCTCTTCCATGTTGTTGCCATCCATTTCGAGTACGTCCCAACCAAAGGCAAGAAACTTTTCCTTCAGCGGTTCAATGTTCATCACATTACGCGTAGCTCCGTCTATTTGCTGACCATTTACATCTACCGTAGCAATGAGGTTGTCAATTTTGTGGTGTGCAGCAAACATGATGGCTTCCCAGTTCTGTCCTTCCTGCAACTCGCCATCGCCATGCAGCGAATAGACGATGCGATCGTCCCCATTCATTTTTTTAGTCAGGGCAGCACCGCAGGCTACGCTGAGCCCTTGTCCCAAAGAACCGCTGGCTATCCGCACGCCGGGCAGACCTTCGTGGGTGGTAGGATGACCCTGCAATCGCGAATTGATATTCCGGAATGTAGCCAGTTCTTTTAAAGGAAAATAACCGGAGCGAGCCAAAACGCTATAAAATACCGGCGAAATATGACCGTTGGACAAAAAGAAAATGTCCTCGCCTTTTCCATCTATAGAAAAGGGCTGGGGGTTGTGCTTCATTATCTGGAAATACAAAGCGACCATAAAATCGGTGCAGCCCAGCGAACCACCGGGATGACCGCTCTGACAGGCATGTACCATCCGTACGATATCCCTTCGCACCTGCGACGCAATATTTTTTAACTCTTGCAAATCCATGAAGCTGAAAAATTGTGCGGCAAAACTATAGAATAGAAATAAGGCTGGCAAATTGAGCGTTGAGCCCCGTAGGGGCGACATCCTAATAGCAATAAAGCAAGGTACCGTTGAGCCCCGTAGGGGCGACATCCTAATAGAGAAATAGATAAGGAGCCGTTGAGCCCCGTAGGGGCGACATCCTAATAGCAATATAGCAAGGTACCGTTGAGCCCCGTAGGGGCGACATCCTAATAGAGAAATAGATAAGGAGCCGTTGAGCCCCGGAGGGGCGACATCCTAATGGCAATTCATTATAGCTGCACCCTGATTAGTCGTTCCAATCAAAAAGATATTTCTCATCATAATCAACATTGAAACGCTCAAGCAGCTCAGTGTACTCTTGCTTAAACGTTCGAGTGGTATGATGTTGCTCCTGATTGTTTATGTATTTTATTACCCCATCTATTTGTGATTGCCCATAGGAAAAAACACCGAAACCTTCCTGCCATTGGAATTTGCCCGACAAAAGCCCGGTATCATTGATCCATTTTGATGAATTCGCTTTAATATCTCTGACGATCTCCGAGATTGCAATGCCGGGCTTTATGCTTAGAAGCAGGTGAATATGGTCTGAGGTTCCGCCGATGGCATAAACCTTCTGACCTTTGCCTTTCACTATTCCGCAGATATATTTGTATAGCTGATCGCGCCAATGAGGTTGAATTAAATTTTGCCGTCCTTTAACTGCGAAAACGACCTGCAAGAATATTTGAGAATATGTGTTTGCCATGGGGGTGTCGGTTTTAGTTACAGGCAATTGAAATACAACCACTAAGATACCGCTTCTCCGAAACAAAATCAACGGCGCGAACCACTATGTCGCCGTCTATTACCATGTCGCTCCTACGGAGCTCAATTGCCTGGCTTTTATCTTGTCTATTACCATGTCGCTCCTACGGAGCTCAACTGCCCGGCTTTGATCTTGTCTATTACCATGTCGCTCCTACGGAGCTCAATTGCCTGGTTTTAATCTTGTTTAATAAGATGTCGCTCCTACGGAGCTCAATTACCCGGTATTTTTCTTGTCTAATAGGATGTCGCTCCTACGGAGCTCAATTGCCTGGTTTTTATCTTGTTTAATAAGATGTCGCTCCTACGGAGCTCAAAGAATTGCCTGGCTATGCAGACAATTCGTTCGCCCTCTTAATTTTTTTCCTGATTGTCCAACTGACCACAGGAGCAAAGCATTACCAGTGAAAAAAAGATGGTTAGTCGTTTCATAGAATTAAAGAAAAAGGCGGTGTTGCCACCGCCAGAATGATTATTTGATATTGTATTTCAGCGTGAATCCGCCAAAATAATTGATTTCGTAGGGCGCCGGAAGGTAGGCATCGGGAATCTGATTGAGAAACACTGCCTGATAGTATTGCGTGCCGGTGATGTTCACTGCTCCGGCGTAAATGTCTGCATCGAAGCGCGTGAGGAACGACACTCTGTAACCCAGCTTTGCATTGAGCAAGCTATAGGACTTGGTCTTTGCGCTTTCTACATTGTCGGAGGTAAAATACATGGCGTCGCGGTAGGAATAAGTGATATTGCCATACAAACCGATTTTGGTACCTGCATCCACGCCGGCATTGAAGACCAGCGGCGGCACCCCGGCAACTTTCTTATCGCTGAAATCTTTGCTGACAGCCGATTTTTTATCTGTTGCCAGTTGCTGGAAAACGAAGTCTTTATACTTGAAATTAGAATAAGTGAAATTCACAAAGGGCGTGAGATCGCTCAAAAATCCTTCCGATTGATAGGCATTGTATTTTATCATAGCCTCAAGTCCTTTATTGTCCACTGTGCCGCCATTTACTACATAAGTATAAGACGTGGCTGTATTGGCTGCATTGGGCACAGCTACCACGGTCATTTTATCCGTAAACATTGCGCTGAACACCGCGAGTTCATAGTGCAAACGATCGCGAAGCAAACTACCCTTCGTGCCGAGTTCGATCTGTGTACCTTTTTCTGGTTTGAGGTTCGTGTTTAGTTGTCCGGTGAGTGGAATATAGAAATAGGAACTTACCGGTGCCTTATACGCCTGACTATAAGAAGCATACACAGAAACCTTTTTATTGAACACTTTGTTGAGTGCTATTCGTGGCGACAGCATATCGTCGTAACTGGCGCTGTACTGAGTGGGATTCTGCGTGCCTTTGGGATTAGACGGATTGTTGTTGCTCGCTGCATATAAGCGGTCGTTGAGTTCGATATTCATTTTCGAATAGCCTAAACCTGCCGTAAAGAAAATCTGATAAGGCAGTGCCAGCGTCCATTCTGTAAATGCCGACCAGGTAGAAGACACAGTGTATTGATTGCTGCGTATGCCGCCAATAATATTGTAGCCGCTCAGGTTGAAACTGTCGGCGACCATTCCGTAGCCAATGGTTTGTGCATTTTGCCGCTGCGCTTCAATGCCTGTCACGCCCGACAAACGACAGTTTTTGCCCAGCTTAAAACTCATATCGAAGGTAGAACGCAAACCGTAGTTCAGTGGTGTTTTGTCCGTCCAGCCGCCGGCAGAGCTCGAATTATTGCTGATGCCCGTACCAAACACCGAAGTGGTATTCGATAGAAATTCTGCGAAACGATAAGTATGAGTCAAGCCAGCACGAAAGCTGATAACATTAGAGTGTGCGTTGTTTTTGATATAAGCAGGATTACCGCTGTAGTCTTTATTCATGTATTGCACTGTATCGAGTTCTCCGTTTCGTTCGTCGTAGCTATTGCTGTAGCCCACATAAGCACCAAAGGTCTGCTTCGCGCTGGGATGAAATTCGCCATAGACATTTACAAAGTCTTTGTGCGAAGCAGTATGTACCATAAATCCATCGTACAATTGCTTGCCATAGTTGACCAACAGCGAAGAGCGCTCGCCGGCAGTTTGTACTGTTGTTGTATAGCGCTGCAAACCATAGCTGCCCACAAGCACCTGTTGCGACACGGAAGTTTTGCCTGGCGCAGGCTTAATGGTTTTGAGATTCACTGCACCTGCTATTGCCATTCCGTACAAGGTTCCCGACGGACCCTTTACAATTTCTACCTCGCCAATGGAGTTGAAATCTATATCATCCATAACCGTAATTCCTTCTGCATCGGTGATGGGAATATTGTTGAGATAAACTTTATAGCCTTGTCCGTCGAAATTGCTGTTGATGCCATTGGTTCCGCGCGTGCCATTGCCATAACCGCGGATATTGAAACTTTGTCCGCCGGAAACCGTGCGGCGCTGCATAAACACCCCGGGCACATTGGTATTGATGGCGTCGTCGAGAAAGAGACCCGTACTGCGTTTCAGTTCTTTTGTATTGAGCTTTGAGATAGATGCTGGCTGATAAAGGGTTGCATTTCCTCTTTGGAGGGTGTCTTTTACCTGTACTTCGTCGAGACTTAGTGATGTTTGGGCACAGACAGAAACAGCCGCAAGAGAGGCTGCGCTGAGCAAGAGTGATATTTTTTGCATGATTGTTTATTTAAGTAAAGGGCAGTAAAGTCAATTACCGCATAGTGGGTTAGCGCTATGAACTGACGGACTGATATCCGTAGAAAACAGCGACACACAAGATTTTTAGTAAAAATGTTGACTGAAAAAATAAACTGGCTACATCCAGGGCGGTGGAGTGGAACCCAAGATATAAGGATGCAGATGCCGGTTGAACACTTTTGTGAAATAGGCTCCAGATGCAAACTGTGGTGCCTGCCAGGTGATGGCTCGTGAAGGCACAGCATACAAGGAAAAGAATAAATGAAGCAGTCGGCGGGCAGCATCGCCGGTTTTTTTACCGTCGGAATTTTGCTGCAGATGGCTCAACTTTTTAAAAACTTCCGTCTCGCGTTTATCTTCTATGCCATAAAAAAAGACAGAATCACCTTCGATGTGCGTCTGCACAATATCCATGAGCATGCCCTTGTGCCATAGTTCTTTGTCTTGTTCTTCCCATTGCAAATGCGTAACCCTTTCTTTTGCCACGGCAATTTTTGTGAGCGATGACAGGTCTGCATGCTCCTTTATCCATAGCTCCATATGCTCTTTGGCAAGATGCTGCTCAACCTTGAAAACAAGATAAAAGCCCGCACTGCCCGCAAACAGGACAAAAAATATCATTATGGCGAGGATGCGGCGGAACATCTGGCTATTTAAAAGTCTCTATCAAAATGCTCAAAGACATGCTGCGAATCTATTACAAGGTGTCAATATGGGCAATGGTTTTTTGTCAATGTGCTACGGTAAAGGTTTGGGTAGAGCATTTTTCGTTGGCACGCTGCACGGCTATGATGTAGATACCGCTTGCCCAGTCGCGGGTATTGAGACTCTTCGCTCCACTGTGTTCTGCTCGAAACGACAGCTCCAAAGGGGCGGAGGCAATCTGGTCATTAGTTTCTTGACCCCGCTTTTTGAATGTTCAAAAGCAATGGAAAAGATGCGGGAATGCGACCGGGTCGCTGTCCGCTATCCCAACATGGGATGTCTCTTAAATTCCTTTTCTCTATCGAACACACCCCGGTAGGTAGCGCGCTTCCGACTGCAATGGGTACCCAGGCTTTGTGCAATGTTCACCATCTTGGGGTTGAAATCTCCGATCCACATCATTTCATAGTCTTCGTACTTATGGCGTGGCTGTATCACCTTGGCTGCTTCCATGATCATGAAGGCATCCACTCCCTTTCCCTGAAACTCAGGAATGATCCCAAACACCAAACCTACAAAGCGGTTGCAGGTACCGAATTTTTGCAGCCACAAAAAATAAAGCTTCTGCAGCAATCCAAACTTACCGTTCATGAATTTGAAATACTGATTCAGGTCGGGCACGTTGATCCACATCGCAATCGGTTCGTCTTTATAATAGGTAAACCAACTGATGTGTTCATCCATCACAGGCTTCATTTTTTGAAACATTTTCTTCACCGTGCGCTCGTCAATTTCTTTGCCGCCGCCATGCCCCGCCCAGGCTTTGTTATAGACATAGGTAAAGTCTTGGGCAAACTTGTCGAGCTCCGATTTTTTCATGGTTACGGCGCGGTAGTTCTTGTCTTGTGCCAGCTCGGCGTGCCGTACATAGAACTTTTCCTGCACTCGGTCCTTAACCTTCAGGGCAAAACACAGTTGATAGAAGTAAGGTTGAAATCCATAGGCTTCAAAAAGCTGTTGATAATAGGGTGGATTGTAGTTCATACAATAAAGCGGCTCCTGAAATCCATCTACCTGCAAGCCCCACCATCTGTCGCGCTCTCCAAAATTGATGGGTCCATCCATCGCCTCCATTCCCTTTTCCAGCAGCCAATTCCTGCAATGGTCTAACATGAAGGTAGCAGCTGCTGTATCATTAATGCACTCAAAAAATCCAATTCCACCCGTGGGTTGTTCGTTTTTGTATTTCTTGTTGGTAAAGGCGGCAATTCGTCCAATGATGTCGTTCCCTTCATTTTTCAACAGCCATCTGCAGCACTCACCTTGCTTGAAAAATTTATTTTTCGCGGGGTCAAATACTTCTTCAATATCCTTGTCGAGTGGACGAATCCAGTTTGGGTCATCTTTATAAATTTCCTCCGGCATATCGAGAAAGGCGCGAATGTCGGCAGGCGTTTTTACTTCTTGCAAATGCATGGAAACAACTTATTTCAAACAGGCTGCAAGGTACGCACAAGCAATAGAGAAATCTTTGCAGGAAAATGGAAAATATAGTACCTTGGTTTCCTCCCAATATCTAAATCAATGCAGATGAGATACCTTGCCTTATTTCTGCTACTTTTTCCCGCAGTGGCTATTGCCCAAAGGCCCGACCTAGACCGGAGAGACTTATGGATGCTGAAATGGAATCCGCTTACACTTTTGGGCTATTCTTCAATACAGGTTGGTGGAGAATATTTTTTCAGTTCCAATAAATCGTTACATCTTGAGCTCGGTTATATTACACCTCTTTTTCCGGAAGCTGCATTGTCATATTCTGATATTCATGGCTTCAGGTTTAAGATTAATCCAAGATATTATTTTCGTAAACTTTTCTTCGGACCAGAACTTCATTGTTCTGCAGTGGACTATCAGGAACTCCGCGACTATGCCAGCACCTTCACGCCGGATGGACATGGCGGATTTTACCCGGATGACCCACGCTCCTACAATATTGATGTTAAACAAAATGCTGTTTGTTTGAATCTTCTTGCAGGTGTACAGTTTTTACGGAAGAAACGGATGGGAGTAGAGTTTTTTGGTGGTGTCGGTGCTCGGTATGTCACCACCGTTTTTTATAACGAGCCGGTAGGGCTTACAGAAGCAGTAGTTGTGGGTGATGTTGGTCCGGGATCCCTTTTGCTAAAGTATCCCGGCGATAAAACAAAGCTGAACATTTGTCTCGGGATGCGCTTTATTTTCAGAATGTCTCCTTCTGTACTTCCCTCTCGCTAATCACCCGAGCTCGCCGCCAATGTGACAACCTCCTTTGCCACCAGGCTGCCCAAAGCCACACCCATGCTGCCCATGCGAAAGGCGCCGAATACACGATTCGAAAAAGCTTTTACGATGGGTTTTTTGCTTTGTCCAAATGCCATGATCCCCGACCAGCGTTGATCAATTTCAAATTTTGTATGGGGTAAGATCATTTCGCGCAAGTGCTCTTCAAGCATATGCTGTATCTGATCATTCAGTTCCAGTTTAGTTGTTGTTTCTCCGGCAAAGTCGAGGTTTCGTCCGCCTCCTACCAGCACCCTTCCATCCAACTCTCTGAAATAATAATAGCCTTTATCGAAATGAAAAATGCCCTTAAAGCGGAGGTGGGAAACAGGCTTGGTGATGAGCACCTGCCCTCTTCCGGGTAAGATATCCTGTTGGGGCAAGAGCTCTTTTGCAAAAGCATTGGTGCAGATCAACAATGTCTTTGCGCGCATTAAGAGGTCTTCATCCCGACAAGGTTGTGGCAGCCGAAGCAATACTCCGTCATTCTGTTCTTCAAAACTTCGGAGCGACACACCGGTAAACAGGAGCACGCCGAGTGCACTGGCTTTTTGCCATAAAGCCCGCATCATTTTTCCCGTATGCAGCGATCCTTCACAGCAGTTTTGAATCATGGCGTTTACGCGGGTGCCTTCAAAACCAAATTCTTTTATTTTTTCATTGGCGAGAGCAAATGCTGGCTTGCCGGTTACAGGTGCAAGCAAACGGTTGAGGTAGTCAATTTTATCCAATGCATCTGGTTCCTCAGGACTTATTAGTTCATAGCTTCCATCGGCAGCATAGCCAATGGCGTTGTCCCCCAATCGTTCGCGCAGCAGAGAGAGTCCTTTTTTACGACGTTCGAATAAGGTCATTACCTCATCTTCGCTGCCACGGGTAAGGTCGTCGAGCAGCTCTGTGACGCTACCCATACAGGCAAATCCTGCGTTGCGTGTGCTCGCGCCGGTGGGTAACACGCCCCGTTCCACCACCAACACCGAACGTTCCGGATAGCGTTCCCTGAGCTCGATCGCCGTACTGAGGCCTACGATGCCTGCACCGGCCACTACAAAGTCGTAATTCGTAAAGCTTTCTTTTTCCCAGTAACTAAGCATGTGATAAAGATAAAGCCCGTGCTGCCAAATTAGTTTTAACTTGGTCCGCATTAATCCCCCTGCGTATGAAGTATCTGATTCTTTTACTGCTCCTTCCGTTTACTACAAGTGCACAACCAACCAAGCTGGATAAATCAGGAGTTTATGAAACGGCCATGCGCGAGTATGCGAAGCTGCATCCCGAAGATGCCACGACGGTGGGCAATGAAAAAATATTTTTTTTGAAAGCGCAGGACTATACCCGCGGGCTGCCGGATACCCTTTCCGGCTATCGCTTTGTATTTATCTCTCCGGATAGCGCGGCTGCACTAGCCCAATATTTTCCTTCAAAAAAGCATAAGCTGACCTTGCTCGATATGCGTCAGTTTTTTGCCCGCTCCAATGTCAACTTTGTGTACATTTTTCCCACACGCGCTACCTGGAATGCGAAAAAATTAACCCTTTCTGCACCAGAATATATGAACCGGTTTTGTCGCATAGACTTCGACTACCGGGTGGAGGCGGAGCAGCTCAATTATTATTTTAAAGAAAGTTCCTGCGAGACGGCAAAATAGGCCCGGTGGCTGGCAGTATTTTTATAGGATTTTCCCGCAACGCCTTTTGTATTTTTGCGCTCCCGCAAAGCAGGCGGGAGTTTTTATATGGAATACGCTTTTCGCGACATCGAACAGAAATGGAAGAAGTACTGGGCGGAGCAGAAGACCTACCAGATACCGAATAACAGCAACAAACCTAAGTATTATGTGCTGGATATGTTCCCCTATCCGAGTGGGGCGGGTCTGCACGTTGGCCATCCGCTGGGCTACATCGCCTCCGATATTTTTGCAAGGTACAAGCGGTTAAAAGGCTACAACGTTCTTCATCCTATGGGCTTTGATGCCTTCGGGCTGCCTGCCGAACAGTATGCTATTGAGACCGGGCAACATCCTGCCACTACGACACAAACCAACATCCATCGCTATCGCGAACAGCTTGATAACATTGGTTTCTGTTACGACTGGGAACGCGAAGTGCGTACGAGCGATCCCGGGTATTACAAATGGACTCAGTGGATATTTCTTCAGTTGTTTCATAGCTGGTACGACCGTAAGCAGCAAAAGGCACGGCCTATAAAGGATCTGATCGCCACTTTCGAAAAAGAAGGTAATAATCTCACACCGTGTCCTGCCGACGATGGGTTGTGCTTTGATGCCCGGGCATGGAAGGGGATGACCGAAAAAGAAAAACGGGATGTACTGATGCATTACCGGTTGGCCTATCTTGGTTTTGCCGATGTGTGGTGGTGCGAAGATCTGGGCACTGTGCTGGCTAATGATGAGGTAGTAAATGGTGTCTCGGAGCGAGGAGGTTTTCCTGTGGAGCGCAGGCGCATGCGGCAATGGTTTTTGCGGATCACCGAGTATGCCGACCGGCTGCTGGAAGGCCTTGAAAAGCTGGACTGGAGCGAAGCGATGAAAGAGATGCAGCGCAATTGGATCGGTAAAAGTTCCGGAGCGGAGGTGCGCTTCGACATTCAGGATATTTACGGCAAGTTTATCACGGTGTTTACTACGCGTCCGGACACGATATTCGGAGTAGATTTTATGGTGCTGGCGCCGGAACATGAGCTGGTAGATATGATCACCACCGACGATCAGCGCCCCGAAGTGGATGCTTACAAAAAGTATGTGCAAAGCCGGTCCGAACGCGAGCGGATGAGCGATGTCCGGCAAATCACTGGCGTCTTTACAGGAGCCTACGCCATCAATCCTATCTCTCACAGAAATGTGCCGGTATGGATATCCGAGTATGTGCTGGCGGGCTATGGTACAGGCGCTATTATGGCCGTTCCTGCCGGCGACAGCCGCGACCATGCCTTTGCGAAGCATTTCGACATCCCGATCACCAATATCTTCGGAAATCTCTATGATGGTTCTGAAGCTTATAGTGCAAAAGAAGGGAAGCTGGACAACAGTGGTTTTCTTACCGGTATAGAAATAAAAAAGGCCTCGGAGATTGCTATCCGTGCCGTGGTGGATGCAGATGCGGGCAAGCCCAAGGTAAACTACAAACTCCGCGACGCAGGTTTTAGCCGGCAACGGTACTGGGGAGAACCTTTTCCGATTATTTATGTCAACGACATACCGTACGCGGTTGATGAGAAGGCACTCGAAGCCAGCGATGATCTGCGCGAGCTGCCGGTAGAGCTTCCTGCGGTAAAAACATATATGCCTTCACTCACCGGGGAGGGGCCGCTGGCAAATATTGCAGAATGGGTAAACACCGCTGCAGGTAGAAGAGAAACGAGTACGATGCCCGGATATGCAGGGTCGTCCTGGTATTTTTTGCGCTATATGGATCCGCACAATGATGGCGAGTTTGCTTCAAAACGGGCCACAGACTATTGGCGAGAGGTGGACTTATATATCGGTGGGACAGAGCACGCTGTCGGTCATCTGTTGTACAGCCGCATGTGGACCAAGGCGCTTTTTGACCTGGGACATATTTCCTTCGACGAGCCTTTTAAAAAACTCGTCAATCAGGGTATGATTCAGGGCAATTCCCGATTTGTTTATCGTCTGCATGGCACCAACGAGTTTGTATCCTACGGGCTGAAGGACAAAATGGCGACCGACGAACTGCATGTGGATGTAAAACTGGTAGATGGTGTAGAGCTGGACACGGAAGCGTTTCGTAAATGGCGTCCTGAATTTGCTGATGCGGAGTTCATTCTCGAGGACGGAAAGTACATCTGCGGCACGGCCGTAGAGAAGATGAGTAAAAGCAAGTACAATGTCGTTAATCCCGACGATATTGTAGCGCAATACGGAGCCGATACCTTCCGCATGTACGAGATGTTTCTGGGCCCTATTGACGTGAGCAAGCCCTGGGATACCAAAGGCATCGAAGGTGTACACCGCTTTCTAAAAAAGTGTTGGCGTTTGTATGTGGATGAGCAGCGCGGCTGGTGTGTAACCGACGAGCCCGCTACAGAAGCCGAATTGCGGGTGCTGCACAAAACGAACAAGAAAGTAGCCGAAGACATAGAGCGATTTACACTCAACACCTCGGTGAGTCAGTTTATGATATGCTGCAATGAACTGGCTGCACTCAATTGTCATAAGCGTGCTATCCTCGAACCACTTGTCATTCTCATTGCCCCTTTTGCCCCGCATCTTGCCGAGGAGCTCTGGCACCGCTTCGGAAATGCTACCAGCGTAATGGATGCAAGCTTTCCGACTGCCGAAGAAAAGTACCTCACAGAAACCAGTAAAAAATATCCCGTTGCTGTGAATGGGAAACCCCGTGTGGAAATGGAATTTTCTCTCGATATGGCGCAGGAAGAAATCGAAAAGCAGGTGCTGGCCGATGCAACAATCCTGAAATGGCTGGAAGGAAAAGCGCCCAAAAAAGTGATTTTTGTAAAGGGCAAAATGATAAATGTGGTGGTGTAAAAGCAAAGACATTAACTGCTATGTCCCCGATGGATTTTCCGTCGGGGATTTTATTATAAGGATCTTCCCGTTGCCGACATTACCCTGTAATCTGAGTGTAAAAACAAGGGTTTTCAAAATCCTTATGACAATTCTCAAACCCATACGGCTGCAGCGCTGATTACCTTAGTATCAGTTCTTTATTTACTCACGCTAAAACGAATTGATATGAAACGCCCCTTACAATTTTGGGGCTGTGTCGCAGTACTCCTCCTCGCAGCCCAGGGTTTATTGGCACAACGTCCCTCACTTAAAGTTGGTGGTGATGAATCGCCGGATGTTTCCCTTCAGCAACTCGACATTCAGGTTACCATCAACGGCACACTGGCAGTTACCACCTGGACGATGATCTTTAAAAACCACAGCAACCGGGTATTGGAGGGCGAGCTTACCTTCCCGCTCGGAGAAGGTATTGACGTATCGCGGTATGCACTCGACATCAATGGTCGTCTGCGTGAAGCGGTACCGGTAGAGAAAAGCCGGGGAGCCGTCGTCTTCGAATCCATTGAACGACGACGTGTGGACCCCGGGCTGCTTGAAAAGCTGGAGGGAAACAGCTTCCGTACGCGCATCTATCCATTCAATCCTGGAGCAACCCGCACAATCCTTATAGGCTATGAAGAGCAATTAGCCTTCAGCAAAGATGGATCGCTGCAGTACCGGTTACCGCTCGGTATAGACAAGCAAATTGAAGCGTTCAATATTGAGCTCAGGGTTTTGCAAAGCCAGACTGCCCCTCTGCTCGAAGAAGATATGAACGGCGCTTTGCAGTTTACTAAAGTAGCAGCAGAATACCGCATCAGCAAACGATTACGCAACTACACCCCTGACCATCCCCTGGCCATTAATCTCCCAAAACAACCAAACAGCACCGAGGTGCTGATGCAAAAGAAGGGAACGCAATACTACTATCTTGTCAACAGCTTCATGGAGCTCGCGCCGGCAATACGCCCGTTACCCCATCAACTTTCCATAGTGTGGGATGTATCGCTCAGCAGCACGGACCGGAATCGCGACAAGGAACTCCAGTTGCTCGACGACTATATCTCGCTGATTGGTGATGCTCAAATAAATCTTGTCTGCTTCAGCAACAGCATCGTTTCCCAACAGCAATTTCTGGTGACCGGCGGCAACTCCAACGCACTGAGAAAGCACCTGACCAAATTAGCTTTCGATGGCGCTACTAATCTGTCTTCTATCAACTTTGCTCAACTGCCGGGAGACGAAATTTTGTTGTTCAGCGATGGACATAACACCTTTCTTAGCGATCAACTGCGGCTGGGTAAGAAGCCGGTACATTGCATCACTTCTTCCGTCAAAACTGATTTCCCGCAATTGCAGTTCATTACCCAAAAAACCGGCGGCAGCCTGATCAATTTGAGTGGTAAAACTGTGGACGACGCAATACAGTTGTTGCAGCAGTCACCACTACGCTTTCTCGGCATCAAAGCAAACGAAGGTTTGAAAGAGCATTATCCATCCATGCCGGTAATAATAAGCAATGGCTTTTCGCTGGCAGGCATCGCTGCAAAACCCTACGACACCATTGTCCTATTGTTCGGCTATGGTAATAAGCCGATAAGGGAGAAGACCATCATTCTCGACTACGACAAACAAATGGCGGAGGCGTTGGATGTTTCACGTGTTTGGGCACAGAAAAAGATCAGCGAACTGAATGTGCGCTTTGAAGAGAATAAAGAAGAGATTGGAAAACTCGGGAAGCGTTACGGTATTGCCACACGCAACACATCGCTCATTGTGTTGGAATCGGTTCAGGACTACATCACCTACAACATAGAACCTCCCGCCGAACTACAAAAAGAATACGCAGGCTTTCTAAAACTCAGAAATGGGCGTATTCATGAACAACAAAAGCAAGCTAAAGACAACGCTTCCCGGCACATGAAAGAACTCAAAGAATGGTACTTCGCAGAAAGAAAACCTCTGAAGCCGAAGTCAGTTGTTACCACGCCAGCCCCGCCCCCTCAAACTAACGCAGCTTCTCCACAACCGCGCTCTGTTATTCGAAGCAATCACGCGCCGCAGAGAGGTACAAATCCAGATTCGTCTGGTGCTATTGCCGGCACCGTCTTCGATGAGTACAAGGAACCCATCCTCGGGGCAGTGGTACAGGTTTTTCGGGAAGGTAGGGCACAGGGTGGAGAAGTAACTGACGAAGATGGAAAGTATAAGATAAGAAACCTGGCACCGGCCACAAACTATGAATTGCGGGTCAACTATGCCAGTTATAGGTCTGTGACCATGCGCAACCTGTTGGTAGCTCCCGACCGTATCACTTATCAAAACTTCAATCTGGATCCTGGCACCGCTGCGTTGGAGGAGGTGGTAGTGAGAGAGTATAAAGTGCCCCTTATCAAAAGGGACGAACCCGGTAGCACGACCACATATACTGCTGAACAGATATCCAAAATTCCTACGCGCAATACCAGCGATGTGGTGTCGCTTGGTGCAGCAACTTATCAGGCCAAGAATGGACAAGCTATCAGTCAGGCAGGGGCCAGATCAGGAAACACCGTTTATATTATCGACGGGTTGCAGGTAAGCGGGAGTGCTGGTACCCATGTTCCGCCGACGGGCGCATCACGTAACGGCAACAACGATAGGGAAGTTGCCATAGACACAGCAGCAGATTTTATTGCCAACTACGAGGAGCAGGAAGTTACCGATAGTACAGATGATCTGCTCTTGATTCGCCGTGCCCCCCGCGACAGGCAGTATGAGCTCTATCTTTCACTAAGAGCCAAGCAACATTATCGTCCTACGTTCTTTCTGTGGGTTGCCGATTATTTTTTCAATAGCGGAAGGGAAGAGCTGGGAGTGCGCATACTGTCTAATATTGCGGAACTGGGTATTGAAGACTATGAGCTGTACAAAATGATGGGTTATAAGCTTCGCGAAATTGAGCAATATCCGGCAGCAGTATATTGTTTCAAAAAAGTGCTTGACTGGAGGCCAGCGGAACCACAGTCGTTTCGCGACTACGGTTTGGCACTGGAAGACGCTGGCTATTATCAGCGCGCGTTTGACACCCTTTACACGGCACTGCATTATGAATTTACCGAGGAGCAAATGCGTCTTTATAAGGGCTATCAGGCTGTATTGCTCACGGAGATTAACTGTTTGCTCTCAAGGCACAGCAGCAGGATAGATCCGCGCGATCTTGACCGAAACCTGGTTGCACCTATGCCCATGGATGTGCGTGTGGTGTTGAACTGGAATATGAGTGAGACGGACGTTGATCTATGGGTAACCGATCCTGATAGTGAAAAATGCTTTTACAGTCACAGGGAAACAGCTATGGGCGGTCAACTTTTGAGTGATTTTACCGATGGGTTTGGACCGGAACAATTTCAGGTGCGCAAGGCGAAGAGCGGAACCTATATCGTGCAGGCGAATTACTACGGCGATCGTGTGCAAAAAATTGCGGGACCAACGACAATATTGGCTGAAATATTCATGCACTATGGAACGCCTCAGCAGGAACGGCAACTGCTGACTCTGCAACTGGACAAGGAAGGCGACCGCGAGGTATTTATCGGGGAGTTTGTGTTCAGGTAGCAGACGGGTTGTTTCTGAAAAATGGGGAATGGTCGTGGCTCATTCCCTATTTTTTATTGCCGCTTCCCTGCTTGTGGGTTTTGGCGTAAATTTCGGTCAAGGGTGGGGTGCGATATCGGTCTGGAGCGCAGAAAGAACAGTCGCGATCCTTCGGCAGGTTCACACGGGTGGATTCGTATCTTCCTCCAAATGACGTTCTGCGAGCCGAAACACAAAAGCTGAGAATGGTGGATCAGAAAAAAATGATAGTCCGGAAGAACTGAAAACGCCCATCTTGCAAAATTGTTTGCGGGATAATTGTTTGATAGTAAGCTTCGTGAACTAAAACTGAAATGGGCAAGTAATCCCGAAGAGATCGCGATGTCACCCCTTCGGGATTTAATTGATCATAGGTTGATATTTAGTTATAATCTTTACATCCCTTCGGGATCAAA
>OFTY01000616.1_pt1 | contig 22681 bp, 27 predicted proteins | sample 1775061 | NCBI WGS metagenome assembly OFTY01 (sample SAMN08195773, study PRJEB24354) | sludge metagenome | isolation source: sludge from phenol fed wastewater aerobic bioreactor B | place: India: Nagpur | collected 2016-09-16 | reverse complement strand
GGCCCGGCCGCGTCCATCCAGGCGGCGTACATCCCGGCAGGCCCCTGCGGCGCGCCCAGGGGGCCTTCTTGGCGCTGCGCGTTCATGCCTCGCGGGGCGCTTCCTTGACGCGGCTGACCAGTTGCGTCGGGCTGACGAAGCGCAGGGCGATCAGGACCCACAGCAGGGTGATGGCCATGTAGATCATCGCCATCGCGTCGATCGCCTGCGGCGCGCGCACGCCGGTGGAGAACACCGCGTAGTACAGCGCCACTACCAGGGTCTGGGAATCCGGTCCCGCCGTGAAGAAGGTCAGCTCGAACATGCCGATGGTGCGCACCAGCACCAGCAGGCCCGCCGCCAGCATGCCCGGCACCAGCAGGGGCAGCAGCACGTGGCGGAAATACTGGTAGGTGTTGGCGCCGAAGATGCGCGCGGCCGATTCCAGGCCGGGGTCGATCTGCTCGATGAAGGGCGTCATCACCAGGATCACGAAGGGCAGGGCGGGCACCAGGTTGGACAGGATGACGCCCGTCAGCGTGCCGCCGACGCCGAGCTGGTACATCGCCGTGGCCACGGGGATGCCGTAGGTGACCGGCGGCACCAGCATGGGCAGCAGGATCAGCAGCATGGCCAGGCGCTTGCCCGGAAACCGGGCGCGGGCCAGCGCGTAGGCGGCGGGCACGCCCAGCAGGATCGACAGCAGGACCGTGGCGGCGACGACTTCCAGCGTCACCACCAGGACGTGCGCGAGCTGGAAGTCGTCCCAGGCGCGGCCGTACCAGGACAGCGTGAAGCCTTCGGGCAGGGGCGTGCCGAACCAGCGCGTCGCCACCGAGTTGACCACCACGGTGGCGATCATGAAGACGACGTTGAGCAGGAAGAAGCCCATGACGGTCCAGATCGTGGCGCGCCACAGCCAGCCCCAGCGCCGCGAGGGCGCGGCGGAGGCGGGCAGGCCGGTCCGGGAAGTCGGGAGTGTGTTGGCGGTATCCATGATCATCAACCCTTGCCGCTGGTGGCCGGCCCGCTGTAGAAGGCGCGCCGGAATGCGAAGATCGCGCAGACGATGAGCAGCTGCACGAATCCCATGACGATGGCGATGGCCGAGGCCATGCCGTAGTCGTACTGCTCGAAGGCCGCCTCGTAGGCGGCGATGGAGATCACCCGCGTCGGCCCCGCCGGGGCGCCCAGCAGGATGGCCGAGGGGAACACGGCGAAGGCCTGGACGAAGGACAGCGCGGCGGCCATCGACAGCCCCGGCACCAGCAGGGGCAGGTAGATCAGCCGGAACTGGTTCCACGGGCCGGCGCCCAGCGTGCCCGCCGCCCTGGCCAGCGTCGGGTCGATGCCCGAGATGTAGGACAGGGTCAGCAGGAAGGCGAAGGGAAAGCCCGAGATCACCAGGGAGATCAGCACGCCCCAGAAATTGTGGGTCAGGCGGACCTCGTCCATGTACAGGTGCAGGCCCTGCAGGAATTGCGGGAACCAGCCCGCCGGGCCGTAGAAGGTCAGCATGCCGTCGGCGACCAGCACGGTGCCCAGGGTGATCGGGATCACCAGCAGCGTCGTGACGATGCGCTGGGCGCGGCTGTTGCGGCGCAGGGCGAAGGCGACCGGCACGGACAGGCCGACGTTGATGAGGGTGGCGGGCACGGCCAGCTTCAGCGTCACCCACAGCGTGCTCCACTGCGACGGCGTGGTGAAGAAGTGCGTGTAGTTGGCCCACAGGCCGCCGCCTTCCAGCGGCTGCGTCGAGATGACGACGCCGTAGACGAAGGGGTAGACGAACAGGGCGAGCAGCACCAGGACGGCGGGCGCCACCAGCCAGCCGCGCCGGTCCCCCGTGGGCGCGACGCTCAGGGCGGTCGAGCTCATGCGGCCTCCGCGTAGGCCAGGACCCGGTCGGCCGGGATGTGCAGCCGGATGCGGTCGCCCGGCGCGAAGGCGCCCGGCAGGCGCACGTACAGGTCGCCCAGGCCGGTGGCGACGGACAGCAGGGAGTCGCGTCCGCCGAATTCCAGGGTCCGGATGGTGGCGTCGAAGGCGTTGGTCTGGCCCTGCGCGGCGATCTCGAAATCGTCGGGCCGCATGGCGACGGCGACTTCCCGGCGGCCGGCCAGCTCGCCGATGGCGGTGCCGGCGAGCTGGATCTGGCTGCGTTCGAGCGTCAGGCTGTCGCCGGCCTGGCGCACGGTGCGGAAGTCGAGCACGTTGCGGTAGCCCATGAAGCGCGCCACGTGCAGGTTGCGCGGGCGGCCGTAGACTTCGCGGGGCGCGCCGATCTGCTGCACCGAGCCGGCGCGCATCACCACGATCCGGTCGGCCATCGAGAGGGCCTCGTCCTGGTCGTGGGTGACGTAGATGGTGGCGCGTTCGAGCTGGCGGTGGATGCGGCGGATTTCCGCGCGCATCTCGATGCGCAGCTTGGCGTCCAGGTTCGACAGGGGCTCGTCCATCAGGATCACGGGCGGTTCGATGACGATGGCCCGGGCGATGGCGACGCGCTGCTGCTGGCCGCCGGAGAGCTGGCCCGGCAGCTTGTGTTCGTGGCCTTCCAGCTGGACCAGGCTCATGGCCGACTGCACGCGGCGGGCGATCTCGTCCCTGCGCACGCTGCGCATCCGCAGGCCGAAGCCCACGTTGTCGCGCACCGACATGTGGGGAAACAGCGCGTAGTTCTGGAACACCATGCCGAAGCCGCGCCGCTCCGGCGGCAGCACGTCGATACGGGTATCGTCCAGCCAGATGCTGCCCTCGCTGAGCGAGGTCAGGCCGGCCAGGCAGTTCAGCGCGGTCGATTTGCCGCAGCCCGACGGCCCGAGCAGGGCGATGAACTCGCCGCGCCGGATGTCGAGACTCAGACCGCTCAGGGCGGCGACGGCCGAGCCGGAGGCCGTGTCGAATTTCCGGCCCACGCCATCCAGACGCAGCTGTTGAAAAGAATGATTCATGATCCTTGATCCAGGAAGGTCGGGCCGCCCGCGCGCCCGGGGCGGGCAGGCGGGCCTTGCCCCGCGCCACGGCCTGATCGGGGGCGGGGCGGTCGGCGCGGATGAAGATGGCCTTGTCGCGCGCCTTCTCACCGCCCTCTTCGGCCACGCGCAGGGCCAGCTGTTCCCAGCGGACCTCGCCCTCGCCGATGAAGATGGCGCCGTTCCGGTCGATGCTGACCGTAACCGGCTTGTCGGTCGTCTCGACCGCGCTGGCTTCGGTCTTGGGCAGTTCGACCGGCACCCCGACCGTCAGCAGCGGCGCCGAGATCATGAAGATGATCAACAGCACCAGCATGACGTCCACCAGGGGCGTGACGTTGATCTCGCTCAGCGGCCGTTTGCGTGCGCGACGACGGCCGCGCCCGCGCGCTTCACCGCCGCCTCCTCCACCCAGGGCCATGGATCAGGCGCCCCGGCGCAGGTTCAGGTCGGACGACGGCGGCGGGGGCGGAGGCGGCGGCGTCGCAGGCGCGCCCAGACGCCGGGCGATGGCCGACTGCAGATCGTCCGCAAAGGCCTCCAGACGGCCCGTGAACTTGCCCGCCGACACCGAGAAGGCGTTGAAGGCGATATAGGCCGGAATGGCCGCCGCCAGACCGATAGCCGTGGCGAACAGGGCCTCGGCGATGGCCGGCGCCACCGTCGTCAGATTGGTGTTGCCCGCCGCCGCAATGCTGTCGAAGGCGTTCATGATGCCCCACACCGTGCCGAACAGGCCGATGAAGGGCGAGGCCGTGGCGACCACCGACAGCACGCCCAGACCGTTCTCGATCTTCTGGCTTTCGCGAGCGATGACCGAATCCAGCGCCCGGTCGATACGGGCGATCAGCATGTTCCCTTGCGTATCCGTCATGGCGCCGCGCGCGCGCGCCTCACGCCAGTCCTGCAGGGTCAGCACCAGCATGCGCGGCAGGGGATCGACCGGCTGAGGCCCAGCCTGGGCGGCGACCTCCTCCAGCGAGCGGCCGCTCTCGACCTGCTTTTCGAACTCGGTCGCGCGGGCGTTCATGCGTGAGAACCGCACCGCCTTGTCGATGATGATGGTCCAGGACCAGACCGAGGCCGCGGCCAGGCCGATCATCACCGTCTTGACCACCCAGTCGGCGGTCATGAACAGCTCGATGGGATTCAGCAGGGAGGCGTCGGCGGGCGGAGTCATGCGTGGTCCTTGGCGAAGAGTCCGTTCATCCGCCTTTTGCACCGGGCGGACGTGGCGGTTTCATGGCGGCGGGTCTAGCGGGCGTCGCGCCCGGCGTCATCAGCCTACCGGCTGACAACCTCGTTATTGCCGAGCCGATCCTGTTTCCCCCGACAGCCAGGGCGTCACCAGTTCGATCAGCCGCTTCGTCGGACGGCGCGGACGCCCGTCCAGATGGATGCAGACGGCGACGACGTCGGCACGGCACAATACGTCGCCGTCGCGCTCGACCGTCTGGCGGATGATCAGGCGCGGTCCCTTGATCGCCTCATAGCGGGTGCGCACCGCCAGGGCGTCGTCGATCCGCGCGGGCTTCAGGTATTTGATCGCCAGATCCGACACCACGAAGGCCAGCGGCTCGTCCTGCTCCAGCAGGTCGACATGCCCTACCCCCGCCAGACGCAGGAAGTCCGACCGCCCCCGCTCGAAATAGCGGACGTAGTTGGCGTGATAGACTAGGCCGGTGAAGTCCGTGTCCTCGTAATAAACCCGCACGGGCAACAGGTGATCGCGGCCGTCGAAGCGGCCGGCGCTGGGTTGGTCGGTCATGGTCTCAGCTCTTGCCGGAAACGGCGGCGGGCGCCGGGGCGTCGAAGCCCGGACAGTAGCGCGATTTCAGCGTCGCGAACTCGCCCGTCAGCGGGTCGTGGCTCATCAGGATGCGGTTGGGCCGGGAAACGAAAGCCACGGCCTCCCGACTGCCCTTCAGCCCGGCGTAGCCGCAGGCGGCCTTGCCGCGCCCGGCCTCGACATGCCGGACCTCGGCCTGCGGCCCCATCTGTTCGCGCACCTGCTCAAGCGCGCGTTCGGCGGGCGTGGTCTGGCGGGGTCCGAAGCGCGCCCCCTGGGTCAGGGCGTAGAGGCTGAAACCGCCCAGCACCAAGACAGCCGCGCCGAGCACGACGATCATCCGGTTCATCCTGCGGGGATGCGCCAAGGCCGCCTCCTTCTGGGAAGGGGAGGATGACCGGCTTTACCGCCGAGGTGAAGTCTTTTTGCGAAAGATTCGCGCGACGTCTGCTCAGTCGCGGTCGTAGAGGCGCATCACGGCCAGGGCGCCGATGGTGGTCAGCACGCCCAGCGCAAAGGCGCCGACCAGCGAGCTGGTGGCCGCCGCCGTCGACACCGTGACGGGCCGCTTGGCGTACCACTGAACGATCTCGCCGGCGTGGGCGTGATCGATGCCCTCGTCATAGGCTTCGTCCAGATAGGTGTCGTCGGCGGCGGCCATCGGCGTCTCCAATTCTTGCCTGCGCATAATCCCCGGCGCGTTCGGGCGGTTCCCCTCTCGTGACAGAGGAAGCGCCATCCAGTAAAGGGCGCCCCTCAGCATATTCGACATCTGGCGAGCGACTCCATGGCCGGCCATTCCAAATTCAAGAACATCATGCACCGCAAGGGCCGCGCTGACGCGGTCCGTTCAAAGCTCTTTTCGCGCCTGTCACGGGAAATCACCGTGGCGGCCAAGTCGGGGATGCCCGACCCGGCGATGAACCCCCGGCTGCGCCTGGCGGTGAACAACGCCAAGGCCGAATCGATGCCGAAGGAAAACATCGAGCGCGCCATCAAGAAGGCCTCGGGCGGCGAAGTCGATGCGATGGAGGAGATCCGCTACGAGGGCCGCGGCCCCGGCGGCGTACAGGTCATCGTCGAAGTCCTGACCGACAACCGCAACCGCGCCGCCTCGGGCGTGCGCTCGGCCTTCGCCAAGAACGGCGGCGCCCTAGGCGAAAGCGGCTCGGTCACCTTCATGTGGGACCGGGTCGGCAAGATCCACTATCCGGCCGAGGCGGGATCTGAAGACGCCGTGATGGAGGCCGCCATCGAGGCCGGCGCCGCCGACGTCGAGAGCGACCTGGTCAAGCCCGACATCTACGAGGACGCGCCGGGCCACACCATCTGGACCGCCTTCGAAGACCTGAACGAAGTGGCCGAGGCCATGTCCAAGGTGCTGGGCGACCCCAAGTCCACCGCCATCGTCTGGAAGCCGCAGTCGGAGATCGACCTGACAGGCGATTCGGTCGGCGTCCTGTTCAAGCTGCTGGACGCCCTGGACGGCGAAGACGACGTGCAGCAGGTCTATTCGAACGAGAACATCTCGGACGAAGACGCGGCCAAGTACGCGGGCTGATCCGCAAGCGATGATCCTGCCCCCCGGCGCCGCACCCATGCGGGAGCGGCGTCGGGGCTCAGGAACCGGACCTGAGTTCGGAGGCTTCTTAGGGCTCAAGCCTTGCCGCGAGGAGCCCGCCCCATGGACATCACCCAGCTGATCCTGGACGACCACGCCGAACAGCGCAGGCTGTTCTCGCTGATCGAGCAGATCGGCGCGGACAATGTCGAGGCGCTGGAAGCGGTCTGGGGGCGGCTGTCGGCCTTTCTGGACGCCCACGCCGAGGCCGAGGAGCGGCATTTCTATCCCGCCCTGCTGAAACTGGGCGAAGGCGTCAATGACGCAGACGACGGCACGGTCGAGGGCGAGACCGAGGACGCCATCGAGGATCACAACAAGCTGCGCGACGCGGTGAAGGCGGTGGCCGCGCACGCGGTCGGCAGTCGCGCCTGGTTCGACGCGGTCGGCGCGGCCAACATCGTCAACTCCAAGCACATGGGCGAGGAGGAGCGGCAGGGGCTGACCGACTTCCGCCTGAACGCGGACCTGCAGACGCGGCACGACCTGGGCGTGCGCTTCGCCGCCTTCCAGGCCCGCCACATCGCCGGGGTGAAGCCGGTCAACAAAGACCCCGAAACCTACGTCGAGAACCATGGCTGACGCCGCCTGGCTGGAGACCGTCGTCCTGCCCATCGCCGGCGCCCTGATCGCCGGCGGGATGATCGGCTTCGAGCGCGAGTGGCGCGGCCGACCGGCAGGGTTCCGCACCCACATCCTGGTCAGCCTGGCGTCCTGCCTGCTGATGCTGGCGGCCATGACCCAGGCCGACTGGGCTTTCCGCGCCCTGCCGGACGAGAACATCGTTACCGACCCCACCCGCATGGCCCACGGGGTGCTGACGGGAATCGGCTTCCTGTGCGCCGGAGTCATCTTCCGCACCGGCTTCTCCATCCACGGCCTGACGACGGCGGCCTCGCTGTGGATCACCTCGGCCATCGGCCTGCTGTTCGGGGCCGGCCTGTTCGCCCTGGGCGCGGCGGGGACGGTGATCACGGGCCTGATCCTGGTCGCGCTGCGGCTGGTCAGCGCGCGGCTGCCGGACCGCACCCTGACCGATGTGGAGGTGTGCTGGCGTCGTGACGGCCCCTCGCCCGAGCCCGAGGTCGAGGCCGCCTTGCGCGCGATCGATCCGAAGCCCGCGCCCGACCGTTTCGAACTGATCGACGACGGCGCGGTGGTGCGCCGCAGCTGGCGCGTCCACGCCGAGGGCGAGACGGCGCTCAAGACCCTGGCTGGGCGGCTGTCGGCCCTGCCTTCGGTCTGCGGCTACGTGCTGAATCCGCGCGACGACTGACGACTTGCCCCGGCCTGCGCGGAGGTCCAACCTGCGCGGTCGTTGGGAGCGTTGGGATCATGGCGATCGACTGGGGCGTGACGCATTGGGGCGTCGAGGAACTGAGTCTGCTGGCGCCGGTGGCCTCGGCCATGGTGGCGGGCGGGCTGATCGGCATCGAGCGGACCTATCACGGCCATCCGGCGGGGTTCCGCACCCACATCCTGGTCTGCATGACCTCCTGCGTCCTGATGCTGGCGGCCATGCATCAGGCTAGCTGGGGCTTCGTCGCCCTGCCCGAGCAGCGGCTGGTGATCGACCCGACGCGGATGGCGCACGGCATACTGACCGGCATCGGCTTCCTGTGCGCCGGAGTGATCTTTCGCGAACGGTTCTCGGTCCACGGCCTGACCACGGCGGCTTCGTTGTGGACCACCTCGGCCACCGGTGTGATGTTCGGGGTCGGCCTGTGGAAGCTGGGACTGATCGCGGCGGGGGCGACCCTGCTGGTGCTGGCCATCCTGCGCTTTCTCGACGCGCGCCTGCCCCACGTCGGGGTGCTGGACGTCACCCTGCGCTGGACGCGCGGCGCGGCGCCGCAAGAAAAGGCGCTGCGCGCTCTACTGGCCGAGAACGGCCTCAAGCCTACGCGCATCGGCCATGTCGTCAGCCCCGACGGCCAGATCCACGAACACCACGTCAAGGCGCGGGGCCCCATGCCGCTGAAGGTCGACGCCCTGTCCCGCGCCCTGTCGGATCAGGCGGGTCTGGCCGGTTTCTCAGTCATGCCCAGAGACGATTGAGCCGGTATCGGGCCCTGAGGCTGCGCCCGGTCATTGTTCGCTAACCCTCTTTGGGGCAATAGGAACGGATGGCGAACGAAACGACTCGGATCCTGGGGCTGGACCCCGGCCTGCGCCGCACCGGCTGGGGCGTCATCGAAAGCGAGGGCAGCCGCCTGCGCTGGATCGCGCACGGCGTCGTCGCGCCCGACGACAAGGCGCCCTTCTCCGAGCGGCTGCTGCATCTGCTGGAGCGGGTCGGCGAGGTCTGCGCCGCCTATGACTGCGACGAGGCGGCGATCGAAGAGGTCTTCGTCAACGTCAATCCGGCCTCGACGCTGAAGCTGGGCCATGCGCGGGCGGCGGTCATGCTGGCCCCGGCGCGGGCGGGTCTCAGCGTCGCCGAATACGCCCCGACCCTGATCAAGAAGGCGGTGGTGGGCGCCGGGCAAGCCGACAAGAGCCAGATCGCCTTCATGATCAAACGGCTGCTGCCCGCCTCGGGCGAGGTCAAGGCCGACGCCGCCGACGCCCTGGCCGTGGCGGTCACCCATGCGCATCATCGTCGGTTTCGGGCCTTGCCGGTGCGAGGCGCGGCATGATCGGCCGTCTGCGCGGCATCCTGGCCGAGGTCGGCGAGGCGGAGTGCCTGATCGACTGCGGCGGCGTGGGCTATGTGGCCGCCTGCGGGGCGCGGACGCTGGGCCGCCTGCCGGCGCCGGGCGATGAGACCCTGCTGTTCATCCAGAGCCAGTGGAGCCAGGATCAGGGGCCGCGCCTCTACGGCTTCCTGAGCCGCGACGAGCGCAAGGTCTTCAACCTGATGCTGACCATTCAGGGCGTGGGGCCGAAGGCGGCGCTGGGCGTGCTGGACGTGCTGCCGCCCGCCGAACTGGCCGCCGCCGTCGCGCGCGAGGACAAGGCCGCCGTGGGACGCGCCAACGGCGTGGGGCCGAAGCTGGCCCTGCGCATCGTCACCGAACTGAAGGGCAAAAGCCTGAGCGAGGGCGTGTTCGCCCCGACCGCGCCCGGCGTCCACGCCGAGGTCGCCGCCGCCCCGCCGCCGCCCAGCGTCACGGGCGAGGCGGTCGCCGCCCTGCTGGGCCTGGGCATCGCCGAGGTCAACGCCCGCCGCGCCGTCGATCACGCCCTGATCAAGCTGGGCGAGGACGCCGAACTGCCGCTGGTCATCCGCACGGCCCTGCAGGAGCTGGGACGGTGAGGGGCCCCCACGTCATTCCTTCTCCCTTGAGGGGAGAAGGTGGGCGCCGCAGGCGCTCGGATGAGGGTGCTGTTTCCGCGCGCTCTTCCAGCAGTCGTTCAGCTTGCCGCCAGCCTCACCCTCATCCGTCTTGCTCCGCAAGCCACCTTCTCCCCTCAAGGGAGAAGGCGAAATGACTGACGACCGCATCATCTCGCCTGCCCCTGCGCCCGGCGAGCAGCACGACCGCGCCCTGCGGCCCCAGACCCTGTCCGAGTTCGTCGGCCAGTCGGCGGCCAAGGGCAACCTGAAGGTCTTCATCGACGCCGCCCGCGCGCGCGCCGAGGCGCTGGACCACGTCCTGCTGTTCGGGCCTCCGGGGCTGGGCAAGACGACCCTGGCGCAAATCGTGGCGCGCGAACTGGGCGTGGGCTTCCGCGCCACCTCCGGCCCCATCCTGGCCAAGGCGGGCGACCTGGCGGCCATCCTGACCAACCTCGAACCGCGCGACGTCCTGTTCATCGACGAGATCCACCGCATGGCCCCCCAGGTGGAGGAAATCCTCTATCCGGCGATGGAGGACCATGTGCTGGACCTGATCATCGGCGAGGGGCCTTCGGCGCGCAGCGTGCGCATCGACCTGGCGCCCTTCACCCTGGTCGGGGCGACGACGCGGGCGGGCCTGCTGGCCACGCCGCTGAGGGACCGCTTCGGCATCCCGTTGCGGCTGGAGTTCTATACGCCCGAGGAACTGACATCGGTGATCCGCGGCGCGGCGCGCAAGATGGGTGCAGCCATCACCGAGGACGGGGCGATGGAGATCGCCCGCCGGGCGCGCGGCACGCCGCGCATCGCCGGACGGCTGCTGCGGCGGGTGCGGGATTTCGCCGATGCTGAAGGCGGCCCCATCGACCGGCTGGCCGCCGCGCGGGCGCTGGCGCGGCTGGAGGTGGACGAGGCCGGGCTGGACAGCCTGGACCGCCGCTTCCTCAAGGCCTTGATCGAGAACTACGGCGGCGGGCCGGTCGGCATGGACACCCTGGCCGCCGCCATCGCCGAGGCGCGCGACGCGGTCGAGGACGTGATCGAGCCCTATCTGCTTCAGCAGGGCTTCATCCAGCGCACGCCGCGCGGCCGCATGGTCTGCGCGCGCGCCTATGAACACCTCGGCCTTGAGACGCCGCAAGGGCCGCCCGCCGCCGCGCCGGACCTGTTCGGGAAGTAGAGCGCGCGCCCTACCCCGTCATCAGCGCCTCGACCTCGGCGCGGTCGCCCAGCGACGGCTGCGCCCCCGGCCGGGTCGCCGCCAGCGCCCCGGCGGCGCAGGCGAAGTGAAGCGCGGCGTCCGGCTCCATGCCTTCCAGCAGGGCCACGGCGATCGCCCCGACGAAGGCGTCGCCCGCCCCCACCGCGTCGACGGCCGTGATGCGCGGGGGCGTGGCCCAGGCCATCGCCACCCCGCGCCGATACATGACCGCCCCGCGCGCGCCCTTGGTCACGACCACCAGCCCGCCGCCGACGTGCAGGGCGTCGCCGTAGAAGGCGGCCTCCGTCTCATTGACCACCAGCAGGTCGGCGCGGCGCAACAGGGCCTCCGACACCGGCGCGGCGGGCGCCAGGTTGACGCAGACGAAGTCCGTCGCCCGGCCCACCGCCGCCTCCACCGTCTCGATCGGCAGCTCCAGCTGGGCGATCAGCGGCGTCTCGATCCGGGCGGGCAGTTGCTCCGGCGTCACGAAGTGGTTGGCGCCGGCGGCCACGGTGATCTGGTTCTCGCCGGTCGGATCGACGGTGATCAGGGCCACGCCGGTCGGCGCCGCGATGTCCGTCTCCACCCCCGACAGGTGGACGCCATACGCCAGCATCAGGGCCAACGCCGCGCCCGACATTTCATCATCGCCAACCCGGCCGACTAGCGACACTTCGGCGCCCAGCCGACGCGCAGCCAAAGCCTGATTGGCGCCCTTGCCGCCGGGATGGCGCGACAGGGTCGCCCCCGTCACCGTCTCGCCCGGCGCAGGCAGGGACGGCGCCGCCGCCACAATATCCAGATTGATCGAGCCGACGACGGTGATCCTCATGCGCCTTCTCCCAAACGCTCGGTGATCAGGGCGAAGACCCCGGCCGCGTCGGCCTTCGTCGCCCAGAAATGGTTCGCCCCGGCCGCCTCGACGCGGAACTCGACCGCCGTGTGGCCTCGGGTCAGCTCGCTGTCCGTCTCCACCGCGATGCGGCAGGGCGTCAGCTCGAACAGCTCCGGCTTCAGCAGCCAGGCCACGGTGCAGGGGTCATGCAGCGGCCCTGCGTCCCAGCCCACGATCCGCCGCTCCACCCGCTGGGAGAAGCGCAGCATGGCCGCCGCCGTGCGGGCCGAGGCCGTGGTCAGGGCCTCGATCGCCGCGATCCTACCTTCCGTCGCCCGCACCTGGTGGGTGGCGTCCAGCCCCATGACGATCATGCGGCATCCCGAAGCGAAGACCTCGGCCGCCGCGTCGGGGTCGGCCCAGATGTTGAACTCGGCCGAGGCGGTGATGTTGCCGCCCTCCGAGCGCGCCCCGCCCATGACCACGACCGGCCCCAGATGCGCCGCCAGCGCCGGTTCGGCCCGCATGGCCAGCGCCAGATTGGTCATCGGCCCCATGACGGCCAACGCCACGGAACCCGCAGGCCGCGCCATCACCAGCCGCACGATGGCCTCAGCCGCCGTTCCTTCGGCCACAGGGGCGGCGGGCTCGAACGGGGTCAGGTCGCCCAGCCCCTCGGCCCCGTGGAACTCGCCCGCCCCGGCCGGCTCGCGGCGCAGGGGGCGCTCGGCGCCCGCGAACACCGGCACGTCCTCGCGCCCGGCGATCTGGCGCAGGATGCGGGCGTTGCGCGCGGTCTTTTCGGCGCTGACGTTGCCTCCGACCGTGGTCACGGCCAGCAGGTCGAGGTCAGCAGAGGCGAAGGCGGTCAGCAGCCCCGTGGCGTCATCCACGCCGGGGTCGCAATCAATGATCAGGCTCTGTTTCACCGATCCGGTGTGCCGTTTGGCAGGCCGTGAATCAATGCCCGGCGCGCCTTGCCTCCTCCCTCCGCGCGCCCATATGCTTCGTCACACACGCTGTTCCAGAAAGCCACCGCCATGACCGACGCCGCCCCGCTCAAGCCGCTGAAGATCGACTTCGTTTCCGACGTCATGTGCCCCTGGTGCGCCGTGGGGCTGGGCGGGCTGGAGCAGGCGCTGGAGCGTCTGGAGGGCGAAGGGATCGCCGCCGACATCGCCTTCCAGCCGTTCGAGCTGAACCCCGACATCGCCCCCGAGGGCGAGAACATGGGCGAGCACCTGGCCCGCAAATACGGCTCCACCCCCGAACAGTCGGCCGCCAACCGCGCCGCCATCACCGCCCGCGCCGCCGAGGTCGGGGTCGAGATGAACTTCCGCGACGACAGCCGCATGTGGAACACCTTCGACGCCCACCGCCTGCTGCACTGGGCCGGGCTGACGGCGCCGGACAAGCAGGCGGCGCTGAAACACGCCCTGTTCGGCGCCCACTTCACGCAGGGCCGCAACGTCTCGGACGCGGGCGTCCTGACCGAGGCGGCCGAGGCCGCCGGGCTGGACCGCGCCGAGGCCGCCGAGGTGCTGGCGTCCGGCCGCTACATGCAGGAAGTGCGCACGGCGCAGGCCCTGTGGCGCGCGCGGGGCATCACCTCCGTCCCCGCCGTGGTGGTGGAGGACAAATATCTGATCTCCGGCGGCCAGCCGACGGAGGTGTTCGTCAACGCCCTGCGCGAGATCGCGGGCAAGGCGTAAGGCCCTTCTCCCCTTGTGGGAGAAGGTGGACGGCGCAGCCGGACGGATGAGGGGTGGCGACGCCGTGTCCGCCCCATGTATCGGCCGGTGAGAGACCCCTCATCCGGCCCTGACGGGCCACCTTCTCCCGCAAGGGGAGAAGGGGCGGGAAAAACAGAGTCTAATTCGTCTGAATCGTCTGAAATCGCCGCCCTCCCTTCCGGCACGAGGCGGGCGCTGAGGGCGTTGATGCGGGCCTCGACGGCGCGGCGGCCGGCGTGGTCGTCGGGGGCCAGACGGGCGGCGTCGCGGGCGACGGCGGCGACCGCCTTCATGTCGGCTTCCAGCGTATCCAGCGGGTCTGGCTCACGCGCAGGCGGCGGGCTTTCCGGCTCGGCGACGGCCAGCAGGGCCGGGTCGGTCAGCGCGCGCCAGGTGCGCAGCCACGACGCCGCCTCGGCCGCCCGGCCGCGCCGCACCGCCCGGTTCAGCCGCATCAGGGCCTGAGCCGCCATCGCCGCCAGATCGGGGGCGTCCGCCGCCGCATCCTCAACCGGATCATCGTCGTCAGGCCACGGATCCGGATCGCCCGCGTCGCAGCGGCGCCAGCCCTCGCGCGCGGCGCGGGACCGCAGCGTCCCCAGCTTCAGCCCATGGCGGTCGCAGACGGCCTCGGCCGTATCCCCGGCCAGATAGTCGCGCCGCGCCGCCGCCCAGACCGCCTCGGAGCGGACGCGATAGCCGTCCCGCGGCGCCGGGTCTTCGTAATAATGGCCGCGCTGGGCGTCAGCCGTCTCGGCCCGCTCGGCGGTCGAGGGCCGCACATGGTCGGGGATGTAGGTGGTGTCGCCGTACTCGTCCTGCTCCCACCGGCCGGAGGCGATGATGCGCGGCGCCTCCTCATGCCAGTCTTTCTCGGGCCAGCCCCTCTCCCGCCCGCCCGAAGCCTGATCGTCCATCACGCCGCCTCCTGCCTGAGATGAAGCATGATTGAGGACAGGTACGTCAGAAAGGGACGGGGCATAGTCGAACGAACTTTGTTCGTGTCAGCTTTACTTCTGGCGGAAGAGGCAACTGCGAGTGGAAGTGCGCTGAGGTGGACGAGTCGCTTCGGCGCGCCAACTAACGGAAAAATGTAGCTTTCTAAACGAACGTCGATACATTAGGACTGAGCGCCAGCTTCACTACAAAGGAAATTACATTGGCCAAAGCCGTCCTCACCGAAGCCGAAAGTAAGCCGGATGTGCCGTCTCGGCCAATGTGCGGCCTCATTATGCCTATCGCTGCGATGGGCGATTACGAGGAAGGGCATTGGTCGTCAGTTGAACAAATTTTGTCTGAAGCTATTGGCGAAGCAGGGTTTGATGCCAAATTGGTAAGCCAAGAAACGGCGTCTGGCGTTATTCACCAGCGCATAATAACCAACCTGTATACAAATCCATTAGTAGTTTGTGACGTAAGTGGTAGAAATCCGAACGTAATGTTTGAGCTTGGCATTCGCTTAGCTTTTGATAAGCCGACTGTCATTGTGAAAGATGACGAAACACCATTCTCATTTGATACAAATCCAATAGAACATGTTCCTTACCCAAAATCTCTTAAGTATGCAGAAGTATTAGATTTTAAGTCCAGGCTTTCAAAAAAGGTAAAAGCTACATCGGAGGCTGCAGAAAAAGATCCAAATTACAGCACATTCTTAAGGCATATTGGCGGATTTGTTCCCGCAAAGATGGAACTAAAAGAAATACCAGCTCAAGAGTTCTTTTCAAAGCAGCTGGATCAGATAATGTTTCGACTTGATCGAATTGATAGGCGGTCGAGGCAGCCCTCAAGATTCTACAATGAGGCGCCCTCCAGGCCTAATATGAACGATCGGTTAGTCGTGAAATTTCATGGAATTTATGGTGATATCCAGAGAAATCTTTGGAATGAGATGTCAACCATACCTGGAGTTAGTATCATCTCCCTTGATGAGCATCCATCTGGAGAGATTTCTGTAATGATTGCCGCTGAAAGGCCGTCATCTCGAGCAATAAATCGGTTAATGTCTGTTCTTGAAAGGAACGGAGCGAAATCTATAAGTATAGATGCTGATTCTATAGCTTGATATTGTACTTTTGCGGCCATCCTAATGGTCGACGCTCATCGCAGAAAATCAGACGCGAGGCTGGCCTAAAGCCGCCTCGCGTCCATAGCCCTGCTCTCGGCACGCCCCGGCGTGGGGCCCTCACACCTTCACCTCAATCTCCCCGCCCCCCGCTCTGAACTTGGCGCTCATCTCGGCCATGCCCGCCTCGGCGTCCATCAGGCTGGCGCCCGCGTCGTTCTGGGCCTTGGCGGCGTCGCGGATGTCCTGGCTGATCTTCATGCTGCAGAACTTGGGGCCGCACATGGAGCAGAAGTGGGCGGTCTTGTGGGCCTCCTTGGGGAGGGTCTCGTCGTGGAATTTGCGGGCGGTCTCGGGGTCCAGGGAGAGGTTGAACTGGTCCTCCCAGCGGAACTCGAAGCGGGCTCTGGAGAGGGCGTCGTCGTGGGCGCGGGCGCCGGGGTGGCCCTTGGCCAGGTCGGCGGCGTGGGCGGCGATCTTGTAGGTGATGACGCCGTCCTTGACGTCCTGACGGTCGGGCAGGCCCAGATGCTCCTTGGGCGTGACGTAGCAGAGCATGGCCGTGCCGAACCAGCCGATCATGGCCGCACCGATGGCCGATGTGATGTGGTCGTAGCCGGGGGCGATGTCGGTGGTCAGCGGGCCAAGCGTATAGAAGGGCGCCTCGTGGCAGTGCTTGATCTGCTCGTCCATATTGGCCTTGATCTTGTGCATCGGCACGTGGCCGGGGCCTTCGATCATGACCTGACAGCCCTTGGCCCAGGCGATCTTGGTCAGTTCGCCGAGGGTGCGCAGCTCGGCGAACTGGGCCTCGTCGTTGGCGTCGGCGATGGAGCCGGGGCGCAGGCCGTCGCCTAGGGAGAAGGAGACATCATAGGCGCGCATGATGTCGCAGATGTCGTCAGATCGGAAGAGAGTCGCGGGGGGGAAGAGTGTAGATCTCGGTGGGCAGGCGCACGCCCGCGTGGATGGTGAAGTAGTCGACGCCCTGTTCCGCCTGTTCGATCAGGGTGTCGCGGAAGACTTCCCAGGTCAGATCCTCGGCGACGCCGTTCACCTTCTCCAGCGCCTGATAGATGGGCACGGTGCCGATGGGGACGGACGAGTTGCGGATGATCCAGTCGCGGATGTTGTGGATGTTGCGGCCGGTCGACAGGTCCATGACGTTGTCGGCGCCCCAGCGGGTGGCCCAGACCAGCTTGTCGACCTCGTCGTCGACGCTGGAGAGGACGGCCGAGTTGCCGATGTTGGCGTTGATCTTCACCAGGAAGTTGCGGCCGATGATCATCGGCTCGACTTCGGGGTGGTTGATGTTGTGCGGGATGATGGCGCGGCCGCGCGCGATCTCCTGACGGACGAACTCGGGCGTGACGAAGTCGGGGATGGCGGCGCCGAAGTCTTCGCCGTCGCGGATGCAGGGGGCGGTCTGTTCGCGGCGCAGGTTCTCGCGGATGGCGACGTATTCCATCTCGGGCGTGATGATCCCGGCCTTGGCGTATTCGTACTGGGTGACGGGGCGGCCCTCGACGCCCTTGAACACGCGGTGGTTGGAGACGTCGAAGCGGGGGGCGAGGTGCTTGCCGCTGGCGTGGCCGTTGTCCTCGGGCTTGACCTCGCGCGGGTTCAGGACGGGGGTGATGTCGCCGCGATCCAACTGCCAGCTGGATTTGACGCGCGGCAGGCCCTTCTTGATGTCGATGGTCACGGACGGGTCGGTGTAGGGGCCGGAGGAGTCATACATCGTCACCGGCGGCTCATTGGCGGACGGGTGGACGGCGACCTCGCGGAAGGGGACGCGGATGTCGGGGAAGAGCTCGCCCGCCACATAGACCTTCTGACCGCCCGCGCGAGGGCCGGTGGGGATGCGGCCGTGCTCGGCGGCGACTTCCTTGCGGGCGTCGGCGAGAGCCAGATCGACCTGAGGCTCGTGCGGCTGTTCGTTGGAAACGTGGATATTCATTGTGGCGGCCTCCTGCGAGAAGAGGTCCGCCGGCGCGGTAGGAGCGCCCCCTACGCCGGACTCCGGGCGTCGAAAGCGGTGAACTCGTCCCTTCGCCGGCATGACCCGGATCAGGTTCGACGGGTCAGAGGAGAAACCTCAATCTCAGCCGCTCGATTGCGACCCCCCGGAGAACGGCGCGACCCTAGCCCGTTTGCACGGCGGGTCAAGCCGCGGGCGGGATCTGAAGGGGGGAGAGGGGGCGGCCCGGCTTCTCAGTCGGGGGGGCGTTAAGGCCGGGCCGCCGCAGACTTCGTCGGGGTTGGGGGGGCGTCCGACGTGTCCGATTGCACAATCCCCGGCCGCGATGTTGGTTCCGCTGATTTTCGTGTGTTAACGCTCTTTGTCGAACAATAATCGTTTTTCCCGCCCGCCCCGTCAGATGGCGCGTCGGCGACGCTCCAGTTGCAGCACAGCGCCGCCCGCCAAAAGGGCGCCCAGCAGGATCATGGCCCATTCGGTCAGGGTCGGAACTGGCGTGGGAGGGGCGGCGATCGTCGCCGTCGCCGTGGCGCGGTTGTTGGCCAGATCACGATCCGGCGCGCTGGGCCTGATCTCCGCGTCTCCCATCAAGACGGTTCCAGGCACGGCGCCGGGCGACAGCACTGCATCCGCAGTCAGGGTAAACCCCTGCCCCTCGCCAAGGGTGACCTGGCTAACAATCGCGCCCGTCGCGTTCGGATTCATCATTCCCGCGTTGGTTTTGGTTGAATTCGGCGTCAGCCCGGCAGGCAGCCATATCTGCGCCACTAAATCAGTGACTTGCCCCGGCCCGTGATTGGTGACCACGGCTTTAAACTCGATCGTATCGCCCGGCATTGGCGACTGAGGGCTGGCCGTCAATGTGACGGATACATCGGGGTTCTGCGCCGCCGCGGCGGTTGCGCCCAGGGAGAGCAGGAGCCCTAGAGCAAGACCGGCCAGAAATTTCATATCGCACCACTTTCAACAAACCGACCGTCGAACAACGTAATCACTGATCAGTCAATGGTAATCGCCGGTTTTCAAATACTGTTCCGTGCAGACGGGCTTTACCTTGCACGCCTTCCGACCGCATGAGAGCCGCCTGAAGCGGGCGCGCCGCCGGGAGATCGAGATGAGCAGGGTTCTGGGGGTTCTGGGCGGCATGGGACCGGCCGCGACGGTGGCTTTTCTGGCGCGGGTGCAGGCGCTGACGCCGGCCGGGGCGGACGAAGACCATGTGCGCGTCATCGCCGACATCAACCCCCAGGTGCCCAATCGTCATACTCAGCCCGAGGCGGCGGGCCGGACGCTGGGCGAGATGGCGCGGGCGCTGAAGGCGGCGGGGGCGCAGGTGCTGGCCATGCCGTGCAATACGGCCCACGCCCATGCGGGCGCCATCCGCGCGGCGGGCCTGCCCTTCATCGACATGATCGCCGAAACCGCGAAGGCGGCGGGCGCGACCGGGGCGCGGCGGGTCGGGGTGCTGGCCACGCCGGGCGCGGCCTTGCTGTACGCCGAGGCTCTGGCCGCCGAAGGGCTGGAGATGGTCGCCCCCTCCCCCGCCGAGCGCGAGCGGTTCATGCAGGTGGTGTTCGGGGTCAAGGCGGGCGACGTCGGACCTGACCAGCGCGCGGCCATGCGCGATTTGGCGAAGGCGCTGATCGCGGCGGGGGCCGAGGCGGTGATCGGGGGCTGCACCGAGGTTCCGCTGCTGCTGGATCAGGGCGACGTGGACGCGCCGCTGATCGACTCGGCCGAGGTGCTGGCGCGGGCCTGCGTGGCGGCGTGCCGCTGACCGGCCGCTAGGCGAGGCGCCCGGCTTGGCCTAAGCGGAAGGCGACGCCGTTTCAGCAGGAGCCTTCATCATGGATCGCCGCGCCTTCATCGCCGCTTCGTCCGCCGCCGTCGCCGCCTCGACCCTGGCCGGACCGGCCCTGGCGCGGAACGACCGCTTGCAGATCGGCATCATCGGCACGGGGCTGAGGGCGCAGAGCCTGATGTCCATCCTGCTGAAGCGGGCCGATGTGGACATCGTCGCCCTGTGCGACATCGAACCGCTGATGATCGCGCGGGCCAAGGGGATGATCGCCGCCGCCGGGAAGCCTGCGCCGCGCGCCTATGAAGGGGCGCCGGATCGGGCCTATCGCGACCTGCTGGCCCATCCGGGGCTGGACGCCGTCATCATCGCCACCCCGTGGGAATGGCACGCCCCCATGGCCATCGCGGCGATGGAGGCCAATATCCCGGTCGGCTGCGAGGTGGTGGCGGGCGTCAGCCTTCAGGACCACTGGGACGTGCTGGAGGCGCACGAGCGGACCGGCACGCCCTATATGGTGCTGGAGAACGTCTGCTATCGCCGCGACGTGCTGGCGGTGCTGAACATGGTGCGCGCCGGGCTGTTCGGCGAGTTGGTCCACCTGCAGGGCGGCTATCAGCACGACCTGCGTGCGGTGAAGTTCAACAGCGGCGATCCGCAGAAGCCCTATGGCGGCGGGGTCGAGTTCGGGCCGAAGGGCTGGTCCGAGGCGCGCTGGCGCACCTGGCATTCGGTCAACCGCAACGGGGAGCTGTACCCGTCGCACGGCATCGGGCCGATCGCCAACTGGATCGACCTGAACCGGGGCAACCGGATGACGACGCTGACGGCCTACGCCTCCAAGGCGCGGGGACTGCACGCCTATGTGGTGGACAACGGCGGGGCCGACCATCCGAACGCCCAGGTGCAGTTCAAGCTGGGCGATGTGGTGACGACCTCGATCGGCTGCGCCAACGGCGAGACCATCCTGCTGCAGCACGACACCAATCTGCCGCGTCCCTATTCGCTGGGCTTCCGGGTGCAGGGGGTGAAGGGGCTGTGGATGGATTTGAACCAGTCGGTCCACATCGAGGGCCGCAGCCCCGAGCACCAGTGGGAGGCGCAGGAGGCCTGGTTCGAGCATTACGACCACCCGCTGTGGAAGACCCACGCCGACACGGCGGCCGGATCGGGGCACGGCGGCATGGACTTCTTCGTCATCCACGCCTTCGTCGAGGCGCTGAAAGCCAAGGCGGCGATGCCGCTGGACATCTATGACGCCGTGAGCTGGAGCGCGATCACCCCCCTGTCGGAACAGTCGATCGCCGAGGGCAATCGCACGGTGGACTTCCCCGACTTCACGCGCGGGGCGTGGCGCGAGCGCAAGCCGATCTTCGGCTTCGACGGCGTGTATTGAGGCCTCTCCCGCTCCGTCACCCTTGGGACAAGCCCGAGGGTGACCGAGCAGAGGTCAGTTCTCCGACTTCCTGCCCATCAGGGGCGACAGCAGGCTGTTGACCTCGTCCATCTGGCCGTGGCCCTGGGCGGCGCGGTGCTCCAGTTCGTCGGCGCGGCGCTCAAGCGCGCGCGCGCGTTCGGCGCGCGGGTCGTCCTCGGGTACAGCGTGAAGGGCGGGACGACGGGCCTCCAGTTCGGCGATCAGCTCGTCGAAACGGGCCTGGTTCATGTTCTCGCCCTGCTCGAACAGGGCGATGGCTTCCTCCAGGGCGGCTTCAAAGGCGTCTTGATCGGGCATGGGCCTCATCCTCTTATGCTTACGCTTTCAATGAGCGGGGCCGTGCGCCGGTTCCGCCTTGGCCGCCGATCACGCAGGGTTTACGAGACCGCCATGCGCACCCTTTTCGCCTCCGCCGCCCTGATGGTCCTGCTGACCGCCTGCACCGTGTCGACGGAAGCGGCGCCGGAGCGAGCCGAGGTCGCGGGCGCCGTCTGCGACGTGCCGGACGACCTGCGCCCCGCCCGCCCCTATCGCATTCCGCAGGACGAGGTGGCGGCCGACGTGCCGGTCGCCTTCAACATGCTGGCGGTCAGTTGGTCGCCCCAGGCGTGCCGCAGCGGCAAGGACTATCCCGACGAACGCTATCAGTGCGCGGCCAATCAGTTCGGCCTGACCCTGCACGGACTATGGCCCAACGGCGCCGCTGACAAACACCCGCGCTATTGCGCCGCGCCCGGCCCGGCCATCCCGGTCGAGACGGTGCGCGAGCATTTCTGCATGATCCCCTCGCCCAGCCTGCAACAGCACGAATGGGCGGCGCACGGCACCTGCGGCTGGGACAGCCCCGAGGCCTATTTCGAGCAGGCGGCGAAGATGTGGGACGGGCTGAACAAGCCCGATCTGGAGGCCATCCCCGCCCAGCGCCTGACCGCCGGGGCGATCCGCGACGCCTTCGTCGCCGCCAATCCGGGCTTCCCGCGCGACGGGGTGTTCATCGCCACCACCGACGGCTGGTTCCGCGAGGCGCGGCTTTGCTACTCCAAGGACTATCGGCCGATGCGCTGCCCGCGCGGCCTGGGCGCGCCGGACCGCGAGCGGCTGAAGCTGGCCCCGAAAGGGGTTCCGGGCGGCGTGCAAACCGCCGGTTAACCAAAGCAGGCACAGGCTGCGGGGCTGCTGTTTCGCCCGAGGCCGTCATGTCGACCATGCTGACCCAGTCCCGCCGTCGTTCCAGCGACCATTTCCAGCCCGAGGACATGGAGCCGCAGGAGCAGCGCCGCCTGCGCGGCCTGCTGGAGCAGATCGACTACGCGGCCTATGTCGCCAACCGCGAACTGATCGGCCACGCCCTCGCCCAGGTCGACGTCGGCGCCTTTCAGAAGCTGGCCGTGCTGACGGCCCAGGCGCGGGCGCGCTGGGGCGCCGAGGCCGTGCGCCTGGCCGAATCCGGCGCTCCGGCCACGCCCGACCAGGTCGCCCGCCTGACCGCCGCCCGCACCGCCTATGACGAGCTGGCCGAGGCCTATGACGCCCTGCGCCGCATGGTGGAACGGGGCTACCTGCCGCTGAAATAGACGCCGGGCGTCAGTCTCGCCGCGAGATCAGTCCAGCTTCTGCGGCCGGGTGACGATGGGGGCGTTGGGGTCGGTCTGGGCCGGACGCGCCTGGGTCGGCCGCGGGCCTTCAGCCGGGGGCGGGGCGTCCGGCCGGGGCGCGGCGCGCGGCGTCACCACCACCGCCGGCGCGGGAGGCGGCGTCGCGGGCGCCTGGGTTGCGGGCGCCTGGGCTGCGGGCGGCGCGGGGTTCGGTCGGGGCGACGGCGCGGGCGCTGGGCGCGGGGGCTGGGCCGAAGCGGCTCGCGTCGAAGGCGACGGGGCGCGGGCGGCCGGAGCGGCGGCGGGCGGCGTCTCGACCGCGACCGGAGCAGGCTGCAGCGTCGGCGTTTCGAGTGGGACAGCGGGGGCCTCGACGGCGGGTTCC
>OFTY01000614.1_pt1 | contig 22728 bp, 26 predicted proteins | sample 1775061 | NCBI WGS metagenome assembly OFTY01 (sample SAMN08195773, study PRJEB24354) | sludge metagenome | isolation source: sludge from phenol fed wastewater aerobic bioreactor B | place: India: Nagpur | collected 2016-09-16 | reverse complement strand
AATCCGAACAGGACACGCATCATCGGCTTGCGTTTCACACCCGAAGAATACACAAAAATCGAGAAGAAATGGAAGGCTTCTACCTGTCGTAAACTAAGCGATTATGCACGCTGCTGCCTCTTCGATAAGCCGATTGTAACAACCTACCGTAGTAGCTCACAGGATGACTTAATGGCAGAACTTACTCGCCTTCGCAATGAGCTCAATGCAGTTGGAAACAACTTTAACCAGGTAGTTAGAAAGCTGCATACGCTCAACCAGATACCTGAATTTAGGAACTGGTTAGTCGCTTACGAAGTGGAGAAAAGTATACTTAACAGTAAGGTCGATGAGATTCGTAATAACGTTAAAAAAATGCTGGAAATATGGTTGCAGTGATCAAAGCTGGCCACTCCATGCACCGCATTTTCAACTATAACGAGAACAAGGTAAAGGAAGGTGTGGCGGAGTGCATCGGAGCAGAAAATTTCCCCTTGAATGCGGGTGAAATGAGCTTGAAAATTAAGTTGGGCTACCTGCTGAAAAGAATCGAGTTAAATAAGAATGTTAAACGAAACAGTGTCCATATCTCGCTGAACTTTGACCCTTCCGAAGCACATTTGGGCAAAGAAAAGCTGATGGAAATTGCTAGCGTATATATGCAAAAATTGGGCTTTGGCGAGCAACCTTACCTGGTGTATCAACATTACGATGCAGGCCATCCGCATATACATATTGTAACGACTAACATCCAGCCGGGCGGCAAACGGATCGACCTGCATCACTTAGGCATTCGCAAGTCTGAGCCGGCACGCAAGGAGATTGAAAAAATGTTCGGACTTGTTGTGGCTGATGCCCGCGCAAGAATGGAAGCATTCAAGTTGAAACCTGTAGCCCTTAGGACGGTACAATACGGCCGTACAGAAACTAAGAGAGCCATAACAAACGTGCTTGACGCAGTAATGCTTAACTATAAATATACCAGCCTGCCCGAGCTAAACGCGGCCCTAAAACAGTATAATATTCTGGCAGATCGCGGCGGGGAGGAGTCAAGAATTTTTAAGTCGGGCGGTTTGGTGTATCGCATACTTGATGAAAACGGAAAACCTATCGGTGTACCGATAAAAGCGAGCGACTTTTATAATAAACCCACGCTGAAATTCCTTGAAGAAAGGTATAGTTCTAATGATACCCTGCGCCAGCCTTTCAAAGCCCGTATAAAGAATGAGATAGATGGCTTGTTTATAAACAAAAGACCCACACTTAATGAACTGACAACACACCTTCAACGGAAGGGAATCCACGTTGCTTTACGTCAAAACGATGCTGGGTTTATATATGGTATTACCTATGTGGATCATCAAACCAAGTGCATCTTCAACGGTAGCGCATTAGGCAAACAATATAGTGCCAAAGCTTTACAGGAACGATGCCTGCAGCCGGAGCCTCCGCAGCAGAATTTGCCGTCGCAACCGGCCGCAAGAAAAGCTATTGGGTTACAGCCGGATGCTATCGCCACGGCAGAAACCAAAGCCAATGAAACTGCCTTTCAATCCGATTCTAAAGGCGGCGAGACAATGCTTGATGCCCTCTTGCATCCCGAACAAACCGGTGAGTATATACCCAGTCCGCTTAAAAGGAAAGGCAGGAAAAAGAAGAAAAGAAAGAATATTTCTAACAACCAGTAAAACTTAAAACGATGGCTGTACAGACAGGTGAAAATGAACAGGCGCTAAGGAAAATTTTGGACATGACCAGGTTAATAAGTATTGTTATTCTGGTAATACACTTCTATTATTATTGCTATGCCGCATTCCATCAATGGGAATTGATAAGCACTTTCAGCGACCGCATTCTCGGTAATATTTACCGAACAGGATTATTTAGCAACTTCGTTAAGAGTAAATTAATTGCACTAGGCTTTTTAAGTATTTCATTGCTTGGAGCAAAAGGCCGGAAAGACGAAAAACTAAGCTATAAGACGGCTTTTGCCTATCTTATTACGGGACTGTTGTTATACTTTACCGGCTATCTTTCTCTAGTGCTTAAGCTACCTGCACAGGAGAAGGCAATCATTTACATAGGCATTACTTCAGTAGGTTTTCTGTTAGTGCTATCAGGCGGAACATTGCTTTCACGTATCATTAAAGGCAAGTTCAATAACAAGGACATTTTCAACAAGGAAAATGAGACCTTTCCACAAGAGGAACGGTTATTGAAGAATGAATATTCCATCAATCTTCCGGCACGGTATAGGTTGAAAAATAAAGTGCGAAACAGTTGGATTAATATCATCAACCCCTTCAGGGCAATCATGGTACTAGGCACACCTGGAGCCGGTAAATCCTACTTTGTCATACGTCATATCATCACCCAGCATATTCGCAAGGGCTTTACTATGTTCGTTTATGATTTTAAGTTCGACGACCTATCCCGAATAGCATATAACAGTTGGTTGAAAAACAAACATCGTTACGACAAGGCTCCCGGATTTTATGTGATCAACTTCGATGATCTAACACGTAGTCACCGGTGCAATCCGCTAGAGCCTTCTGCCATGACCGACATTACTGATGCGGCAGAATCTGCACGTACCATTTTGATGGGACTAAACAGGGAGTGGATCAAGCGTCAGGGTGATTTCTTCGTAGAATCTCCGATTAACTTTCTATCTGCAGTGATTTGGTACCTGCGCAAGTATAAAGGAGGAGAATTTTGTACGCTGCCACATGTCATTGAATTAATGCAGATCGACTACGACAGCCTGTTCACACTATTACGGACCGAGAAGGAAATAGAAGTATTGATAAATCCTTTTGTGAATGCTTACCTCAATGATGTTATGGAGCAACTAGAGGGGCAAATAGCCTCGGCAAAAGTAGCAATGGCGAGACTTTCATCTCCCCAACTATACTATGTTTTGTCGGGTAATGACTTTAATCTTGATATCAATAATCCAAATGACCCAAAAGTTGTCTGCATGGGTAACAATCCACAAAAAATACAGATTTATGGTGCCGTATTGTCATTATATGTAACGCGACTTGTTAAACAAGTCAATAAGAAGGGAAAGCTCAAAAGCAGCCTTGTTTTTGACGAGTTTCCGACCATCTACCTGAATAATATGGATAGTCTTATCGCCACTGCAAGAAGCAACAAAGTTTCAACTTGCCTGGGCATCCAGGATTTTAGTCAATTGCGTAAAGACTATGGCCGTGAACAGGCCGATGTGATTATGAATATTACCGGTAATATTGTTGCCGGCCAGGTAACAGGCGACACGGCTAAACAGCTTTCGGAACGCTTCGGTAAGATCATGCAGGACAGGGAAAGCTATTCCATCAACAGCGGTGACACCTCTGTCAGCCGTTCCAAGCAACTCGAAGCTGCAATACCGCCGTCAAAAATATCGGCTCTGAGTTCGGGCGAATTTGTAGGCATGGTTGCGGACGACCCCGACAATAAAATAGATCTGAAAACCTTCCATTGCGAAATAATAAACGACCATGAAGCGCTAAGACGGGAAGAGAACCAGTACAAGGAGATAGGAGTTATCCGCAGATTAGATAATAGTATGATACAACGCAACTATTTTCAAATAAAGCAGGATATTCAGGACATCATACGGTCTGAAATGGAGCGCTTGATGAACGATCCTGGATTAATGCACCTGGTAATAAAAAAGTGACAATTCCCGGTTTTTTTTCAAAACCTATAACAGTATTGCTTCTTGACTACTACCATATATTGTTGTTTCTTTAAATGCGGCCAACGTAAATACCAAATACATAGCAACTGAAATTGTCTTAACCTTTGAACTGCAAAAAAAACTTAAGGCAGATGGCTTTCGTTATATCTTGATAAAAGATGTTGTCTTAGACAGAACCAGTGGCCGTTTGCTGTCTGTGCAAGTAACGGTTCATAAGTCAATGCCCGCACTGTTCAAAGAAAGCTGTACAGGTATTGACGATGCCATGATCGTCAACCTTCTTGAGGAGCCTGAACAAAATACGGTCGTGTATTTGGTCAAGCCTTCCACGTCAGATCATCTTTGATATTCAGCTATTAATTGCCAATTCCTTAAATAAGTCGCACAATGCTTTTGTTGGGCATGCCCCTTAGGGCCGGGTCATTTCAGGGTCCGCTTAGCTTCCGTCACGCTTTCATCGTGACCGGCTCGTTCCTCGCCGCCTTACATCCCCCTCATGCTCATTATGTGAGTCCTTAATGTCGGTTGATATGGCAACCGGCCTGCTTTGGCATTTCCAATCGAAACGGATAAAAAGGCAGCTAAGGTAGTTACGCCTTCGTTGCTACGAGCGCATAATGCTGCGCTATCGCTTGCACCCTCCGGGACTTATAGCTCTCCGCGCCTGCGGCTTCACTCTGTCGCTGCTTTCTTTTTTTCCGTTTTTTCTTTTGGAAAATGCTCTTTCGGGCAGGCGGGTGAAAAGAGAAACAAACAAAATGGTTTAACAATTAAAACGAAATGTTATGAACATCATTGGAAGACTGACAAGGGACGCACAAATCAGCACCCTACCGAGCGACAAACAGGTAGTAAACTTTTCCGTAGCGGTCAACGAGAGCTACCGCAACAAACAGGGGGAAAGAATGGAACACACCGAGTATTTCAACTGCGCCTACTGGCTATCCACGAATGTAGCGAAGGTACTCACGAAAGGTACTTTGGTGGAACTCACAGGAAGGGTAAGCGCAAGGGCATGGATAGGCGGGGACGGTGAAGCACACGCAGCACTCAATTTCCATACCTCTAACATCAAACTGCACGGAGGTGGCAGGAGAACGGAACAGGAAGCAGGTAACAACGCAAATGTAGCCGTACCAGCTACCAACAGTAATAACAACGAAGGCGATAAAGACGACCTGCCTTTTTAATCCGTCAATTTTCATTTATCAACATTTAAAACAATTATAGACATGGCACATAATCTCAATTATAACGAACGTACAGGCAGATATAGCTTTTTCAGCGTACAGCAGAAAGCATGGCACAACCTCGGACAAATAGTAGAACAATACCCGACCAGTGCGGAGGCGATTAAATACGCAGGATTGGATTACGAAGTGATTAAAGCACCACTTTATACAAGGGGTACAGGCATCAGCATTGATAACGATGGTGAAATCAAAGAAGGTGGTAACATCATCGTACCTGACCAATACGCTACCATACGCACCGATAACCATGCCGTTTTCGGCGTAGTAGGTAAAGACTACCAAATCGTGCAGAACGCAGATGCTTTCGCTTTTTTCGATGCTATCGTAGGTGGTGGCGATGGCATTCTGTACGAAACAGCAGGGGCGTTAGGCAAAGGGGAACGCATATTCATTACCACTAAACTCCCTGACTATATACGGGTAGGCAGTGGTGACGATGTAACGGAGAAATACATCTTCCTGACCACTTCGCACGATGGCACAGGAAGCATTACCGCAGCCTTCACACCGATACGCATTGTATGTCAGAACACCCTGAACGCAGCAATCGGCAATATGTCCAATGTGATACGCATCCGCCACACATCGGGAGCCAAACAACGTTTGGAAGATGCGCACAAGGTCATGGGACTGGCAAATACGTTAAGCGTTCAACTCGAGGGCATATTCAACCAATGGTCAAAAGTGCGTATCACAGATGAAGAAGTGAAAAAACTGATACAACTGGCACTGTGTCCCAACAAGGAAACATTGGACGCACTCAAAAAAGGTGCGGAGGATGAACTGTCCACCGTATTCAGGAATACCTGTGACGATGCCTTTGCCTATGCTATGATAGCCGATACGCAACAGATGGATACCACCAAAGGAACATTGTTCGGCGCATACAACGCCGTAACTGGCTACTATCAGAATGTACGCAATTACAAGGACGAAGAAACCAAGCTGCAATCCATCGTAATGGGTGGCACGGCACAGAACAAGGCACAGAAAGCCTTTGACCTGTGTACCGCATTCGCACAGGATGGTAACGCCATGCTCCAGTTCAATTGATTAATCAATGGCAACCGTCTGCGGCCGGTTGCCTATAAAATATCAGGTTATGACGATTTGCTATAAATGGGACTTTACCGTTTCTATCATCCGTAAAAACGGGAAAAAGCATAAGACACACAGCATTGTCGCTTTGGGCGGGACTTACACAATTGCACATTTCGACATGATGCTGACATTGAAGAAACGGAAAGCCGCATTAGTGTCGGTAGTTAAAGTAAGGGTAATGGAAGTAGCCTTCGCACTGGATGACAATGCGCAGTTTATCAGGCGCACACTGGCAGAAGGATTACCCGACATACCTGAAAACCTCAATCTATAACAGTTAAAAAACAACGGCGATGAAACCTTTAGAAAATTTGATAAACGTAGAGAAAGCAAAATTGCTGCATGAACTGTTCCCGAAGGAAATACCCGCCTTACTGGCTTATACGGGCAGCATGTGCCTGACCATACAGGAAGAAGAACAGCTATTGCGCAGCAAATGGGATAACGGGCTGTTCACGGTGGACGCATGGCTATCCTTTGTCAAAGAGGTAGGGAATAAGATAAACAGGTATGGGCAGCGATTGCACACGCAAAGCAGGTTATTCGCAGACCAGTTATTTGACGGCTATCTCGCTTTGTACATGGTGCATTGCCTGACCCTGTACACGACGCTAAGAAAACACGATAACCCAAAGTTCACGTTGGCGATTGACCTGTTATTTAATCCATAAAGCCATACTGCCATGATGAAGATAACAGACATGCACGGACAGGCTATTGAAGTGACAGACCTGAATGCAGCGATTGAACAGGCAGCAGGTTATAAGGATTGTCGCCACGAACCGCCCGAACCTGTAGCAGAAAGCAGGCAGCAAGCCTATTGGACGGATATATACGAAAAGCTCATTCAGTTAAGGGAACTACAAAAACAGTAACAATGGAAACGCTCATCAGGTTATTGCACAGCACCCCATACCCGATAGTATTCTTTATCGGTTTAGGTATCAGGCTCATAGTAGGCATGCGCCAGTTCAACCGCAGGGGCTTAGGTGGCTTACAGCATTTTAATAACTATTTCGTAGGACTGATAACCCTGTCAGTTGAATGGCTGTTGAAATGGGCAGCATTCGCACTGATGTTATGGGGACTGTTCGGATGGCTTTTCAGATAGGATGGTACAGGAATAAAATGATACAGGACAATATGATTTTTTAAGCAAAAAAGTTAAAACAATGGAAACAACTAAATTTTTTAGCGGGGTTGCCGCACTTGGCATAACAGGCGACCTGCAACTGACGATACGCAAAGGTGCGGAAAATAATTGGGTGGTATCGGTCATGCTGCACAATGAACAATGCGGGGACAGCGCAAGAAAGCTGATACCCTCCCTGAACCTGAACGGGACTGCCGAAGAACTGGACAACGGATTTTTCGAGCAGATAACCACACCCATGCAGGCAGCTTCGGGACTAATGGTGAACATGGAAGCCTATATGAAACAGTTAGAGGAAGCCAAAAAGCAATCTGCAATGGAGAAGGAGAAAGCAGATAAGGAGAAAAAGGAAAAGGATGCGAAGGAGAAGAAATACAAAGAAGCCATGCAGAAAGTAGATGAACTGGAGAAGGAAGGCAAGTTCAGGGACGCATGGATGAAAGTACCTGAACCTTCCGAATATCCCGAACAGGCAGATGCCCTGCGCAAGCGCAAATCATCCCTTGCTGCCAAATTCGCACCCGACCTGTTCGGCGCAGAAGCAACCCCTGTGGCAGCAGCACAGCCACAGCAGCAACAGGAGGAAACACCTGATGAGGAAGAATTACCTGAAGCAGATGAGGACGAGGACACGGACGATGACATAGAAGAAGACATAGAAGAAGATAAATAACCATTAAAAAGAACGGTCATGTTAGTAGCAAAACATTTAGACAGGGTATTCCTGTTACAGGAGAACGGAACAGACATAAGACTGGCAGACCCTGAGCCGTCATGGAGTGTGGAAGCAGTGATGAACTTTTATGCCAACACTTATCCGATACTGGCAACTGCCAAAATATCCGCTCCCCGCATAGCTGAAGATACCGTGCAATACCGCTTTGAAAGTGTGATGGGCACGAAAGGTTAATTGATAAAACATTAAAACGATGGAATATGCAGCAACATATCATATCGGGCATCGTTCAAAGACCCGAAAAGCGAAGGCAGATAAAACTGCATCAGCAGGTAAGCGCATTTACAGACTGGATGCAGCGGACAAGGGACGCAGCCGAAACAGGCAGGAACAAAACCAAGTCCGTACCGCAGCAGATGCTGCCGATGGTTTTCTGAAAACCACGTTCCTGCCGAAACTGGCAATGACTGAAACCATACAGGATGCTGTGGAAACAGAACGGATAGAGGATGATTTCTATCGTTCCCTGTGCAGGCTGGCCAACCACTACACGGGCTTTGACCCTACTGATACAAGGATATTCGGCTATCCATACAATATCGCATTGTCTGTATGGGAAACAGAAACGCACCTCAAGAAAAAAGTAAAGGACTGGAACAGCCTGCGATTGGTGCAGGAGGAAAACGGTAAGGCATTCTTTATTACAGAGCATCGGTACGATACAGGAACCAACCTGTATTATATCCCCATCATTCCCCTGTACAAAATGCTTAACAACAAAAGCACGAGAAAGACGGCGTGTTTATTGTTATCGGTGTGCGCCTACCTGTATCATATTGCCGACATACCGTATTACAGGCAGGAAGAAACGTACCTCTATTGGGAATACGAAATGATAAAGGATTGGATAGAACAGGATGAAGACAAGGAAGAAAAAGATACCCGCCTGCATGAAATGGCAATGGCAGAATGGATAGGTGACCGTATGGAACGAAAGCTTTTCAACCGCAAAAACATTGAAGTGATGGCATCCCGTATCAAAGCCTATACACCTGAAACGGATTATGAGCGGGAGTGCCTGCAACTGGCAGAGCAGGCACTCGCCTTGTACACCGACTACCCCGGCACTAACGTATTTGAACATGGAACCTATGCACGGTACGATGAAGAACGGGAGGAAGAAGTTATCCGCATGGACAAGTACATATCGTTTGTAGCGGACACCAAAGGATGGCTGTATGAAAGCCTTGCGGATTGCATCAATAACGAGTTCAACGAATACGGCGAAATGGAAGAACCCACATTAGAGAAACGATTCGACGGCGAAAGCCCCGTAGCAGGTAGCCTTGATTTTGAGTACAGGCTTTTTACCCTTATGGGTGACTTGTGTTACCTGCTCAGTAACGACTAAAATACAATTGCTATGAATGATATAACAGCGAATACCGGAACATTATACCACCCCAGGGCTGCACTGGTCATTTATGAAACAGCCAAAGATAAAGGGCAATGTTACGTGGAATATTTCGACATGGACAAACAGGGACGTCCCATCAACGCACACCCCCTTAGCGTGAAAGAGGCGCAGCAACTGGCAAAGGCGCTGAATACTGCCACCGAAGGTAGCAAGGCATTCCTGAAACCCAAAGGCATCATGGAAAGTAATATCCTCTATATGAACCCTTCACCCAACGGCTTCGTGATGTGGCATACCAAACCAGCCAAAAGGCAGCTCTTCTTCGTGGAAAACCTTGAAATACCCAATGGCATCGCATCTGTACCGTCCCTGTTATGGGTCGCAGACAAACATAAGCTGCATATCTATGCCCTAAAAACGGACAGGAAACCCAATACCAGTACTGCTTTATACCATGCACCGTTTTTCAATGTGTATGCCGAGGGTAATGTCTGTATGGGAACGGTAGATGTAAACATTAAAAACTCTGCATCATTGGAAGAATTTACAAAGGCATGGGAAAGCTATTTCTTTAACAGCTATTTCAGTCACCTCATGCAAAACCATAATCCCATACAGGGGAACTGTGTGAGCCTGTGGAAGCAGCAAATAGACACAGGCGACCCCTTTCCGAAAGAAGTATTGAGAAAAACAGGCAGGACAATCAAAAACATTTTAAGATGAATACGGCAAAATTGAAAGTACACTTTACGGACAGGTCACTGATTGAACCTACCAATCCTATAGATGTAAACCTGATAGGTGCAGGTGGCACAGGCTCGCAGGTACTCACGGGACTGGCAAGAATGAACCACGCCCTGACCGCACTCGGACATGCAGGCTTACAGGTAAGGCTATGGGATGATGATGTTATCACGGAAGCCAATTTAAGCAGGCAGCTATTTGCCGAATGTGAAACAGGACTGCATAAGAGTGTTGCACTCATTAACCGCACGAACCGTTTCTTCGGTACGAACTGGAAAGCACAGGCGGAGAAATTTCAGAAAACGGAATTAGGCAGAACACCTGAAAACGCTATGGCAACGATCTATATCTCCTGCGTGGACAATGTAGCTGCACGTTTTGAAATAGCAGATATACTGCGCAGCCTGTCGAGGGAACGGATGTACCGCAACCATCCCAAATACTGGATGGACTTCGGCAACAGCCAGTGTACAGGACAAGTGATACTATCCACTATCGGGAATATTCACCAGCCCCATTCAGAGAAATATGAAACGGTAGCCAGTCTGCCGTTCATCACTGATGAATTTGGCGGGTTGCTGCAACGCTCCGAAGATACCGACAACACCCCAAGCTGCTCACTGGCAGAAGCATTGGACAAGCAAGACTTGTATATTAACTCCTCGTTGGCACAAATGGGATGCTCGCTGTTATGGAACATGTTTCGCAATGCTATGACCGAAAACAGAGGTTTTTTCTTCAACCTTGACAACTTCATCAGCCAGCCGCTAAAGGTTGCCTAAGCCGCTCCCAGGCGGCTCAGCGGCATACCTTCCTACGGGCGGAACGCCGCTTCGCGAGGAAGCGGTGCAGCCACTTGTCCGGAACCGGATAATCCATAACTCATAGCAGCCATCCTCTCCGTACAACAGGCTGCGACACTATTCTGAATGTATCTGCGAAGAGTCCGCTATGCTATTCAGTTTGCTTTGGGATTAGTAGTTGTTCAGAGCAAGTATGTGACCATAACAGAGTTGACTTCAAAATGATTCTCCGAACATGACATAAAACCCGTCATCTCCCTGGCCAAAGCCATAATCTAGTCTGAGATTAATGTTATTTTTTCGATCAATCAAAAACCGCAGGCCTAAACCGTAATTCGGTTTCAAATTAGTTAACGTGAAACTTCTTAAATCAGGATATACCTTTGTAATGCCTCCGAATACAGCTGCCCCAAATCGACCAACCAATGTTCTTCTTACTTCCCCCTGTAGGCTCGAGAGATTCTTGTCTCTAAAACGCCCATAATAATATCCTCGAACTATCTTGTCGCTGCCGATAAGCGCATAATCGTAAAACAGCGGGTTTCCTGCTGTAAATTCGTTGTAGAACCTGATGGAACCAACAGTCTTAGCAATGACTGTCTTGTAAGTTCGTCCGTCAATGATAGTTTTTGAGTATCGGCTATCTAGGAAATTATAAACATTAGTAAATTCCAGGTAGATACCTTGTGAAGCATTGAGAAGGTTATTTCGGGTATCCTTTAGCACCGTGAATCCCAGACCCAAGGTTTTTGCATTTGTCAGTTCCGGATATTGTATTGACGTAAAATATTTAAGTTTAGAATAATCCTTAAAAACCACTTTTGGCCCTACAAAAAGTCTATCGCCGATTTTCTTTAGGAGATTCACATTTGCGATCAGCCTATTGACTTGGTACCGTGTTTCTGAGCTTCCTGCAGTGCTCTCACCTATGCCGAAGTAGAGGTCTACAAATTTCGAGTAGTGAAGTTGCCCTTGAGTATACCATTTTTCTCGTTTGAAGAAGTAATTCCAACTTGACTCAAATATCATTTGTTTTTTCCACGTATAATCAAATTCGGCCTTGACATTCGAAGCCCTAGTTAACGTATCACGATAGAGGTTAAGAGTAAAAAGTGAGAAAACACCCAAGTAAAACCCTGTTTCGGGCGTATAACCTATTGCGGGAACCGGCAGGGCTTTGATACTCGACACCCCCCTTGTGCTACTATCTCTTTCAGCCCCGTAAACAGTATTACCAAGTTGTAATAAAATACAGCTTAGGCTATATAAGATCATTGAGTTGATACCACCTGTCATTAAGCACTCTGATTAATAGAGATATGGCTAATGCCAATATTTGCTGTAAAATCAATGGTTTCCATTAATTGCTACTAAAATTTTCAAATAATTTTCAAACAAGTGCTGCTGGGTGAGAGATATGTTGATTTAGTCCTAACTTTTACTAAATAGAGTTAAAGTTATAAACTTTGTTTAATAGAGGTTCAAATGTTATAAATTTAGCATCTCAACGCTACTATTTTATGGAATATTCAGAACTTAGTCATTTAGAAAATAAAGAGGCTAATGTAAAGGAAATTTATTCAAAGCTTATATCCTGTTTGGAGAGGTTTGGCGATTTAAAAATTGAACCAAAGAAAACCAGTATTCATTTGGCTAACCGTTACGGATTTGCTGGGGTTTATACCAGAAAAAATTACATTAATTTAGAGGTGCATCTTAGTCGAAAGATAATAAATAAGCGTGTTATTAAAGTCGAGCAGGCATCTGCTAACAGATTTCATCACACTTTTAAATTATCTAGTATTACTGATGTTGACAAAGAACTTTTGAACTGGCTTAAAGAAGCCTATGACTTAAAAAAATAGTACATGACAAATATTGTAAAAGGAGTTATTGCAGGGACAATTTTTGGCATTGCCTCAATTATTCCAATGATGTTTATGTCTTTTGAGGATAAAACTCGAGCAATGACGGCATCATTCATTAGTCGTTTCTGCGTAGGTTTTATAATTTTCAATATGCCTCTACCAATGCCAAATTGGCTAAAGGGTGGGCTTATTGGTCTAGTATTAAGTTTTCCTGATGCACTTATCACCAAGCAATATGCTCCTATTCTTGGACTAGGGTTAATTGGTGGTATTGTGTGTGGCTTATTTGCAAAATAGTTGTGAAGCTCTCTCTAAATTGCTTATCCTGCCCCCATTTCTGCCGTGCATCAAAGCATGTTATAATTGGGAAATGCGACAGCATTAATTATAACAAGCAGCGCACTTCCTTACTGCCTGTAGAAGCGTTCAAAGAAAAACTTGACAAGGGAAAATACCCAAAGGAAATATTCATACACGCGAAAACCTATTTTGACGATGCGGAATGGGAAGGATTTGCGGAGGCAGTATATGGTAAATCATCAATAATAGGCGTTAGAATTCAAAGTACAAACGAATTCAAATTGTATCGAAATTTTGCGTTTTGTGTACCCCGTGGAATGCTTATGAAGATTGCTGAACACAAAGCCTTTTTATGGACGAAAGGATTTATACCGCGATTGCAAACCCAAATAGGCTTAGAAACCCCTAATCCTATTTCTGTAGAAATCACTAGAGGTTCCGCCTTAATTGAGCAGGTTTGTAAGGATGTACTCGCGTTAACGAAATTGAACTACAATGCTTGCATTTATGCAGACGGGCAACCGGTAACGTTACGGTTCGCTGATTCTATTGGGGAGGTTTTAACGGCCGGAAAAAATGTCGTAACTACCATTCTACCATTTAAACACTACGTTTAAACGATTGTTAATCCAACCGTGACAATAGAAGCTATATTGGGATTTTTGTCTCCACACGCTTTCGTAAAAAGAACTTTTTACTGTTCAGGTGCGTAAAACGATTATATCAGGTTACTTGGAAATCCTCATTTAATAAAATATACGCAGCTCATAAAAAAAGCATTTGGCCAATATTCAGGATGGCTTAGTTAACAAGATTGGCAAATGGTCTCTTACCAAACTGTGTCGCAAATTGAGCTATTAGACGTTGCTCTTCGGCTTTTGGGTTATCGTGTGGCATAGGCTTCCAACAAATGATAAGGTCAGAAGAAGTTGCTAATTGCCAAATATATCTTCCGCCCCAATGTCCGATATTTTTGCCACTGCCGAACCCAAAATATTGCTTTAGGCGAGACTTTAAAGTCGCGCCTCCAGTATCTCCACCGGCTTTGCCGATGTACAGGACAATAGTATTCTCAACCCAATTATCTCTTAGCCTATCGTGGGATACATTTGGATTTTTCCCTTTAAAATGGCCGCCTGTACCTACTCTAAATAGGATGGCGGGTATTTATCGATATTAAGTACCAGATATACCCCTTTTATGGTTGGAATTTCAGAGCAATCCACCATAAGTTCTCTAACACTCTTGAATCCCAAAAAGCCAGCCTCCTTTATATGCTCAATATTATTAAAGTCCATAAAACAACTGATCACTTGTTAAAAGAACATGAAATTAAAAAAAAACAGGCCGCCTTTGTGACGGCTTGCTTTTTGTTATATCCTAATTCTTTGCTTCAATAACTTCATGTCTGCACTCACCTTTATATCCAGTATTTTGGCATAATGCTGCGTCTGCTTCAGTGATGAATGACCAAGCATTTTAGATACTGATTCAATTGGTACACCATTACTCAGGGTTATAGTTGTGGCAAATGTATGTCGGGCAATGTGCGAGGTAAGTACCTTATTAATGCCGCAAACCGTTGCGATTTCTTTTAAATAATCATTCATCTTCTGATTGCTCGGCACCGGCAGAGGAATATCCTTGTTTATGCAAAGCGGATGATTGATGTATTTTTCGATCAGCTTTGCAGCAGTGGGCAACAAGGGAATGGCAGATCTGGTATCGGTTTTTTGCCTGTTTGTGAAGATCCATTGTTCACCATCTACTCCTTTTTTGATCTGTGATCTTTTAAGCTTCTTAATGTCGATATATGCTAAGCCTGTAAAGCAACAAAACAAAAATACATCCCGTACCTGCGTCAGCCTTTCAGTGGCAAATTCCTTATCTGCAATTTTCTGTATCTCCTCTTCTGACAGAAAAGTGCGTTCAACGGTTTTTAGCCTTCCTTTATAGTTGGCAAACGGGTCAGCGATTATCCACCCGTTTGACAAACAGATCCTGATTATCTTGCCGAAGTTGTTAATGTACTTAACGGCGGAGTTATTTGCGCATTTGCGAACGCTTCTTAAATAAAAGTCGTATTCCGTAATAAATGCGTTGTCAATCTTTCTTATGTCTATGTCAGTAAGTCCATATTGATGCTCCAAAAATTCCTGAGTGTGTCTAAACGATGTTTCATATCGCTCCAAAGTTCCTGAAGAAAATTCGGTGCCCACAAGCGCAGCCATCTTTTTGTTGTGGTCTTTAAATACATCCATAAGCATATGGCTCTTTTCGCCTTTGCCTAGGACTCTGTTTTTAATCGCCTCAGCTGTTAATGGTTCTTCTTTTTCAGAAAGATACCGATGCGCCTCATAAACTTTAGATTGAAGGTTGTCCAGGAATGCATTAAAGTTTCGTACCTCTTCCTTCGTTCCGTTAGCCCGTCCCGCCTTGCTGTTCCACCTAGCGGGGTCGCATTCACGGCCAGTTGTGATTTCCGCACGCTGCCCGTCAACAGTGATTCTTAGATAAATAGGGGCAGAGCCAGTTTTGTAATTCTTTTGCTTTTTCATGTAGAAAAGCATGCTAAAATTGATCTTCATGACATTAATCATTAAAGGTTAACAAAATTAGCATCGCAGATAGCGCAGAACAAGATGTTCATCTGCTGAACAGGTTGATTTACAAATGCTTATAAATAATTCGGTGAGTAAAATTTTGAAGAGAGAACTACTCACCGAATTACTCACCAGTTTTTTGGCAATTAGTGAACGTTTTGATCTTCCCCTAAAAAGAAAAAAGCCCGTAAACATTGCGTTTGCAGGCTTTTAACTCAATTTGATATTGTTGCTGGCGGAGAGAGAGGGATTCGAACCCCCGGTCCTGTTACAGACAACGGTTTTCAAGACCGCCGCATTCGACCACTCTGCCATCTCTCCGGGCGCAAAATTAGAATAGCAGCCGAATTTTCAAAAAGTTTTTAGCCTTAGCCTTGAATATTTTCTAAGCTTATGTTAAATGCCGTGCAGACGCGGTTTTCCGCAAACTTTCGGAGCCCTCCGCACGTAGTTAGCTTTGTAATTTTGTAAACAATGTTTCAGACCTTCAAGTCCCTGACGGGAACTATTTTTATTTGCCTCAGTTTGTCTGCCTGTGCGCAGGATCGGGTACAGCAATCAAAAACATTTCAGACCATGAATCAGACTCAGGCCGATGGGCCGCAAAATCGTATAGACACCGCCACTTTTGGCGCCGGATGCTTCTGGTGCACCGAAGCTCAGTTTCAACAACTCGATGGTGTGATAAAAGTAGAATCGGGCTATAGTGGGGGCTTTGTAGAAAATCCTACGTACAAGCAGGTGTGCAGTGGCAATACAGGACATGCCGAGGTAACCAATATTTATTACGATCCCTCCAAAATCAGCTTCGATGAACTGCTCGCTGCTTTTTGGGTGGCGCACGACCCTACACAACTCAACCGGCAGGGAAATGATGTAGGCACCCAATACCGAAGCGTTATTTTTTATCACAATAACGAACAGAAGCAAAAGGCGGAAGAATATAAGAAGAAGCTCAATGAGGAGAAAGCCTACAATGGCGATGTCGTCACCGAGATCAGCCCTTTTTCAAGGTTCTACAAAGCCGAGGATTACCACCAGAATTACTATAACGAAAACGGCTCGCAGCCCTATTGTGTATGGGTGGTGCAGCCCAAGCTGGAGAAATTTAAAAAGGTTTTTAAAGACAAGCTGAAGTCAAAGTCGCAGCCTTCCCATTAGCCGGTTTATGCCTGAGAGGCTTACACTGCGCTAAAACCGGTATCCTACCTGGAAGTTGAATTGCACCAAAGGCACATTCCGGAAGGGAGAATCATAGTAGTTAAGATGGGTGTCTTCTTCATTAGTGTAATAGGGAAGTCCCAGTCCCAACTCTAATCCCAGCCGGAACTTTGGCGTAGGGTAAATATTGAGCGTGTTGTTGATGAGAATACCCATGACGAAAATATTATCGTCGAATGTGGTAGCGGTGTAATAGCCGGTGGCGGGATCGTAAACATCGCGGGTGTAGTTGCGGCTACCCATACCAAAGGCCAGCGACGGACCTACGGAATAGCGCACAAGGCCATTGCTGCCGGTAGGATAAAGCTTTACCCCGGGAAAAAACCAAAGCATGGAGCTTTTGTCTTTGTTGGGTGTGGTGGAATAGTAGCTGTAGTTGTAATTGCTTGTACCGTTTTTCAGAGAATAGACCACGGGGAGATAGACACTGATGATGTAGTTTTTGTCGCATACCCGCTCATACGACAGGCCGAGCCCTACCGGGCCAATATTAGTCATGTGGATGGGTGAGACGGACACGCTGTTGCGACCGTACCGGTGGTCTTCAGCGGCGGTCGTTTTACCCGACACATCGTGCCTGAGGGCTACGGGACGCGAAAAAATTTCCTCATCACCATTTTCAAACCGGATACGTTCTATCGATTTTCTCGGCAGTATGTAATTAGGGCCATTAAGACTGCTCCATTTTTTATAGACCACTTCCCGTGTGCCGATTTCTATCACTTTTACTTCGTAGATAGCGCCGTCTTTGGTGTATATTCTATCCTGTGCCCGGCCCGCCATGGGCGCCATCATGATCAGGATCAGGGAGATTATTGCTCTGGTAAGCATTGGAATATGGTTTTTAAGCATTTTTCAGTCCTACTGACCTAAGAAGACGAGATATCTTCCGGGTTTCCTGGCCTTAGTTGTAGGTAAACTTTCCCACAGCACTTTCTATAACCACTTCTTTTTGCTCGGCCTGCTCTACATACCCGGAAATCTGCGCTTCAATATCGTATGCAGCTGCGAGGGCTACAATATCCTCAGCGGTGTGCTGATCGGTATAGAGCTCCAGACGCTGACCCATGTTGAACACCTGGTACATTTCTTTCCATCCCGTGCCGGCAGCCTCCTGTATCATACTAAACAAGGGGGGTGTCGGTAAAAGATTGTTTTTCACCACCCGCAGCGGACCGGGCAGATAGTGCAGTACCTTACTTTGTCCGCCGCCGCTGCAATGAATAATGCCATGGATATTGCTGAAATATCGTTGCAGAATTTCCAGCACCACCGGCGCATAAGTGCGGGTAGGCGATAGTAACATCCTGCCCACATCGAGCGGGGTAGTAGTAGCATCTGTGAGGCTGTAATGACCGTTATACACCACGTCGCCGGGCAACATCGGGTCCACACTTTCCGGAAACTTCTGAGCATATTCCTTTTTCAGCAGCTCGTGGCGCGCGCTTGTTAGTCCGTTACTGCCCATGCCGCTGTTGTACTCGTCTTCATAGCGCGCTTTTCCGTAGCTGGCCAGCGACACCACCACATCGCCTGCCTGCATTTTTTCGGTGGTCACCAGCCTGTCGCGACGCATACGGCAACCCATAGTGCCATCTACCAGCACCGTGCGCACCACATCGCCTACATCTGCCGTTTCGCCGCCCAAAAAGTGCACGTCAATGCCGTATTCCTTTAAACGTTCGAAATAGGCTTGTGATCCGTTGATGATTTCAGAAATTACCTCGCCGGGAATCAGGTTTTTATTGCGCCCGATGGTAGAAGAGTAGGTAAACGGCCCCGTGGCGCCTACGCAAAGCATGTCGTCAATGTTCATCACAATCGCATCAATTGCTATACCCTTCCATACGCTCAGGTCGCCCGTTTCCTTCCAGTACATATAGGCCAGCACCGATTTGGTACCAGCACCGTCGGCATGCAGCAGGTTGCAGTATTCGGCGTCGCCGCCCCAATAGTCGGGATAAACCTTGCAAAAAGCATTCGGGAACAAGCCCTTATCGAGCCGGGCAATGGCTTTATGAACATCTTCCTTCTGTGCGGAGACTCCGCGCTGGCTGTATCGGTTTTGGTCGGACATGTACGTTGGATAATGCGGCCCAAAGATAGTTTGCCCGCACGGCTTTTTGGCCATCGGGGGGTGAGTTGCTGCAAATCAGGGATCTGTCTCTTCGGCGCGTGGGCACGAGTTGGGTCTGGCACGGAAGTATTGGTACGCCTTACTGACGATTATCCTAAGAAAACGGCAGGCTATGAGAAAATACTTTACTTACGGTTTAATAGTGCTAGCAGGCAGTGCAACGGCACAAGCGCCATCTCTGGCGTATGAAGACAACCCGGGCGAGCAGATCAGATTTGCACCGCCGCGTCCGGAAACTGACCCCATTGCAGAAAAAGTGTATCATCTCCGCCCCGCAGTGGATATACCCGTAAGTGTGGCGGGCGCAGCCTGGTCGGGCTATGCATTTTCGAAGATTTATAGTAAGGATGATATTCCCGATTCGGTGGTGGCCCATCTTAACAAAGACGATCTCAATGTCTTCGACCGCTGGGCCGCCGGCAAGTCGAGCGATGCGATAGACCAGGCCAGCAACTACCTTTTTTATGGCTCTATACCGCTGCCGGCGCTGCTTTTCATTGATAAGAAAATGCGGAAAGACGCCGCCAAAATCGGTTTCCTTTACTTTGAGTCTTTCGCCATTACGGGGTTGCTCTACACGGGCTGCGACTACTTTATTGATCGCTACCGCCCGGAAACCTATGATACGGATCTTCCTGTTTCAGAACGCACCTCGGGAAACAATAAGAATGCATTCTTTGCCGGCCATGTGGCGGTAGTGGGTACGGCAACTTTTTTTATGGCAAAGGTTTATTCCGACTATCATCCCGAATCAAAATGGAAATGGGCCTTCTGGGGTGGCGCGGCAGTAGCTACCGGCACGATGATCTATATGCGGCATGCAGCAGGCAAGCATTTTCCTACCGATCTGCTGGTGGGCACCGCTGTGGGCGCCTTATCGGGCATTCTCGTTCCGCAGTTTCATAAGATCAGAGAAAAAAATCCGTCCTGGGGCATCGCACCTTCTTTCAATCCTTATGGAGGCGGTACGGGACTAAGTCTGACCTATCGGTTCTAATAGAAAGCAGGTCGCCAGTTGCCAATGATGCCATGAAGGCGAAAAGTGTTTGTTTTAATTGGTGATTACCTCGGCCTCGGCCAATGCCCCCGATGAAGATGGCGAGCCTGCCAACCGCCGCGCCTCGCTGCAGGCTGCTTACGACTACTACCCATTTGGTATGCTGATGCCCAATCGCTATCTTGAAGACAACAGCCAGCAGTGCACCCCACAAACCATCACCTGGTATCAGCGGGTGCCCACCGTGGTGCAGCACGTAGATATGAACAGCGAAGCAACGGCCCTGGATGGGCTGACGATAGCAGAAGGAACAGCCGTAGGCAATACGCATTGGAACGCCCCCGAAGGGGAAAATGACGGGTATATAGACCTTGAGCTTTTGCCCGGTTTAGATGTACCTAATGGAGGGCTAACGGTAGCTACCTATTCCATTAGCAGCCTGGGTGCCAACAAGTCGTTTCGGGTACGTACGCACGTTACCAGTACCGAAGCAGTACCCCTGAAAACAGAAGTAGTGCAAACCAACGAAAATGATGAGGAAGAGCTGCTGTGTAGCAATGATGTAGCCTACGATGCAGAAGTAGAACTGGAGGGCACCACACTAACTGGCGGCAATATTAAAGTGCGATTTAAAACCACCCGAGGCAGCACAACTGTTCGCATTTACAGCCTTGCAGCCGAGACTATGGATTTGGTAACTGGCAGCTATGTGAGGATGTATTGCAACGATCAGTTTGGGCTGAGTAAGGATTATAGATTTGGGTTTATCGGGGCTGAAAACGATAACGAGATTTCAGGCACAGGAAACAGCCAAGACCACAAATTTAGAATGTATGACCCAAGATTAGGCAGGTACAGAAGTAGAGACCCTTTATCTAAGTCGTTTCCGTGGAACTCGCCTTATGCGTATGCTGAAAATAGGGTTATAGACGGTATTGATTTAGAAGGGTTAGAATATGTTTCTGTACACCATTACGCTAATGGAGCTACTGCCGTAACGCAATTTTACAAAATGACCGACAAGGAAATTAAAAGATTGGGCGGAACAACGGCAGGTATTCATTATTCTGTGCCTTTTGGGCCAGGAGGAAGAGGCGTGAAGCATATCTACTATGACGAAAAGGGTAATGTAACAAATACCTATTGGGAACAACGTCAAACAGGCGGAGCATCCGATTTAAAATTTCACGGCTTGTATTCCGGTCCGGGAAGTGTAACATACGATGGCTTTAGTGAAAATTATGATTTCACTATGCAGCCAATAGATTGGGCAGATGCCATAGCCAAGCGGCACGATATGGACTATGCCGCAGTAGCAGGTGAAAATTATGCTGGCTATCTTGAAGATGTTAGAACATTGCAAGCGGACAGGGATATGGTCGCAAGAATAGATGCTCTGACCGCATCATTTTTAAATCCTTTCCAATCCGTTGGGGTTGAAGGTGTAGAAACACCTGTAAGGACTTCCTATTCTACTGAAATGGATTTTTCAATGTTAGGTCAAAGAGTAATGATAGATGCACTTGCAACATACAAACAGTGGAAAGTTGATAATAACTTAGGAAATGATGCTCTTTACAAAGACAATAGAGAAGCATTTGGAAAAGCGCACCCTGCAACAGCCATAATCCTTGACCAAACACAGGAATAATGACCTTTAAGAGTGGTATAGTATATTTTTTCGTTACAATTTTGCTTGTGGTTGTATCAAGTTGCTCCGAAAAAAAGGTAATAATAACCAAAGACTATGTAATCAACCCTAATTGGGATGAAGCTGATAATTCTTTTACTGTTTATAGAATGACACTAAAAGATAGCACCCAAATTATTGACCTTAAAAACCCGTCCGAACCTGAACTTTATCACGGGCTAATAAAAGATACAAGTTTTGCATACACCGCCAATATTAAATACAATAGAGTGGACTACGCCAAACGCAAAGTATATTTTAACAGGGATAATGATTTTTCGTGGTGTAACTTAAATAATATACATTCACCCTGTGAGCAAAATATTCTTGGAGAATTGCACCAGAATACTTGGTATCTATTTTATGGGCTATCAAAAATTCATACTACTGCACACTATGTTTATATTGATTCTTTGGATAGTCTGTACGTGTTTAAGGTAAGCACAATGACCAATTATTAAAAGATTCGTTTACGAGTTCCGCAGTAAATTTAACCCAAGCCCCGCAAGACGGGGCTTTTTCTTTTTCATTCTCTTGCTGCTTCGCAGCAAAAAAAGGGGGCAAAAAAATTGGTGTGGCTCTGCCACAGCTGAGACTATAAAATACTTTGTGTAAACAGTTTTTGTAACTGAGTTAAATCAGGCGACATCGTTGGTCAAAAATAGTTAAGAACTGGTGAAGCACGATTCCCCAGTTTTGGATGGGCATGCTCCATTTTTTTTCAATGTTAAGTATAGCCAGGTAGACGGCTTTGGCTACAGCCTGATCATCTACGAACTGGATCTTTGTTTTGGTGTACTTCCGAATACCGCGGTTGAGGTTTTCAATGGTGTTGGTGGTATAAATGATTTTCCTGATCTCGAGAGGATAATCGAAATAACTGGTAAGGTTGTCCCAGTTGTTGTGCCAGGAAGCGATAGCGAGCCTGTATTTAGCGCCCCATTTGTCTGCCAGAAAGGTCAGCGCGTCGAAGGCAGCCTCCCGGTTCACTGCGCCGTAAACAGCCTTTAAATCGCTACAGAAAGATCGGAAGAGCACACGTCTGAACTCCAGTCACAGCTAAGCATCTCGTATGCC
>OFTY01000612.1_pt1 | contig 22798 bp, 19 predicted proteins | sample 1775061 | NCBI WGS metagenome assembly OFTY01 (sample SAMN08195773, study PRJEB24354) | sludge metagenome | isolation source: sludge from phenol fed wastewater aerobic bioreactor B | place: India: Nagpur | collected 2016-09-16 | reverse complement strand
GAGTCCCGTCGAAAAACCCCGGAACCCGCCCGCGCACCCGGAGCCCATGGATGGGCGGAGGGCGCGCCATCGGGGTGCCGTTTCTCTTTGGTTCCTTTCTCTTTGGGCAAGCAAAGAGAAAGGAACTCGGGCGCCGGCAGGCGCACGAAACCGCTTTGTAACTTGCGTCAGGCGCACGAAAGCCCGCCGCAGGCGAGCTCGATTGCGAAAGTGCAAGTGTGCAGAACGTGGAGAGCACCCCACCCCAGCCCTCCCCTGCGCGCAGGGGAGGGAGCAACAGCCGGTCCCAGCGGCGCGAGCCACTACTGCACAGTCACCGCCTTGCGATTGTCGCCAGGCACCTTGTCGATCAGTTCGTTGTAGGGGTCGATGCCGGCGATCGCGGGTTTGCCGGCCACGGTGACGGTGATGGTGCTGTCGCCGTCGGGCAGCAGGCGTTTTTCCAGGTACAGCGGCTTGCCGTCCTGGCCGTCCTGGCCGGCGGCGAACACGCCGATGGCGATCGGGATGTTGGGGGCGGCGCGGGTTTCCTTGCCCTTGCCGTCGGCGTACGCCATGCCGGCGTGCACTTTCATCGTCACTTCGTAGCGGCCGTCGGGCAGCTGCTTCGCGGTGGCGTCGAGCATGCGGTCGTCGAACAGGGTGATCTTCCAGAAGAAGTCATCCAGCAGCGGCTGCCACTGCGGCCCCAGCGCGGCGGACAGCGCGGCGACGAATTCCTTCGAGGTGGTGTAGGGCGGTTGCTGGAAGCCCTTGTCGATGAGGAATTGCTTGAGGATCGCGTCGAGCTTGTCCTCGCCCACGTAGTCCTGCAGTGCGTAGAAGATCAGCGAGCCCTTGTTGTAGTGGACGTACTGCTCGTTCTCCACCTTGGCCAGCGGCTGCTCGGCCACCTTGTCGGTGGCGCGGCCCATCAGGTACTTGTCCAGCTCGTACTTCAGGAACTTGCGCATCTGGTCGGCGCCGTACCTGTGCTTCATCACCATCAGCGCGCTGTACTGCGCCAGCGATTCGCTGAGCATGGTGGAGCCCTGCATGTTCGCGCCGATCACCCGGTGCGCCCACCACTGGTGCGCCACCTCGTGCGCGGTGACGTAGTAGACGTAGTCGATCTTGCGCTGGTCGCGCAGGTCGGCGATGAAGCCGATCGACTCGGAGTACGGGATGGTGTTGGCGAAGCTCTGCGCGAAGCTGGCGTAGCCGGGGAATTCCAGGATGCGCAGCTGCCTGAACTGGTACGGCGTGTAGTGGCGGTCGTAGTAGTCCAGCGCATCCTTCGCGCCCTCGATCATGCGGCCCACGTTCCAGGTGTGTGCGGGGTTGTAGTAGACCGAGATCTTCACGCCCTTCCACTCCGTGCTCTGCACCGCGTAGCGCGCGGACAGCCAGGAGTAGAAGTTCAGCATCGGCTGCCGCATCGCGTAGTGGAAGTAGCGGCGGTCGCCCTGCGTCCACTCCCGCTCCAGCGTGCCGGGCGCCAGCGCGATCTGGTCGGCGGCGGTGGAGACGGTGGTGTCGAAGCTGATCCAGTCGGCGTCGTTGCTGAGGTAGGTGTTCGCGCGCGCTTTCTCGTCGCCCAGCGGCGGCATGCGCGGCACGTCCGGCTTCAGCCCGTACTTGCGGCGGTCGTTGTGGTCGATGAGCTGCCTGTCGGCCTGGTAGCCGAACTGCGGCAGCTTGCTGCTGTTGAAGAACGTGCCGTTGTGCACCAGGAAGGTTTCGCCGGTGCCGTTGGTGAAGCCCTTCGGCGCGTAGTCGATGTCGAAGTCGAACGGCAGCGAGGCGCCCGGGGCGAGCGGCGTCTTCAGTCGGTAGATCGCCACGCCGAGGCGCCGGTCGAAGCGCACGGTGTCGTGCGGAGCGAAGGCCAGCGTGTTCGGCACGAAGCCATCGGCGTAGTTCACCAGCAGTTCGGTCACCGGCACGGCGAGCTTGTTGACCAGGGTGTAGTGCGCGCGGATGCGCAGCCTGCGCTGGTACGGGTAGATGTCCACGTCGGCCCGCACCGCGGTGATGCGCGGCTGCGGCAGCTCGGCGAATTTCGCGTACTGCTTCTCGTAGTCGACCTGCTCGCGCTGCTGCGTCGTGGTGCTCTTGTACGTATTGAGCACGTTGGTGTTGTAGTAGATCCAGCCGCCGAGGCCCGCGAAGCCGAGCAGGGCGGCGGCCAGCACCGCTGCCAGCGCGGGATGCAGCCGCGCGCGTGCTTCGCACAGGCGCTCGCGCCAGCCCTGGCCGGTGCCGCGCACCCACAGCAGCGCGGCCAGCACCAGCAGCGCCAGCGCGAGGCAGGCCCAGTAGGCGTCGAACCACAGCGCGCCGACGAGGAAGTGGCCGAAGCCGTTCAGGTCCGAATACGGGACATCGGGCGCGGCGGCGTAGTTGTAGAGGTTGTGGTCCCAGTGCAGCCAGGGGAAGGCGAGCTGGCAGACGAACCAGACGATGACCAGCAGGTAGCCGAGGTAGCGGTTGTTGGTGGCCACCTGCAGGAACAGCGCCAGCACCGCGAGCAGCACGAACGGGATCGCCTGCAGCGCCAGCGTGCCGAGGTACAGCCCCGGCTCGACATGGGTGTAGCCGTGGGCCAGCTGCCAGCCGATGCCGAACACGGCGCCGGCGAGCAGGTAGACCACGATCACCGCCAGCAGCGCACCGAGCTTGGCGGCCAGCGCGATCCAGTCCGGCAGCGGGAACGCGTCGCTGACCTCGGCGCTGCGCTGCGCGCGCTCGCGCCACACCAGCTCGCCGGCATAGAACATCACGATGATGTACAGCAGCCATTGCGAGCTGCCGGCGATCAGCTCCAGCACACTGTGCGTCACCGGATACGTGGCGGTGCCGTAGATGCGTCCGGACAGCGCCAGCGAGAACGCCAGGTTGACCAGGCCGAACACCAGCATCACCAGAAACGGAACGCCGCGCAGCACGCTCGTGGCATCGAACGCCAACAAGCGCCACAGCTGCACCCGCCGCGCGCGCCAGTCGGCGGACCGCCGCACCGCAGGCAGGGTCAGCGTGGCGGGCAGCGCGGCCGGCCGCAGCAGCGGCGGCTCGGCACGCCGCACGCGCCGGCGCAGCCGCAGGCCTTCGCGGTCGGTGCGGAACAGCGCGAACGCGGTGCCGGCCAGCAGCAGCGCCACGCCGCTCCACAGCAGCCGGTTGAACAGCAGCAGGCCGCGGAGCGGCGGCAGCTGGCGGTTGATCTGCTCCGGTGCCCAGTAGCGCGTGACGATCTGCAGCGTGCGGCTGCCGAACGGATCGAGGATCGCCGCCAGCGCGTGGTGGTTCACGTCCTGGGTCAGCAGGCGGGCGATCGACAGCAGCACGATGAAGGCGATCACGCCGATCAGCGTGGCCAGCAGCGAGCGGGTGGCGGTGGCGAGCAGGAACAGCACCGCGGCGATGAACAGCAGGTTCGGCAGCACCATCACGCAGAACGCCCAGGCGTAGCCGTGCCAGTCCGACGGCCCCAGCCGCGCCGCATCGACCCACGGCATGCTGCCGCCCGCGGCCAGCCCCAGCGCGCACAGCAGCATGATCGCCACCATCACCAGGTAGCCCGCCGCGAAGCGCCCGCCCAGGTAGGCGCGCTTGCGCAGCGGCGTGGCGAACACCAGCTCGGCGGTGCCGTGGTCGAAGTCGCGCAGCGCCGCGCCGGCCACGAAGGCGGCCGCCAGCAGCAGGCACAGCGGCGCGAGGTTGTCGAGCAGCCGCACGATCACCAGCGGCGCGTTGCGCAGCACGTTGCCGCTGGCGCCGCCGACCGTCACCGCGTCGGTGCTGGCGAACAGGAAGGCCAGCGCCGCGAACACGAAGGCGATGATCCAGAACAGCGGCGCCTTCAGCTGCTGGCGCAGCTCGAAGCGGAGGATCTCGAAGAACATGGGCGGCATTCCCGGCAAGGCTGGACGTCAGGCGGCGCAGACGGTGGCCTGCGCGCGCAGGCGGCCGAAGTACACGTCTTCCAGGTCGGGCGCGACCGGCTCGAAGCCGTCGCCGGGCGAGCCGTCGGCCAGCACGTGCAGCAGGGTGCGGCCGCCGGCGAGGCGGGTGGAGAGGATGTTCATGCGCGCGCGGTAGCCGTCCAGTTCGGCCTTGTCGATCGTGCGCCGCCAGACCCGGCCGTCCAGCGCGCGGATCGCCTCGCGCGGTTCGCCGGTCAGCAACACCTGGCCCTGGCCGATGATCGCCATGCGCTGGCACAGGTCGGTGACGTCCTCCACGATGTGGGTGGAGAGGATCACCACCACGCGCTCGCCGATCTCGGCCAGCAGGTTGAGGAAGCGGTTGCGCTCCTCCGGATCGAGGCCCGCGGTGGGCTCGTCCACGATCACCAGGCGCGGGTCGCCGATCAGCGCCTGGGCGATGCCGAAGCGCTGGCGCATGCCGCCGGAGTAGCTGCCCAGCTTGCGCTTGCGCACGTCCCACAGGTTCACCTGGCGCAGCAGCGCATCCACCAGCTCGCGCCGCTCGCCCTTCGCGGTGACGCCCTTCAGCACCGCGAAGTGGTCGAGCATCGCCTCGGCCGACACCTTCGGATAGACGCCGAATTCCTGCGGCAGGTAGCCGAGCAGGCGGCGGGTGGCCTGCTTGTCGGCCAGGAGGTCCATGTCGTCCAGCCGGATCGTGCCTTCGTCCGGGTCCTGCAGCGTGGCGATGGTGCGCATCAGCGAGGACTTGCCCGCGCCGTTCGGGCCCAGCAGGCCGAACATGCCGTTCGGGATCTCCAGCGAAACATCGCGCAGCGCGCGCACGCCGTTGGCGTAGGTCTTCGACAGGTGGCTGATGCTGAGCATGGCTTCCTTGGTGCCGCGGGCGGCAATGGCGGATGCAGGCAGTGTGGACGCGCCGCGGCAGGGGGCGCATGGGCCTCACGTCACGGGTCGTTCGTCACGTGGCGCATACGCGTGCATACGTATGCGCACGGAGCAAATGGACGTACAAATCGCGCCGTGGCCGCATCGGTTCGCTATGATGGAAGACCTGTGGCCGCCCTTCCCCTGCGCGGCCAGCCCACGCCATTCGCAGGAGATCCCATGGCCGACATCCAAGAAGCCCGCGTACCCGACATCGGCGGCCACGACAACGTGCCGGTGATCGAGGTGATGATCAAGCCCGGCGACCGGGTCGAGAAGGAGCAGAGCCTGATCACGCTGGAATCGGACAAGGCCACCATGGAAGTGCCCGCGCCGTTCGCCGGCACGGTGAAGGAAGTGAAGCTGAAGGTGGGCGACGAGGTCTCCGAGGGTTCGGTGATCGCGCTGATCGAGGCCGAGGGCGCCGCCGCCGCGAAGCCCGCCGCTGCGCCGGCGCCGGCGCCGGCGGAAGCACCCAAGCCGGCAGCGCCGGCGAAGGCCGCGGAACTGGCCCGCAGCGAGGCGCCCAAGCCTGCAGCTGCCGCCGGCGGCGTGCGCGAAGCGCGCGTGCCCGATATCGGCGGCCACCACGGCGTGCCGGTGATCGAGGTGCTGGTGAGCGTGGGCGAGCGCGTGGCCAAGGACCAGAGCCTGGTCACGCTGGAATCGGACAAGGCCACGATGGAGGTGCCCGCGCCGTTCGCCGGCGTGGTGAAGGAATTGAAGCTGAAGGTGGGCGACGAGGTTTCCGAGGGTTCGGTGATCGCGCTGATCGAGAGCGAGGATGGCGGCGCCGCGCCGGCTCCCGCCGCCGCTGCGCCCGCGCCGGCCAGGGCCGAAGCGCCGAAGGTAGAGGAGCAGCCCGCGCCGCAGGGCGGCCGCAGCGTGCAGCCGGGCCGCGCGCCGGAGGGCGATGCGCATCCGCAGGCGCGCCCGCCGTTCGACGCGGCGATCGTGATGCCGGGCGACGCGCCCTACGCCAGCCCCGCAGTGCGCGCGTTCGCCCGCGAGCTGGGCGTGGACATCGCCCAGGTGAAGGGCAGCGCGCGCGGCGGCCGCATCGTGCGCGAGGACATCAGCGCCTACGTCAAGCACGCGCTGGCCTCGGGCGCGCGTCCGGTCACCGGCGCGCCGGTGGCGGCCGGCGGCGGGCTCAACCTGCTGCCGTGGCCGAAGGTGGACTTCAGCAAGTTCGGCCCGATCGAGGAGAAGCCGCTCTCGCGCATCCAGAAGATCTCCGGCGCCAACCTCGCGCGCAACTGGGCGATGATCCCGCACGTCACCCAGCACGAGGAGGCCGACATCACCGAGCTGGAGGCGTTCCGCAAGCAGCTCGGCGAAGAGAACAAGGACCTCAAGATCACCCCGCTGGTGTTCCAGATGAAGGCGGTGGTGGCGGCGCTGAAGGCCTACCCGCAGTTCAATGCCTCGCTGGACGAGACCGGCGAAAAGCTGATCCTCAAGAAGTACTTCCACATCGGCATCGCGGTGGACACGCCCGACGGCCTGGTGGTGCCGGTGATCCGCGACGTGGACAAGAAGGGTCTGCTCGACCTCGCCCGCGAACTGGGCGAGATCTCGAAGAAGGCGCGCGACAAGAAGCTCGGTCCCGCCGACATGTCCGGCGGCTGCTTCTCGATCAGCTCGCTCGGCGGCATCGGCGGCACCGCGTTCACGCCCATCGTCAACGCGCCGGAAGTGGCAATTCTCGGCGTCACCAAGGCCGCGATGAAGCCGGTGTGGAACGGCAAGGAATTCGCCCCGCGCCTGATGCTGCCGCTGTCGCTCAGCTACGACCACCGCGTGATCGACGGCGCGCTCGCCGCCCGCTTCGCCGTGTTCGTGGCGAAACAGCTCGGCGACATCCGCCGCCTGCTGCTCTGACGCCCTGCTTTTCCCTCTCCCCTGCCGGGGAGAGGGCAGGGTGAGGGGCGGGTGCTCGCGGCACCGCCCCATCGAGCGAAAAGATTGACGAAGGATTCCCCATGGCGAACACGATCGAAGTAAAGGTTCCCGACATCGGCGGCCACGACAACGTGCCGGTGATCGAGGTGCTGGTGCAGGCCGGCGACACGGTGGCGAAGGAGCAGAGCCTGATCACGCTGGAGTCGGACAAGGCCACGATGGAAGTACCCTCCAGCGCCGCCGGCGTGGTGAAGGAGATGAAGCTCAAGGTGGGCGACACCGTGTCCGAGGGCGCGGTGATCCTGGTGCTCGAAACCGCCGCCGCCGCTCCGCTCCCCTCTCCCACCGGGAGAGGGGCCGGGGGTGAGGGTTTGGCCTCGCCGAGCGCCCCCGCAAGCACCCGCCCCTCACCCCAACCCTCTCCCCAAAGGGGAGAGGGGGCGAACGCGCCGCAAGCGGCAGCTGTTACCGGAAAAGAGCCGGACATCTCCTGCCAGCTCGTCGTCCTCGGCTCCGGTCCCGGCGGCTACTCCGCCGCGTTCCGCGCCGCCGACCTCGGCCTCGACACCGTGCTGGTGGAGCGCTACGACACGCTCGGCGGCGTGTGCTTGAACGTGGGCTGCATCCCCTCCAAGGCGCTGCTGCACGCCGCCGCGGTGATCGACGAGGCCGAGGCGATGGCCGCGCACGGCGTCAGCTTCGGCAAGCCCAGGCTCGACCTCGACAAGCTGCGCGGCTTCAAGGAAAGCGTGGTCGGCCAGCTCACCAAGGGCCTGGCCGGCATGGCCAAGCAGCGCAAGGTGCGCACCGTGGTCGGCACCGGCAGCTTCGTGTCGCCGCACGAAATGGAAGTCCAGACGGCCGAAGGCGTGAAGCTGATCCGCTTCGAGCAGGCGATCATCGCCGCCGGTTCGCAGGCGGTGCGCCTGCCGATGTTCCCGTGGGACGACGAGCGCGTGATGGATTCCACCGGCGCGCTGCAGATGAAGGACGTGCCCGGCAAGCTGCTGGTCGTCGGCGGCGGCATCATCGGCCTGGAAATGGCCACGGTGTACGCCGCGCTGGGCAGCGAAGTGACCGTGGTCGAGTTCATGGACCAGATCATCCCCGGCGCCGACGCGGACCTCGTGAAGCCGCTGGCCAAGCGCCTCGGCGGCAAGCTCAAGGGCATCCATCTCAAGACCAAGGTCGTCACCGCCAAGGCCACGAAGAAGGGCATCGAGGTGGGCTACGAGGGCGAGTCCATCCCCGAGACCACCGTGTTCGACCGCGTGCTGGTGGCGGTGGGCCGCTCGCCGAACGGCCACAAGATCGGCGCCGACAAGGCTGGCGTGGCGGTGACCGAGCGCGGCTTCATCAACGTCGACACCCAGCTGCGCACCAACGTGCCGCACATCTTCGCGATCGGCGACCTCGTCGGCCAGCCGATGCTCGCGCACAAGGCGGTGCACGAGGCGCACGTGGCGGCGGAAGTCGCGGCGGGGCACAAGGCGCACTTCGACGCACGCGTGATCCCGTCGGTGGCCTTCACCAATCCGGAAGTGGCCTGGGTCGGCGTCACTGAGCGCGAGGCGAAGGAGAAGGGCCTCAAGGTGGGCGTGGGCAAGTTCCCGTGGGCGGCCTCCGGCCGCGCCATCGGCATCGCGCGCACCGAAGGCTTCACCAAGCTGATCTTCGACGAGGAAACCCACCGCATCGTGGGCGGCGCCGTGGTCGGCGTGAACGCCGGCGACCTGATCTCCGAACTGGCATTGGCCATCGAGATGGGCAGCGAAGCCGCCGACATCGCGCTCACCGTGCACCCGCACCCCACCCTGGGCGAATCGGTGGGCATGGCGGCCGAGGTCTACGAAGGCACCATCACCGACCTGTATATCCCCAAGCGCAAGTAGTCGGTAGCGCGTTGACAAAGCTGATCGGCGACAACGTTCAGCCGATACCTCACCGTTCGTCACCATGCGGGAGGCGGCGCCAAGCCCTGCGTGGACGGCGCGCTGCTGGAGATCCGCAAGGTGTCCACGCTGACCGGCCTGCACCGCGGCCTGGATGCGGTGCTGGAGCTCTGATGCGTGCCTGATCCTGCAGGAGCGCACCCCCGGATCAAGTCCGGGGCAGGCTCTGTGCGCGAATGCTCTGCTCCGATCAGTGCCAGAGCGGTCGCGCACAGGGTGCGCTCCTACACGCCTTGATTCGATGCCGGGATGTGGTGGTTGTGCCACAGCCCGAGCAGCCACGACGTGCCCACGCAGCCGCCCAGCGCCAGCAGCCAGCCCGTGGCCGGCGTGCCGGCGGGCGGCAGCAGGCTGCGGAAGGCGGGCAGCCAGGCGCTGCCGTAGTTCGCGACCACCACGCCGGCGGCCACGGCCATCACGGCAGCGAGCGTGCCGATCAAGCTGTATTCGATGCGCGCGTCGGCGGCACGGCGCCGCGCCGGCGCGGCGGCGACCTGCGCGGCCATGCGCTGCGCGAAATCCGCCGGCAGTGCCACCGGCATGGGTTCGCGCAGCGCGCGCGCCAGCAGGCGGTAGCGGCGCGTGCGGGCGTCGTCGGCGGCGGGATCGAGGCCGCGGCGCTCGGCGTCCAGCGCGCGTTCCTGCGCCTGCCATTCGCGCTCGCGCGCGGCGTCGTCGTAAGGATGATCGTGGTTCATGCGGCAACTCCCGTCCGGCTCTCCAGCGCCTCGCGCAGGCGCAGGCGCGCGCGGAACAAGTGGCTCTTGATGGTACCGCTGGCCAGCCCGGTGATGCGGGCGATCTCGGGGATGCCGGTTTCCTCGAGGTAGTACAGGGTCAGCACGGTGCGCTGCAGCGGCGGCAGCGCCTCGATGGCCGCGTGCAGGTGCGCGGCGGTTTCCGCGTCGGCCCAGGCGGCTTCGAGGTCGAAGTCGTCGGCCACGCCTTCGACCAGCGGCGTGCCGTCGTCGTCGTGCGCTTCGGCCAGCGGGATGCGCTTGTGCTGCAGGTGGCGCAGGGCGATGGTGTAGGCCACGCGGCCGATCCAGGATTTCAGCGCGCTCTCGCCGCGGTACTGGTGCAGGCACTGGTGCACGCGCAGGAAGGTGTCCTGGCACAGCTCGCGGGTGTCCTCCGGGTTGCGCACCATGCGCTGGATGATGTGCCAGCACAGCCCCTGGTGCTCGCGCACGAGGCGTTCGAACGCGCCCGGCCGCTTGGCCAGCACGGCGTCGACCAGGGCGCGGTCGGAGGGGTGAGCGTCATCCATGGCGGATGAGATACAGCGAGGCGTGCAACGGTTGCAACGCGCTGGCTGCAACCGTTGGCCGCGGGCCGGTATCCATGTCCCCGAAACCCGTCATTCCCTTGTCCGTCACGGAGGTGCTCATGAATCCCGGTATTGTGGTCCCGGTTGCGCTGTTTGCCTGCATTACCTATGCCATCAAGGTCTGCGTGGACGCGATGGTGCGCCGGCGCATGGTGGACTCGGGCGGCTCGGCCGAGCTGGTCGATTCGGTGCTGCGCGACGAGCAGCAGCGCCGCCGCCATTCCTCGCTGCGCTGGGGCGTCGTGCTGCTGTCGGTGGCGCTGGGCTTCGGCCTGATCCAGTGGTTCGGCTGGCAGGAACTCACGCCCGGCCTGGTCGCCGTGCTGGCGGGCGCCACCGGCCTCGGCAACCTGGTGTACTTCGCGATCTCGCGCAAGCTGGGCTGAAGCTGGTTCAATGGCGGGCATCGCCGCACCGTCGGCATGCCCGACCATGCTGGCTGCATGAACGAACACCTGCTGTTCAACCTCGTCGACCTGGCCGGCACGTTCGCGTTCGCGATCAGCGGCGCCACCGCGGCGCGGCGCTGCAACCTGGATCTGTTCGGCATCCTCGTGATCGCCTACGTCACCGCCTGCGGCGGCGGCATCGTGCGCGACGCGTGCATCGGCGCGATTCCGCCCGCGGGCCTGGCCGACTGGCGCTATCTCGCCACCGCGGTGATCGCCTCGTTCGCCACCATCGTGGCCTACCGCCAGGTGGAGCGGCTCACCTACCCGGTGCGCCTGTTCGACGCGATGGGGCTGGGCCTGTTCGCGGTGTACGGCGCGCACAAGGCGCTGCTGTTCACGCACAACGCGGAGGTGGCGATCCTGCTCGGCATGGTCACCGCGATCGGCGGCGGGCTGGTGCGCGACGTGCTGCTCGCGCGCGTCTCGATCGTGCTGCAGAAGGAGATCTACGCCTCGGCCGCGTTCCTCGGCGCGGCGCTCGCGGTGTGGGGCGAGCGCGCGGGCTGGCCCGCGCTGTGGGCCACCTGGCTGCCGATCGTGCTGTGCTTCGCGCTGCGCTTCGTGTCGCTGCGGCTGGGCTGGAACCTGCCGCGCTTCGGGCGCGAGTGAGGCACATCGTCACCTGCGGGGTGTGACGAAGGGCAGGCTTGTCGGCGGGCGCATGCGTGCTAAGTTGCGGGGCCTCGGGCCGGGACGGCCCAGGCATTCGGGGAGTAAAGGCACGTGTCCACGCCCAGCGTCAGCGTCGAAGCGGTGACCAAGCGGTTCGCCGGCCATACCGCGGTGAGCCGGCTTTCCCTGCAGGTACCTTCCGGCGGCATCTACGGCCTGCTCGGCCCCAACGGCGCCGGCAAGTCCACCGCCATCCGCCTGGTCATGGGCATCCTCGAACCCGACGAGGGGCGCATCGCGCTGTTCGGCGCGGAGCGCAACAGCCGCCGGCTCTCCGCGCGCATCGGCTACCTGCCCGAGGAGCGCGGCCTGTACAAGAAGATGAAGGTGCTCGATCACCTGGTGTTTCTCGGCGAGACGCGCGGCATCTCGCGCAAGGACGCCGCGCAGCGCGCGCAGGCCTGGCTGGCGCGGCTGGAGATCGCCGACTGGGCGCAGAAGAAGGTGGAGGATCTGTCCAAGGGCATGCAGCAGAAGGTGCAGTTCGCCGGCGCGCTGCTGCACGAGCCGGAGCTGGTGATCCTCGACGAGCCGTTCTCCGGCCTCGATCCGATCAATGCGCAGGTGATGAAGGACATCGTGGTGGAGATCGCCAGGAGCGGCCGCACCGTGCTGCTCTCCACCCACGTGATGGAGCAGGCCGAGCGCATGTGCGACCGCGTGGCGATCATCGCGCGCGGGCAGCTGGTGGCGAACGGCACGGTGGCGCAGGTGAAGGCGGATTTCGGCGGCCGCCACGTGGCGCTGGGCTTCGCCGGCGGCCGCGAGCGCGCCGACGCGATCCTCGCCGACCCGCGCCTGATCGCGCGCGTGGACGACTACGGCGCCAGCGCCGAGCTGAAACTCGCCGCGGGCGTCGAGCCGGACAAGCTGCTCGCCGCGCTGGTGCAGGCGGGCGTGGGGCTCAGGCGATTCGAGGTGGTGGAGCCCTCGCTGCAGGCGATCTTCGTCGCCAAGGTGGGCGCCGATCCCGCCCTCGCCAGCCTGCCTGCCGGAGCCGCCGCATGAACAAGACCTTTGCCGTGATCCGCCGCGAGTACGTCGAACGCGTGCGCACCAAGGCCTTCCTGATCTCCACCATTTTGCTGCCGGTGTTCATGCTGGCGATGGCGGTGCTGCCCGCGCTGATCATGAGCGGCGGCGACCGCACCAGCCGCGTGGCGGTGGTGGACGCCTCCGGCAGCCACCTGGGCCAGCCGGTGGCCGCGGCGCTGAAGGCGGCCACGTTCGGCAGGGGCGGGCAGGCCAAGCCGCGCTACGACGTGTCGGTGTTCCCCGCCGAGGCGGCGAACCTCGCGCAGGTGCGCGACGGCCTGATCGCCCGGACCGGCTTCGCCCGGGACAAGCGCAAGGACGGCTGGGACGGCGTGCTGGTGCTCGACGCGGGCACGCTCGCCAGCGGCAAGCTCGCCTACTACGGCGACAACGTCAGCTCGCTCGAGGGCATGAACCGCCTGCAGCGCGATATCTCCAAGGCGCTGGCCGGCGTGCGCCTCGCGCAGTCGGGCGTGGACCAGAAGCTGGTGGACAAGGCGATGGAACCCGCCGACATGGACACCACCAAGGTCACCGAAGGCAAGCGCACCGGGCAGAGCGGCGCGGCCTCGTTCGCGATCGCCTATGCGATGGGCTTCCTGCTCTACCTCGCCATCCTGATCTACGGCCAGCAGACCATGACCTCGGTGATCGAGGAAAAGACCTCGCGCATCATGGAGGTGCTCACCTCCGCGCTCACCCCGTTCCAGATGCTGCTGGGCAAGGTGCTGGGCGTGGGGCTGGCGGGGCTCACGCAAATGGGCATCTGGGTGGGCACGGCCTTCGTGCTGGGCAGCCAGGGCCCGAACCTCGCCGGCGCGTTCGGCATGGGCGCGGGCGCGGCGGACAAGTTCGCCATCCCCGGCGTGCCGGCGAGCGTGCTGCTGGTGTTCCTGCTGTATTTCGCGATGGGCTTCCTGCTCTACGGCGCGCTGTACGCCGCCATCGGCGCGATGTGCAACAGCATCCAGGAAACCCAGCAGTACGCAGTGTTCGTCACCATGCCGATCATCGTGGGCTTCATGGCGGTATTCGCGCTGATCAAGGATCCCTCGGGTCCGCTGGGCACCATCATGTCCTTCATCCCGTTCTTCGCCCCGTTCACCATGCCGGTGCGCTGGTCGATGACCGCGGTGCCGCCCGTGCAACTGGCGCTGTCGCTGGCCCTGATGGTGCTGGGCCTCCTGGCCTGCGTGTGGCTGGCCGGGCGCATCTACCGCACCGGTATCCTGATGTACGGCAAGAAGCCGACGTGGGGCGAGCTGTGGCGGTGGATCCGGGCGTGAGGCCGACGTAGGCCGGCGTAGGTCGGGCTTCAGCCCGACATGCCCCTCACCCGAACAACTCATACTGCGCCGCATACCGGTCAGCCTCCACGAAGCCCGCCAAACCCACGCCCACAAGCCGGTAGCGGCTGTCCGCGGGGCGCTCCACCCGCGCACGCAAGGCGCAGGCGATCTCGGCCAATTCGTGTGCCGACGCGGGGCGCTGCGCGGGGGTGAGGCTGCGCGTGAGGGTGTGGAAGTCGGCGGTCTTCAGCTTCAGCACCACGGTGCGCGCGATGCGGCCATCCTTCGCCTCGCGCTGGTGCGCGGCCCAGGTTTTCTCGGCGAGGCGGCGGATGTGCGGTTCGAGTTCGCCCAGGGTGAGGTCGTGCTCGAAGGTGTCCTCGGCGGAAACTTGCAGGGTGGGGCGGTCGGGCGTCACCGGGTGTTCGTCGATGCCCAGCGACAGTTCGTGCAGGCGCCGGCCCCAGCGGCCGAAGCGCTGTTCCAGTTCCTCCGCCGAGAACGCGCGCAGTTCGCCCACGGTGGCGAGGCCCAGCGCGACCAGCTTGCCCTCCATCACCTTGCCCACGCCGGGCAGGCGGCCAATAGCCAGCGGCGCGAGGAAATCCAGCACGTCGCGCGGGCGCACCACGTACAGGCCGTCGGGCTTGTTGAAATCCGAGGCGATCTTGGCGAGGAACTTGTTCGGCGCCACGCCGGCCGAGGCGGTGAGCTGCGTCTCCGCGCGGATCGCCGCGCGGATCGCCTCGGCGGTGGCGGTGGCCGAGGGCAGGCCGTTGTCGGCGTGGGTCACGTCCAGGTAAGCCTCGTCCAGCGACAGCGGCTCGATCAGCTCGGTGTGCCGCGCGAAGATCGCGTGCACCTGGCGCGACACCGCCTTGTAGCGGGAGAAATCCGGCGGCACGAAGATCGCCTGCGGGCACAGCCGCTCCGCGCGCAGCGCCGGCATCGCCGAGCGCACGCCGAACTTGCGCGCCTCGTAGCTCGCCGCGCACACCACCGAGCGCGCGCCCTTCCACGCCACCACCACCGGCTGGCCGCGCAGCGAGGGATCGTCGCGCTGCTCCACCGACGCGTAGAACGCGTCCATGTCGACATGGATGATCTTGCGCGGCGGCGTGGGCACGGGGCGGGGACGATGCGGTGCGGTGCCTCCAATTCTAAAGCGCGCGGACGATCACTCCGCGCGCACGTACATCCACGCGCGCCGGCCGGAAGCGAGCGTGACGGCCGCGCGGCGGTAGTCGTCCACCTCGTAGGCGTCGGCCTGCGCCAGCTCCTGCGGCGTGAGGCGGAACACGGTGCCGTGCACGCAATCCGCCGCATCCGCGCTGGGCATGGCGATGGGGTGGTGGGTGGCGCCGCTGGTGGCGACGACCCGGGCGTCGCGGATCGCCAGCTGTTCGAGGCGGTAGCCGGGCAGCGCGTCGGGCGTACCGTCGAGGCGGCGGCCGAAGGTGGCGAGCTGCACGGCGGCACTCTGCAGCGTGCCGTAGGAAAACAGCCATTCGTCGGCGTGGGTTTCCATCGGGCCTGCTCCATCGTGTGCGGGGGCGAATCCGGCGCCGCGGCACCGGCCGTGCGTTCGCGGGATGCGCCGGGGAACATCGCAGGAGCGATGCGTGCCGCGCATTCTTCGCGGCGCGCGCAACGGCTGTCAATCGCGCGGGCGTATGCTGCGCGCCTGCCTTGCCGTTTGAAGGAACTTGCCGTGCCGATCGACTGGACACATGCCGGCGCCACCGTGCTGGTCGCGTTCCTCGCCTCGCTGGTGGAGTGCGTGGAAGCGCTGACCGTGGTGCTGGCGGTGGGCGTGACGCGCGGCTGGCGCAGCGCGCTGGCCGGCAGCGCGGCGGGCCTGCTCACGCTGCTGTTGCTGGTGCTGCTGCTTGGCCATGCGCTCAGCCACATTCCCCTGCACGGCTTCCAGCTGGTGGTGGGCGCCTTGCTGCTGCTGTTCGGCATGCGCTGGCTGCGCAAGGCGGTGCTGCGCGCGGCCGGCGTGCTGGCGCTGCACGACGAGGAGGCGATCTATCGCTACGAGATCCAGCTGCTGCGCGCGCAAGGCGCGGCGCGGCCGGGGCTGGACAAGCTCGCGTTCGCGGTGACGTTCAAGGGCACGGTGCTCGAAGGCGTCGAGGTGGTGTTCATCGTGCTGGCGATCGGCGCCGGCCGCGCCGGCCTGCTGTGGCCGGCCAGCCTGGGCGCGCTGGCCGCACTGCTGCTGGTGGTAGCGCTGGGGTTGGCGGTGCACCGCCCGCTGGCACGGGTGCCGGAGAACACCTTGAAGTTCATCGTGGGCGTGCTGCTCTGCGCGTTCGGTACGTTCTGGTCGGGCGAGGGCGTGGGCTACGCGTGGCCGGGCGGCGACTGGGCCATCCCCGCCTTGGCCGGCGCGTTCCTCGTGGCGGCCGCGCTGTGCGTGCCGAGTTGCCGCCGCCTCGCCGCCGCCGGCGCGAAGGAGCCGGCGCGATGAACGGATTGCGCACGGCACTGTCGGAGCTCTGGGGCCTGTTCGTCGAGGATGGCCGCTACGCGCTCGCCATCGTGGTGTGGTTGCTGCTGGCGTGGCGGGTGCTGCCGTGGCTGCGGCTGGGCGAGTGGAGTGCGCCCGTCTTCGCCGCGGGGCTGCTGGCCATTCTCGTCGAGAGCGTGCTGCGCCGCGCGCGGCATTGAACGATTCACCAAGCAAGGGAGCAGATGCATGCGGAAGTCATGGGCAATGGGTGCAATGGCCGTGTTGCTGGCGTCGGGCGGATGGACGACGGCGCAGGCGGGGGACGACTGGGATGCGCAGCTGAACCAGCAGTGTCCACGCATGGCGGCGTGGATACAGGCGAAGCAGGCCGAGGTCGCCGCGCATCGCAAGGCGCATCCCTTGGGCAAGCCCAGCGAGCCGGCACTGCGCGCCGAGTTGCTGAAGATGGGCGACGCCGACCAGCAGGCGCGCAATGCGGCGATCGCCGACGGCCTCAAGCATCCCGAATTGATGAAAGCGGTGCTGGCGGTCGATGCCGCCAATCTGCCGCGCATCAAGCAGCTTGTCTCCACGCGGGGTTTCCCCACGCCGGCGCAGGTCGGCGAGGATGGCGTGCAGGCGGCCTTCCTGCTGGTGCAGCATGCCGACCGCGACCCGGCCTTCCAGACGAAGGTGCTGGAGCAGTTGCAGGCCAGCCCCGACCACGGCGGCGTCAGCGCCCAGGAGTTCACCCTGCTCACGGACCGCGTGCTGCTCGCGCAACACCAGCCGCAACGCTACGGCAGCCAGTTCGCGATGAAGGACGGCAAGCTGCAGGCCAGTCCGATGGAGGACCCCACGAACGTGGACCAGCGCCGCCGCGCCGCCGGCTTGCCGCCGCTGGCGGACTACGCGTGCATGCTGGGCATCGAGTATCGGATGCCGGCGAAATCCTAGCCGGAAGGGGGCTGGCCGAACCCCCGTCCGCCATGCCAAGGTTGCCGGATGACGAACGAAGCCAGCTCCCCCGCCTACCTGCGCCGCCTCGGCGTGTGGGACGGCGCGATGATCGTGATCGGCGGCGTGATCGGCGCCGGCATCTTCCGCACGCCGGCGACGGTGGCCGAGCGCACCGCCTCCGGCCTGCCGCTGCTGGCGCTGTGGGTGCTGGGCGGCCTGCTCACGCTCACCGGCGTACTGTGCTACGCGGAACTCGGTTCGCGCCGGCCGCAGGCGGGCGGCATCTACCTCTACCTGCGCGAAGCGTTCGGCATGCTGCCGGCCTTCCTGTTCGGCTGGACGATGGCGCTGATCAACTACCCCGGCAGCGTGGCCGCGGTGGCCACCACCTTCGCCGACTACTTCTGCCAGGCGGTGGGCCTGCCGCTCTTGTGGGTGAAGCCGGTGGGCGTGGCGGCGATCGTGCTGATCGTGGGCGTGAACCTGTTCGGCATCCGCGCCGGCGCGCTGATGCAGAACATCTTCGCGGTGCTGAAGCTGGCGGCGATCGCGCTGCTGGTGGCGGTGGGGCTGGCGCTGGCGCACGGCCACCTGGGCGGCGTGCTGGCGGTGGATGCCACGCAGCACGTATCCAGCGGTGCCTTCGTGGGCGCGCTGCTGCCGGTGCTGTTCACCTACGGCGGCTTCCATTACTTGAACGACCTCGCCGGCGAGGTGCGCGATCCGCAGCGCACGCTGCCGCGCGCCCTGCTGCTGGGCATGCTAAGCGTGGTCGCGGCCTACGTGCTGGCGAACGTGGCCTACCTCACCGGCCTCGGCCACGCGGGCCTGGCCGCCAGCCAGGCGCCCGCGGCCGACCTGATGCGCCGCCTGTTCGGCGAGGCCGGTGCCAGGGTGATGGCGATCGGCATCGCCTGCTCCACCTTCGGCTATTGCAGCATCGCGATCGCCGGCGGCGCGCGCGTGATGCAGACCATGGGCGCGGACGGCATGCTGTTCCGCGCGGTGGGCTACATCGACCCGCGCACGCGCGCGCCGCAGGTGGCGCTGCTGCTGCTGGGCGCCTGGACGGTGGCGCTGATGCTGTGGGGCAACTTCGGCCAGCTGGTGGACTACACCACGGTGGGCGAGTGGCTGGGCCACGCGTTCGGCATCGGCACGCTGTTCTGGTACCGCTGGAAATTCGTGGACGAGCCCGCGCCCTACCGCGTGCCGCTGTACCCACTGCTGCCACTGGTGTTCGTGGTGACGGTGCTGGGCGTGATCGCCGCCACCGCCATTGCCTCGCCGCGCGACGCGGGCATGAGCCTGGCGATCATCGCGCTGGGCGCGCCGGTGTACTGGCTGTGGCGGCGCTGGCAGCTCGCCTGAAATCTCGCGCCGGTACCTCCGAGTGAATCCCTCTCCCTCCGGGAGAGGGTGCCAGCAGGCGGGTGAGGGTGCGCCCGAAGCGAGACGTTGAACCTGGCGCGTCACATCAATGGCCAGTCATGCTTCAGGCAACGGCGCGATACTCGGACGATTCCAGCGTGGCGAGGTAGCGATGAAGACCGTGGCAGGAATGGCGGCGTTGTGCCTGGGCCTGTGCCTGGCTGGGCGTGGGCAGGCGACGGAAGTGGCGGATCTCGCGTCGTCGTCGGCGCACATCGACCTGCAACAGGTCACACGCGCGGCCGCCACGGAGACCGCGCAGGACGGCGTGGCGCAACGACGCTACAGCTTCCGGCCCGCCGCGCAACCGCAGATCGCGATCGCACCCGCGCAGGGCACCTGGAACTGGCGCGGGCAGGGCGAGCTGCGCCTGCGCGTGCAGAACGCGATGCCGTGGGCGGTGACGCTGGTGGTCGACATCGACGGCGCGGATGCGAAGCAGTACCTGCACGCGACGGTGGGCCTGCCTGCCGGTCCCGCACAGATCCTGGTGCTGCCGTTGCATGCCACCTCGCCGCTGGCCTTCGGCATGCAGGCAGGGCCGACCATGCCGTTCGACGAGGCGGGGCAGCGCGTGCTGGTGGCGACCGCGGTGACGGGCGCGCTGGAGCTTTCCGGCGTGCGCGCCGTGCGGCTCTCGATGCCCGCGCCGCAGGCGGCGCAGTCCATCCTGCTCGGCAAGCTCGACGTGGTGGCGGGCGAGGCCGCGCTGCATGACGCCTACGCCGGCATCGTCGACCGCTACGGCCAGTACACGCGCAGCCACTGGCCGGAGAAGGTCGCCGACAATGCCGCCTTGCGCGCAGCGGTGCGGCAGGAACCGCCGGCCGCAGCAAGCGCCGGCGAGGATGCCTACGGCGGCCGTCTGGACGTCCATCTGCGCAAGACGGGCTGGTTCCACACGCAGCAGGCCGATGGCCGCTGGTGGCTGGTCACGCCGGACGGCCATGGTTTCTTCTCGCTGGGCGTGAATGCGGTGATTGCCGATGGCGGCCGCACGTATGTGCAAGGCCGTGAGTTCATGTTCGCCGGCCTGCCGCCGGACAGCGGCGCGTGGGCGGCATTCTGGGGGCAGGGCGACAATCGCAACGCGCAGCAGGGGGCCGGTGCGGGGCGCTGCTGCGATCACGGCCGCTGGTTCGACTTCTACGCGGCGAATCTGTATCGCGTCGACGGCAAGGATTGGCTCGCCGCGTGGCGCACGCGCACGCTGGCGCGGCTCAAGGCCTGCGGCTTCAACACGCTGGGCAACTGGAGCGATCCCGCGCTGGGCACGCGGCACGCGCTGCCCTACACGCGTTCGGTGAACATCGAAGGCGCGTTCGGCAACGTCGCCACCGGCTACGACTGGTGGGGCCGCATGCCCGATCCGTTCGACCCGCGCTTCGCGCAGGCGGCGGACGCCGCGGCGGCGCAGGCCGCGCGGGACGTGCGCGGCGATCCGTGGTTGCTCGGCTACTTCGCCGACAACGAACTGGCCTGGGCCGCGCCCGGACCGCAGGGTCGCTGGGCGCTGGCTATTGGCACGCTGCACGGCGAAGCGCGCAGCGACGCCAAGCAGGCCTTCATCGCCGACTTGAAGAAGAAATACGGCACGCCGGACCGGCTCGCGGCGGCCTGGGGCATCGCGCTGCCGTCATGGGATGCCTTGCAGGCCACCAATTTCCCCGCGCCCGAGCCGAGCGACGCGCATCCCGCCATCGCCGACGATTACGGCGCATGGCTGCGACGCTACGCCGACCAGTATTTCCGCGTGGTGGCGCAGGCGATCCGCCGCCACGATCCGCACCACCTGTTCCTCGGCGGTCGCTTCGCGGCGAGCACGCCCGAAGCGATCGCCGCCTGCGCCGCGTACTGCGACGTGCTGAGCTTCAACGTCTACGCCGACCTGCCGCAGCACGGCTTCGACGCGGCGCTGGCGCACAAGCTCGGCAAGCCGGTGCTGATCACCGAGTTCCACTTCGGCTCCGACGACCGCGGCCCGTTCGGCAAGGGCGTGGTCGGCGTGTGGAACGAGGCGCAACGCGGCGCGGCCTACGCGAAGTTCGTCGAGGCCGCCGCCGCCGATCCCGATATCGTGGGCGCGCATTGGTTCGACTACGTCGACCAACCCGTCACCGGCCGCCTGCTCGACGGCGAGAACTCGCACATCGGCCTGGTCGGCATCACCGATATCCCGTTTGCGGGTTTCGTGGAGGCGGTGCGCAAGGTGAACGCATCGCTGCGGCATTGATGCTGTAGCCGTGGCGGAGTGGCTATGCTTGCCCGGACACTCCGTGAGGTGAGCCCATGTGCCTGATCGCCTTCGCTTGGCAGGCCCATCCGCGCTGGCGGCTGGTGCTGGCCGGCAACCGCGACGAGTTCCATGCGCGACCCAGCGCGCCGCTGGCGCGCTGGAGCGACTTGCCGATCCTCGGCGGGCGCGACCTCGAAGCCGGTGGTACCTGGCTGGGCGTCACCGACGCGGGGCGCTGCTGCGTGGTCACCAACGTGCGCGATCCGCGCGATCCGCAGCTGGGGCAATCGCGCGGCCTGCTCGCCACCGACTACCTTGCCGGCGCCGACGACGCCACGGCGCATGCGCAGGCCCTGCTGGCGACGGCGGCGGGCTATCGCCCGTTCAACCTGCTCACCTTCGATGCGCAGGCCGCGTTCTATCTCGGCAACCGCCCCGAGCCGCGTGCCGAGGCGGTGACGCCCGGCGTGCACGGCCTGTCGAACGCCGACTTCAACACGCCGTGGCCGAAGACGCGCGCGCTGATGGCGCGCCTGCAAGCGTGGATCGACGGAGGCGACGCGGAGGATTTCGCGCCGCTGTTCGCCGCGCTCGCCGACGAGACCAGGGCGCCCGACGCGCAGCTGCCCGACACCGGCGTCGGGCTGGAGCGCGAACGCCTGCTGTCCAGCGCCTTCATCCGCGGCGAACGCTACGGCACGCGCGCCAGCACCGTGGTGGCAATCGCCCACGACGGGCGCGGCGTGATCGTCGAGCGCGGCTTCGGCCCCGAAGGGCGCCTGCTCGGCGAACACCGGCTGCCCATCGCTGCGCCCGCCGCCACGGCCTGACGCCCCGCGCCTACGCGGGGCCACGTGCAAGGCCGCCTGATTCCGTGCGCCGGCGCGGCTAGCGTCGTCGGACCACCACGGATGCGGAGCGCATGCATGCGCGCGGCTCGATTCCTGCTGTCGTTGATCGCCTTGGTCGCCGCTGCCGCGCACGCGGCCGACTGCCCGGACTGGACGCCCGCACGGGCGCGCCAGGAACTTGCCGCGCTGCGCGCGCGGCTGGACGGCTGGAACCATGCCTACCGCGTCGACGGCCGCTCGCCGGTGAGCGACGCGGTGTACGACCAGGCCGAACAACAGCTCGCGGCGTGGCGGCAATGCTTCCCCGCGCAGGCGCCCGCGCCGCTCGCGCACTTGGCCGACGACAGCGGGCGCGTGCTGACGCCGGTGGCACAGACCGGCCTCGCCAAGCTGCCCGACGCGGCGGCGGTCGCAGCGTGGATGCAGGCGCGCGGCAACCGCGACCTGTGGGTGCAGCCGAAGGCCGACGGCGTGGCCGTCACCCTGCTGTACGTGGATGGCCATTTGCGCCAGGCCAGCAGCCGCGGCGACGGCCTGCACGGTTCGGACTGGACCGCGCTGGCGCAGGCGATCGCCGCGATCCCGAAGCGCCTGCCGAACGCGCCGGCGCGCGTGGTGCTGCAAGGCGAACTGGTCTGGCGCCTGCCCGGCCACGTGCAGGCCGCGGACGGCGGCGTCAACGCGCGTTCGGCGGTGGCCGGCGCGCTGGCGCGCAACACGCTGGATGCCGCCACCGCCGCGCAGATCGGCCTGTTCGTGTGGGACTGGCCCAGCGGTCCGGCCGACATGCCGGCGCGGTTGGCCGGCCTGCGCGCGATGGGTTTCGCCGACAGCGCGGCGCTCACCCAGCCGGTGGCCGGCTTCGACGAGGTGCAGCGCTGGCGCGAGCAGTGGTACCGCCACGCGCTGCCGTTCGCCGCCGACGGCACGGTGCTGCGCCAGGGCCATCGTCCGCCGGCCGATAGCTGGAAGGCGCAGCCGCCCGATTGGGCGGTGGCGTGGAAGTATCCGGCCGCCGCTGCGCTGGCCGAGGTGCGCGCGGTGAACTTCACCATTGGCCGCAGCGGACGCATCACGCCGGTGCTGGAACTGGCGCCGGTGCAGCTGGACGACCATCGCGTGCAGCGCGTGAGCGTGGGTTCGCTGAAACGCTGGCGCGAACTGGACATCCGCCCCGGCGACCAGGTCGAGGTGGCGCTGGCGGGGCTGACGATTCCACGTCTGCAATCGGTGGCGTGGCGCAGCGCGCAGCGCGCCGCTGTGGATGCGCCGGACCCTGCGCAGCATGGTCCGTCCTGATTCCCCACCAGTCGCATCCTGCGATACAGCGCGGGTAGACGCTGCAACTGTCTGAACAGACGGAGGAAGCGC
>OFTY01000610.1_pt1 | contig 22829 bp, 15 predicted proteins | sample 1775061 | NCBI WGS metagenome assembly OFTY01 (sample SAMN08195773, study PRJEB24354) | sludge metagenome | isolation source: sludge from phenol fed wastewater aerobic bioreactor B | place: India: Nagpur | collected 2016-09-16 | reverse complement strand
AGCTTATCCGCCTGAATATTCCAGATGCAAAACATATTGTTGTTTCGGACATATTGCTGAAATGCTGCCATAACGTACTGTCGCGTGGCCGCTGAATACGATCCTACAGTATCAATAGATTTGAGAAGAAGCGTCAATGATATGAGCTGGCGAGCATTATAGGCATCTCGCCAGTTTCTATATCCGTATTTGGTGAGAGGTGTTCTCACGGTGGTTTCTAGACCGAGTTCAATCTCAAGGTCGGGCACATAGGTTGAGAGATCGCCCACGCTCCGCTCTGACCATTCACGGGCTGCGGCAGAAATCTGTGCAGGGTTGGGATACCCAAAAAAGCGGCCGCCATAGGCGCCCTTCGAGTTCGGAGAGTACCCTTGAATAGCGTACTCCGAAACAGGGGCGGTTTTGCCCGACGCCGATACCGAGCCTAAGAAGTCTTGTAATGTGCCGCACTCTGCGCACGCAAAGTTAGATTTACGCGGCACGTTGCCAGATTCTGCACCGGACAAGATTTCTTCTCCGGTGCTTGGGCAGGTAAAGCGTTCCGGTAATTCTCCCCGGACTTCGACGAAGCCCAAGGCCGTAGCACGCTTGAGTTCCCACTGTTCAGTGGGCCGCGGCAGATCCGTTACCGATCCTCCCAATGGGGAGCCGTCATCGGATTTTCCGCTGGCACCTCTCAACCAATTCGGGCGGAGTACTAGCGACAGGTTGACGGACTTGCGCGAGCCCTTCTCTGGCTTTGAGATGAATCTATGATCGCAGGCAGGGCAATTGACATATCCGCTCTTTTTGAGCGTCGCAAACGCCGTCTCTGAGGGTGATACAAAAAAAGTAGCGTCGGGTGCAATCCGAGCTTCTTCGTCTTCAATATCGAAGTCGAACCCACAGCTCTCGCAGGACACCGGCCACGCGTTGACGGTCAATGTCTTGGTTGCGAACATGGCATTAGTGATGATCGGTGTGCGATGCCCGCACCCAGTCGTTTGGCATGGGCCATGTTTCGCCCAGAAAGTATAAATAATCTCGGGACCGTTATATGAATAATCTGCTCTGTCTTCTGGCGATAATGTCAAAGGATCAAAATTCTTAGGCATTACATTGCCAGATGGCTTATGCACCCAAGTGCCTGTCTCGCCGTTAGGGCCGTCGCAATAGTAAAATGGCATGATTTGAGGCTTCACCTCGGCCTCAACGTCGGCCAAGAGGCTTTTGACATCTTGGATGTCAACATCGGCTAGCTCTTGATTTACAACAAACCATGCCACTGGATTCAAGTCGTTGCCGGACATATTCATGCCTAAGCGCGAACCTTCAACCAATGTGGTGCCCCCGCCCATGAAAATGTCGACCACTTTCAGGTTTTTGAATGCACCCTTCTTTTGGTGGTTGGCGTAATAATTTTCCCATACCAGCTTGGCCGCGTGAGAGCTATCATCGGGGGCTTTCGTGGCAGCGGCAATAAGCATTGACCGGAAGACGCTTGACCTGCGGCGAGCCCACCATTTCGATAATTGGTAGATCGGCTTACCGGCATTGCCTTCAATGATCGCGACCTGATTCACTGGCAGAATCGGGAAATCCACTTCAAGGCAGGTTTTTGGACGTTTAGGGTCACTAAAATCGACAGTCTCAAGCGCGACGCTTTTTCCCGCTCCGACTGCTTTCGCAACTTCCTGTATAAGAAACTCTTTCTTCGATGCCATTATAGGCAATCCTTACTTTGTAATTTCAACAAACGGAGACAGGACCTCAAGCAGAGAAAGTCCCCCGTGAGTGAGTGTCGGGTAGCCGCCAGGGCTTTTCCATTTCCAGCGGCCAACAGCGAGGCGATGGTTGCCGTGCGGCCCTGTAACCTGCATCGCAACCGGCGGAACGAATGGACCTGTCTCGCCCTCCCCCTTTGCGTTTCTGCCACTGGAGAAGGTGGATTTGAGATATTGGCCTACTTCGCCCTCCGCATCGGGGAAATATCCGGTTGCCGCATAACCATGGTCGGACGTGATGACGAGGCGACGACCTGTTGCGAGTGAACCGCCCCGGGATTGTCGGAGGCCATTCGTCTTAAATTATGCGGCCATGGGAGTGTCGTCCAGCATGGCGTAGTAGCGTTCCTCGGCTTCGGCAGGTGGTATATTGCCGATGGGCGCGAGAAGCCTGCGGTTGTTGAACCAGTCCACCCATTCGAGCGTGGCGTATTCGACGGCCTCAAAGGATCGCCACGGACCTCGCCGGTGGATCACCTCTGCCTTGTAAAGGCCGTTGATCGTCTCGGCCAAAGCGTTGTCGTAGCTGTCCCCTACGCTGCCCACCGATGGCTCGATCCCAGCTTCGGCAAGGCGCTCGGTATACTTGGACGGTTCGAAAAACCCGTTATTGTCGCGCAGGGCGGTACTCTGAGTGTTGAACGGTGTGTTTTTCCGTGTTGCCAGCGCCGAAGTCCCCCGTTGGTAGCCCGCTCAGGTGGCGTTGATGCGTTCGAGATAGAGGAAGCGCCTGATATTGTAGACGAGATTGGCGAGGCCGATCTTCATTTCCGCTCTTCTGATGCCGACCGTCCGAACAAAGAGGCCCATGCGGGATTTCTGATCGGCGAACACATGCTCGACGCGCGAGCGGATGACGGATTTACCGGCGTTGGATCGCCGGGTTCGCGTCGGCATATCGCGATGGGGCGGCTTCTTGTGATGGACCTTCGACACGAAGCCATGACGCTCCATGAAGCCCTCATTCGCGCCTGAGCGGTAGGCCGTGTCGGCCCAGACATTGGAGCCGGTATTGCTGCGATCGAGCAGCCCCTCGCGCAGGCGGGCACCATCATGCGCGCTGGCATCGGTTGCCTTCCAGCGTCTGATCAGCCGGAACCGGCGATCAATGGATATGTGGTTCTTATAACCGAAGGTCGGGATGGCCAGGTCCATCGCCGGCATCGATCCATCATCCCTCGGCTTGGCTTTGGTGAACTTCAGCGTCCAGCGCGCGTCGCGGTCCTTGTGACGAAGCTTGGCGGGCCTGTCCTTCCAGTGCTCCGGGATCCGTCCGGCCTTGATGTCTGCCTTTTCGGAACTGGTGTTACGCTGGCGCGGAGCGGCTACCAGCGAGGCATCCAGTATCTGTCCGGACATGGCGATATAACCCGCCCCGCGCAGCATCGCATCGAACCGGTCGAACAATGTCGTGATTGCCCCCGCCTTTGTCAGCCGTTCGCGGAACAGCCAGATCGTCTTTGCATCGGGAACGCGGTCCGAAAGGCCAAGACCCAGGAAGCGCATGAAAGACAACCGGTCGTTGATCAGATACTCAGTCCGCTCGTCCGACAGCGTGTTGATCGTCTGGATCACCAGCACTTTGAACATCAGCACCGGATCGAGCGGTGGGCGTCCACCCTTACTGCCATCCGAGTAGGCCAGCGCCTGTTCCAGTTCGGGCCGGAACTGTTCGAAATCCACCGCACGGGAAAAGGCTTCCAACTGATCGCCGAGGTCGCTCAGACGGGACAGCCGATCCTCAACATCGAAAAATCCTCGCTGATCCACGCCGCGCTCCAGCTTACATCACGAGAAAACCAGAATCATATCTCCGCCGTCGGCACCATCGGTTTTTCGAACCGTCCAGATTGCTCGCGACCGCCCTTATCACCGGATTTCGGCCCGGAGACGTGCATTTTCTAAGTCGAAGTGATGATATCCTAGGGCGCTGCTCAGCACCGCCGAGGTCAAAATTTCGCCAATATCGCGATAATATCCAAAGCAATTTTTATAAAACGCTACGTGCTGCCAGCTATGGTCAAGGCGTCACCTCAAGGTTTGTGCGCCAGACAACGATTTGGCGGACATAATGAGAACATCGGCTATGCCACGAGTTTGAGGCGGGCCGTGGGATCGTTTAGCGTGCGGAACTCGCCAGGGGAGAGGCGATTCGCCCGGTGCCACAGATAGTCGCCGGTCAAGCTGATATGCGCCCAGCCCATCGGCGAGAGATGGGCAAGGAGGGCATCGTCGATAGTGCCGCCGGATGATTTGAGGTGTTGGGCGGCCCGATCTATGTAGATCGTGTTCCAGTAGGAAATCGCCGCGATCAGCAGATTCAGGCCCGACGCCCGATATTCCTGATTTTCGATCGAACGGTCGGTGAACCGACCTTGCTGGTTGGTGTAGATCGCGGCGGCAAGGGTATGACGTGCCTCGCCTTTGTTGAGGTCGGCCTGGCAGGCCCGACGCAAGTCGGGCTGTTCAAGCCAGTCGAGCGTGAACAGCGTGCGCTCGATGCGGCCGAGTTCGGGCAGCGCAAAATCCAGCCTGTTCTGCCGTTTGTAAGTGGCCAGCTTGCGCAGGATCGCGGAGGGCGCGACGGCTCCCTCTTTGATGGAGGCGACGTTCCTGACGATGTCATCCCAATCGGCTTCGATCGCGGCGGTCTTGATCGTGCGACCCATGAGGCTTTCGATGCCCCTGTCCGCGTGCTCTTTGCCATCAACAGGATCAAGCGGAATTTGCGGTGCCGCGTCGGGTGCCATGCCAACCGTCATAAATAGAGCGAGCACGGCCAGTCGTCTCATGCCGGCTGCTCAAGAATTACATACACAGGCCCGTGCGCGAAAGCGCGGCCGATCATGTCTCGGAACAAGACGCTCATTTTTATAGATTCGGGAGATTTGCCGCGAAACCAGGTAATATTCTCACGATTTTTTCTTGTTAGAATCTGAAAATGTTCAACGAACAGGCACTGTTCTGCGGATCTCAAAACCTCATGTCCTCGTAAACACGGCGGATATTCCCGCTCCATTCACCGTGATATTTCTCCAACAGCAATTCGGCAGGCACCTTCCCTGTGCGCACCACCTCGCGCAATGGATCTAGAAAGCGGGTCTCGTTGCCGCCCGCCGCATCGAGACGGCCACGTGCCCTCAGCCCGCCATGTGCGATGTCGAGCACCGCACCGGCGATGTCGCGTAGCTGCTTGCCGCCGGGAATCGGCGCGCTCAGGCCATATTCGGGGACGGTGTCGCGTAGCAGTTGGCGCTCCTCCAGCGTCCAGTGCTTAACCACGTCCCATGCCGCATCGAGCGCCGCGCCATCATAGAGCAGCCCAACCCACAGAGCCGGCAGCGCGCAAATCCAGCCCCAAGGGCCGCCATCGCCCCCCCGCATCTCGAGGAAGGTCTTGAGGCGAACCTCCGGGAAGGCGGTGGAGAGATGGTCGCTCCAATCGTCCAGCGTCGGCAGCTCGCCGGGCAGCACCGACAGCTCGCCCTTGAGGAAATCTCGGAACGAGAGCCCGGCCGCGTCGATGTATTTCCCGTCACGGTAGACGAAGTACATTGGCACATCGAGCGCATATTCGACGTAGCGTTCATAGCCGAAGCTCTCCTCGAACACAAAGGGCAACATGCCGGTGCGCGCCGGATCGGTGTCCGACCAGATATGGCTGCGATACGAGAGGAAGCCATTGGGCTTGCCTTCGGTGAAGGGCGAGTTGGCGAACAATGCCGTCGCGAGCGGCTGCAACGCGAGGCCGACGCGAAACTTCTTCGCCATATCTGCTTCGGATTCGTAATCGAGATTGACTTGGATCGTGCAGGTCCGCAGCATCATGTCAAGGCCGAGCGAACCCACGCGCGGCATGTGGCGCAGCATGATCGTGTAGCGGCCCTTGGGCATGATCGGCAGTTCGGCGCGGGTCTTGTCGGGCCACATGCCAAGCCCCAGGAAACCGATGCCGAGCTTTTCGCCGACCGCCTTAACCTGTTCGAGGTGCTGCCCGGTCTCGGCGCAGGTCTCGTGCAGATTGTCGAGCGGGGCGCCGGAAAGCTCGAACTGGCCGGCGGGCTCGAGGCTGATGCTGCCGTCGGCGCCCGACATGGCGATGACGTTGCCATTCTCCTCCACGGGGCGCCAGCCATAGGCTTCGAGGCCCTTGAGCAGGTCGCGAATGCCACCCGGCTCGTCATAGCTGGGCGCGTGGTGATCGTTCCGGGCGTAGACGAACTTCTCGTGCTCGGTGCCGATGCGCCAGCGGTCCTTCGGCTTCTCGCCACGCGCGAAGTTGGCGATAAGCTGGTCCCGGCTCTCTATGGTGATCGGCGTGGATGTAGAGGTGATTCTAGTAGTCATAGGTACGATCTTGGTCCTGATCGAAAGTAATTGTGGCAAAAGTGGAAGATTATTTTTATTTGATGGCGAATGAGTTTCGAGTGATATTTTGCGTTTTTGCAAGGCGACGACCCGGTATTCGCCGTGTCTTCAGTAGTGTAGGGCATGACCATAGGCGGCAAGCACCGCCTCGTGCATCGTCTCGCTGATCGTGGGATGCGGGAAGACGGTCTCGATCAGCTCGGCTTCGGTCGTCTCCAGCGTCTTGCCGACGACATAGCCCTGGATCATCTCGGTCACCTCGGCGCCGATCATGTGCGCGCCGAGCAGCTCGCCGGTCTTGGCGTCGAACACCGTCTTCACGAAGCCCTCGGGCTCGCCGAGCGCGATCGCCTTGCCGTTGCCGATGAAGGGAAAATTGCCGACCTTCACCTCGTAACCCGCTTCCTTCGCCTTCGCCTCGGTCAGGCCGACGCTCGCGATCTGCGGGTGACAATAGGTGCAGCCGGGGATGTTGCGGACGTCCATCGCGTGCGGATGCGGGCCCAGGCGGCGACGTCGATCTTCATCGAGGAACGGCCGACCGAGACGACATTCGGCATAGACCGACACGACGTCTCCCAGCTTCACCGGCCGGTGGAAGGTCATGCCGTCCACCGCGATCGTCACCGCGCGGCCCTTCGAGTGAAGCGCGGCGACCGTGCCGGCGGCGGAATCCATCGGGCTCATCAGCCAGCCGCCGAAGATATCTCCATAGGGATTGGTATCGGCGGGCATCCCCACCGCGCGGATCGCGGGCGATCCCGACGGGGGCGTCTCGGCGTCGCCTTCGCTCAAGCGAGCATGCCCAGCGGATTTTCCACCAGCCGCTTGAAGGCGGCCATGAACTTGGCGCCGTCCGCGCCGTCGATCGCACGGTGATCGAAGCTGCCGGTGGCGCTCATCACGGTCGCGATCTGCAGGCTGTCGCCGACCACATAGGGCCGCTTCTCGCCTGCGCCGATCGCCAGGATCATCGCCTGCGGCGGATTGATCACCGCCTCGAACTGCTTGATCCCGAACATGCCCATGTTGGACAGGCTCGCCGTGCCGCCCTGATATTCGTGTGGCTGCATCTTGCCCTCGCGCGCCCGCTCGGCGAGGTCCTTCATCTCGGTCGCGATCACCGAGACGGGCTTGGCGTCCGCGCCCGCGATGATCGGCGTGATGAGCCCGCCGGGGATCGAGACCGCGACCGAGATGTCGGCACGCTTGAAGCTCGTCAGCGTATCGCCGCCGAACATCACGTTGCACTCCGGCACTTCCATCAGCGCCACGGCCTGCGCCTTGATCAGCAGATCGTTGACCGAGAGCTTGATGTTGCGCGCCGCGAGCCCCTCGTTGAGCTGGCCGCGCAGCTTCAGCAGCGCATCGAGATTGATGTCCACCGTCAGGTAAATGTGCGGCACCTGCTGCTTCGATTCGGTCAGGCGGCGCGCGATCGTTTTGCGCATGTTCGAAAGCTTTGACACCTCGGCCGGAATGCCCTCGGGGGCCACGGCCGGCGTCGGTGCCGGGGCAGCGGCGGGAGCCGCGGCCGGAGCGGCAGCGGTCGGCTTGGCGGCGGGCGCCCCACCCACCTTGCCCTCGAGATCGGCCTTCACGATGCGGCCGTTCGGGCCCGAGCCCGCGACCGCCGCGAGATCGACGCCCTCCTGCTCGGCCAGACGGCGCGCGAGCGGGCTCGCCTTGACGCGGCTGCCGCCGCTTGCCGGAGCGGGCGCCGCCTTGGGCGCGTCCGCCTTGGCGGGGGCAGGCGCGGCTTCGGCCTTGGCCGGGACCGGATCGGCCTTCGGCGCTGCGGCGGCCGCCTTGGGAGCCGGTGCCGAGGCATCCTCGCCCTCACCGGCGATGATCGCGATCACCGCGCCGACCTTCACGCCGTCCGTGCCTTCGGCCACGAGCAGCTTGGTGACGGTGCCTTCGTCGATGGTCTCGAATTCCATCGTCGCCTTGTCGGTCTCGATCTCGGCGAGGATATCGCCGGAGGAGACCGTATCCCCTTCCTTGACCAGCCACTTGGCCAGGGTGCCCTCCTCCATCGTCGGGGAGAGGGCGGGCATCTTGATCTCGATGGGCATGTGCTCAGCTCCGATACGAGACGGTTTTCGCCGCCCGGACGACGTCGCCGACCTTGATCAGTGCTTCGCTCTCGAGATTGGCGGCATAAGGCAGCGGCACGTCGACGTTGGTGACGCGCAGCACGGGGGCGTCGAGATCGTCGAAGCCCTCTTCCATCGCCACCGCCATGATTTCCGACGCGATCGAGCAGGTCGGCCAGCCTTCCTCGACCACAACCATGCGGTTGGTCTTGGCAAGGCTCGTGAGCACCGTCGCTTTGTCGAGCGGGCGCAGCGTGCGCAGATCGATCACCTCGGCGTCGATGCCCTCGTCCGCCAGCTTCTTCGCCGCTTCCAGCGCGACGCCGACGCCGATCGAATAGCTGACCAGGGTCACGTCCTTGCCTTCCTTGGCGATCCGCGCCTTGCCGATCGGCAGGACATAATCGTCGAGCTTCGGCACCTCGAACGACTGGCCGTAGAGCAGTTCGTTCTCGAGGAAGACGACCGGATCGTTCGAGCGGATCGCCGCCTTCAGCAGGCCCTTCGCATCGGCCGCCGAATAAGGCGCGATCACGATCAGGCCGGGCACGGCCGCGTACCACGGGCCGTAATTCTGCGAATGCTGCGCGGCGACGCGCGCGGCAGCGCCGTTGGGTCCGCGGAACACGATCGGGCAGCGCATCTGGCCGCCGGACATATAGTTGGTCTTGGCGGCCGAATTGATGATGTGGTCGATCGCCTGCATCGCGAAGTTGAACGTCATGAACTCGATAATCGGGCGGAGACCCGCCATCGCCGCGCCCGTGCCGATGCCGGCAAAGCCATATTCGGTGATCGGCGTATCGATCACGCGCTTCGGCCCGAACTCGTCGAGCAGGCCCTGCGTCACCTTGTAGGCGCCCTGATATTCGGCGACCTCCTCACCCATCACGAAGATGCGGTCGTCGGCGCGCATCTCCTCGGCCATCGCTTCCTTGAGAGCTTCGCGCACCGTCATCCTGACGAGCTCGGTGCCTTCGGGGGCCTCGGGATCTTCCCTGGTATCGGCCACGTCGGCCACCAGCGCGCGCGCGGCCGTCTGCATCTGATGTGGCGTCTCGCCAACCTCGGGCGCCTCGACCTTGTCCTTCTCGACCTCGGGCGCTGGCTTTGGCGTCGCAGCCTTGGCGGGAGCTGCGGAGGCATCCTCGTCCTCGCCAGTGATCGTCGCGATCACCGTGCCCACCTTCACCCCGTCCGTCCCTTCGGAGACGAGGATCTTCGAGACCGTGCCTTCATCGACGGCCTCGAATTCCATCGTCGCCTTGTCGGTTTCGATTTCCGCGAGCACGTCGCCGGATTTGACCGCGTCGCCCTCTTTCACGAGCCATTTGGAAAGCGTGCCCTCCTCCATCGTCGGGGAGAGGGCCGGCATCTTGAGTTCGATCGGCATGGGGCGCGGTTCTCAGTAAGTGTCGACGAGGACGTTGGTGTAAAGCTCGGACAGCTCGGGTTCGGGGCTCTCCTCCGCGAAAGCGGCGGCATCTGCCACGATCTTGCGGATATCCTTGTCGAGCGCCTTCAGCTGATCGGCCGAAACGCCCTCGCCTTCGAGGATCTTGGTGAGATGGTCGATCGGATCGCTCTTGTCGCGCACCGACTGGACTTCCTCGCGCGAGCGATACTTGGCCGGATCGGACATCGAATGGCCGCGATAACGATAGGTCTTCAGCTCCAGCAGGATCGGGCCCTTGCCCGACTGGACCCATTCCTTGGCGGTCTCGGCCGCACCGCGCACGGCGAGCACGTCCATGCCGTCCACCTGGATGCCGGGGATGCGGAAGCTCTCGCCACGGCGATAGAGCTGATCCTCGGCCGAGGCGCGATTGACCGAGGTGCCCATCGCGTATTGGTTGTTCTCGACGACAAAGATCACCGGTAGCTTCCAGAGCTCCGCCATGTTGAAGCTCTCATAGACCTGGCCCTGGTTCGCCGCGCCGTCCCCGAAATAGACGAGCACGAGGCCGCCATCCTCCGCATATTTGTGCTTGAAGCCGAGGCCGGCGCCGATCGACACCTGCGCACCGACGATGCCGTGGCCGCCGTAAAAGCCATGCTCGACCGAGAACATGTGCATCGAGCCGCCCTTGCCCTTGGAGATCCCGGCGGCGCGGCCGGTCAGCTCGGCCATGATGACGTTGGGATCAATGCCGTAGGCGAGCATGTGGCCGTGATCCCGGTAACCGGTTACCACCGAATCGCGACCGACCGTCAGCGCGGACTGAAGCCCGACGGCGACCGCCTCCTGCCCAATATAGAGATGGCAGAATCCGCCGATCAGGCCCAGGCCGTAAAGCTGGCCGGCTTTCTCCTCGAAACGCCGAATGAGCAACATTTGCCGATAGAATTCAAGGAGCTCCTCCTTGGAGGCAGTATAAGGCTTGGGTGCTTCGGGGCGCTCGCGATTGGAGAGGAGAGGCTGCGCGACAGGCTTCCTCCTCGCGTGCTTCTTGTCCGGTGCCGAATGTTCGACAGCCATTGTCTCCTCTCCTGTTCTTTTGATGTAAATAATGTCGGGCAGAAGCAAACCTCTCCAATTTAGCAAAGTCAAAATCTGTCTTTTGCTTTCCTCAATTCCGCGAAACGTGCCACGGCGCTGTCGTCGCCATCATCTTCGACAAGAGTCGACAGATGCAGAAACGGGTTCGTTCGTCGCTCGAGGCCTATAGTGGTCGGTACGGTAGGCACGCCGAGATTGCGCAGCGAAAAGATTTCGTTCGCTCGTTCGACTGTCGCGTCGCCCTGGTCTACGGACAGGGCGAAGCGCGCATTCGCCGCGCTATATTCATGCGCGCAATAGACCTGAGTGCACTCCGGCAAGGCAGCCAACTTCTGCAGGCTGTGCCACATCATGCCCGGTGTCCCTTCGAAAATCCGCCCGCAGCCCATGACGAACATCGTGTCGCCGACGAAAACGGCATCAAGGTCGGGCAGATAAAAGCTCATATGCCCTAGAGTATGCCCCCCTGTTGCCATCGCCCTGACGGTCAGGCTTCCCAAGGAGATCGTCGCGCCGTCCTCCGTTGCGATATCGATGCCAGGAATCCGCGCAGTTTCGATTGCGGGGGCGATAACCCGGGCTCCTGTCCTCGCCTTCAAGGCAAGGTTGCCGCCGACATGGTCCTCATGCCAGTGGGTGTTGACGATGTAGGTCAAAGGCCAGCCGCGCCGTTCCAGCACCTCCCAAATTGCGTCGGCATCCGGTGTGTCGACCGTCATGACATCGCCGCTCGCATGGTCCCGGACCAGAAAAGCATAGTTGTCCTCCAGGCAGGGAAACATGACGATTTCCCCTGCCGTTGAGCTCAATCCACTACTCATCAGGGTTCCTTTCCGGTAGCGGCACAGCAGCAGATCCTTCCTGCCCGGGCGCGAACCGGCTCGAATACTGGATCGCGTAGTGGAGCGCTGTGACGCGCAGATATGAAGCGAAATTGGTCAGATCGGTGTCGGTCCGGCGCAGTTCGTTGTAGAGTTGTGTGACGAGGCGGCCGACGCTCTTCCCTTCGCCGCGCGCCATTTCATGCAGGATCGCCCAGAAACCGCGTTCGAGCCTGACCGAAGTCGAATAACCATGTATCCGGATCTTGCGTGTGAGCAACGTATAGCTATCCGGGTCACTCAGCTGAAATAGACGACACATGCCTCCACCTTGAGCCCATACTGCGACCGGTACGAATGCAAGGGAATCACGTTTCGTGCCAAACCTGGACGGTTCGAAAAACCCGTTATTGTCGCGCAGGGCGGTACTCTGAGTGTTGAACGGTGTGTTTTTCCGTGTTGCCAGCGCCGAAGTCCCCCGTTGGTAGCCCGCTCAGGTGGCGTTGATGCGTTCGAGATAGAGGAAGCGCCTGATATTGTAGACGAGATTGGCGAGGCCGATCTTCATTTCCGCTCTTCTGATGCCGACCGTCCGAACAAAGAGGCCCATGCGGGATTTCTGATCGGCGAACACATGCTCGACGCGCGAGCGGATGACGGATTTACCGGCGTTGGATCGCCGGGTTCGCGTCGGCATATCGCGATGGGGCGGCTTCTTGTGATGGACCTTCGACACGAAGCCATGACGCTCCATGAAGCCCTCATTCGCGCCTGAGCGGTAGGCCGTGTCGGCCCAGACATTGGAGCCGGTATTGCTGCGATCGAGCAGCCCCTCGCGCAGGCGGGCACCATCATGCGCGCTGGCATCGGTTGCCTTCCAGCGTCTGATCAGCCGGAACCGGCGATCAATGGATATGTGGTTCTTATAACCGAAGGTCGGGATGGCCAGGTCCATCGCCGGCATCGATCCATCATCCCTCGGCTTGGCTTTGGTGAACTTCAGCGTCCAGCGCGCGTCGCGGTCCTTGTGACGAAGCTTGGCGGGCCTGTCCTTCCAGTGCTCCGGGATCCGTCCGGCCTTGATGTCTGCCTTTTCGGAACTGGTGTTACGCTGGCGCGGAGCGGCTACCAGCGAGGCATCCAGTATCTGTCCGGACATGGCGATATAACCCGCCCCGCGCAGCATCGCATCGAACCGGTCGAACAATGTCGTGATTGCCCCCGCCTTTGTCAGCCGTTCGCGGAACAGCCAGATCGTCTTTGCATCGGGAACGCGGTCCGAAAGGCCAAGACCCAGGAAGCGCATGAAAGACAACCGGTCGTTGATCAGATACTCAGTCCGCTCGTCCGACAGCGTGTTGATCGTCTGGATCACCAGCACTTTGAACATCAGCACCGGATCGAGCGGTGGGCGTCCACCCTTACTGCCATCCGAGTAGGCCAGCGCCTGTTCCAGTTCGGGCCGGAACTGTTCGAAATCCACCGCACGGGAAAAGGCTTCCAACTGATCGCCGAGGTCGCTCAGACGGGACAGCCGATCCTCAACATCGAAAAATCCTCGCTGATCCACGCCGCGCTCCAGCTTACATCACGAGAAAACCAGAATCATATCTCCGCCGTCGGCACCATCGGTTTTTCGAACCGTCCACCTGGTTTCCGCCTGGATGCGTGCGTTTGGGATCACGGGACATCCCGGCGTTGACACATATCTGTTTCAGATTGTCGCGCCTTGTGTCACTTCCGCATCAGCGCAACCGGCCACCCTAGCTGATCAGAAGACATACAGGCCTCTTACCAGAAAGCCGACCTTCTGGCGGAAGCCGCCATCGACATTGAACTGATGATTGACTTCGCCGAGCAGCTGGAACTTCGGTGTGACGAACTTGCTTGCGACGAAGCGCACCTCATCGAACTGGGTCTTCTGACCATTGTCGATCCCGTCGAGCCTTTGCGTCCCACCGCGAAAGCCCTGATAGCCGATCGAGGTCGCAAAACCGCCGCCCCAAGCGTAATTGACGAACGCCTGCCCCTGGAAGCTTGCCTTCTGTGACAGCGTCTGGGCGCCTTGAACGCCCGCCGCCTGATTGTCACCGTAGAGGATCACATCGGCCGTCAGGTCGATCGACCAGCGCTTCCCGAAGCCCTGGTGGAGCGCGATCTGTGGGTCGTAGACGATGCGATTGCCGCCGAGATTGACGGTCTGCAGCTTGTCATATTTCCCGGTGGGGACGGTCAGATACAGCGTGACGCCAAAATAGGTCTGCTTTTGTGTGTCGTTGATTGGCCATACCGCTGCGGCAAAGATCGTGTCGCCGAACCCCGAGCTGCGTTTGAAGCGCTGGCCGGCGATGCGCGCGTCGTCGAGCGAGCCGATCGGCTGCAGGACCTCGATCAGCGCTAGCGTATCACCGATATTGAAATAGTGCGCGAGCCGGGCGATCGAGAGCTTGATGTCGAGATTTGTGCCGTCATCGAGCTTGGGGCCGCCGGTCGCCTTGAACTGATCGTCATGGCCATAGATGGCATAGCCGAGAAACACTGTGGTTCCAGCAGGAACCGTCTTGAACTCGTAGGGCTCGAGTTCAGTGGCATCTGCCATGGTCGGGAGGCCGGTCAAACCCAACGTCGCACAGGCAGCAAGCAGCCGGCCTGAAAGAAAGCCTTTCATTTCATCCCTCCCAATAATGACATTATGTGGTATCGAGCCGATCTGTTTATATTCAAAAACTTGCGATCGAGTGTATTTACAGTCTATAATTACAATTAGTTCGTACAATGTTGTCAAATATCGATAGTTGCTCCTATAGTCATACTACAAATAGCAAACATCATAACCGCTGTGATACAGATTTAGCTGTCCCTGATCGTGCCAAATCGGCCATACAATTCGAGCGGCATCGAGCGCTTCAATCCATAGTGGTTCATCTTGCGGTAGAGCGTGCTGCGCGAAATCCCCAATAGCGACGCGGCAGCAGAGAGGTTGCCCCCGGCCATGCGCATTGCCCGATTGATGGCGCTCTGCTCAGGGCCGTCGTTTTCGCTTCCCTGCCATTCGTCGAGGCAAGGCGCGCCCGGCACCTCCATGGCCGGATTGCCACAAGCGATTTCCTTGGGCAGGCATGAAAGATCGGCGATGCCGTCTCTGGCGAACAATATGCCGCGCTCGATGGCATTGCGTAGCTCGCGTACATTGCCCGGCCAGTCATAAGCCTTGAGCCGCGCAAGCGCCTCGGGCGTGAATCGCACTGGCTCCCTGTTGTGACGATCAGCGATCCGCGGGTTGAAATATTCGATCAAACATTCGAGGTCGCCCGAGCGCTGGCGCATCGGCGGTACTTCGATCGCGGTGACACTCAGCCGATGATAGAGATCAAGGCGGAAGCGGCCAGCTGCAACCTCTGCTCGCAGGTCGCGATTGGTCATCGCAAGGATGCGGACATTGACGCGACGTGGAGCATTGTCGCCAACCCGATAGATCACGCCCTCTTCGAGCACCCGCAGCAGATAGGGCTGAAGCTCGAGCTGAAGCTCGCCGATCTCGTCGAGGCACAATGTCCCGCCGTCGGCCTGTTCGAAGCGCCCGATCCGTCCTTCAGCGTTCGCGCCCGTGAAGGCGCCTTTGGCGTAGCCGAACAGCTCACTCGCCAGCATCTCCCGCGAGACCGCGCCGCAATTGAACGGCACGAACGGCCCACGCGCCACAGCGCTTTGGCCGTGAATCGCGCGCGCGAACAGCTCCTTGCCGACGCCCGTCTCGCCCTCGATCAGAACGGGTACGTTGAGCGCTGCGACCTGCTTCGCCTGGGCGATCGCATGACGGATACCATCGCTCACGCCCATGATGCTGTCGAATTGCGAGCGAGCCGGATCCGCCTCATCGGCCGCCACACGGGTGACCGGCACCGATCGCGTCATCGATCGCGCCGGGATGACGAGAAGGTGGCCGGCGGGGTCGCCATCCGCCATGAGGGGGCGCAGCCAGTCACGCGGGAGACCGGGCACCACTTCGCGCATCGGTTTTCCGGCACTGTCGAGCAGCCGCATGCCGCGTTTGAGTTCGGGCAGCGCGATATCGATGCGCTCGCCGAGCATCCGTTGCGCGAGCCGGCTCATATAGGCGATCCGGCCTTTGGCATCGATCGCGATCAGGCCGTCGCCCGAATGACGCTGACTGTGCTCCAGGCCCATCTCCATCAACCGAAGCTGTTGAAGCTCACTTTGCCGCATCAGTGCCTGCTCGATCTGGCTGGCAGCGACGACGGCGAGCGCGAAAATCTGGCTGCTCGACTCCTGCTTCTTTGCCGAAATATCCAGAACGCCCACTATGCAGGCATCGACGGGATCGTGGATCGGGGCACCCGCGCAGCTCCAGCCCTTGATACCCTCGCAATAATGCTCGCCCGCATGGACCATGACGGCCCGATCGACCGCAAGAGCCGTGCCGATGCCGTTGGTACCGGCATTTCGCTCCTGCCATTGACCCCCCGTCGATAGCGCGATGTCCATCCCGGCATGCACGGCCTTACGGTCACCCACCGACTCGAGAACCACCCCCTGTGGATCGGTGATCAGCATCAAGGAGCCGCTTCCGCTCAGCACGTCGGCCGCTTCGGCCAGCGTCGGCGCGGCTGCCTGGAGAAGCTCGCGATTCTTATGGCGAAGCGAACCGAGGAAATCGGCTTTGAGCTGCGGGGCGACCTCGACGCCAAGATTGACCCGCGAATGACGGCACCGCAGCCACGAGTCGATCACGACATTGCGAACCGGCACGCTGTCGAGCGCTGAGCCGGATACGAACAATTCCCAAGCTCTGCTGGTTTCTGAATCCCGCTCGTTGAGCACCTGGAACGCCGAGCGGATTCTTCTGTCGTCGCTGGCGGATGAATCTTTCATAGGCGGCCCCTCCGATTCTGATGGCGGGTCGATTGCGACGCTACAAGACCATCGTCGGTATGGCATCCGCATCGCTCGCACGAGCGAGCCGTCATCTGGGACATCCGGGAAGAGCCGCGCGGATGTTGTGACAATTGAGCGTTGCTTGTCAAAAAGCGAACTCCTCTCCGGATACGAGCCTCATCTTTTTGCGGAGGCTTCGCGTATGGAATGTATAAACATATACCTCGGCATGCCGAAGTGGTAGTAATCTGCTATCCCGCCTTTTTGAGTGCTTCGTCCACGAGATAGGCAAGCGAACGGTAGGAAATCCCGGCATGGTCGGCGAGCCCGATCTCGCAGGTCCGGCTGCTGGAATAGCCGCCGCCACATCCCGCAGGGACTGCGTCTGCCAAGTGTCGCAGCGCATGATCGTTCAATTCAGGTGTGGTAAAGCCCTTGTCGCCGGCAAACCCGCAACATCCGACATCATTGGGGATCACAACCTCCTCGGCGCAGGCGCGTGCAACGGCTGCGAGCTTCGCGTCGAGACCCATGCGACGGCTGCTGCAGGTGACATGCAGCATGACCGGCCGATCCAGCCGCCGGATCTCGATCCTTGGAAGGACGAGGTCATGCAGGAAATCGGCGATGTCGATAACCGAGATCGAGCGGCCGGACGCGGCGATCCTGCGACGCAGCCGGAAACTGCAGGGGCTGGTGTCCATCAGCACCCCGCGTCCGCTCCCTTCTTCGCCCTCCATGACGTCGAGCATTTGATCCGCCATCGCATCGGCAGTGTCGATGAGCCCCTTGCTTTCCCAAGGCATGCCGCAACACAGGGCGTCCGCTGCGCCGGGACAGCGCAAGGCCAGGCCCGCGCGTTCGCCAAGCGCACGCACGACATCCGGCAGCGGGCGGGAATCCGCCTCGCTCGCGGCGGGGCCCATGGCGCGGCTGACGCAGCTGGGCAGATAGATCAGGGTTTCGGTGCCCTGCGGTGTCGCGCCTTGTTCGAACCGTGCCGGGCGCGGCATGTTGCGCGGCATTTGCGGTAGCCGATCACCCGACAGACGGCGCGCACCGCTGGACAGCCGGTGCAAAGCGCCGCGTCCGATGATTCCTTCGGAAAGATCGGCTGCGCGAAGCCCGGCGCGCGCAGCTGTCATCGTCCGGGCCATATGGTCGGCGATGGCCGTCCCGGTGCGGTGTGCCAGGGCGCTGCGCCGTTCGCCTCGATTCTGCTTCATCAACAGGCCCGTCTCAATCCCCACAGGGCATGCGTTCGCGCAGAGCCCACATGCGGCGCAGGTATCGACGCCGGCATAGGCAAACAGGCGCTCGAACTCCCGGGCATCTTCGCCCACGGCATGCCGCCGCGCTATTTCCCGCTCGCCCACGATCCGCTGGCGCGGCGAGAGTGTGAAGCCATGCGAAGGGCAACTCGGCTCGCAAAAACCGCATTCCATACACTGATCGACGAGCACGTCGGTGGCGGGCAGCGGCTTCAGATCCTTGAGATGGACGTGCGCATCGTCGTTCAGGATCACGCCCGGATTGAGCAGACCATGAGGGTCGAGCAGCCCCTTGATCTCTCGCATCAGCGCATAGGCGGTCGCGCCCCATTCAACCTCGACGAATGGCGCCATGTTGCGCCCGGTGCCGTGCTCGGCCTTGAGCGAACCATCGAAGTCCACCACCATCGACACGATATCGTCCATGAACCGCCGATAACGCTCAACCTCATCGGCGGTCGAAAAATCCTGGGTGAAGACGAAATGGAGATTGCCCTCCAATGCGTGCCCGAAAATGATCGCTTCGCTGTAGTCATGTTTTTCAAAGAGCCGTTGCAGGGCGTTCGTCGCGGCCGCGAGGGACGATATGGGAAAGGCGACGTCCTCGATGATCACCGTGGTTCCCGGCCGGCGCATCGCGCCTACCGCGGGGAAAAGGCCCTTGCGGATTTTCCAGTAGGCATCGGTGATCTTCGGCTCCGTTTCGAACCGGACCGGCGCGATCATGTCCTGTCCGGCGAGCGCCGCGATGATGTCCTGTTCCTGGGCGGCCAGCGCCTCCGCGTCGTCGGCGCGGGTTTCGACTAGCAGAGCGGCAGCCTGTGATCCGAGCGTGCCAATATACTCGGGAACTCCCGGTTTGCCCTCGACCGCGCGCAGGGAAGCCCGATCCATCAGTTCGACCGCGGCGACCGGCATTGTCTTCAGGGCCATGACCGCGCGCGCTGCCGCGTCGATGTCGCTGAAAAGCAGAAGTGCGCTCGCCTTGTGACGCGCCTCGGAAACGGTCGCGAGCGTCACTTCCGCCATGAAGCCGAGCGTTCCTTCTGACCCAACCATCAGATGCTGGAGGATGTCGATCGGATCATGGAAATCGATCAAGGCATTCAGCGCATAGCCGGTCGTGTTCTTGATCGAGAATTTATGGGCGATCCGCCCGGCGAGGTCGACATTCGCCCTCACGTCCTCCGCCATCTGGCGCAGCCGAGCGAGGAGTGCGCCATGGCTGCGGGCAAAAGCGGCGCGGCTATCGGGGTCTCCGGTATCGAGGGCCGTGCCGTCGGCGAGAATGAGGCGCATCGCGATCAGCGTATGGTAGCTGTTCTGCGCGGTGCCGCAGCACATGCCACTGGCATTGTTTGCCGCAATACCGCCGATCTTTGCCGTCGCGATCGAAGCGGGGTCCGGGCCGATCTTGCGCCCGTGTGCCGCCAGCATCCGATTGGCGGTCGCGCCAATCACGCCTGTCTGCAACCGGATGGACAATCCATCGGAGGCCACCTGGCTACCTCGCCAGCCGTCCCCCAGCACCATCAGAATGCTGTCGCTGATCGCCTGTCCAGACAGGCTGGTGCCTGCGGCGCGAAACGTCACGGGCGTTGCGTTTGCCCGCGCGACAGAGAGGAGGTGGCGTACCTCGGCCTCGCTTTCGACGATCGCCACGATCTTCGGGATCAGTCGATAGAAGCTTGCATCGGTCCCATAGGCAAGGGTTCGGAGCACGTCGGTGATCAGGCGCGCGCGCGGGATAACCCGCGCGAGCTCTCGATAGACAATATCGTAGCGATCCGGCGTCATATCCTGTCCCGTGTCCAATGCCCTAAATCCAACGGGGTGCTTCCCGCGCCGCTCACGGAAAGCACCCCTCGGAGCGAAACCAGCACGATGGCGATCGCCGATCCGCGCCGATCAGGCGCGGCCGTAGAGTTCGGCGCCGCCCCCCCGAGCGGGCCCCGCGGTCGGATCGACCCCTTCGGGAAGATCGACCACGAGCGAATGCGTTGTGAGGATTAGCTTTGCCACCGACACGGCATTCTCGAGCGCGGCACATGTCACCTTGACCGGATCGATCACCCCGGCCTCGAACATGTCAGCAAACCTGCCGCTTCGCGCGTCAAAGCCAATGCCCGGCTTTTCGGTCGCGACCCGCGCGATGACGGTAGGGCCATCCTGCCCGGCGTTGCCGGCAATGATCGCCAGTGGCTGCTTGATCGCGTCGCGTACGAGCATTGCACCGGCTTGGGCGCCATCGACCTCCTGATCCACAAGTGGATCGAGACGTGTTGCGACCTGCGCCAGAGCGGTGCCGCCTCCCGCCACCACACCTTCGTCGCGCGCGGCACGAGCTGCATTGAGGCCATCCTCAAGAAGCTGCGCCGTGCGCTTCTGTTCAACGGGGGTCACGCCGCCGGCGAGCAGCAGCGCGGTTCCCCGCGTCAGCTTGGCAAGGCGATCAGCGAGCTTGTCGCGCTCGATGTTCTGGGGCGCCTCATCCCACAGGCGCTGCACCAGTTTCCGGCGTCCATCGACCGCCGCCTTGTCACCATTGCCGCCCAGGATCACCGTCGAGGAGGCCGAAACCCTCGCGCGCGTCGCATTGCCGAGATCGGCGAGCGTGACGTCTTCGATACGCCCGCCAAGATCGCGCGCGATCACACGGCCACCCGTCATGATGGCGAGATCCTCCATCATCGCCTTGCGCCAATGACCGAATTCCGGCGGGTTGATCGCGACGACAACGCCGCGCCCTTGGAGTCTTGCCTGCATGACGGCCGCTATGACGTCGGGCGCGATTTCATCCGCAACCAGCAGAAGCGGCCGGCCGGTCTCTTTGAGCTTGTCGAGGATGTTGAGGATCGGCTCTGCGACGGGCACTTTGTGATCGGTCAGAAGGATTGCGGGATTGTCGAGCTCCGCGGCGAGGCTGGAACTGTCGGTTGCCATATGGTGCGAGACGAACCCGCGATCGAGCACCAGTCCCTCATCGACCTCGAGTCGCGTGGGCGAACCTGGCAGACCATATTCGACATGGACGACGCCTTCCACCCCGACCCGCTCGAGCGCGTCGGCGATCAATTCGCCCAACGCCACCTCGGTGGCGGCCACGCTCGCGACCATCCGCAGCTCGCCTTGCCGCACCGGACGGGCGCTTTCGCGCAGCGCCTTGATAACGAGATCGCGGGCCTGATCCATACCGGCGACGACATCGACCGCCTTATGTTCATGCTCGACCAGTTTCACCCCATCCTGGACCAGCGCATTGGCGAGCGCCGTCGCGGTCGTGGTGCCGTCGCCGGCGATCTCGTTGGTCTGGGCGGAGACTTCGCGAACCACCTGTGCGCCCAGATTCTCGAAGCGGCAGGGCAGCTCGATCTCGGCGGCGATGCTCACGCCATCGCGCGACACCAGAGGCGTCCCGATCGGGCGATCCATGATGACATTGGTTCCCTTGGGACCGAGGGTGCCGACGACGGCACGGGCAAGTTGATCCACGCCGCGCGCAAGCGCTGCTCTCGCTTCCACATCGTGAAGCATGATCTTAGCCATCTATCATCTCCTGTGCCCTCCGTCCTGCATATTGAACGGAGCCTTATTGTGCTGGTCTGTGAGAGAGGTGATCGACGCGCCGGCGGAGCGGCCACCTGCGCGTCGAACAGATCATTCGTACTGGAGTGCTTCGTCCATGTCCCCGAAGAGAATCACGGTATTCTCGTCGATCATCACCATCCGCCCATAATGGGTCGAGGTGGAGATCTCGAAAATGTGCGGTGTCATCTCGCGGCCGAGCGCCTCGCTGATCTCCGCCATGTCGAAGACGATTTTGCCCTCACCGTCGACGCGGATCATTGCCGGCAAATAGGTGACCTTGATTCCGGGGCGCTGCTCCAAGATCTCGGCAATGCAGCGCGCCTCGACGCTGTCGTTCATCGTCACCCCGCATTGATGCGAGATGGTGCGTTCCTGGGTGATATCCTTGAGCGGGGTAAAGAGTTGCTGCTCGGTGGTAACAGCCATGTCATAGGCTCCTTTCGTGATGGATTATTCGGCGGGCTCGGCGATTTGCAGTTCGGGCATCGGAACCTGCGTGGAGAAGACGCCGATCTCCGACACAATTGCCTGCAGCCGGTTGATCGCCGAAGCATAGGCCTCGGCGAATTGCGCGGCCTTCACCCTCGGCTGCGACCAGATCGGCTGCAGATCGAGCGCCGCCTGGGTCGCGATCGGCGAATATCTGTCGAACCAGCCCTGCAGCAGCTGCCGGTTGTCCTCGCCATGCTCGGGATCACGGACCAGCAGCGCGAACAGCTCGACCGTGTTTGCGAGGTTGCGCTCATAGTCCGCTTCCGCCGCCGAGATGACGGCCGGCGATGAATAGTCGTTCTGGGCGGCGGCGACCTGCATGACGAAGCCGGATCGGAACAGCTCGCCGACCAGCGGCTCGAACAGCACATTGACGATGAAATATTGCTCCAAGAAGTCCTCGGCGCCGCGGGCCGTTTCGACCAGTTCCCGCGCTTTTTGCCAGACGGGATTCTCCAGCCAGTTGCGCTTGCCGGCGTCGACGTCGAAGTCCTCGATGTCGAGTGCGATCTCGCCGATATAGAGCGTGAGATCCTGAGCCAGGCGCAGTTTGTAGGACGAGTTGGTGAGGATCGCATTGTTGACCATCTGCGTATAGCCGTAACGCTGTGCGCGCATCAGCGCGGTCCCCAGGCCATATTCGGCGTGCTTGAAGGCACCCACATGGTCCTGCAGCACTTTTACCCAAGCCTTGTCGAAGCGCTTGGGCGCGCCGGCGCGCCGCGCGTTGTCGATCACATTCTTGACCATGCCGCAGATGGTCGATTGGCGCTGATAATGGGTTCGTTCCCATTCCTGGTCGGGCGCGCGATACAGGTGCCAGTCGCTGCTCTTGATCGCGGTCCAGTCCTTGGAATAAGTCGGCGTTCCGTCACCGAACGAGATGATCCAGTCCTGGAGAAGATAGCGCGCGGGGTCAGGCTGCCCTTGCGCGACTGCGCCGCGGGGTCTGTGACGCCCGCCACGTACACGCCCTGCGCACGCAGGTCCTCCAGCTCCTCGCCGGATAGCGTCACGTGCGGACGCAAAAT
>OFTY01000609.1_pt1 | contig 22854 bp, 20 predicted proteins | sample 1775061 | NCBI WGS metagenome assembly OFTY01 (sample SAMN08195773, study PRJEB24354) | sludge metagenome | isolation source: sludge from phenol fed wastewater aerobic bioreactor B | place: India: Nagpur | collected 2016-09-16 | reverse complement strand
CTCCTGCTCGGCCTTCGGCACTTTCTTCATCCTGAGGCCGAAGGCGAGGTTGCCGAGCACCGAGAGGTGCGGGAACAGGGCGTAGGACTGGAACACCATGGCGATGTTCCGCTTCTCCGGCGGCATCGCGTCGATCCGTGCGCCGGCCAGCCAGATCGCACCGGCGCTCGGCGCGGCCTCGGAGGCCTCGGCCAGCGCTGCGGCGGCCGAGGCCGCGGCTTCCAAGCCCCAGGCGTCCGGCGGCTGGTTCGGCGCCGCGCGCGACCTCTACGAGCGCACGCTGGCGGGCTACCGCAACCTGGGCAAACCGGCCCAGCGCGACCGGGCGGTGCTCAGCCGCGAGGCGGTGGTCGGCGGCTTCATGGGCTCGGTGCAGGTGGCGCAGGTGCCCAACTCCCGGCTGGTGCGCGTGACCGTCACCAGCGCCAACCCCGAGTACGCAGCCCGCGTGGCCAATGGGGTGGCGCGGACCTTCATTGCCATGAGCCTGGAGCGCCGCAATGAATCTTCCGGATATGCGGAAACCTTCCTGCAGGACCAGATCAAGGCCACCAAGGCCAAGCTCGAGGAGTCCGAACGCGCGCTCAACGCGTATGCGCGGGCCAACTCCATCCTGATGCTCGACGACAAGACCAACGTCCTCAACCAGACCTTCTCCGACACCTCCGCCGCGCTGGCCCAGGCCCAGCGTGACCGCCAGAAGGCCGAAGCCATCTACAACGAGGTGCAGCGCAACCCCGAAAGCGCGCAACAGGTGCTCGAGAGCAAGACCATCCAGACCTACAAGGAGCAGAAGGCCAAGCTCGAGGCGGAGTACCTGACGAACCTGAGCCTCTTCAAGCCCGAGTTCCCCAAGATGCAGCAGCTCAAGGCGCAGATTGCCGAGATCGATGCGCGCATCAAGGCCGAGATTCAGGTGGTGCTGACCGCGGTCAAGGCGCAGTACGAAGCGGCCAAGCGGCAGGAGGAACAGATCCGTGCCTCGGCCGGGCAGACCAAGCAGGAGGTGCTCGTCTCGCAGGACAAGGCCGTGCAACTCAACCTGCTGCGCCGCGAGGTCGACACCAACCGCGAGCTCTACAACGGCTTGTTGCAGCGCCTCAAGGAGGTGGGGGTGACGAGCAAGGTCACGGCCAACCCGATTTCCATCGTGGACGCAGCCACGCCGCCGCTGTTTCCCTTTGAGCCCAACGTGCGCAACATCGCGATGGTGGGTCTCATGGGTGGCTTGCTCCTCGGCCTGGCCTGGGCCTTCATCCGCGAGTACATGGACGACTCGGTCAAGCGCACCGAGCAGATCGAGCAGGAGTTCGGTCTGCCCTTGCTCGGCCTCATCCCGCAGGTGAGCCGCAAGGATCTGGCCAAGGTCGACTCGCCCTGGCGGCTCATCGTCGAAGACCCGCGGGGGATGCTGGCCGAAGCCTACCGCTCCATGCGCACGGCGCTGCAGTTCTCTACCGCCGAGGGCGCACCGCGGCAGATTCTTGTCACGAGCACCTCGGAGGGGGAGGGCAAGTCCACCACCGCGCTGGCGCTGGCCATCAACTTCGCGCAGTTGGGCAAGCGGGTGCTGCTGGTCGACGCCGACATGCGCAACCCCTCTCTGCACAAGTCGCTCGGGGTGCCCAATGACCGGGGCCTGTCCAACTACCTCGCCGGCGAGGGCGCGCGCGACCAGCTGGTGCACGACACCGAGGTGCCGGGGCTGAGTCTGCTCACCGCCGGCCCGACGCCACCAAGCCCGGCCGACCTGTTGATGGGTCCGCGCTTCCTGCGCTTGCTCGAAAAGTCCTCGGAAATGGGTTACGACCAGCTCATCGTCGACGGCCCGCCGGTGCTGGGCATCGCGGATGCGATCGTGCTGGGCAACCAGATCCCCAACGTGATCTTCGTCGTGCAGGCCGGGCGCACCCGCAAGTCCAACATCCGCAATGCCCTGCGCCGCATGCGCCTGGCGGGCCTGATGCCCCTGGGCGTGGCGCTGACCCGTCTGACGGCGGAACACGGCCACGGCGGCGCGTACGGCGGCTACGGGTATGGCTATGGATACGGCTACGGCAACGCCAGCCAGGGCGCTGGATCGGCCCAGCGGCTCAACACCGCTCGCGAGGATTGAGCCATGGCCGTGAACCCCGCAAACGACGCAACGGGCGCCATGGCCGACCTGGCGGACGCTCTGCTGGACTTTCAGGACCGCCCCGGGCGGCACGCCGTGGCCCTTCGCGAGCCGCGTGTGCTGTTCGAGCGCATCACCGAAGTGCTGGCGCTGGCCAGCGGGCGCAGTGTCGAGGGCTTGCCTGCCGACCCCGAGGCCGTCGATGCGCTGCGTGACGCGGCGCGCTTTTTCGTGCGCACGGCACTGCTGCGCCCGGGCGCTGACCATTTCAGTTTGCTGGGCCTCTCGCCTGGCTTCGACCCCGCGACCCTGCGTGAGCACTACCGCATGCTTATCCGCATGACGCATCCCGATTTCGCCTCCGCGGCCGGCGTGGCCTGGCCCGCCGATGCGGCCACCCGCATCAACCTGGCCAACGATGTGCTGTCCTCCGACGAGCGGCGCGAGGCCTACGCCCAGTCCTTGCAACGGCCTCGAACCGCCGGCGGGCCTTCGCCGGCTCCCGCGCGCTGGGCCGCCAAGGACCCCTGGCATGCCGAACCCAGCGGCAAACGCTGGCCGGCGGTGGCGGCCGGGGTTGGCGTGGTGGCCCTGCTGGGTTTCTGGCTCTGGCCCTCGCAGACCCCGCAGGAGCGGTTGGCCCGCCTGGCGGCCGAAGCCCAGGAGCAGGAGCTCGCCGCCCAGCAGGCGGCCAAGGAAGCCCAGGCCGCTCAGGTGGCGGCGGCAGCCGCTGCGCCGACTCCTGCGGCGCCGACACAGACTGCGTTGGCGACCCCCGCCAAAACCCCGCCGCCGGCCCCGGCCGTTGCGGTCACCTCGCCGGTCGTGTCGCCGGCCACTCCCAACCCGGCGGCACAGCCGACGCCGATCGCGCCGCCTCCGACGCTTGCGCAGGCGCGCCCGGCGCCGGTGCCATCTCCCGCGCCGGTACCATCCCGCGCCACCGATGCGCCAGCGGCCGTCGCGCTGGCAGCAGGCGGGACCACGCTCAAGCTCTCGCAGGCCATCACTTTGCCGCCGGAACGGGTGGCAGCCGCCCGGCCGAGTCAGGTGGCGCAGTCCGCCGCGGCGCTGGAGTCGCCTGCACGCACGACGGCCATGCCCGTCCAGGCCGTCACCGCCCAGAGGACGTTCGCTGCGCCAACGCCGGCTCCCGCTGCAGCCCTTGCGCCGAGCCCAGCGGTCGTCGTGGCGGCGGTGTCGGCACCACCCGCTGCGCCGCCCGCCGCACCGGCCCCGGCCCCGGCCCCGGCCCAGGCCCAGGCGGCGCAGCCCCATGGGGTTGGCGGTTCCGTGCCGGTGCCCGCGCCACCCCCCACCGTGGCTGCGGCATCGCCGCCGGCGGCCGCGCCCAATGCGGCTCCCACAGCGGTCGCCACGGCACAAGCTGCACCGGTCGCCCCTGCAGCCGAGCGCGTGGCGGCTGCCCAGCCTGCGCCGGTGCCTTCGCCCGCACGCAATGCGGGCAACTCGCCCCGCATGTCCGAGGTGCAGCCCTTGCTCAACCAGTTGCTGGGCGCGCTGCAAAGCGGGCGTGGGGACGCCGCGGTGCGCCTGATCGACACCATGGCGCGACAAAGCGGCGCCGGTGCCGGCTTCTCTGAGGCCTATGAGCGCACGCTGGGCGGCGGGCGTTTGCTTCGCATCGGCCAAGTGCAGTTCGCGGGACGACCGACGGGCGATCAGCTCGTGGTCGACGGCGTGCTGCAACTTCAGGTGCAGGAGAACGGCCAAGAGGCGGCATCGCGCGAATTCGTTCTGCGCGCAGCCTTCGTGTCGCGCGGGGGCCAGCCGGTGCTCACCCAGCTCAGCCCGGCGGGCGCGGGCCGATGAAGCACGCGGGCCCGGGCCCGATCGCTGCCTGGGGGGCCGTGGCCCTTGCCAGCATCCTTTTGCTGGTGCTGGCCCCCCTGGCGGTGCGTGAGAACCTGCGCGCGGCCTGTGACGTCGACCAGTGGCCGCACCTCGAGGATTGCCACCGCCCGACCGACCCCCAGACCCAACGCGAGATGCTGCGGCAGCGCATCGCGCGCAACCCCGGGGACGCGGCGAACTACGTGGCGCTGGCTTTGCTCGATGCGCAGTCGCCGCCGGGCGATGCGGCCGCGGCGGCCCAAAGCCTCGCGCTCGCGCGTCGGTTCGCGCCGGCCAACGGCCTGGTCCAGCAAGTAGCCGCGCAGCAAGCCATGGCTGAGCGGCGCTGGCCCGAGGCGGTGGCCGCGCTCGTTGGTCTGGTGGAGCACCGGGCCGATCCGCAGGCCGCGCGCGCCCTGGCCGCGCTGCTGCGCGAGCCCGAGGCCCGCGCCGCCCTGGTGGCCGCCGTGCAGCCTGGCAGCACCTGGGTGGAGCCGCTGCTGCGTGCAATCGGGCCCGCCGGCGCCGATCTGCTCGATGCGATGCCGGTTCTCATCCGCGCCTTGGCGCGTCAAGCCCTTCGGCCTGAAAGCGCGTTGGCCGTGGTGGATCAGCTGCGCGCGCGCGGCGCATGGCGCGACGCCCAGGCGCTGTGGCTGCATCTGCTCGGGCGCCCGACCGGGCTGATCTACAACGGCGGCTTCGACCTGGGCTTTCTTCGCGGCGGCTTCGACTGGGAGTTCCCGAACGCCCCGCCGAGCCGCACCGGCTTCGAAGTCCAGCAACCGCAGGTGGCGGGCGCGCACGACCGGGCGCTGGCCTTGTACTTCAATGGCCGGCCGCTGGCGGTGCCGCCGGTGTCGCAGGTGCTGGTGCTGTTTCCGGGGCGCTACCGTTTCACGGCGCGGCACATGACGCGCAACCTGCGTGCGGGCGAGGGGCTGAGCTGGACGTTTTCCTGCGTCGGCGACGCAACGCCGTTTGCGCGCGCCGAGCCGCTGCGCGACACCGGCGGTCACTGGGTGGACGCCGAACTCACGCTCGACGTGCCGGCCACCTGTGCTGCGGTGCGGCTTGCCCTGATGCCCCAGCAGCGCTCGGACGGACTCAGCGGCCTTCGCGGCGAGCTCTACCTCGACGATCTGCGGCTGGTGATGTCCTGAGTAGTTCACCATGATCGACCTGCACAGCCACATCCTGCCTGGTATCGATGACGGGGCGAAGACGCTGCAGGTGTCGCTGGAGATGGCGCGCATCGCCCTGGCGGACGGCATTCACACCCTGGCCTGCACGCCTCACATCTACCCGGGGCTGTACATGAATGACGCCGCCGGCATCGATGCGCGCCGCGCGGCCCTGCAGCGCGAGCTCGATGCCCAGGGGCTGCCGCTGCGCCTGGTCAACGGCGCGGACGTGCACCTGGTGCCCGGGCTGCTCGAGCGCTTGCGTGCCGGCACGGTGCCCACGCTGCACGGTTCGCGCTACTTGCTGCTCGAGCCCTCGCACCATGTGGCGCCACCCCGGTTCGAGGAATCGGTGTTCACCCTGGTGGCTGCGGGCTATGTACCCGTCATCACCCACCCCGAGCGCCTGAGCTGGGTGGAGGACCACTATGAAGCCTTCGTGCGCCTGCGCGCGCAAGGGGTGTGGATGCAGGTGACGGCCGGGGCGCTGACGGGGGTGTTCGGCTCGCGCGCCAAGTACTGGGCCGAGCGTTTTCTGGGCGAGGGGCACACCCACATCCTCGCCAGCGACGCGCACTCCACCGGCCGCCGGGTGCCGCGCCTGGCCGAAGCGCGTGAGCGTGCGGCGACTTTGCTGGGTGCGGAGGAGGCCGACCGGCTGGTGATGGATCGGCCTCAGTCGATACTGGATGACCATCCGCCTTCCATGGTGCCGCAGCCGCCGGGTCGTCCGCAGCCTCGACGCTGGCTCTCGCGGTTGCGGTGGCGCTGACCTCGTGGCGATTCACCGAGCTTGGGTCACGGGTCGGTTGGGTTCGGTGACGAAGCGCGCAGGCGCGGCGAGACCCACTGGTGGTCGAGGGACCATGCTTGCGGACCGAACACCGCCAACGTTGCCAGCAACACACCCCAGGTGACATGTTGCTGGAGCGCAGCGGGTGCCATATCGGGCAGGCTGATGACCGCCACGACATTGATCACACTCAGCCCCAAAGCGGCGAAGCGACCGCCGAGGCCCAACAACAGCAGGATGGGCAGCACCAGTTCGCCCGCCGTACCCATCAGCGCAGCGGCAGCAGGGGGGAGCACGGGCACGTGATACTCCTCGGTGAACAGGGCCAAGGTGGTGTCCCAATCGCGCACCTTGGTCAGGCCGGACAAAAAGAATCCCTCGGCCACATAGGCGCGCGCAAGCAGTGCGGCCATTGGTTGCAGGTGGTCCAGCGTGCGCGAGACGGGCGCCCATGAGCGGGCGCCAAGGCGGATCAAGGGCAGGATCATGGCAGGGCCTCCCGATGCGTTAGCGGGTTGTGGGGTGGGTCGATGCATGTTCCGCGTCATGCAGTGGAGCGACGCCGAGGAGCCAGCCCTCGGTGATGCCATCGGCCATCCAGCCGGTCATGGTGCCGGTTTCATTGCCCAATGGGGAAGCATCGAGCATGGCTTGCAAGCTCCCGCCACCCAGGGCGACCCGCAGCCACTGCGCGTGTTCAGGCGGAAGACTGCGCAACTCGGCCCGCATGCCGCGTCTCCAGACCAACGCGCATTCGCCGGCTCCGGCGCGGAGCCGCTCGGCCGCTGTGCCCAGGTCCGGCGGGTCGGATTGATGGGCCCGGATCAGTGTGACGACCGGCCATCGGCTGGCGATGAGCGTGGTACCCGGGGCCAGCCGTGCTCGAAGGGTGGCCGGCTCACGCGAGGCCAACAATGCAAAGCTCCGGGGATCGGCGTGGGCGTTCTCAGCCCGTTCGGTTTGGTGCAGAGTCCATTCGACGCGGGCCACATCCGCGAGATATGGCGCATCGGCGAGCTGAGGGTCGCTTTCGATGAACGCCGGCACGTCGCTGCCCCATTGTGCGAGGTCGCCGAACTGCGGTGGCCTCTGGTGCCACATGGTACGCGCCAGCGCGTCGAAGCTCGGGGTGCCGAGCATTTGGCGCAGCACAGGGTAAATCGCCTGCAGAGCGCGCTGCGCGGTGGCACGGCCGTTGTTGCGGTAGGCCGCGAGCCCTGCTTGCCATGGCGAACCCAGGAGTCCGTCGAGCACCGTGACGCCGTGCTCGTCAAGTCCACGGTCGAGGATGGCCACCACGAGCGCGGCTTGCTGTTGTTCGAGGGTGGCGTGTGGGCTCATGGCAGGCTCGCCGCAGTTGCGCAGGGCGCATCGCTTGTCTGCAGCGCGCGGGCTGATTGCCTGCGGGCTTGCAGGGCCTCGTCCAGCAGCACCTCCAAGTCAGGCACATCGGTGTCCCATTCGATGAGGGTCGGCACGGGGCCGAAACGCCGAATGGCATGCCGGTACAAATCCCAGACCGGTGCGATGGCCCGACTGCCATGGTCGTCGATGAGCAGAGTGCCCGTGTCGCAGTGGCCGGCGATGTGAATCTCGTCTACGAAGGCTGGCTCGATGGCGTCGAGCCAGGCGATGCAGGCGTCGAACACGTCGGTTGCCACGGCTGCGCCGCAGCAAAGGCGCTGGTCATTGACGGCGTTGACGTATAGATTGTTGACGTCGACCAGCAAGCGGCAACCGGTTCGCTGCGCCAGGGTACACAGGAATTCGGGTTCGCTCATTTCGGCCTCGCGCCAGCGCACATAGGCGGAGAGGTTCTCCACCGCGATGCGCCGGCGCAGCCGATGCTGGGCGCGATCGACGTTGATGCGCAACGCGTCAAGAGCGGCGTGGGTGAGCGGTACGGGGAGAAGGTCTGCGGCGTGGAGGATCGTGCTGGTGGGCGATCGGGCAAGACGGACTCTCGCGTAGCTCGCATGGTCGCTGACGCGTACGGGGTCGATGCGGTTCACGAGGCGCGCGAGAAGCTCCAGATGTTCGTCGTCAAGGCCGCATGCGCTGCCCAGTGAGAGGCCGACACCGTGCAGACTGACGGGGTACTGCGCGCGCCCGGCCTCCAGCACCGCCAGCGCGGCGCCGCCATCGCCGAAGAAGTTTTCGGAATGAACTTCGATGAAGTCCAGCGGCGGGCGTTGTTCGAGCAGCGCGGCGTAATGCGGGTGCCGCCAGCCAATACCCACCGGCGCACCGGTGTGAGCGGTGGTCGTCGAACGGGTCGGCATGGCGGCTGCGCTCTTACGAGGAACTTCGGATCAAGACTTCTTCATGGCCATCTTGGCCTCGTCCATGGTCATGCCCTTGAGTGACTTGCAGGTTCCGGCAGCGACGTACTTCCACTCGTCTTTGCCGTTGTCGACCTTGGCCTGGCCAGCACAGGAATGGGTGCCAGAGAGGTTGGCGCAGTCGTTTTGCCCGGCCTTGGCGATGCCGAAGCATTTTTCTTTGGTGGCGTTCTGCGCCAGGGCGGGGCTGGAGGACAAGGCCAGCGACATCAATGACGCGGCGGCGGCGAACATGGCTTTCTGGTTCATGGAGACACTCCTGTGATAAGGATTGGGGACGGTGGAACCCGCTGAGCACCGGAAGGCCGGGTGGAGATACCCTGCGGGTTGAATGTCTGTCGTGGTCGCGGTCAATTCCTTACACCGCCAAGAGAAAAATCACAGCAAGTCGGCGATCCGGTTCCACGCCTCGGCGGGGATGCGCCCCTGGAACCGCTCGACGAGTTGGCCGTTCTTGTCAATCAACCAGGCACCTGGCAGAACATCGGGTGTGCCCAGCGTGTTGTGAAAGCCGGCGTCGCCTTTCCAGAGGGTGGGGAATTGCATGGACGCCGGCACCAGCGTGGCCGTCAGGCGCGCGTAGGCCAGGGCATCATCTCGGCGTGCGTCGAAGCTGACGGCGACGATGGCGAAAGGTTGATGGAGCCAGCCGGCTACGTTATTTCGCAGTTCGGGCATCAGATCACGGCACACCGCGCAGTCGGTGGCGGTGAAAATGACCAGTACCACTTTTCCCCGCAGGTGGGTGAGGTCGACCTTGCGACCATCGAGCGCCGTGCCGCTGAGTTGGGCGGTTGCGGGCGCGGCGGCAGTGACCGCGACCGATGGCGGCTGGTTCTGCGCTCGCGCGGGGGCCGTGGATGCCAGGGCCGACACCACGATGACGAACAGGCGACAGGCCGTGCCTGCGCGCGTGACGAAGCGTGGTGCGGTCATGTTTGGGTGCAAAGGGTTGGCAGGATGCATGGAAGACGCCTCTGACGCGGTACCTTTCCAATAGTCGGCTGATCCCCCCATTCATTACACTCGCCCCCGATGGACGCACCTGCAACGCATGATTTCGAGGCAGAACTCGTGGCCCTGCGGGGCTACTTGATGCGGTTTGCGCGGCTGCAGTTGCGTAACGAAACGTGGGCGGAAGACGCGGTGTCGGAGACCTTGCTCGCGGCGTTGGCCCGGCCCCAGGCGTTTGCGCGGCGCTCGCAGCTCAAGACATGGCTCATCGGTATCCTCAAGCACAAAATCATCGACGCGCTGCGCGAACGAGGCCGCGAGGTGTGCACCGATGCAATTTCCAGCGATGACCAGGAAGACCCGCTGTCGCACATGGCCTTCAAGACCGACGGGCACTTTGCGGAGTTGCCAGCCGACTGGGGCGACCCGGAGACGGATCTGGGAAACCGTCAGTTTCTTGCCGTTCTCGAGGCGTGTACCGAGCGGCTTCCGCCGGTGCAGGGGCGTCTGTTTCTGATGCGTGAATGGTTGGAGTTTTCCAGCGAGGAGATTTGTAAGCAGTTGGGCCTGACTCCGACCAACCTCTATGTCCAACTCCATCGCGCGCGGTTGCGGTTGCGCGAGTGTCTCGAGATCAACTGGTTCACTTCGAAACCCGCCGCATGACGATACCCATCCCCTTCAAGCGAACCTGCCGGGAGGTCGTTGCCCTGGTCGTCGCACGTGAGGACCGCGCGTTGCCGTGGCGCGAACGGCTGGCACTGCGCATGCACATGGCGATCTGTGCAGCCTGCCCGCGTTTTGAGCGGCAGGTCGTGACCCTGCGCCGCGCCATGGGCGCATGGCGCAATTACACGGCGGCCGGGGAAGACGGCACGCCGGCCGAGTGAGAAATCGGGGGGCGTCGAGGGTTCGTTGCGCTGAGCGGCCGCTCGTCTGCAGTGCCTTACTGCAGCAGCGCCTGCGCGAATTCGCGGGCGTCGAAGGTTTCGAGGTCTTCGAGCTTTTCGCCCACGCCGATGAAGTACACCGGCACCGGCCGCTCGCGGGCGATGGCGCAGAGCACGCCGCCCTTGGCCGTGCCGTCGAGCTTGGTGACGATGAGGCCGGTGAGCCCCAGCGCATCGTCGAAGGCGCGCACCTGGGCCAGCGCGTTCTGGCCGGTGTTGCCGTCGATGACCAGCAGCACCTCGTGCGGCGCGTTCGCGTCGGCCTTGGCGATGGTGCGCTTGATCTTGCGCAGTTCTTCCATCAGGTGCAGCTGGGTGGGCAGGCGGCCGGCGGTGTCGACCAGCACCACATCGCGGCCCCGGGCGCGGCCTGCGGCAACGGCATCGAAGGCCACGGCCGCCGGGTCGCCGCCTTGCTGGCTGACGATCTCGACGGTGTTGCGGTCGGCCCAGACGGCGAGCTGCTCGCGTGCCGCGGCGCGGAAGGTGTCGGCCGCCGCGAGCAGCACGCTGGCGCCCGCATCGGCAAGGTGGCGCGTGAGTTTGCCGATCGAGGTGGTCTTGCCCGCGCCGTTCACGCCGGCGACCATGAGCACCGTCGGGCCGTGCCGGCCATCGGCCTGCAGGGTGTCGGCCCGCTCGCCGACCACCAGCGTCTTTTGCAGCGGCGCGAGCAGGTCGGCCACCGCATCGGCGAGCAGCCCCTTGACGGCGGCCGGGTCGGTGGCGCGCGCCTCTTTCACCCGGCGGCGCAGGTCTTGCAGCAGGAAGTCGGTGGCCTTGACGCCGGTGTCGGCCATGAGCAGCGCAGTTTCCAGTTCCTCGTACAGGGCCTCGTCGATCTGCGTGCCGGTGAACACCTGGGCGATGCCCGAGCCGGTCTTGCGCAGCCCGGCGCGCAGCTTGTCGAGCCAGCCGGTGCGCGCGGGCGACGTGGGGGCCTGTGCCGGCAGTGCGGGAGCCGGCTCGGTCACCATTGCGAGGTCGGGTCGTTGGGGTTGTGCCGCTGCCGGCGCTGCTTCCACCAGGGGAGCCGGCATGGCGGGCGCGGGTGTTGCGGATGGGGCCGGCAGGTCCGGGGCTGGCGGTGCGACGGCCGCGGGTTCCGCACCGGGGGCCGGGGTGTCGGCTGCGGGGCGGGGCTTTTTTCGGAAAAAACTGAACATTGTTGCGTTTCTCGTATCTTCTGCATTCTATGAAACGACGTTCTTTTCTCGGCGCGGCGCTGACCGGCGCTGCCGCCCCGTGGCTGGCAACCCCGGCGGGTGCCGCCGGCGCTGCGCAGGTCCTGCTCGATGAAACCTTGCCCAATGGCTTGCGGGTGCTGGTCTCGCCGGACCGGCGATCGCCCACGGCCGTGCACATGCTGTGGGTGCGGGTGGGCTCGATCGACGAAGTCGATGGGCTCAGCGGCATCGCGCATGTGCTCGAGCACATGATGTTCAAGGGCACGACGCGCATGGGGCCGGGCGAGTATTCGCGGCGCGTGGCGGCCATGGGCGGGCGTGAAAACGCCTTCACCTCGTACGACTACACCGCGTACTACCAGCAGATTCCCGCCGTGCATGTGGCCGATGCAATGGCGCTCGAAGCCGAGCGTTTCGTGCACAACGCCTGGAGCGACGACGAGTTCCGCCGCGAGATCGAGGTGGTGAAGGAAGAGCGCCGCCTGCGCACCGAGGACAACCCGCGCGCCCTGCTGTCCGAAGCGCTCAATGCGGCCGCCTTCGTGGCTTCGCCCTACCACCGGCCGGTGATCGGCTGGATGGATGACCTCGACGCCATGACGGCCGACGACGTGCGGACCTTCTGGCGCCAGTGGTACGTGCCCGGCAATGCCGCGCTGGTGGTGGTGGGCGATGTGGACCCTGCGCAGGTGCTTGCGCAGGCGCGCCAGCACTATGGTGCGCTGGTGCCGCGCGCCCTGCCCGAGCGCAAGCCCCGCCGCGAGCCGCCGCAGCGCGGGCCGCGGCGCTTGGAGGTCAAGGCCGTAGCCGAGCAGGCGGCGGTGAGTCTGGCGTTCAAGGTGCCGCAGCTCGCCGCCTTCGACGATTCGGCGGCATCGCGCGATGCGGTGGCGCTGACCGTGCTGGCGGCCGTGCTGGACGGCTATGCCGGCGCGCGGCTCGAACGCGCGCTCACCCAGGGCCCGGACCGCCTGGCCGACCGCGTCGGTGCGAACAACGGCCTCATGGGCCGCGGGCCGCAGCTCTTCGTGCTCGAGGGCACCCCCGCGGCCGGCAAGACGGCCGAGGCGCTCGAGGCCGCGCTGCTCGCGCAGGTGCGGCGCGTGGCCGACGAGGGCGTGAGCGAGGCCGAACTGGCGCGGGTGAAGACGCAGTGGATCGCCAATGAGGTCTACAAGCGTGACCAGCTCATGAACCAGGCCAGCGAGATCGGCCGCGCCTGGGCGCTTGGGCTGCCGCCGGATGCGCCGGCGCAGCTCATCGCGCGGCTGCGCGCCGTCAGCGCCGAGCAGGTGCGCGACGTGGCGGCGCGCTACTTCGGCGAGGATGGCCGCACCACGGCCGTGCTCGTGCCCCAGCGCGGCACGCCGCGTGCCCGCGCGCCGCTGCCGGGCAGCCGGCATTGAGAGGGTCTGCCGCCACTATGAAAACAAGAGCACTTCCCTGCCTTTTCACGCTGGCATTCGGCGTGTTTTTCTCCAATTTCGCGCTGGCGGGCCTGCCGGTGGAGCGTTGGGCGCTGCCCAGCGGCGCGCAAGTCTCGCTGGTGCAAAGCCCGGCCATTCCCATGGTGGACGTGCGCATCGACTTCGACGCCGGCAGCCGCCGCGACCCTGCGGCGCAGGCCGGCCTGGCGCAGGGGCTGGCGCGCATGCTGACCAAGGGCGTGGCCGCGCGCGGCGATGCCCCCGCGCTGGACGAGAACCAGCTCGGCGAGGCCTGGGCCGACCTGGGCGCGAGCTTCGAGCCGCAGCCCGAGCCCGACCGGCTGGGCGTGACGCTGCGCTCGCTCACCGAGCCCGACTTGCTCGCGCGCGCTGCCGCGCTGGCTGCGCGCCAGCTGGGCGAGCCCGCGCTCGACCCCGCCGTGTGGGCGGGCGAGCGCGCGCGCTTCGTGGCCGAACTGCGCGAAGCCGACACCCGCCCCGCCACCCTGGCCGGCAACGACTTCATGCGCGCCATCTACGGCAGCCACCCGTACGGCCAGATCACCACGCCCGAGACGCTCGCGCGCATCGAGGCCGCCGACCTGCGCGCCGCCCACGCGCGCGGCATCGCGCCCTGCCATGCGCGCATCAGCATCGTCGGCGCGCTCGACCGCGCACAGGCCGACGCCCTGGCCACGCAGCTGCTCTCGCGCCTGGACGCGCGCAGCTGCCCGGCCCTGCCGGCGCTGCCCGCGGTGCAGCCGCTGAACCAGGCGCGCGACATCGCCGTGCCGCTGGCCTCGGCGCAGGCGCATGTGCGCGTGGGCCAGCCCGGCATCGCGCGCAGCGATGCGGACTACTTCCCGCTGCTGGTGGGCAACTACGTGCTCGGCGGCGGCGGCTTCGTCTCGCGCCTCATGGAAGAGGTGCGGCAGAAGCGCGGCCTGAGCTACAGCGTCTACAGCTACTTCCAGCCGCTGCGCCAGAGCGGCCCCTTCGTCATCGGCCTGCAGACCCGGCCCGACCAGGCGGCGCAGGCCGTGACCGTGGTGCACCAGGTCGTGGCCGACCTGGTGGCGCGCGGGCCCAGCGCCGAGGAGCTCGACGCCGCCAAGAAAGCCCTCATCGCCGGCCTGCCGCTGCGCATCGACAGCAACCGCAAGCTGCTCGACAACATCGCCGCCATGGCCTGGTACGACCTGCCCGCAGACTACCTCGACACCTGGGCCGCGCGCGTGCAGGCCGTGACGCTGGAGCAGGTGAAGGCGTCGATGGCGCGCGTGCTCAAGCCCGAGGCGATGGTGACGGTGGTGGTGGGCGGCGCGGCGCGCTGAGAAGCTGTGAACGAACCGGCCACGGTGCATCATCCCCACCGCCGCCATGGGCGTCACCGCCTGTCACGCAACCGTCATGCACGGTCGCCAGACTGCGCCTACAATCGCGCCCGTTTCAACAACCACGGAGACCCAGGTGGGCCCTTGTTCGAGTGACAGTTGTCGGCCGGTGCAGCGCATCGGCCACCCCTCGGCAGACTGAGGCCCGCCCGTTCCGTGGCCGCCGTCTCGCCGAATGCGAGCGGCGGTATCCGCAGTGGTCCACTCCACTGCGCATGCTCCCCCTCCTGACAGCTTCGAGCCCTGTGGCGCCTCATCAGCGCAGGGCGGCGAACGCTGCCGGGCGGCCGTGCAGTTCCGCGCGGCCGCCGGGCAGGGCTTGGTCTGGGCTTCCGGCTTTTTGCCAGGAGCCACGCCATGAAACGTCTTGACCGAACCTTCCTGGGCGCTGCCGCCTTTGCGGCGCTGCTGCCTGCCGCGCAGGCCGCGCGCCCGCTCACCACGGACGATGCCGGCATCGTCGAATCCGGTGCCTGCCAGCTCGAAACCTGGGTGCAGCACCCGCGCGGCCAGACCGCCTACTGGGCCGTGCCCGCCTGCAACCCCACCGGAAATCTCGAACTCGGCGTGGGCGCTTCGCGCGTGCGCGCCGACGGCGCGACCTCGAGCGGCGATGCGCAACTGCAGGCCAAGACCGTGCTGCGGCCGCTCAGCGCCGAGGACTGGGGCCTGGCGCTGGCCGTGGGCGTGGTCCGCCACCCGGCCGGCACGCCGCACCGCAACGACGTCTACCTGAACCTGCCGCTGAGCGTTCCGCTGGCGGGCGAGTCGCTGCTCATGCACCTCAACGCGGGCTGGGTGCGCACCCAGGGCGCGGGCGAGAACCGCCGCACCTGGGGTCTGGCGGGCGAATGGCGCGCCTTCGAGCGCACCACGCTGCTGGCCGAAAGCTTTGGCCAGAGTGGCGGCAAGCCCTTCGTGCAGGCCGGTCTGCGCCACACCCTGGTGCCCGACCGCGTGCAGCTGGACTTCACCGTCGGTGGCCCGGCGCGTGGCGGCTCGGCCGAGCGCTGGGTGTCGTTCGGCCTGCGCCTGATGACCCCCGCCTTCCTGCAGTAAACCCATTCGGCGCGGTGCGCGCCTTTGCGCGCACCGCCGGGAGCGACCCATGAACCAGCTCAATGCACTCAAGGAATTCTTTGCCGGCTTTCTGCGCGCACGCGGCCTCACAAGGCATTTCCGGCGCCTGCTGACGCTCGAATCCGTGGCCCAGGCCGGCGTGAGCCGCGAGGTGCCGCCCGGCCTGAGCGAGGCGCTGACCGCCGCGGCCCAGGCGCAGCCCGCGGAGCTGCTGGCGCAGCTCGCCAGCCATGCCGACGGCCTGACCGGCATCCAGGCGGCCGAGATCCGCAGCCGCGTCGGCCTCAACGAGGTGGAGCACGAAAAGCCGCTGCCCTGGTGGCAGCACCTGTGGCTGAGCTTCAAGAACCCGTTCAACCTGCTGCTTTCTCTGCTCGCGGTCGTGTCCTACCTGACCGAGGACGTGAAGGCCGCGGTGGTGATCGGCACCATGGTCATCCTCTCCACCCTGCTGCGCTTCTGGCAGGAGAGCAAATCGAACAAGGCGGCCGAGGCCCTCAAGGCCCTGGTGAGCAACACCGCCACCGTGCTGCGCCGCGACGTGAGCGAGGATGCGGTGCCGGTGTTCGAGCAGCACTATGGCGTGCACCTGCATGCCAAGGCCGCGCGGCGCGAGGAGCTGCCCATTCGCGACCTGGTGCCGGGCGACCTGGTGCTGCTGTCTGCCGGCGACATGATTCCTGCCGACTGCCGGGTGCTCTCGGCCAAGGACTTGTTCGTCTCGCAGGCGGCGATGACCGGCGAATCGATGCCGGTGGAGAAATTCCCCACGCTGCGCGACGCGGCCGTGCGCAACCCGCTGGAGCTCGACACGCTGCTGTTCATGGGCACCAATGTGGTGTCGGGCTCGGCCACGGCGGTGGTGCTGCACACCGGCAACCGGACGTATTTCGGCGCGCTGGCTTCGCGCGTGACCGCCACCGACCGCGCACCCACCGCGTTCCAGGCCGGCGTGAACAAGGTGAGCTGGCTGCTGATCCGCTTCATGGCGGTGATGGCGCCGCTGGTGCTGTTCATCAACGGCTTCACCAAGGGCGACTGGATGGAGGCGCTGCTGTTCGCGCTCTCGGTGGCGGTGGGCCTCACGCCCGAGATGCTGCCGATGATCGTCACCTCCACGCTGGCCAAGGGCGCGGTGTTTCTCTCCCGCAAGAAGGTCATCGTCAAGCGGCTCGACGCCATCCAGAACTTCGGCGCGATGAACGTGCTGTGCACCGACAAGACCGGCACGCTCACGCAGGACAAGATCTTCCTCTCGCGCCACGTGGACGTCTGGGGCGCCGAGAGCGACGAGGTGCTGCAGATGGCCTACCTCAACAGCCACTTCCAGACCGGGCTGAAGAACCTGCTCGACGTGGCCGTGCTCGAGCATGTGGAGGTGCGCGCCGCGCTCAACCCGGCGGCCAACTACCGCAAGGTCGACGAGATTCCCTTCGACTTCACCCGCCGGCGCATGTCGGTGGTGGTGAGCGAGCGCGAAGACCACCACGAGCTCATCTGCAAGGGCGCGGTGGAGGAGGTGCTGGCCGTGTGCACCCAGGTGCGCCACGGCGCGGTGGTGGAGCCGCTCACGGCCGAGCTGCTCGGGCGCATCCGCGCCGTCACCGCGGAGCTCAATGGCGAGGGCCTGCGCGTGGTGGCGGTGGCGGCCAAGGAAGTGCCGCCGAGCAAGGAGGTCTATGGCCTGGCCGACGAGAGCGCGCTCACGCTCATCGGCTACGTCGCCTTCCTCGACCCGCCCAAGGAATCGACCGCGCCCGCACTCAAGGCGCTGGCCGAGCACGGCGTGGCGGTGAAGGTGCTCACCGGCGACAACGAACTCGTCACCGCCAAGATCTGCCGCGAGGTGGGCCTGGCGCAGCAAGGCGTGCTGCTGGGCAGCGAGGTGGAGGCGCTCGACGCCGCCGCGCTGCAGCGCGCGGTGGAGGCGCACAACGTGTTCGCGCGCCTCACCCCGGTGCACAAGGAGCGCATCGTGCGCGCGCTCAAGGCCAATGGCCATGTGGTGGGCTTCATGGGCGACGGCATCAACGACGCGCCGGCGCTGCGCGCGGCCGACATCGGCATCTCGGTCGACAGCGCGGTCGACATCGCCAAGGAGGCCGCCGACATCATCCTGCTCGAGCGCAGCCTGATGGTGCTCGAACAAGGCGTGCAGGAGGGCCGGCGCACGTTTGCCAACATGCTCAAGTACATCAAGATGACCGCGAGCTCGAATTTCGGCAACGTGTTCTCGGTGCTCGTGGCCAGCGCCTTCCTGCCGTTCCTGCCCATGCTGCCCATGCACCTGCTGGTGCAGAACCTGCTCTACGACGTGTCGCAGACGGCCATCCCCTTCGACAACGTGGACGCGGACCTGCTGCGCGAGCCGCAGCGCTGGAACCCGGCCGACATCGGCCGTTTCATGGTGTTCTTCGGCCCCATCAGCTCGGTGTTCGACATCCTCACCTACGCGATGATGTGGTTCATCTTCAGCGCCAACACCGTGGCCGAGCAGACGCTGTTCCAGTCGGGCTGGTTCATCGAAGGGCTGCTGACGCAGACGCTGATCGTGCACATGATCCGCACGCCGAAGATTCCCTTCCTGCAGAGCCGCCCCGCCGCGCCGCTGATGGTGATGACGCTGGTGATCATGGCCATCGGCATCTTCCTGCCCATGGGGCCGCTGGCGCACTACTTCAAGCTCGAGCCGCTGCCGCCGCTGTACTTCGTGCTGCTGCCGGTGCTGCTGCTGGGCTACATGGCGCTGACGCAGGCGCTCAAGGGCTTCTACCGCCGCCGCTGGGGCTGGCAGTGAGCGTGCCGACATGCAGGCGCTGAACAACATCGACCTCGTCTCCGCGCTGGACACGCTGCTGAGCCTGAGCGCGGCCTTCGTGCTCGGCGGCCTCATCGGCCTGGAGCGGCAGTACCGCCAGCGCACCGCCGGCCTGCGCACCAACGTGCTGGTGGCCGTGGGCGCCGCGCTGTTCGTGGACCTGGCCAACCGTCTCAACGGCCACGAGGGCGCGGTGCACGTCATGGCCTACGTGGTTTCGGGCATCGGCTTCCTGGGCGCGGGCGTGATCATGCGCGAGGACGGCAACGTGCGCGGCCTCAACACCGCGGCCACGCTGTGGGCCTCGGCGGCGGTGGGCGCAGCGGCCGGGGCGGACCTGCTGGTCGAGGCCCTGGCCGGCACCCTGTTCGTGCTGGCCGCCAACACCTTGCTGCGCCCCATCGTGAACCGGCTCAACCGCCAGCCGCTGGACGTGCCCTCGGCCGAGGTCACCTACACCGTGCATGTGATTGCCGAGCGCAACCACCAGAAGCTCGTGCTCGCGCAGCTCGAGGACGAGCTCGAGCGCAGCAGCTACCCCACGCGCGATCTGGACATCCACCCCTTCGGCGAGGACGCCACCGAGATCGAGGCCACGCTGGCGGCCACCAGCATCGAGGGCGACGAACTCGACGCCCTGGTGCAGCGCCTGGCCGCCCTGCCCACCGTGCGCCAGGTGTTCTGGAGCCCGAGCACGAGCGAATGAGGCCTATCAAAATTGATAGCACTATATCGCCGGTTGGCGCTGGAGTCTGGCCCAGAAGGCTCAAGACGGGGGCCTGAGAGCCGTTTTCGGGGCACCGTGGCGGCCGGCGCGGTGCCAGCGGGGCCCACGGCGGCCTCTCTGGTGCCGGCCGCCGTCAACCGCCGTGTTCAGAGGTAGCCACCCACCACCCGCGGCCCGTGGCGCAGGTGCAGCGCCAGGTCCAGCGCGTCGAGGTGGTGGCGGTTGCGGCTGAGGATGGCCTGCGCCAGCGGCAGGAACTCCGCCTCCTCGAAGCGGGCGTGCGCCTGGTAGTGCGCCACCAGGTGCTGCACCGCGCTGGGCTCGAGCGCGCTGTCCTGCCCCTTGGCCACGCGGCGCAGCTCGGGCGCCATGCGCTTGAACGCGGCTTCGATGCTGCGGTGCTCGGCGGTGAGCCGGTCGATCAGGTCCTGCACCTGCTCGCGTTCGGCGCCCGCGGCGGCGCTGGCCAGCACGGAGGGGAAGAGCTCGCGCTCCTCGTCGGCATGGTGGGCCAGCACGGCTTCGTCGAACAAAGCCAGCATGTCCTGCGCCAGCCGCCGCGCGCGCGTGGCGGGCTCCAGCAAGGCGGGCAGTTCGGCAAAGGCGCCGAGGTGGTCGAGGATGCTGCGGTGGCAGTCGGAAAAATCCTGCAGCGGGGCGGCGGGCGGGGTGCTCACGGAAGGCTCCTGGCGCGCGGCACGGATCACGCGCAAGGATTCAATATAGAACGCGAACCGACCCGTCGAATCGCCCAACCGTCGGCTTCTTGCGCCAGGTCAAGGGCCCAGCCGGTCAGCGCGCGATCACCATGCGCAGCCCCAGGCCGACGAACACCGCGCCGGCGAGGCGGTCGAGCCACAGTCCCGCGCGTGGGCGTTGCTGCAGCCAGCGGCCCACGCTGCCGGCAAACCAGCCCAGCGTGCCGAACAGCAGCGCCGCCTGCACGGTGAACACCAGGCCCAGCCAGGCCATCTGCGCGGCCGCGTCGCCGCGCGAAGCCACCACGAACTGCGGCAGGAACGACAGGAAGAACAACGCCACCTTGGGGTTGATCGCATTGGCGAACACGCCCTTGAAGAACTGCCGCGTGGCCGAGTCCGCCCCCGGCCCGGTGCCCGGCTGCGGCAGGCCGGTGCCGCCGCGGCTGCGCAGCGCGCCGATGCCCAGCCACACCAGGTAGGCGCCGCCCACCCAGCGCAGGGCCGTGAAGGCCGCAGGCGAGGCCGCCAGCGCCGCCGACACGCCCAGCACCGCCAGCAGGGTGTGGCTCAGACAGCCCGCCGCGCAGCCCAGGCCGAAGGCGATGCCCAGCCGCCGCCCGCGCGAGGCGCCCATGCTCAGCACCATGAGGTTGTCCGGCCCCGGCGTGACGGTGAGGATGACGGCGGCGGCGAGAAAGGGGAAGAACTGGTCGGCGGTGAGCATGGGGCGGGTCGAGGCGGTTGCGGGCGGGGGGGCGGGTGTTAGGCCGGGCGGGGTGCTTGCGGAGGGATGAGTGTCCGGGACGATGGGGCGTCGGTCGATGGGCCAGGTCAGGTCAAGGCAGCGCGGCCAGCGCCTGCGCCAGCAGCGGGGCGAGGGGGACGGCGTTGCTCGGGTGCGCGATGCTGTCACTGCTCCAGATGCTGCCCACGCCGGCGGCGCGCAGCTGCGGCTCGGCATCGTCGGCGAACAGCGCATGCGTCACCGCCACGTCCACCGAGGCCGCCCCTGCGGCCAGCAGCGCCCGCGCGGCTTCGGCCAGCGTGCGGCCGGTGCTGGCCACGTCGTCGATGAGCACCACCGCCGCGCGGTGGAAGTCCGCGCCCTCGGGCAGGGCGATGTGCACCGCGCGGTCGCCGCTGCGCAGCTTGCGGCACACGGCCGTGCGCTGGCCGTGGCGCGCAGCAGCCTGCGCCACCCACTGCGCGGATTCCTCATCGGGCCCGACCAGCCAGGCGCCGGGGCGTTGCGCGGCGATCAGGTCGGCCAGCAGCGGCGCGGCCGACAGCGCCACCGCGCGCGCGGCGGGCAGGGGCACGGCCTCGGCCAGGGTGTGCACCCGATGCAGATGCGGGTCCACGGTGATGACGGCGTCGAACAGGCCGGCCAGAAAGCCGCCGATGATGCGCTGGCTCACCGCCTCGCCGGCGGCAAACGCCATGTCCTGCCGCATGTAGGCGAGGTAGGGCGCCACCAGCGTGAGCCGGCGCACGCCCAGTGCGCGCGCGGTCTGTGCGGCCAGCAGCAGCTCGACGAGCTTCTCGTTGGGCTGCGCGAGGCTGCGCAGCAGCACCGCGTGCGCGGGCAGGGCGCCATGCTCGTCCACCGGCAGGCGCAGCCTGAGCTCGCCGTCGGGGAAGCGGTGGCGCGCGATGGCGCGCGCGGGCAGGCCCGCGGCGGCCGCCAGCCGCGCGGCGGGCGCGGCTTCGTCGGCGAAGTGCAGCAGCAGCTCAGGCATCAGAACTCCACGAAGACATGGGGCACGGCATCGGCGCTGCCCAGGCGGTAGCCGCTGTCGTGCTCGGCCGCCTGGCGGGCGAAGGCCAGGTCGGCGGCGAAATCTGCATGCACGCGGTAGAGCAGGTCGCCGCGGCGCACCGGTACGCCGAGCTTGGCGGCCAGGTCCACCCCCGCGCCGCGCACCTTGGGCGCGCCGGCCAGCCGCGCGATGCGCGCCATGCGCAGGTTGTCGATGCCGGTGACCACGCCGTCCTGCGCGGCGCGGATCTCGAACTGCAACGCGCCCAGGGCCGGGCGCTCGGGGTCGAAATGCCGCGCGCCCTGTGCGGCGATGATGGCCTGCATGCGCGCGAGCGCCCGGCCGGAGTCGAGGATGTCACGCGCGATGCCGAAGCCGTCGCCGCCGCGCACGTCGGGGTCGCATTCGATGAGCCGGCCGGCCAGGCGCAGCGCCTTCTGGCGCAGGTCGTTGGGGGCGCGGGGGTCGTTCTCCAGCACGCGCATCACGTCGCGCGCCTCGAGCACCGGGCCGATGCCGTTGCCCACGGGCTGGCGTCCGTCGGTGATGACCACGTCGAGCGAGAGGCGCAGTCGCTCGGCCACGTACTCGAACAGCCGGCGCAGCCGTTGCGCCTCGGGCATGGAGCGCACCTTGGCCGTCGGCCCGATGGGGATGTCGAGCACCAGATGCGTGGAGCCCGCGGCGAGTTTCTTCGACAGGATGGAGGCCACCATCTGCCCGGGAGAATCCAGCGACAGCGGCCGCTCCACCGAGATCAGCACGTCATCGGCCGGCGAGAGCTGTGCCGTGCCGCCCCAGGCCAGGCAGCCGCGGTGCTCGCGCACGATCTCGGACAGGCGCTCGAACGGCAGCTCCACCTCGGCCAGCACCTCCATGGTGTCGGCCGTGCCCGCGGGCGAGGTGATGGCGCGCGAGGACGTCTTGGGGCACAAGAGGCCGTGCGCGGCGACGATGGGCACCACCAGCATCGAGGTGCGGTTGCCGGGAATGCCGCCGATGCAGTGCTTGTCCACCACCAGCGGCTCGCGCCAGTCCAGCCGCCGGCCCGCGGCCACCATGGCCTCGGTGAGGAAGTAGACCTCCTCGCGGTCGAGCTCGCCGCGGTTGCAGGCGACCACGAAGGCGGTGAGCTCGATCTTGGAATAGCGGTGCGCGGCGATGTCGCCGACGATGGCGCGAAAGGCCTCGCGGTCGAGCCGCTCGCCGTTGATCTTGCGAAACAGTGCGGCAATCGACGCCGGCGGCTCGGCCTGCTGCACCGTGGCGGCGTGGCCGCTCTCGAGGCCGAGCTGCGCGAAGGCGTCTTCCGACAGGCCCAGCTCCTCGCAGCCGACGATGGCCGCATCGTCCACCACGTTCACACTGGCCAGGATGCGCCGCCCGTTGGCGCGCACCTCCACCTTCGACAGCGCCTGAAAGCCCTCGGCGCGGTAGACCGCGCAGTCGCGGTGGAGGTAGGCGATGTTCTCCTTCCAGGTGTCGATGCCCACGCGGCGCACGGCCAGCGTGCGCGGCCCGTTGGCCTCGGCGAGCGGCGCCAGCGGCTGCCCGCCCGGGCAGGGCG
>OFTY01000606.1_pt1 | contig 22873 bp, 19 predicted proteins | sample 1775061 | NCBI WGS metagenome assembly OFTY01 (sample SAMN08195773, study PRJEB24354) | sludge metagenome | isolation source: sludge from phenol fed wastewater aerobic bioreactor B | place: India: Nagpur | collected 2016-09-16 | reverse complement strand
AGAACGGGAGAAATTATACGCCGGAATGAAGAAAATATACAGCAAAATCAATGGCTTACGAATAAATCAGGGGCGACCACCTACAAGCGCGGCGCCACCGACTTCTCCTCGCAGATGCAGAAGCTCGCCTCCGCGCAGTGCGACTTCGTGGTGCTGGGCACCATCATCCGCGAAACCATCGGCGCCATCGGCACCGCGCGCCGGCTCAACTTCAACCCGACCTTTCTCGGCTCGAGCGCTTCCTACACCGACCTGATCCACAAGCTCGGCGGGCCGGCGATGAACGGCCTCTACGCCACGATGACGGTACAGAACCCCTACCTCGACGAGGCCTCGCAGCCCATCCGCTTCTGGGCCAACAAATACAAGACCAAGTTCAACGAGGACCCGACCGTGTTCTCCATCTACGGCTACAACGCGGTGGACGCCTTCATCCGCGGCGCGGCCAAGGCTGGCCCCAACCTCAGCACCGACAGCTTCATCAAGGCCATGGACAGCATGACGCTGCCCACCGACATCTTCGGCAGCCCCGAGATGAGCTTCACCGCCACCAAGCGCCTGGGCAGCGACAAGTCGCGCCTGTCGCAAATCCAGGACGGCCGCTGGAAGGTGGTGCTGGACTACGCGAAGAAGTGATCCGGGCTGTCGGGTTGCGCGCGCAGCCCGGCGGTGATCGCGGGAAGCCGCCTGCGGGCGGCTCCTCATCTCTCTTGCGGTGACCTGCTCCCCTCCAGCCATACCAAGGTAAATGAGAAGGGGTCCGCTCATCAGGAGAACGGCGGGTTGACGACTTACACCACGTCTCGGGACATCACCCTCATCAAACCCCAGCAACCAACGAGATGACGTAACCTTCAACCCGGACTTCTTCCGAATCACTGGTACGGCGGAAGGGGGCAGGTCACTTGATGCCGTGGTTCTCTTGGATCTCGGTGTGCAGCCAAGCAAGCGCTTCGCTTGCGAAGCCCTTGCCCCAAAAGCTCGGTCCGAATAGGAAAGCGACCTCGGCAATTGAGTCGTGCAGCGTTGCTTCCAGGCCCCCGAGCATTTGGCTGCTTGTCCGTTCGCGTACCAAGAAGTTGAGCCAACGTTCGTTACTAGCCGCCTCACCGGGCCCGCGAATGGCGCGCCCTCGGTCAAGTATGAAATCTTCGAGCGTCGGAACCCCACCAATGTGCTCGTAGACCGCAGGCTGACGGAGCTGCGTGGCGAGCTCAGGTAGGTGTTCAGCGCGTAGCTGTTCAATGAGAAGGCGGGGCGAACCCAAGCTGGTTCCTGTGAAGCCTAACGCCAGCGTTAACAGGCGGCTGCCAGCGAAGCTGGTAGACGTCCTGTTGAACAACCAGTTAGGCCGGACTTATTCATACTTGCCATCAATTTTTTGCGATCTCGGCAGAGATGCTTCGCATGATTCCGGCGTGTGATAGAACGTCCAGACTTGAGATCTGCCATTGCCTATATCGACTTCCACTTCTACGGCGCCTGATGGAAGATCATTTGTCTTGGCGATTTGGCCAAACTCTTGGACTTCACGGATTTTGTCGGCTGGCGATGGGCTCTTCATGCAGCTTGCATGATTAAGATCATGAGCAAACCACTGGTGTTTGGGCCTGCGAGCCGGATCATCGCTGCATCGAATCCAGTGCTGTTCATAACCAAAGGCTTCTTGCGGCCCCCAGCACCAGCCTGCCTTTTCGGCTTCTTGCATTAAGCGGTCTCGCTTTTCACACGCTGCTATGCCGTCAGCGACGTCGCCCGGTGTGTCCCGACACTTGCTATTGGCTTTATCTATCTCTTGAAGCAGCGGAGATGCATCGCTAGTAGTGCTCTTGACAACTTGAGGAGGGGCACTAGCGGTGGAGTTGTCTTGAACAGTTAGGGCTTTGGATTTTCCATTGTCTGTACATGCGACGTTTACGATGGCCGCGCCTGAAATAAATAGTGCGAGGATGGTTCTCATGCTCAACTTCAAGTGGAGGTGTTTCGCTCAGTCGCCTAGAAGAGCCTAACGCCCTGAGTTCAGCCGCCGCCGAAGGCGGTCGGCTGCGACGAATTGTTAGGTATCTGGCCGTCTATCCCAAGTGCAATATTTCCACGGCACAACGTTTTCAAGAGCGGTAAATCTTGGGATTGGCATACCAGATTCGCCGAATTCTCCAAGCGTAGCGAGCTTGCGTTCATAAACGGGGCGTCGGCTTTCTGGCAGAAAAACCCAAGGCAATACTTGCCAAGAGGGATCAACGCCGCAGTCTCGTTGCAGGGCGAACTTTAGTTCAGGCCAATGTGTCTTCCATGCTTGGAGCCGTTTTATAAGCGCAGATGCGCTTGAGGAGTATGTCACTTCGCACAGGTATACCGCATGCTCCCGAAGGGATACAGCCATGAGATCGCAATACCAAAACCGGCCTTTCTTCGGGCTGGCCCCAGGTTCAAGTTGGAGCAATATTTCGGGGTTTACAAATACTCCACGATCAGCCCGCAAATATTCTGCGACAACACCTTGAAAGAAATCAGTCACAAGTCGATCTCCTGACGCCTAACGGGCTAGGTAAGCCGCCCGCAGTATGCGGTTCGGCTTGAGCGGATGGTTAGGCATCATTCTTCTTGAGCCCCCTATTTCGTCGCACGCTCTTGGCATACAACTTCGCCAACGTTGACAAGGCGATCGCACCAGCAGCGAAAGCGACCAAGACTGGCAGTAGGACAACTATCAAGGGCTTAGGTGCTAGACCAATGGCTGCGGCCACCGCTAACAGACCGGCCGGCGCAGCGAAGTATGCGGCGGCTGTTGCTAACGTAGCGGCAACCTTGCTTGCACCGGCAATGTCTTCCGCGACGTCTGCCAAGTCTTCGTGGAATGGGGCTGTCGATTTCCGTCGCCTAAAGATGAAGGAAATGATGCGTTTCAGGATGAACAGAAAGAATAATGCGACTAGACCTATGCCTATCACGCCTATGAGTCTGGCCATTCAATGGGTCCTTGTCTTTGCTGCTTAAGGATTATTTTGCCTTACGCCTAACGCCTGAATTAAGCCGCGCCGCGAAGCGGCGTCGGCTTGAATGAATTGTTAGACTGCACCCGATTCACGTGGTCAGTGGAATTGGAGATGTGGCAATGATATCCCCAGTTGCACCGGACTCCACGGTGCTTTCCGCCAAGAACGCCGGTTGCTTGATTGGCTCCAACGCTTCAAGGATTCCTTGCAATGGAAAGTGTGCACGATCAACGAGCCATTTCGCGACTGTCTGATCATCGTCGTTAATCAATGCAATTCGGCTTGGCTGTTTGCCTTTCGCTGCCACAATCTGTTTGACAATGTTGAAAGCGGCCAGGAAGAGTTGCATGAACTCTCCCGAGTAGGGCAGCGGGCAGTACACCAAAGTGTCATCGCGCTTTGGACCTTCTTTGGGGCGCTCTTCGGGGAAGAGTGCGACACGCAACCCTGGTGCCTTCTCGATATCCCGCCGATTTGTCTTTAACGTAGTGCCAACCCATCTGTCGCGATCTGGGTTTCCTACGAAGAGGTCGGACTTCCAGAGCCCTCTAATACTGCTGGGAAGCTTCTCTAGATGGACGCGGCTGTTGTGAGCTCGAACGAGGTTATTCAAATGCGGCTTGAGCTTTGCCGGCTGGCCTGTCTTACCAACAAGAACGCGAGATTCATCCGTCAGCGCGCCTTTCGCGGTCTCAAGCACTGAGGCTGGGCCGTGCTTCTCAATGCCAAAAAGGATCGATTCCGCTCCGCCTTTGATTCCGCAGAAGTCTTCAAGGACACTAGAAAGAATCGGATGGATCTTTTTATCTCGATTCCTGATGCCTTCGTGGACGGCGTACTCAAAGCAGATTCCGTGATCGCCGGGGTGCTCGATATAGACCCGCGTGAACATCTCAAGCGTGATGTTCTCGTACCCGCCAGCCTGCGCAACAATGGTTTGCTTTGTAGAAAGCAACATGCCTGTGAGGATCGGTATGAGCATCGCGTACCGAGCCCGTGTCGCTTCGGCAATCTGATCTTGTTGAATCTGCAGTTTGTACTTCACACATCCCCCCTGAAATTACATGTGCGGTCTAACGTACAAGTTAAGCGGCTGGCTGAAAGTCAGTCCGCTTGAATGTTAGGTTAGGTTAGGTAATGAGATTGGCATAAGTTCGACTCACTGTTTTGGTATGCAGCGATACCAAATTTTGTTCGAAACGACTCCAGCACCGTGCTTAGTCTTGGCTATCTCGAAGTTCATGTCAAAGGTTTCACAGTGACGCTTAGCTGCATCATCAAGAGCACTTTGGTGTGCAAGTAGCGGGTCGTACCAGATTTCCAAAACTTCTTTGTCGGCTCGCTGTACTTGAAACCCGCCGGGCCAAAATACGGTGCATCCTGAGAAGCTGATGCTCAGAGCAATGAGAGAAATCGAAACTAACGTTTTCATGTTTTATATGGGTTTGCGGAAAAACGTTTGAAGTGAATAGATTGTAAAAGAGTCGCGGCGCAGTTCAGAGCGCTGGCGTACCACCTAACGCTTGAGTTCAGCCGCCGCCGTAGGCGGTCGGTTGCAATGAAAAGTTAGACATTGGCAGAAAAATAATGAAGCATCGTCATTTTTTTAACATTCTTCCTACCATGCGCCCAAGTGATTTTCCGGCAGACTCTGCAGCCTTGGATGGTCGGCGAATTGCTTCCTGTGGAGTGGTTAATTTTTCCGGGAGATTTTCACGGAGAAATTTCTGAGCCATAGGCGCTGATTTGGGAAGAAGGTTTGCATTTCCGCAAGCTGGACAAGCCTCATGTCGAGTAGTCAGGCGCCAAACTGAGTAGATGATGCCTGGGATGAGAAAGCAAAGCCAAAGAATAACTTCAAGCGCGAAGTGGCCTTTGGTAACTTTGGTTGTTGCACCGACGTGGCCACAATTTGTGCATACGAGATCATCCGACATAAACCCTCCAAAAAGTACTGACTAACGTTTGATTTCAGGGGCTTTGCGCGGCTTTATGCGAAAGTCCCCTGCAACTGAAAGTTAGACCTGCGTCGCACCTTGCTCACGACCCCAAGAGCGCCGCAAGTGGACCAAACAATGGGAGCAAACCAGCGGCCACGGCGTTCGATGCCACCCCCTCTACCAAATTGCGCAACGTCTTAAGGGACTCCCGAAGGATTGAGATCTTCGGCTTGGATGAGGCGAGTTGTGCTTCGACAGTACTTAACTCCGCTTGGGCTTCCGCCTTCTCTTCGGCGGAAATCGGCAGGTCATGAATGCATGCGCCGAACTTAGATATAAGCACTCGAATCGCATCGATGTCGTTTGTATTTGCCACCTGTGACTGAGTGCTTCCGTGCGTACCCTGCTGAATTTGAGAACCAACCATACTATGCACGTTCACGATGTTCACCACTGGAGGGAAATAGTGCGTTGGCGATTCCGGCGCAGAAAGGGCACGTTCAACTTCAACGATTCCGTGGTGCGTGATGGAAATGCCTCCTCCAATGGTTCGATGCTCAACCAAGTGTTCACCCACGAGATAGTTGACAACATTTTCTGTTTCATTTCGCGCTAGTTGGGCCGTATCTCCCACATCCCACATCGACACGATCTTCATCGTGTGCCCGTCGGTGATTTCGTACAACCGATTCAAAAGGCGGAAGCGGTCGGCTTTCTTCTTCGTCAGCGTATCCATATCTGATAGCTCCAAGCAGGTCTAACGCCTGAATTAAGCCGACCCGCGAAGCGGGTTCGGCTTGAATGAATTGTTAGGGCGTACATCAGTTCCTCAGGCCCTGCCGCTGTGCTTTATGTATGAGCCGAACGTAAGCCTGATGGCCGTAAAGCAAGCAAGCGAGCTTGTTTGCGCTTGAATGGTGATCGTTTTGTCGAGGTGTTCAGTATGCGCAGAGCAATAGTGGCCAGCAATGATCGAGTTGAATTTCTTCTCTAGGTCGGCATTTGTTTCGAAGTCCAGATCAAAGACGAGATAGAGCTCATAGATATCCAGACTGTGAGGTTCTCTGTCTCTGCTCATTTTTGCGAAGATGCCTCATTTTGTGAGGGAATCACATAAGATCTCTGCGCCGGCGCTAACAATGCTTCCGTCACCTTGAGCGAACTCATAGGTGTTCACCCAAGTCTTACCGTCGATTTCCGTTGATACAATTTTCCCGTACCCAGTCGTGCAGTCTGCTTTCAGAATGTGCCAAAAGCGGACTCTCGTACTCTTCGATCTATTGTCAACAATAGACACGATCATCGCTCCGCCAGGCTTATGAGATTTGGTTTCAAATGCCTCAATCGAGTCCTTCTTGTAGCTGTAGGTCTCATTGAACTGAGGGCTTTCAGAAGCGCCAAATACAATCCAATCACCTCGATCTGGCTGGCAACCGGCTAAACCGATAGCGAAGACTAGGGATGCTTTTAGTGCTGATGCCATCGATTCTCTCCACGCCTGTGCGCCCTAACGAATGAGTTCAGCCGCCGCCGTAGGCGGTCGGCTGCGACATGTGGTTAGCTCTGTCGCGAGTTTCAGGGTGCTTACTTGGAAGCCTGTTGCTGAGTATTTTGCTTTTTATCCACGACGACTGACTCCCCCATCTTGACGGGCAGTTGATCTGGATAGTCGTAGCCGGTGCCTTTGCTATGGTCAATCAATGCGCCGATCCCGCCGCCGAAAATGATGTTTCCAAACATGGAGCCGGCTGCTCTAGAAATGGCCTTCAGGAGACCATCAGGCATTCCATCTTTCTTGCAAGTTACCTCCAAGTCCTCATTCGATTTTCGCACCGTGATATTTGTGGGCGCTTTTGCATCCCAGTTACCCTTATCATTTTTCAATTGACATTGTGCATCAACTGGCTTTCCTTCATAGCTTGCCGTAAGCGCCAATGACTGACCTTCGCTTTGTGTGATGGTTGAGCAGCCAACGCTTCCTATGGCAGCCGCACACAAGACAAGATAAATGCTGAGTTTCATGTTTTCCTTCCTCGTTGATAAATGAATTGAGAGACTAACGTGCAGCTTGAGGGGCGCGGAGCCGGCTTGCCGGCGGAGCGTCCCTCTCGAAGCGTTTGTTAGGCATCTTTTTTACTTGAAGACCTTGACTACATCGCATGAAGTGCCTGAGCTGAATATGAGCTTGTTGTCGTAGCTGTAGTCTTCATATTTAAGCACCGCGTCGTCGCCGTAAGTGTACTCGTAGCAATATCGGGTCTGTATATACAAGCCGCCTGTGGTTGTTTTATACAGGTCTTTATCGACGCGCTTCACGTTGACTTTGTAGTATTCAGCATATGCCAAAGTAGGGATGGAAACTGCTACAACGATTGCTATCAGCGAGCGAAGTTTCATAGATGAACCTCCTTATGCCTAACGTTCGAGCTCAGGGACGCTGCGCAGCTTTATCGCGCAGCGTCCCTTGGAGCACAGAGTTAGGCAGTCAACAATTTTAGTTGCAGCGAGCCACACAACGACCATGAGCTGCTGCGCAGTTAGAAATGCATTGACCGTTCCCTTGGCATTGACCAATGCAAATGCCCTGCTCGCTAGCGCATGCACCCATGCATTGGCCCACATCATTGCGGGCAATTAGCAGCCCTCCTGATTCGTTTTGTGAATCCAAGTTGCCGCTGAAATTCTGTTCACACCTATCAAGGACAAAAGGATTCGCCGACTTCACCGCATCCCCAACGGCGGTTGCTGCGCTCGCGGTGGCGGTAACGGCGAGAAGTAGAGCAATCAGTAAGCTTTTCATAGTGGTTCTCCGTTTGTGAGTTGCGGTAAAGGTGGCGTTACCGCGTCGCCTAACGTAATGTATCCCGCAGAACCTGCGGGATAAGCTGGACGGTGCGGGATATTCTGGTCACGTCTTCCTCCCCAAAACGCTAATAGATCATAGACTTGCACGCTTGTACCTGTTTTTACATACAGGTATAAAGCAGCCATGAAACCCGGCACGCCCTCTTTCACATCGACCAGGCTCCTGGACCAGCTTCGGGAGCGCATCCGGTACCTGCACTATAGCCTCCAGACGGAGAAGGCCTACCTGTATTGGGTGCGCTTTTTCGTCCGCTGGCATGGTCGCGGTGGGGTGATGCGGCACCCGCGCGACATGGGCTCGGCGGAGGTCGAGGCATTTCTCAACATGCTGGCCAATGAGCGGCAGGTTTCGCCATCCACCCACAACCAGGCGCTCAGTGCCATCCTGTTTCTGTACCGCGAGGTGCTGGCTGTGGATCTGCCATGGCTGAACGGCTTGAATCGCCCGGCGCAGAAGAAGCGCATTCCGAGTGTGCTGACACGAGAGGAAGTGGCCACGCTGCTGCGCTTCCTTGACGGCGAGATGGCTTTGCTGGCCAAGCTGCTGTACGGCACCGGCATGCGGTTGATGGAGGGTCTTCGCCTGCGCATCAAGGATGTGGACTTTGATCGCCAAGTGATTGTGGTGCGCGATGGCAAAGGTGGCAAGGACCGGGTGGTGATGCTGCCACAGTCGCTGGCACCGGCGCTCAAGGCGCAGTGGCTGCACGCTCGCGCGGTGTGGGATGCCGACGCCAAAGCCGGTCGCGGTGGCGTGCAAACGCCGCATGCGCTGGAAAGGAAATACCCGAAGGTGGGCAGCACCTGGGCCTGGTTCTGGCTGTTTCCTTCCCCGACGCTGTCGGTAGACCCCCGCTCGGGTGTGGAGCGGCGGCACCATCTGTTCGAGGAGCGCTTGCAGCGCGCCGTCAAGAAGGCTGCGGCTCAGGCCGGCATCGCCAAGCCGGTGTCCGTGCACACGCTGCGCCATTCCTTCGCCACGCACCTGTTGCAGGCGGGCACCGACATTCGCACGGTGCAGGAGCTGCTGGGGCATTCGGATGTGTCCACCACCATGATCTACACGCATGTGCTCAAAGTGGCAGCCGGCGGCACGGCCAGCCCGCTGGATGCACTGGCGCTGCCCGTCTGAAGCCGCCGCCGGGCGCGTCTGACGCCGCCATAGCCACGTCGCTCAGCACAAGGCCACGGTGAGACGCCCCAGCGGCCATTTCCAGCCGCCCCAGCGGGCCAACGCTCACGCCACGATGTAGGCCCCTGCGCCTGTGGACAGCAGCTTGCCGTCGGCGCCGCGGAACTCCATGCGGGTGCTGGCCACGCGCGAACCCAGGCGCAGCACCTCGGCGTGCAGGGTGAAGTGTTCGCCGATGCCAGGGCGCAGGTAGTCGATGCGCAGGTCGATGGTGCCGAGCTTGGCGAAGCGGTGCAGCCGTTGCTCGGGCGACTCGTCCATGTGCCGCGCGCCGATGGCGGCCATGACGGCCAGGCCACCCATGGCGTCGAGCCCGGCGCTGATGACACCGCCGTGCAGCCGGTTGTAGCTGTAGTGGCCGACGAGTTCAGGCCGCATGGCGATGCGCGCGACGACCTGCTCGGGCCGCAGCGCGGTGATCTGCAGGCCCAGCACGCGGTTGAAGACGATCTTTTCCTCGAAGATGGCCTTGAGGCCGGTGATGAACTCGGGCTCGAATTCGGCGGGCATGGGGATGGCTTTGCTCATAGGCCCCATTGTCGCGCGGCGAGTTCCTTCATGATTTCCTCGGCGCCGCCACCGATCATCATCACCTTGACTTCGCGGTAGATGCGCTCGCTCACCGTGCCGCGCATGTAGCCCATGCCGCCGAGCGTCTGCACCGCCGCGTCGGCGCAGAACTGCAGGGTTTGCGTGGCGTGGTTCTTGAGCAGGCAGACTTGCGCCACCCAGTCGGGCCCGAGGTCTTGCGCGTCGGCGCGGTCGGACAAGACGTCGAGCCAGGCCTGGGTGCTCAGGCAGCGCATGCGCATGTCCATGAAGCGGTGGCGAATCACCTGCCGCTCGATGAGCGCAGCGCCGAAGGTCTGGCGCTGGCGCGCCCAGGCCAGGGCTTCGTCCTCGCAGGCTTGTGCGAAGCCCAGCGCCATGGCGGCGAGCGAGAGGCGCTCGCCGTTGAAGTTGCGCATGATCATGCGAAAGCCGTCGCCCTCCTCGCCGAGGCGGTAGCGCTGGGGCACGCGCACCGCGTCGAAGCGCAGGTGCGCGGTGTCGGAGCAGTGCCAGCCCATCTTCTGCAGGGGCGTGCGCGAGATGCCCGGCCGGTCCATGGGCACGACGATGAACGACAGGCCGGCCGCACCGCGCTGCGGGCCGGTGCGCACGGCCAGCGTGAGCCAGTCCGCGCGCAGGCCCGAGGTGATGAAGACCTTTTCGCCGTCGATCACGTAGTCGGCCCCATCGAGACGGGCCGTGGTGCGCAGTTGCGCCACGTCGGAGCCGCCGCCGGGCTCGGTGATGCCCAGCGCGGCCACCTGCTCGCCGCGCAGCACCGGCGGAATCACCTCGGCCTGCAACTCGGGCATGCCGTGGGCCAGCAGCGGCGGCAGACCGATGTTGTGCGAGAACAGACTGGCCAGCACGCCGCCGCTGGTGCCGTGGCGCGCCAGGGTCTGCGCCATGGCATTGCGCGCACGCCACGAGGCCGGCGTGCCGCCCAGCGCCGCGGGGTAGCCCAGGCCCAGCAGGCCGAGTTCGGCGGCCTCGCGGTACAGGCCGGGGGCGATGGCGCCGGCGGCCTCCCACGCGTCCACACGGGGGCGGATGCGCTCACGCGCGAAACGCTCGGCCGCCTCCTGCAAGGCCGCGATATCTGCTTCTGTTTCGATAGCATCCATGGACCGGTTCACGCTGGGGCTCCGTCGAAAACAATCAAAACCTGCCCCGGATGCACCTGCTGGCCCGGCGCCACGGCCACGTGGGCGATGCGCGCGCGCCGCGGGGCCGCAATCTGGTGCTCGATCTTCATGCTCTCCAGGGTCAGCAACGTCTGGCCGGCATCCACCGCGTCGCCCTCGGTCACGCGCACCGCCACCACCTTGCCGTTGAAGCCCGCGCGCAGCTCGCGCGCGGCCGCCCCGGCATCGGCGCGGATGGGCGCCTGGTGGCTGAGGTTCTCCAGTTCGAGGGCGTCCGGCCCCCATTGCACCGCCACGCGGCACGCGTCCAGCGGCACCATCCACAGCGGGCGGCGGCAGCCGTCGATCGACACCGCCTCGCCCGTCACCTGCGCGCGGTGCGGCGCGCCGGCCAGCGTCAGTTCCACCGCGCCGCCACCGCATTCCCGCAGCGCCACGTCCAGCGTCTGCTCGCCCACGCGCCAGCGCAGCGGCCGCACGAACGGCAGCGGCAACGCCGCGGCCGCGGGCCGGCCACCCAGGCTGGCGGCCGCCAGCGCGGCGCACACCGTCTCGGCCCCGGGCGTGAGTGAGGCGCGCAGCGCCTCGGCGTGTTCGGCGAGGAAGGGGATCGTCGCCTCGCCGGCCCGAAACAGCGGGTGGCGCAGGCAGGCGGCGAGAAACGCGCGGTTGGTCGGCAGGCCCAGCAGCACCGTGGCGTCGAGCGCGTGCGCCAGGCGCTCGATGGCCACCTCGCGCGTCGCGGCATGGACGATCCACTTGCCCAGCATGGCGTCGTAGTGCGGCGTGACCTCGGCGCCCTCCTCGATTGCATGGTCCAGCCGCAGGCCTTCGGTGGCCTCGGGCGCCACGAAGCGCCGCACCCGGCCCGTCTGCGGCATGAAGTGCGCATCTTCGGCGCAGAGCCGCACCTCGATCGCATGGCCGCTGAAGTGAATCTGCGCCTGCGTCAGCGGCAGCGGCTCACCGCGCGCGATGCGCAGCTGCCACTCGACCAGGTCCAGCCCGGTGCGCAGTTCCGTCACCGGGTGCTCGACCTGCAGGCGCGTGTTCATCTCCATGAAATGGAAGGCGCCGTCCTCGTCGAGCAGAAACTCCGCCGTGCCCGCGCCCACATAGCCGGCAGCCTGCGCCAGCGCCACCGCGCAGCGCCCGAGTTCGGCGCGCAAGGCCGGCGTCACCGCCGGGCTGGGCGACTCCTCGATGAGCTTCTGGTGCCGCCGCTGCACCGAGCAGTCGCGCTCGCCCAGGTGCACGCAGGCGCCGTGCGCGTCGGCAAAGATCTGCACCTCCACATGGCGTGGCCGGCGCAGGCCGCGCTCCAGCAGCAGGTCGCCGCAGCCAAAGCTGGCCTCGGCCTCCGAGCGCGCGCTGTGCAGGGCCGCAGCGAGCGCCTCGGGCGTCTCCACCCAGCGCATGCCGCGCCCGCCGCCACCGGCCACAGCCTTGACCATCAGCGGGTAGCCGATGCGTGCGGCCTCGGCCTGCAGCGCCGCCTCGGTCTGCGCCGCGCCAAGGGACGCGGGCAGCACTGGCACGCCGATGCGCAGCGCCAGCGCCTTGGCCGCGGCCTTGCTCCCCAGCGCGCGGATGGCCGAGGGCGGCGGGCCGACCCAGGTCAGGCCGGCGTCGCACACGGCCTGCGCGAAGTCGGCGTTCTCGCTCAGAAAGCCGTAGCCCGGGTGCACCGCATCGGCACCGCTGGCGCGCGCGGCGGCGATCAGCGCGTCGATGCGCAGGTAGCTCTCGGCGGCCGACGCGCCGCCCAAGGCCACGGCACCGTCGGCCTCGCGCACATGCAGCGCATGGCGGTCCGCGTCGGAATACACGGCCACCGTCTGCAGCCCCATGCGCCGCGCCGTGCGAAACACGCGCCGGGCGATCTCGCCCCGGTTGGCCACCAGCACGCGCTTCATGCGCCGGCTCCTCCCGCGGTTTGCCCCCAGGGCGGGGGCTCACGCCGCGCAAAGGCCTGCAGGCCGGCGGCCGCCTCCGGGCCGCGCAGCGCGGCGGCTAAGGCCAGCGCGGCTTCGTCGCGCAGATCGGGCAGCGGCGCCTGCAGGCGCTGCAGCAAGCGCTTGGTCACCGCCACCGCCGCGGGCGCTGCGGCACGCGCCTGCGTCAGCACGGCCTGCAGGGCGTTTTCGAGGGCTTGCTCCTCGACCACCGCATCCACCAGCCCCAGCGCCTGCGCCTCCTCGGCCGCATACCGCGTGCCCGAGAGCAGGCAGCGCCGCGCTGCCGCGTCGCCCAGCCGCCGCCACACATAGGGCGCGATCTGCGCGGGCGGCAGGCCCAGCGTCACCTCCGGCGCGGCGAACGCCGAACGCCGCGTGGCCAGCACCCGGTCGGCGCAGCACACCAGGCCCAGGCCGCCGCCCATGGCCGCCCCATCGACCACGGCGACCAGCAGCTGCGGCAGCGCGGTCAGGGCATGCAAGGCGTCGCCGAATGCCCGGTTGGCATCGACCAGCGGGTCGTGCGCGCCCGGCGCCAGCGGCTGCCCGATGGCCACGGCAAAGCGGCCCAGGCTGCCGCCTGCGCAGAACGCGCCGCCCGCGCCGCCGAGCACAACGATGCGCAGCGTGGCGTCGGCCTGCGCGCGCAGGCTGGCTTCGTACAAGGCCAGCACCATCGCGTCGGACAAGGCATTGCGGCTGGCGGGGTCGTTCAGCGTCCAGCGCTCCACGTCGCCCTGGCGTTCGATCAACAGCGTGTCCATGGGGTGATTTCGCAGGTGGTGAAGGAATCGGGCACGGGGAGCCGTCACCCACGCGTCAGCCGTGGGCCGGCCGCTTGGCGATGCCCATGATCTTGGTGAGGATGCCCATCATCACCTCGTCCGCACCGCCGCCGATCGAGGCCAGGCGGCCATCGCGGTACATGCGCGAGACCTTGTTGTCCCAGGTGAAGCCCATGCCGCCCCAGAACTGCAGACAGGTGTCGGGCACGAGGCGGTTGAGCCGGCCCGCCTTGAGCTTGGCCATGGTGGCCCACTCGGTCACGTCCTGGCCGGCCACATAGTGTTCGCAGGCAAGGTAGGTCAGCGCGCGCAGGCTCTCCACCTCGGTCTTGAGCTCGGCGAGCTTGAACTGCACCCATTGCTGGTCGGCCAGGCTCGCGCCGAAGAGCTTGCGCTCCTGGGCCCATTCGATGGTCCAGTCGATGCAGTTGTTGAGGCTCTGGATGCAGCTCGCCGCGGCCCACAGCCGCTCCTCCTGGAACTGCTGCATCTGGTAGATGAAACCCGCGCCCTCCGCGCCGATGCGGTAGCGCTGCGGCACGCGCACCTCGTCGAAATACAGCAGGCCGGTGTCGCTGCTGTTCATGCCGATCTTGCGGATCTTCTGCCCCACCTCGAAGCCCTTGACCGGCTTGCCGTTCTCGCGCAGCGGCACCATCACCAGGCTCTTGTTCTTGTGCGCCGGGCCGTCGCTGGTGTTGACCAGCATGCACATCCAGTCGGCCTGCAGGCTGTTGGTGATCCACATCTTCTGGCCGCTGATGAGGTAGTCGTCGCCGTCCTTGCGGGCATAGGACTTGATGGCCGACACGTCGCTGCCCGCGCCCGGCTCGCTCACGCCGATGCAGCCGACCATGTCGCCGGCGATGGCCGGGGCCAGGAACTGGCGCTTGAGTTCCTCGCTGCCGTGCCGAGCGAGCGCCGGCGTGCACATGTCGGTCTGCACGCCAATGGCCATGGGCACGCCGCCGCAGTGGATGTGCCCCAGCGTCTCCGCCATGGCCACCGAGAAGGAGTAGTCCAGCCCCGCGCCGCCGTACTCGACCGGCTTGGTCAACCCCAGCAGGCCGAGCTCGCCCAGGCCTTTGAACACCTCGTCCGCGGGGAAGATCTCGGCCGCCTCCCACTCGTCGACGAAGGGGTTGATGTGCTCGTCGATGAAGCGCTTGAGCGTGTCCTGAACCTGCCGGTGTTCGTGGGTGAATTGCATGGTGGGGTCTCCTCGGGCTCGTGGTGTTCACATGCGCGCGACGCCGAACTGCATGGGCCGCACGGTGCGGGCCGCGCCTTCGGCGATGGTGTCCAGGCAGAACGCGAGCACGGCGCGCGTGTCGCGCGGGTCGATCACGCCATCGTCGAGCGCCAGGCCGCTGGTGACGAAGGCGTCGGCCTGCGCCTCGAATATGGCGACGATCTGGTCGAACTGCTTCCTCGATTGTTCGGGGTCGGGCGTGAGGCCTTTGCGCGCCAGCGCCGCCTCGGTCACGATCTGCATGGTGCGCGCGGCCTGCTCGCCCCCCATCACCGCCGTCTTCGCGCCGGGCCAGGCAAACAGGAAGCGCGGCGCGAACGCCCGGCCGCACATGCCGTAGTTGCCCGCCCCGAAGCTGGCGCCGCACTGCACCGTGATCTGCGGCACGGTGGCATTGGTCACGGCCTGGATCATCTTGCTGCCTTGCTTGATCATGCCGCCCTGCTCGCTGTCCTTGCCCACCATGTAGCCGGTGGTGTTCTGCAGGTAGATGATGGAGTGGCCGAGCTGGCACATCCACTGGATGAAGTGCGTGGCCTTGTTGGCACCGACCACGTCGATCGGGCCGTTGTTGCTGATGAGGCCCACCGGGTGCCCGCCGATGCTGGCTTGCGCGCACACGGTCTGCGCGCCATACAGGGGCTTGAACTCCAGCACACGCGAGGCATCGACGATGCGCACCATGACTTCGCGCATGTCCACCGGCTCGCGCAGGTTGGCGGGCATGAGGCCGAGCAGATCCTCGGCGTCGAACACGGGGGGCACGGCTTCGGCGGCAGGGGCTGCCGCGTCCGCCCAGCCGCTGTGTGCCAGCACTTCGCGCGCCAGGCCCAGCGCATGGCGGTCGTCCTCGGCCAGGTATTCACCGAGGCCAGACATGCCGCAGTGCATCTCGGCGCCGCCCAGTTCCTCTTCGCTGGCCACCTCACCGGTGGCGGCCTTGAGCAGCGGCGGCCCGGCGAGAAAGGCACGCGAGCGCCCGCGCACCATGATCACCACGTCCGACAGGCCCGGCATGTAGGCCCCGCCGGCCGTGCCCGAACCGTGCTGCACGGTGACGACGGGCAGGCCCGCCGCCGACAGTCGCGCGAGGTTGCGAAACAACGCACCGCCGTGCACGAAGCCCTCGACGCGGTAGTTCATCAGGTTCGCGCCGGCGCTCTCGACCAGGTGCACGAAGGGCAGGCGGTTTTCCAGCGCCACCTCCTGCACGCGCAGGATCTTCTCGAGACCCCCGGGCTGGATGGCACCGGCGTCGATGCCCGAATCGCTCGCCACCACCATGCAGCGCACGCCGCTGATGAAGCCGATGCCCGCGATCATGCCGCCGCCGGGCACGGATCGCGCCGGGTCCTTCGCGTCGCGCAGGTACCCGGCCAGCGACATCAGCGGCAGCCAGGGCGCGCCGGGGTCGAGCAGCAAGGCCACACGCTCGCGCGGCAGCAACTGGCCGCGCTGGTCGAACACTGGGCGCGAGCGCGCCGATGCGTCCGCCGCGCGCGCCTCCAGGGCACGCAGCGCCGCGATCCGCTCCAGCGCAGCCTCGCGCCGCGCGAGCGCCGTCGCCGATGCGAGGTTCCAGGTGGAGGCTGGGAAGCTCATGAACGAAACACCTTTGGAATTTCGTAGCGCGGGAAGCCATCGAACGGGCGTACCGCCTGGCGCGCCTGCACCTCGGGCGAGGCGACGAACTCGCCCCAGCCCATGCGCACCTGGGGCCGCGCGCCGTCCACACGCAGCACGCTGCCGCTGATGAAGCTCGCCGCCGGGGAGAGCAGGAACACGATGGCCGCCGACACCTCCGCCTCGTTGCCGAAACGGCCCGCCGGCACGGTGCGGGCCATCTCGCGCAGCATGGGGCCGGCCTCGGGCGGGTAGTGGTCCATGCCGCTGGAGGCGATGTAGCCCGGCGCCACGGCGTTGACCCGCACGCCGCTGCGCGCCCACTCCAGGGCGGCCGTCTCGGTCAGGCTCACCATGCCCGCGCGGGCCGCGCCGCTGTGCCCCATGCCGGGCATGGAGCCCCACATGTCGGCCACGATGTTGACGATGGCACCGCCGTGCGACTGCATGTGCTGGCGGTAGCACTCGCGCGCCACCAGAAAGCCGCCGGTGAGGTTGGTGTCGAGCACCGCCTTCCAGCCCTTGGAGCTGATGGTCTCCAGCGGCGCGATGTACTGGCCGCCCGCGTTGTTCACCAGCGCGTCGATACGGCCGTGGGCGGCCAGCACCTCGGCCACCAGGGCCGCGACGGCGGCCTCGTCGCGGATGTCGCAGACGCGGCCCTCGGCCTTGCCGCCGTCCTGCGCGATCTCCCCGGCCACCGTGTGCAGCTTGTCCGGGTTGCGCCCCACGAGCACCACGCGCGCGCCCAGCGCGGCGAGCTCGTGCGCGGTGCAGCGCCCGATGCCCGAGCCCCCGCCGGTGACGACTGCCACGCGCCCCTCGAACAAGCCCGGACGGAACACGGAACGATAGGAGGTGGTGACGGCGTTCATGCGCGCTCCTGCAGGAACAAGTCCAGCGCGGCGTCGGTGAGGGCGTCGAGCGTGGCGCGGCGCGCCGGGTCGAACCACTGCACCGCCCAGTTGAGCGCGCCGAAGATCATGAGCCGCGCGAGCCGCACGTCGCCGCGCAACAGGCCCTGCGCATGCAACGCCTCGAGCACCGGGTTCCACACCGCCTCGTAGTCGCGGCGCAAGGCGTTGATGTCGCGCCGCTGGGCTTCGGACAAGGAGCGCCACTCGTAGAGCATCACCGGGATGAAGTCGCTCTCGGGGCCGAGCAGCACCTCGAGGTGGTTGCGCACCAGCACGCGCAACGCCGCGCGCTCATCGATCGGCTCGCCGTCATCCTCCGCCCGCTGCATGGCCCGCGCCTGTGCGGCGAGCGCGCGCTCCATGCCCTCGAGCATCACCGCGCCAAGCAGCGCGTGTTTGCTCTCGAAATGGTAGAAGGGCGAGCCCGACTGCATGCCGGCCGCGGCCGCAATGTCGCGTGTGGAGGTGGCCGCGAAACCTTGCTGGCGAAACAGCCGCGCGGCCGCTCGCAGGACGGCCTGACGGCGGTTGCCGTCGTCGCGCTCCTCGGGGCGCTTGCGCGGGCGGCCGCGCCCGCGGGCCGCTGGCGCGGCGGTGTCCGGATCAGGTTCGGGCTGAGCGCGTGCGGTGTTGGATAGACCCATGGCGGCACACGATAGCAGCCGCCATGATTTTTAGCAAGCAAACGCTTTGCATAATTAAACGCCGACGGTCGATGCCGGCGGCGGTGATCACAGCCGCGAAAAATCGGGCAAGCGCCGTTCCATGAAGGCGGTGAAAGCCTCGCGGGCGGCCGGTTCGCGCAGCATGCGGCCGAAGCTCGCACCCTCCTCGCGCATCTGGCGCAGCACGGCGTCGGTCTGCCCTTGCTTCATGAGGCGCTTGCTCTCCACCAGGGAGGCCAGCGGCTTGGCCGCGAGCTTGCGTGCCACCGACTGCGCCAGGGCATTGGCCTCGGTCGGCGGCACCACGCGGTTGACCAGCCCGACCTCCAGCGCCGCCTCGGCCATGAAGGGCTCGCCCAGCAGCAGCGCCTCGGCCGCGCGGTGGTAGCCCAGCATCTGCGGCACCAGCAGGCTCGAAGCCGCCTCGGGGCACAGGCCCAGGTTCACGAAGGGCATGGAAAACGCGGCGTTGTCGCCCGCATAGACCAGATCGCAGTGGAACAGCAGCGTGGTGCCGATGCCCACGGCCGGGCCGCAGACGGAAGCCAGCAAGGGTTTGGGGAAGGTGGCGATGGCGCGCAGGAAGCGGAACACCGGCGCGTCCTCCTGCGCGGGCGGCTGCTGCAGGAAGTCGTTGATGTCGTTGCCGGCGCTGAACACCGTCTCGTGGCCCTGGAACACCACGACGCGCACCGAGGCGTCACCCGCGGCGGCTTCGAGCGCATCGGCCAGCGCCGCGTACATGGCTGCGGTGATGGAGTTCTTGCGCTCGAGCCGGTTGAAGGTGATGGTCATCACGCCGGCCTCAACGTGGGTGAGGATGTCGCTCATTGCAAAGCTTCCTTGACGAAGTCCAAACGGTCCTGCCCCCAGTACATCTGGGAGCCAACGAAAAATGTGGGGGCACCGAACACCCCGCGTGCCACCGCCTCCTGCGTCGCGGCTTTCAGGCGCTCTTTCACTTCGGGCTCGGACGCAAGCGCGAACAGCGCCTGAGGGTCGAAGCCGGCACGCTGCAGGACGGCGCCCACGACCTGTGGTTCACCCATGTCCAGTCCTTCCACCCAGATCGCGCGAAACACGGCGTCCGCGTACGGCGCCATGCGCGCTTCGTCCCTCATCTGCAGCCCGATGGCGCCGCGCATCAGCGCAAGGGTGTTGATCGGGAAGAACGGGTTGTGCCTGAACGCCACGCCATAGCGATGCGCGAAACGCTCCAGGTCGGCCATCACGTAGCGACCCTTGGCGGGCACCTGCATCGGCGAGTGGTTACCCGTGGCCTGGAACACGCCGCCCAGCAGCATGGGCCGGAACACGAGCGAAGCGCCGGTCTCCTGCGCGATGCGAGGAAGCTGCGTCCACGCCAAGTAGGCGGCGGGGCTGCCCACATCGAAATAAAACTCGACTTCTTTCAAAACTTCTCCATCCAGGGGCGAAGGTCCAGTTCGTGGGTCCAGGCATCGCGGGGCTGGGTGTGCAACATCCAGTAGGCCTCGGCAATGTGCTCGGGGTTGAGGATGTCGTCCTGATCTTTCAGGGCATAACGTTCCGGGAAGTTCTCGCGAATGAACTCGGTGTCGATTCCGCCGTCGATCACGGTGTGCGCCACATGGATGCCGCGCGGCCCGAGTTCTCGCGCCATGCTCTGCGCCAACGCGCGCAGGGCGTGCTTGGCGCCTGCGAACGCCGCAAAACCGGCCGAGCCGCGAATGGACGCGGTGGCCCCGGTGAACAGGATGGTGCCGCGCTCGCGAACCACCATGCGTCGGGCGACCTCGCGCGCATTGAGAAAACCGGCGAAGCAGGCCATTTCCCAGATCTTGAAGTACTTGCGCGCGGTTTCTTCCAGGATGCTGGCGCGCACGTTGGCCCCGATGTTGAACACCAGCACCTCGATCGGGCCGATCTGCGACTCGATCTTCTCGACCAGCGCGGCGACCTCTTCTTCCTGGCGCGCATCGCTGGCAAAGCCGTGCGCGCGGCCGCCTTCGGCCTGGATGCGCTCGATGAGCGGCTGAAGTTTCTCCAGGTGGCGCCGAGTGGCGCAGACGGTGAAGCCGCCTTTGGCGAAGCGGCGCGCGATCGCGCCGCCGGTGGCGTCGCCGGCGCCGATGACGAGAGCGACCGGTTCTGCCATCGCTATTCCTTGTAGTAGACGGCCTGGTGGGTCGTCGCCAGCAGCTCGCCCGCCTCGTTCCACAGCTGGCCGGCGTGGTCGAAGTAGCCGTTGCGAAAGCCCTGGCCCTTGGCCTGCGCCAGCAGGTAGTCCGTGCCAGTGGCGGCAAGCTGCGCGGCATCGGTGTGGTAGTAGACCGTCATGGTCACGGTGCCGATCGGCGTTTGCGTGGCTCGGCGCAGCCACAGACGCGGAAAGAAAATGTCCGCCATGGCGGTGAGCGAGGCGAAGTCCAGCGGCCGCAGCGGCTCGTCGCGCACCCACAGGCGCGTGAGACTCTCCGCGCCACCCTGCCCTTCCCAATGCCGCGGCATGAGGCCGGTGATGAAGCGCGTGTCGTAGCGGTTGAGCCACTCCACGCGCTGGCGCGGGGTGCGCGGCACGTCGGCCGGAGGCGGCACCTCGGGCGGATGCGCCTCGTGGCCGCTCCAGGTGTCGCGCCGCACGGCCGTCATCACGGTGGCGACAATCATCGTCTCGTCGCCCTGGCGCAGTTCCACGATCCAGTGCTGGGTGGAACGGTTGGTGCGGGCCGGCCGGGCGTGCGCGCTGAACGCGCCGTCGGCCAGCGCCGCCGCGTAGTTCACCGTGAGCGCGACGGGATCGCCCACGCGACGGGGGTCTTGCAGCACGGCGTTGAGCACCTGCGCCGCCGTGATGCCGCCATACGGGCCGATGAAGTTGGCGTAGGCGGGGCTGGTGGCGCCCGTCATCACGCCCTCGCCTTGCGGCGCGAGCGAGATCGCGTCGTCGAAGTGATGCGTCATACGGCAGCGCCCGGCAGCGTGCGCAGCCCCTCGGCCATGCGCGGCCACAGCTTCGTCTCCTGCTCAGTTCGGAACGGGCCGAAGTGGCCGATGCGCCGCACGGCGAGTTCGGACGGCGCGATGCGCTCGATCTTGCGCGGCGCGTTTTCGTAGAAGCTCATCAGGCTTTGCGTGCCGCGCAGCGTCATGAGCTCATCATCGGTGATCGACAGCGCCAGCACCGGGAACCTGGCGCGCGCGAAGGACACGCGCGCCGCCTCACCCTCGGCGCCCAAGTTGTAGCGAGGGTTCAGGCACCACTTGCGCCACTGCATGATGACGCCCGCCGGAAGATCGCCCACCTTGCGCAGCTTGCGGCCGGGGAAGTAGCCGAACAGGCGGGTGAACACCGGCACGGCGACATACCAGAAGTACAGCACCATGCGCTTGAGCTGGGGCGCGTTCTCGCGCCAGTAGCCGCTGCCGGCCGCCACGCTGAGCAGGCCGCTCACCTTGTGCTGGTTGTTCAGGAGGCCGGGCAGCTGCGCGCCCAGGCTGTGGCCCAGCAGGTAGAGCGGTGCATCGGGCAGCGCGGCGTGCGCGTGGTCGATGGCGGCTTCGTAGTCGCGCGTCCAGTCGTACAGGTCGGCGCGAAAGCCCTTGAGCGACGCGGGCGCGGAATCGCCCGAGCCGCGGTAGTCGAACGTGGTGACGCGCCAGCCCTGGCCAGCCAGCCATTCGGCGAACTTCGCGTAGTAGTCCTGCCGCACGCCCATGGCGCCGCCGATCACCACGCTGCCCTGGGGCACGCCCACACTTTCGTACACCCGTGCGGAAAGCGGCGTTCCGTCCGTGGATTTCAAGCTCACAGCGTGCATCGTGTTCTCCTCAGGTGCTGTGAAAGGGAAGGAGCCGCTCTTGGCGGCGGCTTCTCATGTGCAGGGTTTTAGACCCTCTCGAAAATCCCCGCGGCGCCCTGGCCCATGCCCACGCACATGGTGACCATGCCGTAGCGCTTCTGGTGGCGGCGCAGCGCATGCACCACCGTGGCAGCGCGGATGGCGCCGGTGGCGCCCAGCGGGTGGCCCAGCGCAATCGCGCCGCCGATGGGGTTGACCTTGGACGGGTCCAGGCCCAGCGTGTTGACCACCGCCAGCGACTGCGCGGCGAAGGCTTCGTTGAGCTCGATCCAGTCGAGGTCGTCCTGCTTGATCCCGGCGCGCTTGAGCGCGGCGGGGATGGCCTCGATCGGCCCGATGCCCATGAGGTGCGGCGGCACGCCGACGGCGGCAAAGCTCACGAAGCGCGCCAGCGGCGTGAGGTTGAAGCGCCTGATGGCCGCCTCGCTGGCGAGGATGAGCGCGCCCGCGCCGTCGCTGGTCTGCGAGCTGTTGCCCGCAGTGACGGAACCGCGCGCGGCAAACGCGGGCCGCAGCTTGGCCAGGCCCTCGAGGCTGGTGTCGGGCCGCGCGCCTTCGTCGAGGTTGACGGTGCGGGTGCGGGTGGAGATCTCGGCCGTGTCCAGATCGACGCTGCGCTCGGTGATTTCCACCGGCGTGATCTCGTCGGTGAACTCGCCGGCCTGCATGGCCGCGAGCGCGCGCTGGTGCGACTGCAGCGCGAACGCATCCTGCGCGTCGCGGCTGACCTTCCACTGCTGGGCGACCTTCTCGGCCGTCAGTCCCATGCCGTAGGCGATGCCGTAGTCGTCGATGTTCTCGGTGCTGCGGAAGATGGCGGGCGAGAGGCTGGGCGAATTGCCCATCATCGGCACCATGCTCATGCTTTCGGTGCCGGCGGCGATCATCACGTCGGCCTCGCCCACACGGATGCGGTCGGCCGCCATCTGCACGGCCGACAGGCCCGAGGCGCAGAAACGGTTGACGGTGATGCCGCCCACGCTCTTGGGCAGGCCCGCGAGGATGGCCCCCACCCGGGCGACGTTGAGGCCTTGCTGGGCCTCGGGGATGGCGCAGCCGGAGATCACGTCTTCGATCGCTGCGGGGGCGAGCCCCCGTGCTCGAGCCCCCGCCGCCCGCAGCACATGGGCACGCAGGTCGT
>OFTY01000604.1_pt1 | contig 22926 bp, 25 predicted proteins | sample 1775061 | NCBI WGS metagenome assembly OFTY01 (sample SAMN08195773, study PRJEB24354) | sludge metagenome | isolation source: sludge from phenol fed wastewater aerobic bioreactor B | place: India: Nagpur | collected 2016-09-16 | reverse complement strand
GAAATCTTTCGGGGCGGCCCCTGTTTATTTATTTTTTCTTCGCCGGAGAGATCCAGGAAATTAATCCCTGCTTAAAAAACGGCAATAAGAAAATCCATCTTTTTTGGGCAAAAAAATTATTGATGCCCTCCACCGTCCTCCGGTTTTTTACAGCATTTCGGCAACCTTTTATATGCCTCCGGATCGGCTGTTACATCATCGGCATCATACCCGGCATTCGCAATGGCGGCCTTCACATTTTCGAGGTTAGTGCGCTCGGCGACAAAAGTTACCTTGGTTATTTTCTTCTTGAAATCCACATTCACTTTGGTGATACCTTCATCGCGTTTAAGGAATTCCTCGATCCTTTTTTTGCAACTTTCACATTGAACGGTAGGCGTTTTGATGGTCACGTTCTGGATCCCTTTTTTAACTTGCCCGAAGCCCAGCGTAACAATCCCTGTTACCGCCACGGCCAGCAGGAGTAATTTCTTCATACAGGCTATGTTTTAGCCAAATGTACTCAATTCCCTTTCCAGTTGCCAGGGTCCTCCCGCCATTTTAACAAAATTCCCTCCTGTTCCTTCGATACCAGCCCTTTCTCGATGGCCAGTTCGATCAGGGTAGGATAGCTGGTGAGCGAACGGTATGCCAGGCCTGCCTTCTCAAAGGCTGCGGCAGCCACCGGGAAACCATAGGTAAAAATGGATACCATACCGGTCACATCCAGCCCGGCTTCCTTCAATACATCCACCACCTGCAGGCTGCTCTTCCCGGTAGATACCAGGTCTTCGATCACCACCACTTTCTGCCCGGCACTGTAATATCCCTCTATCTGTTTGCCCAGTCCATGCTCTTTAGGCTTGGGCCGCACATATATATAAGGTAGCTTCAGCTGGTCGGCGGCCATCGCTCCCCAGGCAATGCCGGCTGTGGCCACGCCTGCCAGCAGCGCTGCATCGGGGAACTGCTCGAAGATCACATTGCACATCTCCGATTTCACGAATTCACGCACATAGGGAAAAGACAGGACCTTCCGGTTATCACAATAGATAGGGCTCTTCCACCCGGACGCCCAGGTAAAAGGTTGTTCCGGATTTAATTTAATAGCATTAATTTGTAATAACTTTTCCGCAACTGCTTTTTCGTTGGAGCTCATAGTATGATTTTATATGGTGGCGAAATTGAATGATGGGAGGAGAAAATTGAAAATTAGTTATGCACATCAAGATCTACTTTAACGACAAACCACTCTTTCTCACCGACGCCATCAATGACGAGATCTCTCCCTATGTTCACCACGATGATGCGGTCTTTATCGATGAGTTCTCCACTCCCGGTATCAAATCGATGATCCATGAAATGAAGCTGCCGAAAGTCCATGCAGGGATCTTTTATCATGCCGACCTGGACGAGCTGCGAAAAGCATTCTGGAAGAAATTCCTGCTGGTGAAAGCGGCTGGTGGATTGGTCTTCAACGATGCAGGGGATATCCTCTTCATGAAACGCCGCGGGAAGTGGGACCTGCCCAAAGGCAAGCTCGACCCGGGCGAATCACTGGAAACCTGCGCCATCCGCGAGGTGCAGGAGGAAACAGGACTGAAAAAAGTATTGTTGAATAAGCACCTGCTCAATACCTGGCATACCTACGATGAAAGCGGGCACCATATCCTGAAAGAAACACATTGGTATCATCTTACTGCACCCGGTGACCAACCCCTCATCCCCCAGTCTTCCGAGCAGATCACAGAGATCGAGTGGGCCCATCCTGCCAACCTGAAAAAATATCTTGCCAATACTTACCCGTCCATCATCGACGTTCTTCATACCCAGCAGAATCACGGCTGATCCTTCCTTCTTTCCTTCCCTTTTTACCGCTTTGGCAATATCGCTACCGTCAGCCTGCTCACACATACCAGTTTCTCCCCTTCATCATAGATCTTTATATCCCAAACATGTGTTCCTGACCCGAGGTGAAGCGGCGTGGCTATACCCGTTACATATCCTTCGCGTGCGCTGCGGATATGATTGGCATTGATCTCCAGTCCCACGCAGATGAATTTTTCCGTATCGATGACCAGGGCAGATCCGATACTGCCGATCGTTTCAGCCAGCACGCAGGAAGCGCCGCCATGGAGCAGGCCATAAGGCTGGCGGGTGCGTTGATCTACCGGCATCCGGGCTTTGAGATAATTATCACCCAATTCGGTAAACTCGATACCTACATGCGATGCCATGGTCCCATGTCCGAGGGAATGAAGTTCATGTACTGTAAGGTTTTTCCGGAACCAGATCATTTTTGAAGGCTTTTGGCCACCACTTCAGGGAGGAACTGGGTTACATCGCCACCATTGCGCAACACATCGCGCACCAGGGTAGACGCAACAGAGGTGTATTGCGGCAGGCAGGTGAGAAATACCGTTTCAATATTATGGTCGAGGCTGCGGTTCATATCTGCGATCGCCTTTTCGTATTCAAAATCGTTCACGTAACGGATACCACGCAAAATAAAATTGGCGCCAACGAGCTGGCAGCAGTTCACGGTAAGCCCTTCGTACACTACGGCGCTGACCTGGGGGGTATCGCGATAGATCTCACGTATCCAGTTCACCCGTTGTTCTTCCGAGAACATAGGCACTTTGTTGATGTTGCGGCCGATGCCGATGACCAGTTTATCGAACAATGGCAATGCCCGGTTGATAATATCGAGGTGGCCGATCGTGATCGGGTCAAAAGTACCGGGAAATAGTGCTATTCTTTGCATGTGGAATCATTGAAAGTGAATTGGGCTATGCACTGATCCCTCTTCCTCCGGAGAGCAAATATAATGCGGCCATGCGTACGGCCACACCATTCTCTACCTGTTGCAGGATAATGGACTGTCTGCTGTCGGCCGCATCGCTGTCCAACTCCACGCCCCTGTTGATCGGGCCGGGGTGCATGATCACTATTTCTTTTGGCAGGCTGTCGAGCAGTTGTTTATTGATGCCATAAGCCAGGCTGTATTCACGGAGAGAGGAGAAGAGCACCTGGTTCTGTCTTTCCAGCTGAATACGCAGCACATTCGCCACATCGCACCATTCCAGGGCTTTGCGGAGGTTGTATTCCACGCGCACATCGAATGCTTCGCGGATATATTTGGGGATCAGGGTGGGTGGGCCGGCCACCATCACTTCTGCGCCCATTTTTTTGAGGAGATAGATATTGCTCATGGCCACACGGGAGTGCATGATATCCCCGATGATGGCCACTTTCAGCCCTTCCAGCCTGCCCAGTTTCTCCCGCATCGAAAAAGCATCGAGCAATCCTTGTGTAGGATGTTCGTTGATACCATCGCCTGCATTGATGATAGCCGCAGGGATATGCTTTGCCAGAAAATGCGGGGCGCCGCTGGCGCTGTGGCGCATCACCACCATATCCACTTTCATCGAGAGGATATTGTTCACGGTATCGAGCAGGGTCTCTCCTTTCGATACGGAGGAACCGCTGGCCGTGAAGTTGATGGTATCGGCGCTCAGCCTTTTTTCGGCAAGCTCGAAAGATATCCTGGTGCGGGTGGAATTTTCGTAAAATAAATTGACAATAGTGACATCGCGCAAGGAAGGTACCTTTTTGATGGGACGTTGTAAAACCTCCTTGAATTCCGTGGCAGTATCTAATATTAGCTGGATATCCTGACCGGTAAGGTCCCTGATACCGAGCAGATGTTTTACTGAAAGTTGCATTTCAGGCAGCGAAGTTAGGGGAAAAAGTGAAACAAACCACCTTACAATAAGCCCACTTCATCTTTCCCATCCTTTTCCTTCCAGAATACTTTTACTTTCTGCGATATGATGGAATCGATGGATTTGCCTACATAATCGGCCTGGATGGGAAGCTGCCTGCTGAACCTTCTGTCGATCAGGATGCAGAGCTCCACTTTTGCGGGGCGACCGAAATCGAGGAGGGCATCGAGCGCTGCGCGGATGGTGCGGCCGGTATACAATACATCATCGATCAGTACTACATTCTTGTTCTCGATGCTGAAAGGGATATCGGTATGATTGGGCACATGCAGTTCCCTGCGTACATCATCGCGGTAGAATGTGATGTCGAGCTTGCCGTATTGAACAGTGCCCGGTAACACCAGGCGCCTGACCTCCTCCACTACCTTATCCGATACGAATACACCGCGGGGCTGAATGCCGATCAATACTGTGTTCTCCAGGTTGGTATGGTTTTCCAGGATCTGGTGGCTCAATCTTTTGATGGTGATGCTCAGTTGCTGTTCGTTCAATACCGTTTTCAAGCAGGAATATTTTCATAAAAATAAGAAACCACCGCGAATGGCGGTGGTTTTCGTATCGAATGATCGATCAAATTTATTTGCCGGTGCTTCCAAGCACATAGAATATGCCTAACTGGATCACACGGTTGAAGGCTTTACCGCCACTTTCCGGCAGTTTGCTGAGGCCCAGGTTGAACCGGCCGTCAACACCGAATTTGCTGCCATGTGGTTGGTAACCGATACCGAATACCCAGGCGAAGTCGACCTTTTTCAAGTCGTTCTTGATGTTCTCTTTGTTGCTGCCTACTTTGGCTTTGGCGCTCAGGAGGAAGCCCAACTGGGGACCAACAGCTCCATAGAAACCGGAGGAGAAATTGTATTTGACCAGTACAGGCAGGTTCAGGTAGCCAAGGTTGTATTTCAGGTCGTCACCAGTCCTTGTGAACTTTGCTCCCTGTGCGGAATAATACAATTCCGGACGGATGCTGATATGATCAGCAACGCCAGCGTCTGCAAAAACACCCAGGTGGTAGAGGATCCTCGCTTTGTTATTGCTAACATCGGACCCGCCAATATTTGAAATATTGAAACCACCTTTTACACCGTATTGCACCTGTGCCTGTGCAACGGCGATTGAAACAACGCTTACTAACAACAGAATTACCTTCTTCATTTTCATTTCGTGTTTATGGTTATTAATTAAGTCGGGCGCGAATTTAGTCGAAAATCGTTTAACGAAAATACCACGTTCGTGTGATATTTATAAACGGCGCCCCGACAGGATGATCCGTACCCGATTATTAAAGGAAAGAACTTAAAAGCAAAAGCTGTTGACCAGCAGTCAACAGCTTTCACCAATACTATTCTATTTCTAAGTGATATTTATTTACCACCAAATGCATAGAACACACCAACCTGAATTACGCTGTTGTGTGCTTTGCCGTCTCCACTGCCATCAACGATATTACCGAGGCCGAGGTTATAACGGGCATTGATCCCAAGGTTCATTGGGGTCAGGTAACCTACACCAAAAGCCCAATCGAAATCGGTCTTTTTGAAAGCATCTTTGATGTCCACACTGCCACCGCCATCGGGTTTTGCTTTAGCGCTCAGCAGGAAGCCAATCTGGGGACCTGTTTCAGCAAAGAATCCACCTTTAACATTGTACTGGAAAAGTACCGGGAGGTTCAGATATCCCAGGTTGATCTTTCCTTTTTCACCAGGATTATCAGATTTAGCGCCCTGACCGGAGTAATACAATTCAGGTTGCAGGCTGATCGCTTCAGTCAAATGGAATTTAACAAAAGCACCGGCATTGAAGTCAACTTTTGTTTTTGCACCTTGCACATCACCAGTGATGTTGGCGAAGTTGGCACCAGCTTTAATACCATATTTGAGATTTTGGGCTGAAGCTGTACCAAGAGAAGCTGCGCATACCATAAAAAGGAAAACCTTTTTCATAAGTTACATTTTTTTAGGGTTATTAAGTTTCGGTGGCAAACATATTGCACGTTTTCCAAAGAAACAATACTCCACCTCAAATAATTAATGTGATATGTATGCGATACGCTTCAGATACAAAAAATTCAAAGAGCTTAAAACCAGCGCCAGCACTGATTTTCGTCAAAGATAGTCTCAATGGGTCACAAACCACAACGATCGGACGGGAATTTTATTTTGCCGATCAAAAATCCATGTAATCAGGGAACGCGTCTACTGGTTTTCAGGGATCAAGATAAATAGAACATCCGCTGTACAATAAAATCCAAAAAGTTTCGTTAAATCTCATCATAAGAAATGCAGGCTGCATCAGCGTTTTCACGTGAGGGCCTGCATTCAGGATTATTCTTGCATAAATTATCTTCTTAGGCTTCCGATAAGAAAGGATAACGGTAATCCACAGGTGGATTGAATGTTTCCTTGATCGTTCTTGCACTGAGCCAGCGATAAAGATTCAGGATCGAACCTGCTTTATCATTCGTACCACTGGCCCTTGCACCGCCGAATGGCTGCTGACCAACCACTGCTCCCGTGGGTTTATCGTTGATATAAAAATTACCTGCTGCATGGCGCAGTTTAGCCGTTGCCAGTTCCACTGCTGTCCTGTCCTGCGCAATGATCGAGCCTGTCAACGCATAGGGTGAAGTGTGATTGACCAGTTCCAGCGTCTGTTCGAATTTTTCCGCATCGTAAATATATACCGTGAGCACAGGCCCGAAGATCTCTTCGCACATCGTTACATAGTTCGGGTCTTTGGCTTCGATGACGGTAGGCTGAATAAAATACCCCTGGCCCTTGTCGCAGTTCCCTCCTACCCAGATCGCTGCCTGTTTGTCGTTTTTCGCGTTGTCGATATAGGTCTTGATCTTGTCGAAACTTTTTTCATCGATCACGGCATTGATGAAATTGGTGAAGTTTTCCACACTACCCATTTTAAAACTGTTCACGCCTGCCACCAGTTTCTTTTTCACTTCTTCAGCTATATTGGAGGGTATGTAAGCCCTCGAAGCAGCAGAACATTTTTGGCCCTGGAATTCGAATGCGCCCCTCAGCAAGGCCGCTACCAGCACATCGGGATCGGCGCTCTTATGCGCCACCACAAAGTCCTTTCCCCCTGTTTCACCCACAATACGCGGATACGAGCGGTACAGGTGCATATTCTTCCCGATGGTTTCCCACATACTGTTGAATACACCGGTAGAGCCGGTAAAATGTACCCCTGCAAAATCCGGATGACTGAAACATACTTTGCCCAGCGTAGGTCCATCAACATAGATCAGGTTGATCACCCCATCGGGCAGGCCGGCTTCTTTCAGTATCCGCATGAACATCTGCGCTGAATATATCTGTGTATTGGCAGGTTTCCATACCACTACATTGCCGCACATGGCAGCCGATGTCGGGAGGTTTCCGCCGATAGCTGTAAAGTTGAATGGGGTCACCGCCAGTACAAATCCTTCCAGCGGGCGGTATTCCATCCTGTTATGAATGCCCGGCGAGCTGATCGGCTGCTGGCGGTAGATCTCACTGAGAAAATGTACATTGAAGCGAAGGAAGTCGATGATCTCGCAGGCGCTGTCGATCTCCGCCTGGTATGCGCTCTTACTTTGCCCCAACATGGTAGTGCCATTCATGTAGGGGCGGTATTTGGTGGCGATCAGATCGGCTGCTTTCAGAAATATGTTCGCCCTGTTCTCCCAGCTCATATTCGCCCAATGTTCCCTGGCTCCCAGGGCCGCGTCGATGGCCTCTTTCACATGCTTTTCTTCCCCGCTATGAAAATACCCCAGCGTATGTCCTGTTTCGTGAGGCGGTTTGATGGCTGTTTTTTTACCTGTCCTTACCTCCCTGCTGCCGATATACATCGGTGCATCGAGCTCTTCTTTTTTCAAGTTCGCCAATACTTCTTTCAACCGTTTCCTTTCAGGGCTGCCTGGTGCATAGTTCAATACCGGCTCATTGGCCGGGAGAGGGTATGAAAAATATCCAAGGTTCATAGCTGGTTCTTTTATTTATTATTGATCCCAATGATTCTGTATCCGTGTTCGGTTTCACCCAACCATAATTCTCCGCGGCCGATCATGACACCGTTCACATTGCGGAAGAGTTGACTGAGCGATTGTGCTTTCAATGCATTTTTTACTTTGGTATTGATATAAGTATCGTATTCAGGGAGGAATTGCTGTGCCGTCTTCACCCGTGGATTTTGCAGCGGGAACCCGATGACAGCCACTACACTGTCTTTCATGTCCTGTGCCACCCAGTAACGCAGCCGCTTGAGGAACATTTTGAATGATACAGGACCATCGATGCCGGCAACACTCCATCCGGTCGGGCGGCTCCCGTCACTGAACACTGAATCATCCTTCATTTCTTCCGGCGTAAGCGCATAAGGATCAGTGTTAATAACTGTATCAGCCGGCTTTTTTACTTCAGTATTGACGGCAGCGGGGCGGGTGGAATCGGTAGTACCGGCAGCAGTTTTGTGCTCACCGGCATCGTTGCAGGCCAACATCGACAAGACAATACATGACAAGACAAAGCGTATCATAACAATTGGTTTAATTATGTGCTCGCTTCCTTTTCCATCATGAGGTAGGCTTTGATAAATCCATCCAGTTCCCCGTCCATGACCGGCTGCACGTTGCCTACTTCATAATCGGTCCGGTGGTCTTTGATCATTTTATAGGGGTGAAAAACATAACTCCTGATCTGGCTTCCCCACTCTATCTTCTTCTTGCTGGCATTGGTAGCGTTCTTCAGTTCTTCGCGCCTGCGCAGCTCTTCTTCATACAAACGGCTCTTCAGCATTTGCAGGGCCATTTCACGGTTCTCGCCCTGGGTACGCGCTTTCTGGCATTCCACGATGATGCCGCTGGGCAGGTGTTTCAGTCTCACGGCCGTTTCCACCTTGTTCACATTCTGTCCGCCCTTACCACCACTGCGGTAAAACTCCCATTCCAGGTCGGCCGGGTTTACTGCCACTTCGATACTGTCGTCTACCAGGGGGTAAACAAATATGGAAGCAAAAGAGGTATGACGACGGGCATTGCTGTCGAACGGTGAAATGCGCACCAGCCGGTGCACACCGCTTTCGGCCTTCAGGAATCCGTAGGAAAAAGGCCCATCGAATTGAAGGGTAGCACTTTTGATGCCGGCCCCGTCCCCATCCTGCCAGTCGAGCTCCGTAACGGACCAGCCCTGTTTTTCGCCATACATGCGATACATGCGGGCCAGCATTTCGGCCCAATCCTGGCTTTCAGTGCCGCCTGCGCCGCTATTGATCTGCAGCACAGCCGGCAATTCGTCCTCAGGCTGGTTGAGCGTACTCTTGAACTCCGCTTCATCCAGTTGTTGTAAAGCTTTCTGATAGGCTTCCCTGGTCTCCTCTTCCGAAGCTTCGCCTGCTTTCCAGAAATCGAAGAGCACGGCAAAGTCCTCTACGGCCGATTCGGTCTGCTCATACAGTTTCATCCAGTATTCGTTCAGCTTGATGTTCTTGAGAATATCGGTAGCCCGTTTGTTATCGTTCCAGAAGCCCGGCGATAAGGATAATTGCTTATCCTGGTTTACTTTATCACGTCTGTTATCGACGTCAAAGAAACCTCCTCAGGACCACTACACGGTCCCTCATATCTTTGATTTGTTCCTGTGTCATAAGGGCGCAAAGGTAAAGATTTCGGGGATTATTCGTAGCAAAGAGAAAAAGGGGCAAAGGAGGAAAGGAGGCCGTGATTTTTTTTCCGAACTTCATGACGTATAAACTTTGTCGAACTATGAAACATATCAGCCTGATGATACCTGTAATGGTCCTTTGCATTTGCCTGGCAGCCTGCAATGATCATGCTTCCCAAACAAAACCTGCTCCGGAGAATAAAGCGGCTTCATTGGCCATCAAAGAAGAAGCCATCACATATGATGATCATGGCGTTACCCTGAACGGCTTTGTTGCCTACGATTCCGGCAGCAACGTCAAACGCCCTGCCGTACTGGTCGTGCATGAATGGTGGGGGCTGAACGATTATTCGAGGTACCGGGCACGCGAGCTGGCAAAGCTGGGTTATATCGCCCTGGCCCTGGATTTCTTCGGCAATGGGAAAGTGGCTGACAATCCCGACGACGCCATGAAATACTCGCTGCCTTTTTATAAAGACCCTGCCATGGCCAAAAGCCGCGTCGATGCAGGCATTCGGAAAATAAAGGAATTTCCCGTTACCGATACCGGGAAGATAGCTGCCATCGGTTATTGCTTCGGCGGGGCCATGGTGCTGAATGTGGCCCGGTTGGGCGACGACCTGAAAGGAGTGGTGAGTTTCCATGGTAGCCTGGTGGGAACGCCTGCGCGAAAAGACCTGCTCAAATCGAAAGTGCTTGTCTGCAATGGGGCCGACGATACCTTTATCAAACCTGAAGAGATCGCCCGGTTCAAGAAGCAAATGGATTCCATCGGGGCGGATTATACTTTCAAATCATATCCCGGGGCCATCCATGCATTCACCAACCCCAATTCAACAGAGGTAGGGAAGAAATTCAATCTGCATATCGCTTATCAGCCCGCGGCAGATACTGCTTCCTGGAACGATATGCAGGCATTCTTCAACAGGGTATTCAAATAACAGCCCATCAATTCATACTTCTTACCTGCAATGTATAACGGGGAAGGGTAAAGGAAAATACACTGCCTTTGCCGGGCTCGCTCTGTACAGATAGCCGGCCGCCATTCTTTTCCAGGAACTCTTTGCAGAGCTTCAATCCCAGCCCGGTACCTGTTTCACTATTGGTACCCCTGGTCGTGAAATAGACTTCCCCGAAAAGCTGGTGGATATTATCATCACTAATGCCTATGCCCGTATCCTGTACAAAAACTTCCACAAACTTTTTCTTTTCTGTGGCGCCGACCCATACAGTGCCCGCCGACGGCGTGAACTTGATGGCATTCGATAAAAGATTGCGCAGGACCAGGTTTATCATCTCCCGGTCGGCATAACAATACATAGGCTGCTGAAGCTTCAGCTCGAGATCTATATTCTTGTTGGAGGCCTGCAACTTTAATAATTGCAGTGTATCACTGATCAGGGACTGGATGTCGATCACCTCCGGCTCTGGTGATGCATTGCTCATCTGCGATTTCGACCATTGCAGCAGGTTTTCCATCAGGCTGGTGATATAATTCATTTCGCTCGAAATGCCAGGCAGCATTTCCTTGATCTCTTTGGCCGACAGCCGTTGCTGTTGCATATTCTGGAAGAGGGTACGCAGGGCGTACATGGGTGTTTTCAGGTCGTGCGCTATCACGGAGAACAATTTGTTCTTGACCTGGTTCAATTCCATCAGCTCACGGGTCTGTTGCTCGAGCAGGGAAGCTTTCTCGGCGATCTCCTGCCGCTGTCTTTCGATCTCCAGGTTGCGACGGTGCAGTTCCCGGCTTTTCACCAGCAGGCTGAACTGGTAACCACCGTTCTCCTTTTTGATGAGGATGAGCGCATAAATAATAAAGCCCAGGGCCAATGCCTGGTTGAAGACGAAAAACCAGTAGTTGACGGAAGAGAGCCTGAAATAATAATTATGCGGCATCACGGTGGCCAGTGCATAACAACTGGCCGACCACGTGAAGGAAAAAACGATGCTCATGAGCTGCTGCAAAAAGAAAACCGACATCACTACATACAGGATGAAGAACAGCTCGATGCCGACATCTACCCTTCCCAGGTAAACGAGGCAGGTAACGAATGGGTATAAGCTAAAATAAACGAGGCGGGAAAATTCATAATAACCCTCATCATTCAGCCAGAGAACGGTAATACCGATGGCTACGGGCGAAAAGGCTACATACCAGGTGAGCGGCGGGAGATGGTCCTTACTGAAAAGCCCGGCAATGCCCAGGATCAGTCCGGCCGCCATCCCGAATATATTAAGCTGGTTGAAAAGGCTCAGTTTTCTTTTTTCAAATTCTTCCATACCGGCCCTGGTCCCGATGGACCTGACAAAAATCCAATAGCGCAGCAGGGCCTGGCCGGTGAATTGCATAAAGGGTAATTTTCGGGGAATAGGTGAATGTTAAACGTTCAGGAAGGATTTTTATTTCACTACCTTTAATGTGCCTTTAATACCCCCGCCCGAACTGGCAGGATTCTTGAAAATCCTATCGATATTATTCATCCTTAAATATGAATGCTATGAGTATGCAAAAAGTCATGGTTGGAACGCTTACGGGCGTATTGGCAGGAGTTGCCATCGGTTTGCTGGTGGCGCCTGCATCAGGGGCAGAAACCCGCCAGAAGATCGCCGATACTGCAGGATCTTTGAAGAAAAAGTGGAACCGCCTGGTAGGCGCCAGCGCCGATGAGCTGGATGAACTGAAACATGTATTCGAAAACGAGATCACCGGATTGAAAGATGATGTAAGGGAAAGAGTTCTGCAACTGATCAAGGCTGCAAAGGCCAGTGGCAATAATATCAGGGAACAAACGCTGTTGTAACAACAAAATACCCCTCTTAAACACGATCCGTACCCTATTTATTTCATACCTGTATCAGGTGATGTTGATCATTTAAAATTGATTCATTAGTTAAATTTCTTATCATTGTGTATTAATTGTTAAATGATCGACTATGAAAAAACTACACTCCCGCTTATTTGCACTGCTGATGCTGGTCAGCCTCTTCTCTTCCCCTGTATTGGCTGCCTCTATGGTAGAGCCGGTCGTACCGGCAACCACTTCCACCCCTTCGGAACCGGATCCTGAAAGCGTAAAAGCAGCGATGCGCGATTTCAGGGCATTGCCACGTAAGGAAAGAAAGATGCGGATCAAAGAAGCCAAAAAAATGTTCAAAGAGTACAAGGCAGACAAACGTGCAGGGAAATCGACTGCTGAAACAGACAAAGTGCTGTTGGCAATTCTAGCCATCCTGCTGCCGCCGCTGGCCGTGTACCTGAAAGAAGGTACCTGGAACAACAGGTGCTGGCTCGCTCTCATCCTTACCTTATTATTCTGGATCCCCGGTGTCGTATATGCCTTACTGGTAGTATTCGACGCAGTTTAGGCCCATCTTAACATAGCTCAGAAAAGTCAAAGGTCCGGTATAGTACCCTTACCTTTGACTTTTTTATATTGGCACTGATCGTAGCAAACATCCTGAGTATTCCTGCCGTTCATTATTGGACTTATTATTCCTCAACAGTAAAAACGATCATATTATGAGAAAATATCCAGGTGCTCTTTCAGTGATTGTGACCATCGCCATTTTTGCCTGCAATCACCATGCTTCCCCTTCCGGTTCCGCCTCTTCTCTTGAAAAAACACATTGGAAGCTCACGGGCCTCTCCTCCCTGCCCAATGGCCTTCCTTCTTTGGGCAAGGATGTGACCCTCAGCCTGGATACCGGGCGGGCCGTGGGTTTTGCGGGATGCAACCGGTATTTCGGAGGCTATACGCATAACGGCAGCACCCTCAAGTTTAACGGGGTGGCCAGTACGAAAATGTTTTGCCAGGGTGCAATGGAAGCGGAAAACGGGCTGATGCAGGCTTTCAACAATACGGAAAGCTATCATATCACTGGCCACAGGCTCGCCCTTCTCAAAGGCAATGATACCCTGGCCCGCTTCGAAGCAACGAGACACGTAGCTAAATAATGTTGGTTAATAAGTTGAAAAGTTGATAGGTTTACAAGGAAATTCCTGCAATTCGGAGTTTTCCTTGTAAACCTATCAACTTTTCAACCTGTCAACTTTCCTCATGGTACAGGCATATAACTTTCTGGCCAGTTGGCAATTATTCCCCGAGAAAGGTATCTACGAATCGGGCGATCGTCCGCGATCAGGCATGTATAAAATGGAAGCAGTGGAAGACCAGCGCCTGCTCACCATCAGCACCAGTTGGGTGACCCTGGAGAACCAGGCATTTTCTTCCGGTTACTCCTTATTGCCCGATGAACAGGAACATACATTCGATAACCCGGAGATCGCGGATACCGTGAGGGCCGGATTTCCCGATAGTATTACCTTCCACGTCGATTTTTATAAGAACGGACAACCGGTATTACAGGTTTGCCATGAGATCATGCCCAATGGTTACCTGAAGATCACCCAAAAAGGCTCCACACAGGAACTTAAAGAATATACCAATGTGGAGTATTATCACAAACAGCTCAATGTGCTGCCTTATTCCGCATCGGTGGCCGGCGCGCTGATCAAACCCACGGAAGAAGGCGTGATCCGGCACAAGGCCCTTACGGCCATGGAAGAGCAAACGAATATGCAGCTCGATCAGATCAGACAGCAGATCGAATTACTGGCCCTGCAGGCACGGGAGATCCAGCAGCGGAAAGAGTTGTCCTTGCTTATTTACAATGCCAAACTGAATTTCTCCCCGGTGATCGGGCAAACCTATTACCTGTATGAAAAGAATGATGGCAGTTTCCTGCTGTCGCTGGTAAGCCCCAAAGAATGGGGCGGTGGCGCCGGGCCTTATAAACGATCCGTGGCTGCCGTTAAATTACTGGCCGATCATACCTGGATGGAAGTGGTATAAAAAAATGGCCTACCATTTCGTGCATGAACAACGAAATAGTAGACCTGTGGAATTAACGGGGAACGGATCAAAGTTCCTTTTTATGGCAGAGTAATGATGATGTCGCCGTTTGCTCTTCCTTTGAGAATGGCTTTGTTATCGCAGTCTCCGGCGCCAAAATCGATGGTGAAATTACTGTTGTTGATCCTGATCGATAGTATGCCCTGTGTGATCCAGCGACAAGCGACAGGTTTGATAAGGGGTGATTCTACATTCTTCGTTACAGTGATCCCGTTGTTGTATTTGATCTCCGAATGTCCTTCCAGTGAATAAACATCATCCCTGATCGTCTTCGTATCACTGCCCTGTATCTGTGTTACCACTTTCAGGCCCGACCATGAAAATCCTCTTCCATTGGGCCAGGTGATCTTACCACCTTCTACTTGTACAGAATATTTACGCACTCCGCCGGAACTTAGATTCGTGAGCGTACGGGTACCTTCGATCGAGACCTTGTTCACCACATAACCATTGAGGCTGATCGAGAGCGTGGCGCCCGACTGTCGCAGGGGAGCGCTGAAAGTGAGCGCAATAGAGCCTTTCCGGGTCTTTCCATCGAGGCAGACACAGCCATCGCCATAATCGATGGTGATCGTTTTTGGAAAAGTGCTGTCATTGGGAGAAACGGTGATCTTCGTACAGGGCCCGATCTTGAATTTAAGATCGGCGAACAGGTCGAGCCGGGCTCCCAGGTTCGCGCCCGGGTTCTGACGGCCCGCCTCCACCACTGTTTCCAGGTCGGACCCGCCCGAAAGGCCGATCTCCGTTACATCATTGTCCTCCGTTTCAGCAGTAGCGCTCTCTGTGCTGACCGCCTGTACTTCTTCATCACTGACGGGTTTGGATGAAGAGCTGTTATCTTTCTGGCAGGAAAAGATAAGCATCGAGGCAACAAGAAGCCCCGCCATGCCGGGTACATGGAATTTCATTTTCATGATTATGTTTTTAAAGGTGCTGAATTAGTCTATCCATTAGTTTGGAAGGGAATAGGGACAGGGGGTTTAATAGGGCTTTAACAAATTTGTCTGAACCATGATTTAATGGATTTTATGGGTTGGGAAGAAAGGTCGTTGATAGACTTCTTATATTCGTGGCATGACACCAATGATCGATTTGCGTTCCGATACGATGACAAAGCCTACGCCCGGAATGCTCAAAGCCATGATGAGCGCTGAAGTGGGCGATGATGTATTCGGCGAAGACCCCACAGTGAATGAACTGGAGGCCAGGACTGCCGCATTGTTCGGTATGGAAGCGGCCCTCTACTGCCCTACCGGCACTATGTCGAACCAGGTAGCCATCAAAGCGCATACCCGTCCGGGTGATGAAGTGATCTGCGACCAGTCTGCCCACGTATACCAGTATGAAGGTGGAGGCATTGCCTTCCATTCAGGCGCGCAGGTAAAACTGTTACCAGGTGACCTCGGAAGGATCGATGCCGCACAGATAGCGGCGGCCATCAACCCCGACGACCTGCACAAAGCCCGTACCTCACTGGTCTGCCTGGAGAACACTTCCAACCGTGGCGGGGGCAGTTGCTATGAGATCGAAGCCATCAAAAGCATCAGGGCACTCTGCGATGAGAAAGGCCTCTCCCTTCACCTCGACGGGGCCAGGCTTTTCAACGCACTGGTGGCTACCGGTGAAAAACCAGCTTCATTCGGACAACTATTTCACAGCATTTCTGTTTGTTTGAACAAGGGATTGGGTTGCCCTATCGGCAGCGTGCTGCTCGGTACAGGAGCATTCATCAGGCAGGCCCGCAGGGTCCGGAAAGTATTTGGCGGCGGTATGCGGCAGGCTGGATATATGGCTGCTGCCGGGCTGTATGCGCTCGACAATCATATAGAGCGATTGGCAGATGATCACCGGCACGCAAAGCAGATCGCTGCGGCCTTGAAAAAAACGGATTATATCGCCGGGGCCCTGCCTGTGGAGACCAATATCATCATCGCGGAAATAAAAGCGCCCTGGCAGCCGGCACAGATCAGTGCCAAACTGAAAGAGCGAAATATACTTGCCCTGCCCATCTCCCCCACACAGATCAGGATGGTACTGCATTTGGGAGTGACGGACGAAATGGTGGAACGACTGGAAAAGGAACTGCCTGCCCTGGTGGACTAAAAGGGGAAAATGAAAAGAGGACAGCACTCGGCTGCCCTCTCTCAACCTAATTCACACAGGTTGCAGGGTTTAGGGGGTATACGTAGGGAAAATAATATGTATAAAGAGAAGTTTTTTTTCAATTCAACCTCCGGGTACGTAAACCTTTTTTATTCGACCTAGTAGTATACCCTTAGAAATACCTACAGGGATTTAGAAGCTTTATTATTTTTGAGATCAATACAATGAACATGTTACCGAAAATCAAACCTCAGCGAACAGAAGCCTGGAAGAAACTGGAAAATCATCATAAAAAAATTGCCGACCTTGAAATGAAAGACCTGTTCGCCGAAGACCCGGACAGGTTCAAGCAATTTTCATTGCAACTGGAAGATATTCTCGTTGACTATTCAAAGAACCGCATCATCGGCAAAACAGTAGGGCTCCTGCTCGATCTGGCGGCAGAATGCGGCGTGAAAGAGGCGATCGAGGCCATGTTCAACGGGGATCCCATCAATGAAACCGAAGGCCGCTCTGTTCTGCATACTGCACTCCGGAATTTATCAGGCAATCCTGTTTATTCAGGAGGCCGGGACGTAATGCCCGATGTAGAGCGGGTGCTGCGCCAAATGAAACAGTTTGCCGGCCGCGTTCACTCGGGAGAATGGACAGGCTATACCGGCAAAAAGATCCGGTACATCGTGAACATCGGCATCGGTGGCAGCGACCTGGGCCCTTTCATGGTGACCGAAGCACTGAAGCCCTACTGGGTGGAAGGCATACAGCCCTATTTCGTTTCGAATGTGGACGCAACGCATATTGCAGAGACATTGAAAAAAGTGGACCCGGAAGAAACCCTGTTCCTCATAGCATCCAAGACCTTCACCACACAGGAGACCATGACGAATGCGCATACTGCGCGCAACTGGTTCCTGCAGGCCGCCATCGATGAGGCGCATATAGCCAAACATTTCGTGGCCCTTTCCACCAATGAAAAAGAAGTGGTGAAATTCGGGATCGATAAAGCCAATATGTTCGAATTCTGGGATTGGGTGGGCGGCCGCTATTCCCTGTGGAGCGCGATCGGGCTTTCCATTGTGCTTACGGTAGGATATGAACATTTCGAACAATTGCTGAGAGGCGGGCATTCGGTCGACAATCATTTCCGCCAAACGCCCTTCCCGAAAAATATCCCGGTAATGCTGGCCCTCATCGGGCTTTGGTATACCGATTTCTTTGGCACACAAACAGAAGCCATCCTCCCCTACGATCAGTATATGCACCGCTTTGCGGCATACTTCCAGCAAGGCAATATGGAGAGCAATGGAAAGAGCGTGGACAGGAAAGGCAAGCCGGTAAGCTATTCCACGGGCCCGGTGATCTGGGGAGAGCCCGGCACCAATGGACAGCATGCTTTCTACCAACTGATCCACCAGGGAACTGTGCTGGTCCCCTGCGATTTTATTGCACCGGCGATCAGCCATAATCCTATCGGCGACCATCACCCGAAATTATTATCGAATTTCTTTGCACAAACGGAAGCCCTGATGAATGGGAAGACCGCAGAGATCGTCAGAGAGGAACTGGTGAAAGCCGGTAAAAAGAAGGATGAGATCGAGGCACTGGTACCATTCAAAGTGTTCAGCGGGAACAGGCCCACCAATTCCATCCTCGTGAAAATGATCACTCCGTATACGCTGGGGCAACTCATCGCGCTCTATGAGCACAAGATATTTGTGCAGGGAGTGATCTGGGATATTTTCAGTTTCGATCAGTGGGGAGTTGAGCTTGGTAAGCAACTGGCCAATAATATCCTGCCGGAACTGGAAAATGATAAGGTAGTGAGCAGTCATGATGCATCTACCAATGGCCTGATCAATGCTTACAAGGAAATGAGGAAATAAAAAGATCCTGTAGGGCCTCTTCCGGCCACAAGATATAAGGATGAAAAAAGCCCTTCGGAATACCGGAGGGCTTTTATGTGAAAAGTTTCTAATGAACTACTACCATTTGTCTACTTCTTCGTTTGCATCTGCCGAAGTGCTATGCGAAGTGTTGGTGTTGACTGCGTTTACTGACTCGACAGTTTCCACAGCCTCACTGCTTGTGTCTTCTCCAGCTTCGTTCTCCGCAACCTGGTCATGATTGTAGGCATCGAAATCGAAGTTGGGCATCAGGTCTGTTTTCACATAATCAACTGCCTCGGTCAGTGCTTTCAGGAATTTATTGAAGTCTTCCTTGTAGAGGAAGATCTTATGTCTGTCGTAACCATTCTCGTTGAATTTCTTCCGGCTTTCCGTGATGGTAATGTAATAGTCATTGCCGCGGGTAGCTCTCACATCGAAGAAATAAGTTCTTCTCTTTCCAGCTCTGATGCGCTTACTGTAAACGCTTTCCATTCGTTTGTCGTTGTTTTCGTACGCCACAGTCATTTTGATTTTTGCAGTTTAATAATTGGCAGTTTCACAAAAAAGTAGGCACAAATATAATATTGTTTTGGATTCAGCAAAATTTCCCACGGGTTTTTGCTATGTTTTCTTTCAAACGCCCACGATATGTACGGGATCAATTATCCTCAGCAGCATCGGACCTTTCCTGTAATTGCTGTTCGTAGAGGTAAGTATAATGCCCGTTCCGGGCCAGCAATTCAGTGTGGGTGCCTTTTTCCACGAGTTGTCCATCTTCCAGGACAACGATCTGGTCGAAGTCAAATAAAGTAAAAATACGATGTGTAATAATGATAGCAGTCTTCTCTTTAAGGAACAGTCCAAGATTGCCCAGGATTTCTTTTTCGGTGCGGGCGTCGACGGCACTGAGGCAATCGTCGAACACCACGATCTGCGGGTCTTTGATCAATGCGCGGGCAATGGAGATCCGTTGCTTTTGTCCGCCGCTCAGGGTCACTCCCCTCTCCCCGATCATGGTCTCATACTTATCGTAGAAACCCTGTATCTCCTTGTCCACGCTGGCATAGCGGGCGGCCTGATGCACCCGGGCATCGGACTGTTCATCAACCCCGAACAGGATATTATTGGTGATGGTATCACTAAAAAGAAATACATCCTGCGGCACATAGCTGATCTGTCTGCGTAAAGACTGGAGGTCCATAGTATTCACATTCAGTCCATCGATCCGGATCGAGCCCTCTGAGGGATCGTACATCCTGAGCAGCAGTTGTGCGATGGTGGTCTTACCACTCCCGGTATGGCCGATAATTGCGATCTTCTGTCCTTTTTTGATATCGAGACTAAAATTCTTCAGCGCATGGATTCCGGTATTGGGATATGTAAAATTTACCCTATCAAAAACGATATGTCCCTGCAACTCAGGACTGACCGGCTGTGGCGGGTTGGCGATCGCTGTCTCCGTTTGCAGGAACTCGTTCAGTCTTTTCTGGGAAGCTGCTGCCCGCTGGATCATGCTGGCCGTCCAGCCGATGGCGCTCACCGGGAAAGTGAGCATGTTCACATACATCACGAACTCGGCGATGGTGCCGATGGTGACCTGGTGGTTGATGGCATAGATCCCTCCGATCATGATCGTGAGCAATGTGCTGAGGCCGATGAGCAGCGCCATGGAAGGAAAGTACAATGCTTCCACTTTGGCCAGCCCGATCGCGTTCTTTTTATATTCCTCACTGTTCTTTTCAAAAAAACCGTTCATCGCCTTCTCCTGGACGAATGATTTGATGACACGGATACCGGAATAAGATTCCTGGGCATTGGTAGTGAGGTCGGACAGCAGTGCCTGGATGCGTTCACTTCTTTTATTGATGATGGTATTGACGAGATAAATGATGATGGCCAGCAAGGGTAAGGGAGCGAGCACATACAAGGTAAGCCTGGGCTCGGTAGAGAACATGAAGAAGACACTGAACCCGATGGTGGCGGCCAGGTTGATGAAATACATCAATGCCGGGCCGGTGTACATGCGCACCCGGCTCACATCTTCGGCTATGCGATTCATGAGGTCGCCGGTACTATGTGTCTTGTAGAAATTGCTGTCGAGCCGCAAGTAGTGATTGAACACTTCATTCTTCTGATCATATTCGATATAGCGGCTCATCACGATAATGGTTTGTCGCATGAGGAACATGAAAAAGCCGCTGAGAATGGCCAGTGCGAGCAGAATGATGCCCGTCCACACTACCTTCTCTCCGAAATCGAGATGGGCATTCTTATAATAGGCGATCATTCCCTGCACTCCGATATCATACCTTGACTGTTTGGCCTCCATCTCTGCTACGCGGGGCGCAGCTTTTGTGGGGTCGCTTTTTTGGACAAGCTCCAGTTGTACTTCGTCGATCACAAACCCTGTGAGCTGTGGAGTGAGTATCTTGAAATAGTTGGAGAGTACGATAAAGAGGATCCCGAATAAGAATCGCCACCGGTACTTCCAGAAATACTTATTGATCGCCTTCAGATGCTTCAAACGGGAAAATTTTGACAAAGGTAAGGAAGCCGGAAGATGAAAGCAGCGAATAAGGAGTTAAACAGGGCAATCATCAGGATGAAAGGCTATGGATGAAGGTCGACTGCCAGAGGTATGAGAGAAATAATCGTAATAATAAAGAGTACGAATGAAAATAATTTACGCATTGATTTTGTGGAATTGATCCTGGCACCTATTTTTGCGCCGGAGAGATGGCAGAGCGGTCGAATGCGGCGGTCTTGAAAACCGTTGACTGTAACAGGTCCGGGGGTTCGAATCCCTCTCTCTCCGCAGATGATAAAAAGCGCTGACTTTCAGCGCTTTTTGTATGATAGTGGCAAAGCGAAATCGAACACTTCTACTTTACCTCAATTATTTGTTTTTCCCCTTTTTTATTTCTATCAGCATAATTGCTGATAATAGTATTCCGCTCGAATGGTCAAAATCCAATAGCATAGGTTATTGTAAAAAACTATCCAAATAACCGAATATCGTTTTTGTCTGCTTCATCAGGCTAACATGGCTTTGATTGGGAATAATGGCCAGCTGTGATTTTGGCATTGGTTGCAAATCAGCAGAAACACCCCCTCCCAATAATTTATATGTTTTTGCCAATTCGATTTTATCCATGCCATCATTGTCACCTGATATGATTAATACAGGTGCAGTGATTTTTGCTATATTGTCGTCACCCAAATTAAATGGCTCTCCAGCCAAGGCAATCATCTGTTCCAGGAACTTATTCCATTTTGTTTTATCTGGTGCTACAGCATCATAGGCGGCTTGCAGAGGCGAATTTGCAAAAAACTCAGGCTTCATTTTTTTAAAAACACCGGTTACTTCGGTTACCCAGCCTTCACTTTTATAAACAGAAGAAATGATGACTAATTTTTTCAATCGTTTAGGACTTTGTATCGCAAACTGGTAGGCTACCTGACCACCAAAACTATATCCCGCTATATCCGCGCTGTCAATTTTCAGATAATCCATTACTTTCTCCACATCGTTAGCTAAAGTTGCCCGTGATAATTTTCTATCTGAAAAGGGTGTATGCCCATGTCCTTGCAATTCTATAGCAATTACTTTTCTTGTTTTCGCCAATTCAGGTATTAATTCCCCCCAATTCATCTCAATGGTATAGTAAGCACCATGTAGTAAAACGATAGGCTTACCGTCGCCGTATACTTCGTAATAAACTTTGGTACCATTAGCCGGTGCGTAGCCACTGCCGGTAGGTTTGATTTGTTGTGCATTTGATGAAGAGGCTGCAGGCATAATGATTGCGATCAGGAATAATTTAATAAGATCTCTTGCGTTGAATAAATTTTTCATACACTTGCCCAATTTTAGTTTGATTGTTAGTGATATACAAAAGTCAGAAGCATTTTATGATTCTACGCGGTGCAAAAGCGACAACATTAGGGGTAGATCACGACAAAACAGGGTTATATTGGTCACTATCTTATTTGTTTTGACAGACGTTTTGAAAACAAAAATCATTTTACCGATAGCGTTGGTAATAGATTTTCCAGGTTATTCAAAGTCATTGTAAATCCTTCCTTAAAGCCTTTCTCAATCATCATCTTCAGGACGGCAGGAGTTTTATATTTTATAGTTATCCTGACTGTTGTAACACCGTTTGCTTCACTAAAATCCAGGTTATTTTCTGAGCCGTAAAATTCTGGATTGATATTTTCATCTTTATCGCTAAAGCCAGAAAGATATTTCAAATTAGTTTTCGGGGATATCGAAGAATAGTCCTGAACAGAAAAATGCTCTTGTCCTTCGGGGCTTACCATTTTATAAAATCTCCGTCCTCCAACTTTAAAGTTCATATATATTGTTCGTGCTGTTCATGGTTCAGGCGCCCCCCATTGGTCAAGAATTTCCTGTTTGGTAAATGCGTCCCAAACCAAAGAAAGTTCAGCAGCAAATTCTCTGTTTACGAAAATCTAATTCGTTGCTTTGTCAACGGTAAAATCAAACAACAAATCAGTTTTCATTTTTTCTGTTTATTAATGGTTGATAATACTTTGTCAAGTTGTTTAAATTGAGTTTCCCAAATCTTCCTGAATT
>OFTY01000603.1_pt1 | contig 23025 bp, 23 predicted proteins | sample 1775061 | NCBI WGS metagenome assembly OFTY01 (sample SAMN08195773, study PRJEB24354) | sludge metagenome | isolation source: sludge from phenol fed wastewater aerobic bioreactor B | place: India: Nagpur | collected 2016-09-16 | reverse complement strand
GGCGCGGGCGCGCTCGACGAGGCCGGCGTCCTCCGGCGCGGGCGGGGGCAGCGGCACGGGCGCAGCGGGCGCGAGGCGGCGGAACTGCTCCATCACCTTGCGCGCGATGGCCGGCGACAGCCGCGACTCGCCGCGGTGCACGGCATGGATGGTGTCGAGCACCTCGGCCTCGTCGGCGTCCTTGAGCAAATAAGCCTGCGCGCCGGCGCGGATGGCCTCGAACACCAGCTCGTCATGGTCGAAAGTGGTGAGCACCACCACCCGCGTGGCCGGCAGCCGCGCGGTGATCTCGCGCGTGGCCACCACGCCGCTGGCGCGCGGCATCTGCAAGTCCATCACCACCACGTCGGGCGTGGTGGCCAGCGCCTGCTCGATGGCCTCGAGGCCGTCGGCCGCCTGGCCCACCACCTCGATGTCGGGCTCGGCCGCCAGCAGCATGGCCAGCGCGCGGCGGATCAGCGGCTGGTCATCGACGATGAGCAGGCGCAGCCGTGCGGCCGCTTCGGTCGTGGGCGCGCTCATGGCTGGGGCGGCCGCCGGGCCGCGGTCGCGGGGGGCACTGCGCGGCCCGGTGCGTCGGGGGCGTCGGGTACGTCGGGCGCCGCTGCGGCATTCGGCATGCGCGGGCCCAGCCGCGCATGCAGCTCGCCCACCAGCGCCGAGGGCAGCCGCGCGGTGAAGAAGCGCAGCATGGCCGCCACGGCCAGCGCCGCCTGCTCGGGGCTGAGGCTGGCGCCGCGCGCCACGGCTTGCAGGAGTTCGTCCATCATGGCTGCGCCTCCGCCCGGCGCGCGCGTGCTGCAAACGCCGCGCCACGCGCCACAATGCGCGGCATGCACGACGCCCCGCGACCGTTCAGTTTCCATGCCAACCCATCCATGCGCGCGAGCTTACCCCCATGCGCGCCACGCGCGCGAGTGACGAAAGGCACTGCGCGGTCATGAACGCGGCCTTGCAGCGGCTCGACCCCCGCCGGCACCTGGCCGCCGCCACCACCGAGGCGCAGGCCCGCAGCGACGCACAACGGCTGCTCACCCAGTTCGCCACCCAGGTCGGCCATGCGCTGGGCATGGCGGTGCAGACGCGCCGCGCCATCGTGCGCAGCACGGCCACGCAGATCGCCGCCTCGCGCGAGCACGGCGACGCCGCGCTGCGCCAGCACCTGGCCGCCGTGCGCGCGCAGTTTCCCGAATACGCCTGGCTGGCCGTGGCCGACACCCAGTGCCACACCGTCGCCGCGACCGACCGCGCGCGCGAAGGCCAGCGCGCCAACGGCTGGTGCAGCCACGGCTTGATGGGCCCGTACATCGGCGCCCGGCGCGGCGCCGACCCCGCCGCGCCCGACGTGGACCTGTCGCAACCCCTGCTGGGCGCCGATGGCGCCGTGGTGGGCGTGGTGGGCGCGCGCCTGTCCTGGGCCTTCTTCGCGGCGCAGATCCATGTGCTGCGCGACACCTTGCACACCCGCCGCCAGCCCGAGCTGTGGCTGATCGACGCCGAGGGCACCGTGCTGCAAGGCCCGCCCGAGTGGCGCGGCCGAAGCTTCGTGCCCCCCACGTCGGAGGCGGACGCGCACTGGCTGCACAGCGCGCTGGTGCCGCTCGAAGGCGACGGCGGCGACGGCGGCCTGGGCTGGCGCGTGTGGGTGCGCGACCGCGCCAGCGAGGCCTTGCAGGCCAGCCAGACGCGGCGCTGGACGGTGTTCGGCGTGGTGCTGCTGGCCGGGCTGCTCGCCGCTGCCGGCGCGGCGCTGGCGGCGCGGCTGCTCACCCGCCGGCTCGACGTGCTGGCCACGCAGGCGCAGGCGGTGCGCGAGGGCCGGCTCACCGCGCTGCCCGCGCCCGGCGGGCACGACGAGGTGGCGCGCATCGGCGCCGCCATGGCCGACCTGGTGGGCCATCTGCAGGCCGAGCGCGAGGCGCTGCGCGCGCTCAACGCCGAGCTCGATGCCCGCGTGGCCGAGCGCACCGCGCGCATCGAGCGGCTGCAGGAGGGCGAGCGCCATGCCGCCGTCACCCGCGAGCGGCTGCGCCTGGCGCGCGAGCTGCACGACACGCTGGCGCATTCGCTCATGGCGCTGCTCACGCAGATCCGCCTCATCCGCAAGCTGCGCGCCAGCCTGCCGCCCGAGGAGCTCGACGCCGAGCTCGGCCGCGCCCAGGACGTGGCCGCCAGCGGCCTGGCCGAGGCGCGCGCGGCCATCACCCAGATGCGCCACAACAGCGTGCGCGAGGTGGGGCTGGGCGCCGCGCTGGGCGAGCTGCTGGCGCGCTTTCGCGAGCGGCAGGGCCACACCGTGCACTGGCAGGCCGACCCCGCCGCCGCCGCGCTGGCCGACGAGCGCGCGGAAACCGTGTTCCGCATCGCCGAGGAGGCGCTGCACAACATCGAGCGCCATGCGCAGGCCCGCACCGTGACCGTGCGCCTGCAGGCCACCAGCGCCGCGGCGGGGCCGGCTGCGGGGGTGGCCGATGCGCCCGGCACCGAGGCAGCGGAGCGCATCGTGCTCAGCCTGGCCGACGACGGCGTGGGCTTCGACCCCGCCGCCCCGCGCACGGGCCACTACGGCCTGCGCGGCATGCAGGAGCAGGCCGCGCTGATCGCCGCGCGGCTGCGCATCGACAGCCAGCCCGGCGCGGGCACCACGCTCACGCTCGACTTTCCCGTCTGAGCCCGCGCTCAGACGGGTTGCGCGCCGGCTCACCGACCGTCACCTTCCGCCCGTCGCCTTCGCCGGTCACGTTCCGCCTGCATCGCAGCGCACGCCGGCCGCCGCGTCATGTGACCTGCGCGTGCCTTCGGCATGACTTTCGGCACTGGGGCGCGCGCGGCCCGCGGCCTACGCTTCATCCCAGTTCCCCGCGCCACCGCCTGCTGATGCAGACCGGGGCGGCACCGGCCGGGGAGCGGGATTCAACCAGGCGTCTGCACCCGTTTTGCACACCACCGACAGGAGAACCGATCATGAACACCGCTGCTGCCACCCTCTCCCTCCCCCGCCGCGCGCTGCTGGGCACGCTGGCCGCCACCGCACTCGCGCTCGGCGCGGCCGTGCCGCTGGCGCATGCGCAGGACGAACTCGTCGTCGTCGAGCCCATGCGCGTGACCACCTACCTCAACGGCGGCATCGGCGCCGACGAGGAACAGATGATGCGCAAGGCCGCCAAGGACTGGCCGCTGCGCATGATCTTCTCGGAGAAGAAGGACAACGAGTTCGTCGCCGACGTGCGCCTGCTCGTCACCAACGCCAAGGGCGCGCCGGTGCTCATGCTGCACGGCGCCGGCCCAATGACCTACGCCATGCTGCCCGCAGGCAAGTACCGCATCAGCGCCAGCCACAAGGGCCAGACGGAAACGCGCGAAGTCACGCTCGACGGCAAGACCGGCCGCGACGTGTACTTCCACTGGACCGGCAAGGCCAAGTAAGCGCCCGCCCTTTCCCCGCCAATTTCCCCGCCAACCCCCACCCGAGCCCGCGCGCACGCGCCGCCGCGCGCGCCATCGATCCCCATATTTTTGGAACTTCAGGAGCCCATCATGCAAAAAGCCGACATCGCCGTGGCCGTGTACGACAGCCATGAGAAAGCCGAAGCCGCCGTGCGCGAACTCGCCCGCGCCGGTTTCGACATGAAGAGCATCTCCATCGTCGGCAAGGACTACCACACCGAGGAGCAGGTGATCGGCTATTTCAACGCCGGCGACCGCGCCAGGTTCTTCGGCAAGCTCGGCGCCTTCTGGGGCGGCCTGGCCGGCATTCTGTTCGGCTCGGCGCTGATGTTCGTGCCCATCGTCGGCCACATCGTGGTGCTCGGCCCGCTGGCCGCAACGATTGCCGGCGGGGTACAAGGCGCGGTGCTCGGCGGCGGCCTGTCGGCGCTGGTGGGCGCGCTCACCGCCATCGGCGTGCCCAAGGATTCGGTGCTGCGCTACGAGACAGAGCTCAAGGCCGACCGCTTCCTCGTCATCGTGCACGCCGGCGCGGGCGACATCCGCCGCGCCCATGAGCTGCTGGCCAATTCGGGCAGCAGCGACGTGCAGGTCCACACCCCCGCGGCGGCCTGAACCCCGCGCCCGGCGCGGCGCACCCACCCGTCTTTCACCCCTGTTTCCCGGAGCCCCTCATGAAAACCCATCGCCTCACCCTGCTCACCGCCGCCGTTCTTGCCCTGGGCCTGCCCGCCTGGGCGCAGACCGGCAGCCCCGCCACCCCGGCCGCGGCCACCGCCCCCGCCGCCAAACCCGCCACCGCCCCGGCCGCGAAAGCGCCGGCGGACTGGATCGTCTGGGGAGACACCACCTACACCCCGGTGCTCGACGAGGTCAGCCAGTCGCTGGCCGATGCGCGCAAGGCCATGGCCGCCAAGGACAACGCCCGCGCCGCCGAGGCCATGACCGCCGCTGCCCGTGCGCTGGAGAAACAGGCCGCGCAGGCCGCCAGGATGGAACAGCAGCGCGCCGTGGCCGACGAAAAGCTCGCCCGCGAAACGCGCCAGCGCATGGACAAGCTGGTCAAGCAGCTCGACGCCACGGCCGCGCAGCTCAAGGCCGGCAAGCTCGCCACCCCGGCCGCGCTGGACAAGGCGCTGACGCAGGCGCAGCGCGCCGACCTCGAGCGCCGCTGGCTGGTCACCGACGTCACGACCTGGTACCCGGTGGTGGAGCAGCCGCAGACCCACTTCCTCGCCGCCGCCGAAGCCTATGCGAAGAAGGACTACAAGGCCGCCGCCACCGAGGTGCGCAAGGCCGCCGGCTTCGTGCGCCTGGAGGCCGCGCGCGCCGTGGGTGACAGCCGCCGCGCGCTCGACGAGAGCGCCGCCGCGCTCAGCGCCACCGCCAAGTCGCTGGACAAGGGCACGGTGAAGTCGGCGCAGGACCTCGACAAGGTCTTCGCCCGCGCCGACCACGCGCTCGCCCTCGCCCACCGCGCCCGCGCCGCCGAGAGCTGGGCGCGCAAGGCCTACGACCAGGCCGGCTACGAACTCAAGGCCGCCGCGCACAGCGCGGAAGCCGCCGCCGCCTGGACCGGCGACAAGGCCAAGGCCGCGGCGCAGGCCGGCGCGGCCGATGCGCGCAGCGTGGGCGACAAGCTCGCCAGCGCGGGCGTGTGGACGCGCGACGAGGTGGCCAAGGGCTTCGAGGGGCTGGGCAGTGCGCTCAACCGCCTGGGCCAGGACATCGGCAGCCCGCACAAGGCCGGCAAGGTGGACGTGGGCGCCTGAGGCCCAGCCGCCCGCCCCGCGCCCGAACCCCAACCCCTCATCGGAGAACCCATCATGACCACCCCGCAGAAGAACGCCGCGCACGTGCTGGTGCTCGGCGGCAATTTCGCCGGCCTGGGCTGTGCGCAGGAAGTGCGCAAGCTCGCCGGTGACGCCGCGCGCATCACCGTGGTGGACCGCAAGAGCTACCTGCTCTTCGTGCCCAACATTCCCGCCGACGTGTTCGACAACCAGGACCCCACGCTGCGCCAGCGCATGGACCTGCCCACCGTGCTGGCCAAGGACGGCATCGACTTCATCCAGGCCGAGGTGCGCGAGATCGACGTGGAGCGCCGCCGCGTGCGCATGACGCCCAATGAGCGCCCGGGCGCCGAGGACGAATGGCTGGGCTATGACTACCTCGTCGTCGCCGTGGGCGCGCGGCTGGCCTTCGAGCGCATCGAGGGCTTTGCCGAGCACGGCCACACCGTGGCCGACCTGTTCCACGGCAACCGGCTGCGCCGCCATCTGCACGAAGGCGGCTACAAGGGTGGGCCGGTGGCCATCGGCTCGGCGCGCTTTCACCAGGGCGACGGCGCCAGGGGGCTGGAGCCCTACCCCGGCGGGCGCATTCCCGACGCGCTGGCCGCCTGCGAGGGCCCGCCGGTGGAGGTGATGCTGTCCATGGCCACCTGGCTGCAGAAGCACAAGCTCGGCGACGCGAAGAAGGTCACGGTGTTCACCCCGGCCGAGATGATTGCCGAGGACGCCGGCGTGACCGTGGTGGAGCAGCTGCTGGGCATTGCCTCGACCATGGGCTTTGGCTACGTCAACAAGGGGCAGGACATCCGCCGCCTCACGGCCGAAGGCGTGGAGCTCGCCAGCGGCGCGACCATCGACGCCGAGCTCAAGATCATCTTCCCCGACTGGGTGGCGCACGACTTCCTGCGCGGCCTGCCCATCAGCGACAGCGAGGGTTTCGTCGTCACCGACCTGCTGATGCGCAACCCGCGCTACCCCAACGTGTTCGCCGCGGGCGACTGCGCCGCCGTCACCGTGCCCAAGCTCGGCGCCATCGGCCACCAGCAATGCGAGATCGTGAGCCGGCAGATCGCCAAGAGCCTCGGGCGGCTCGCGCCGGCCCAGGCCGACGCGCCGCTGGCGCCCATCGTGCTGTGCATCGGCGACATGGGCGCGGGCAAGGCTTTCTACATCCACAGCAACACCTGGTACGGCGGCGACGCGGCGGTGCTGCGCATGGGCCGCATCCCCTACCTGCTGAAGATGCGCTACCGCGACCTGTTCATGCTCAGCGACGGCAAGACGCCGCCCTGGGGCGTGGACATGGCCGAGTTCATGGCCGAGGTGCTGTGAGCGCCCGGCGCTTCACGCCCCCAGAAGGAGACACCACCATGCACACCTCCACCCCATCCCACGAGGCCACAGCCCGCGCGCCGCACGGCGCGGCCCATGCCGGCGCCGGCCGTGCAGCCTCACTCCGGCGCCTGCGAGCCCGCACCGGCGCGCGCACGCGCGGCCTCGCGCTCGCAACGCTGGCTGCCGCCGCGGCGCTGGCGGGCTGCACCACCACCGGCATGGGCGGCGGCGACCTGAGCCGCCCCGGCCGCGGCCCCGAGCCGGTGCTGTTCTCCTGGAAGAGCACCGACGGCGGCCTCAGCGGCACCATGACCGCCACGCTGCCGCACGCCACCTACCAGGGCCGCTTCTTCCAGATCACGCAGCAGACGCAGCGGCAGTTCATCGAACCGCTGTGGGTGGGCTGGCGCCCCGGCTGGGGCGACTGGCCCTACTGGGGCCCGGGGGACTGGGCCGACACCACGCAGTTCATCACCCGCTACAGCGGCAAGGTGGTGGCCAACCTGCAAAGCGACGGCGGCGGCCGCATGCGCTGCCGGCTGCACCTGATCGACCCGGCGCGCGGCATGAGCGGCGGCGGCGAGGGCGAGTGCCAGCTCTCGGGCGGCGGCACGATTGCGGCGAGGTTCTGAAAGCCGACGGCCGGGGCAACTCGGCCAGGGCGCGCTGGCCGGGCGCTCTCGCCGGGTGGCGCCGGGGGATGCCCCGTGGGCTGGTCTGGCATGAAGCGCAGTCTTTCAAAAACCATAGCGGAACAAGACCGGTTGGCGCTGGGGCCCGGGGCAATTTTCTGAAATTTTCCGGTTGGGGTGGGTGTGGGGTGCCCGCCGGGGCTCGGGTGGATGCGCGTCTTTGGGTGTGTGGGCCTGCGGAGACCGCGCGGGCGATGCACCTCGGTTCCCCCCCTATCCCCCCCGCCCCTTTCCGCCCCCGCCGGGGCGGAAAGGGGAGCCCAGATTTGGTTGCTTCGCGCCGGCTACGCGTTTTCGACGCGTGAGGTTGCGATGCGCTTCTTCGCGCCTGCATTGGTGAACCGGCTGTCCTGGCCGGCGACGGACTCCCAGTCGCCGAGCATCAGCCATGTCGGGTCTGTGGCTCCTTGGCTCATTCAATGCGCTTGACGATGTCGTCCTCGAACTCACGCAGGAAGGCTTCTTGGGCCTCCGTCTGGACATAAGCCGGATTGATACGCCGCAACCGCTCGATGGCCGTGGCCGCGCTCATGCCGCCCTCCCGGATGAGCCACGCCGCCAGAATGGTTCCCGTCCGCCCGATGCCTGCCTTGCAATGAACCGCCAACACCTCGCCTTTGTCGAGCAAACGTTGCATGTGGCGAACCAGCATGTACGCCTGGCCGATGGTCGGCGCTTCACGGTCGAAGATCGGCAGGTGGATATTGCGGAGTTGGTGTTCCTGGAGCTTGACCTTGTCGAGATCCTTTTCAGTGAGCGTCACCAGGTACGTGACGCCGACCTGCCGAAGCAGGCTCAGGTCGTAGCCGACGTCGGCAACGACCCCCGGCTCCGCGCATCCCGCCAGGCGTCCGGGAATGATCCAGTGGAATCCTTGCGGCCCGCGGTAGTCGGAGTAGATGGCCACGCCCACCATCGACGCCGCCTCGACAGCTCCCGCGGAGATCGGAGGTAGCTTCGCAGGCTTCTGAGCTGGGGCTGATGCCGGTGGGATTTGGCTCGACTCAACCACTCTCCCCGCTTCCGGTGCGAACGTCGCTGGCGCGCCAGTCGCGAGATCACCCGAGCCTGGCGGCTGTGGATTCCGGCTCTCCCGCACCACCGAATCACCAGCAGCCCCATCGATCGGAACGGAGGTGACCACCGATGCGGCCGCTACCGGTTCGGCCCTGTCGAAGTCCGCGATGGCTCTCAGGGCCGCGGCGGGTAGCGGCGGAGGGGGTTCGACATCGTCCGCGAGGTCCTCGCGCCGCGCGTCCGGAGATGGAATGCTGAGGCTACCGGTTCTGACGAACTGCTCCGCCCAGGTGTTTTGTGGGTTCGAGAAGAAGCGCTCGCCGGGCCCACTGAACAAGGCTCGACCGCCTCCGATCAGCACAATGTGCTGCGCCAACCGACGCGCCTGCCCCTGGTGATGCAATGCGACCCACAACTTCGTCGATCGGCCGACCTGACGAAGCCAGTCGATCAGCCGAACGGCGTCGGTCTCGTTCATCCCATACGTGGGTTCGTCAACCAACAGCAGCGGTGGCTTGAGCAGCACATGACCGAGGATCAGCACCGCTTTGCGCCACACCTCGGGCAGATCGAGCATGGGCGCATCCAACCGGTCCGTCAGATGCTCCAGCCCATAGGTTGTCAGCATGACCCGAGCGGCCTCGCCCCACCCAGCGGGTGACTTCTCGTTTCGTCCTCGCAACGGGTGGATCAGCGCGTCGCGCACGCTCGACTGCAGCAGCGTCGCGTGCTGCTGGACCAGAGACGGACGCCACCCATCAGCGACCGGCTTTCCTTGGAGGGTCGCCTCGCCCCAGCGACGAAACAAGGCATTGCCGTCGTTCAAGCCCGCGAGCGAACGCATGAGCGTCGACTTGCCAGTTTTCACCGGCCCCATCAAGACACTGACCTCGCCTTGAGGGAGGGAGAGGGTGATGTCGCTGAGGATCACCCGCCTCCCGAAGCAAACGCCGTAGCCGTTGAGTTCCAGTACCGGGTCAGTCATCAACAGTCCCGAACCGTTTGGACCACAACGGAGGCCTCAACGTCGCCCTCAAACCGCCGCCTCGATCTCCGGCAAAGCGAGCCTGGACTTGGTCAGCGCCATCCCGAGGTTCGCGCTCTTGCGACAGACGAAGGTCAGGATGTAGTCGGGGTACTTCTTGCCCCGCAGAAACACGTGAATGAGGTTGTCGCTGTTGACGATCACCTCCTGGAAGAAGTGGTGGTCATCGTCGGCCATCCCGCGGGCCTTCTTGAACATCTTCTCGATCAACGAGACGTTGGGGCCTGCAAACAAATCAGCGGTCGCAGCGGCCAGAAGGGAGATGACCTCCTGAGGATGGGAGTCAACGGTTTTCACCGAAAGCAGCATCCCGGAACCGATGTCCACATACCCACCGGCAACACATTCCGGCACCGTTTGAATCAGCGCAGCCAACTTTGCATCGAGCGACATAACCCTCTCCATTTGTGAAAAATTACCGAATTTGGCGCTTGACACTTTGCCAGCTTGAGACGATTCCTGCAACATGTCATTGCGTTTTTGACCTTTTTTCGCACTTTGATGCGCCGAATCGGCAGCGGCCTCAAAGATCCGGGCCACTGCCTGCGAACACGCGCCGCGTCGCGGGCTGGTTTTCTTAGAGCGCCAGGCTTGCGCAACCTCTTCGACTCTCGGCAGGCACAACGCACGGGGCCGCGGTGCAAGCACGAGCAGCACGCAGGCGGTGCCTCTATCCGCAAGAGGTCGTCACGACTAGTGGCGCACTCCTCTGGGCATGAGTGAGCACAGCGCGACCTCACTAGCCGTAGAAACTTGGCCAGAAACCAACCACAATTTCGGGCTCACCTTTCCGCCACGGCGGGGGATAGGGGGGGAACCGAGGTGCCGCGCCCGCGCGGTCTGTGCAGGCCCACACACCCATAGACCGCACACCCACCCAACCCCAGCGGGCGCCCCGCACCCACCCCAACCGGAAAATTTCAGAAAAAGGCGCGAACCCCAGCGCCAATCGGTCCGATTGCGCTATCGTTTTTGATTCTTCGAGTCCGTCGCCGCCGCCAGCCGGGCGCTGTTCCAGTACACGTCGTCGCCCACGCTGCCATCGGGCCGGTGGCGGTTGAGGACGCGGGCGAGGACGAACAGCAGGTCCGAGAGGCGGTTGAGGTACTGCCGCGGGGCGTCGCGCAGCGCGTCCTGCGCGCCCAGCGCCACCACCGCGCGCTCGGCGCGGCGGGCCACGGTGCGGCACACATGGGCCTGCGCGGCTGCGCGGGTGCCGGCGGGCAGGATGAATTCCTGCAGCTTGGGCAGGGTGGCGTTGTGCTGGGCCAGCGCAGCGTCCAGCCCGGCCACCGCCTCGGGCTTGAGCAGTTCGAAGCCGGGGATGGAGAGCTCGCCGCCGAGGTTGAACAGCTCGTGCTGGATGCGCACCAGCAGCGCGCGCACCTCGTCGGGCATGGGTTCGCACAGCAAGAGGCCGATGTGCGAGTTGAGTTCGTCCACGTCGCCCATGGCGTGCACGCGCAGGCTGTTCTTGCTCACGCGGGTGTTGTCGCCCAGGCCGGTGGTGCCGTCGTCGCCGGTGCGGGTGGCAATCTGGGTGAGACGCTTGCCCATGATGACTCCAGAAAGTGACTGGGGGTGGATCATTGAAACGGGTTTGACGCAGAGTATGCCCCGCTGCGGTTGCGCGCCGTACACTGCAGGAGTGCCAACCCCATGGCCCGCTGTTTTGGAGCACGCCCATGAACGCCCCCACCACCCCCGCCCATCTGCTGCCCGAAGTTCACCTGCGCCCGGTGCCGCCGGCGCTGCTCGATGCGCTCAAGGCGCGCTTTGGCGCGCAGTGCTCCACCGCGCAGGCCGTGCGCGAGCAGCATGGGCGCGACGAGTCGGCCTTCACCAACGTGCCGCCGCCCGCGGCCGTGGTGTTTGCCGAATCCACGGCCGACGTGGCCGATGCGGTGCGGCTCGCCGCGCAGTTCGAGGTGCCGGTGATCCCGTTTGGCGTGGGCTCCTCACTGGAAGGCCATCTGCTCGCGGTGCAGGGCGGCATCAGCCTTGACGTCTCGCGCATGAACCGCGTGCTGGCCGTCAACGGCGAGGACCTCACCGTCACCGTGCAGCCCGGCGTCACGCGCAAGCAGCTCAACGAAGCCATCAAGGACCAGGGCCTGTTCTTCCCCATCGACCCCGGCGCGGACGCCAGCCTCGGCGGCATGGCCGCCACCCGCGCCAGCGGCACCAATGCCGTGCGCTACGGCACCATGCGCGAGAACGTGCTGGCGCTCGAAGTCGTCACCGCCGCGGGCGACGTCATCCGCACCGGCACGCGCGCCAAGAAGAGCAGCGCGGGCTACGACCTCACGCGGCTCTTTGTCGGCAGCGAAGGCACGCTGGGCGTCATCACCGAGCTGAGCCTGCGCGTGTACCCGCTGCCCGAAGGCATCTCGGCGGCCATCTGCTCCTTCCCCACCATTGCCGACGCGGTGCAGACCACCATCGAAACCATCCAGCTCGGCGTGCCGATCGCGCGCTGCGAGCTCATCGACGCCAACACGGTGAAGATGGTCAACGCGCACAGCAAGCTCGGCCTGCGCGAAGCGCACCTTCTGCTCATGGAGTTCCACGGCTCGCCCAGCAGCGTGAAGGAACAGGCCGAAACCGTGCAGGCCATCGCCCACGAGAACCACGGCCAGGACTTCGAATGGGCCACCACGCCCGAGGACCGCACCCGGCTGTGGACCGCGCGGCACAACGCCTACTTCGCCGCCATCCAGAGCAAGCCCGGCTGCCGGGCGATCTCCACCGACACCTGCGTGCCCATCAGCCGCCTGGCGGACTGCCTGCTCGATTCGGTCGCCGAGGCCGACGCCAGCGGCCTGCCCTACTTCCTCGTCGGCCACGTTGGCGACGGCAACTTCCACTTCGGCTACCTGATCGACCCCGACAGCGCCGAGGAACGCGCCCGCGCCGAGGCGCTGAACCACCGGCTCGTGCGGCGCGCGCTCGCGCTCGGCGGCACCTGCACCGGCGAACACGGCGTGGGCCTGCACAAGATGGATTTCCTCCTCGACGAAGCCGGCCCCGGCGCCATCGAGGCCATGCGCGCCATCAAGCGCGCGCTGGACCCGAAGAACATCCTCAACCCGGGCAAGATCTTTGCGCTGTGAACACGGGCGCGCACGGCGTGGGGGCTGTGTCGGACCGGATATGCTCCTGAAACAGAAGCGCCAACCGACCGGTTGGCGCTGGGGAACGGCCAGAAAATCCGCAAAGGCCACCGCCACCAGCCGCCAGGGCCGGTGGCGCGGCGCTCACTTCTTCTTTTTCGGTGCCGGCTTGGCCGGTGCGGCCGCGGGGGCCGGTGCCTCGGCCGGGACGTAGGTTTGCGAGGGCGCAACGCCCCCATCCACGCCCAGGCGGCCGCCGCCGCCCAGGCCCTGGCCCTGTACCGTCTGGGCGCGGTAGCTGCGCAGCGCGATGACCATCTGGTTGTAGGCGTCGGTGAAGGCCGCGGCGATCACCTTGCCCTGCGCGGTGTTGGTGTAGCCGCCCAGTCCGCCGGCGCCGCCGGTGCCGAAAATGCTACCGAAGGCGCCGAAGTCGGTCTTGGAGGCGCTGCCTTCGCTGGCGGCCACCTGCACGCCGGAGCGGTTGTCCACCAGCGTGAGCAGCGCGCTGGCTTCCTTGGTGTTCATGCTGCCGCCGATGGCCGCAATGGCCCGGCCGCGGCCGCCGCCGATGAGCCCGCCCAGCGCGCCGCCGATGCCGCCGGCGTTCTCGTTGCTGAACACGATTTCGGGCGAGAGCGCATAGTCCGACGCGACCATCTGCCCGCCGCCGAAGTTGCTGCCGCCGCGCATCTGGCCCGAGGCCATCAGTTCGCGTTCGCGGTTCATGGCGTTCATGCCGGCGGCGCTGCGCTCGACGACGACGAAGCAGTTGGACTGCTGGATCAGCAGGCGCAGCAGGTTGGCCGTGGGCGGCAGCTTGTATTCGTTGCGCAGGATGGTGTACCAGCCGGCCTGCTGGTTCTCCACCAGCGACACCGTGCCCAGCGGCGAGGCGCAGCGCTCCAGCGCGCTGTTGGCATTGGCACTGGTGCTGCCCGCGGCGCTGCCGGTGGCCACGGTCTTGGCCTCCTGGCTGCCCATTTTCATGTTGGTGGTTTCGCAGCCTGCCAGCAGCAGGCTCGCGGCGGCAACGGTGGTCAGGGCAAGGGCACGCATGGTGATGAAACTCCTCCGGGTTGAACAGGCGGGCGGATGGGGCACGCTGAGGTGCCGCCTCGGCCTTCGGCGCGCCACATCATAGACTTGCCTTCGGTCAATGCCCAGCCGCCGTCCGTCGGGTGTCGCAGCAGGGATACAGAGGGCCCGCGATGCTCAGCGCCCGAACAGGCCTTTGAGCAGGTTGGCCGGGTTGGTCAGCTGCTCCAGCGGGCTGGGGGCGGGGCGCTCGGCGTTGGGCGGGGTGGCCGGCGCGGCGCCTGCATCGGCGGGCAGGCCCGCGCTGCCGCCGCGGCGGGGCCCGTCCTCGCCCAGCATGGCCAGGGTGTGCGATTTGGTGCGCACGCGCACCGCCCACTCCGGCTCCCAGACGGCCTTGGGGTCGGCCGGGCGCGGCGGGTAGGCGAAATGGCTCTCGCCCCCCCACGCGATCATGCGCAGCATGGCGCCTTCGCTGCCGGCGAAGATGCCGCGCGGCACGCTGCACTGGGTGGTCTGCGGGGCGAGCAGCACGCGCTCCTGCGTCCAGCGCTCCAGCGTGGCATTGGGCAGGTAGTCGAACAGGCCCATGCCGGTGTCGGGCGTCTCGGCGCTGGACCACAGCACCATGTCGTCCTTGCTCACACTGCCCATGGCATGCAGAAAGTAAGCGCGCGCTTGCGCCACAGGCCGCCAGGAGAGCGCCACTGCGTCGGTGAGCCGGCCCTGGGTCTGCAGCTCGATGGGGGGCATGAGGTCTTGCGCCGGGCCGAGGCTGAACTTCATCGACGCCGGCACGCCCGCGCCCTGCACCCGGTGCTCGCCCACCAGGCTCGCGCCGCGCGGTGGCGTCTGCTGGTTCTGCTCGTTGGGGAAGAACACCGTGCTCGGGCCCACGCGCGGGCCGCGCTCGGGCACATAGCGGCCGGCGAAGGCGCGTGCGAAATCGGCCGGGTTGCCGCGCGCGAGATCGATGACGCGCGGCTGGCCGGGCCGCACCTCGGTGCCGCAGCCCCAGTAGATCAGGATGCGGCCCCTGGGCGGCTCCATGTCGGCGGGCACGTCGCCGGGTTCGGATTCGCGCGGCGGTGGTGCGCTGGGCGCGGGCGCGATCAGCGGCAGGCTCTCGCCCATGCGCAGGCCGGCGGGCACGAACTGCTGGGCGGGCGCGCCGGGCTGGATGCGGCTCTCCAGCGCCAGGTCGAGCACGCGCGCGGGCATGACGTGCGGCGTGCGCGCCTGCCCCCACCAGCCCTGAGCGCCGCGCGCACCGCCCGCCGCGCCGCCGCCACCACCCATCATGCCGGCGATCATGCCGCCCATGCCGCCTTGCAGGCCGTCCATCTCGGGCATGCCGGCCATGCCACCGGTGGAGGCGTCGATCCAGAGCTGCACCTTGGGCGGCTTGACGTTCTGCGCCACGGCCGGTGAGGCGGCGCTGGCCGCCAGCGCCAGCAGGGCCATCGCCCGCCCCCCCCAGGGCGAGCGGTGGCGCGGGTGGCGCCGGCGCGCGGGGTCGAGGTTTGGCAAGGCCGGGTGACGGGTCGCGCACATGGTTCCCTCCTTCGAGTGTGGGCCAACGGCAGAGCACGCATTACGAAGCGAAGCCTGTGCGATCGGCCGTGCCTTGCGCCAGCAGGCGGGCGCACGCCGGGTCAGGCGATGTCAGCGGGCGCGATGAAAGCTCGGTCGCGACGCCTCGGAAGTTGTGTAGGAATCGGGCGCGCCCGCGCAGGCCATCCCCATGGCCCCAATCAAGGCGCGAAGCGCAGCCGTAGCGGGGACTACGGCCAGCATTTGCAACGCCGGGTGGGGGCTTGGGGGCGGGATGAGCGGGTGTGCAGGATGCGTTCACAACGTCTCAGGCCGCGCGCAGCCGCTCGATGAGGCCGTTGAGCTCGTCGAGCGAGGCAAAGTGTAGGACGAGTTCGCCCGCCTCATCCACCCGGCCGGCGCGCTTGACACGCTTTTTTACACGCACCTCGACCTCGGCGGCGAAATGGTCGGAGAGCTCCTCCTCCACGCGCTTGAGGTCGCGCGACTTCTCCTTGCGCGCCTTCTGCGGCGCCAGTGCGAACTCTGCGCCGAGCTTCTTCACCAGCGCCTCGGCTTCGCGCACCGAGAGCGACTTGGCCACGATTTGGTGGGCCGCCGTGATCTGCGCCGCGCGCTCGAGCGAGAGCAGCGCGCGCGCATGGCCCATGTCGAGGTCGCCGGCCATGAGCAGCGTCTGCACCGGCTCGGCAAGGTTGAGCAGGCGCAGCAGGTTCGACGCCGCCGAGCGCGAGCGCCCCACCGCCTGCGCGGCCTGCTCGTGGGTGAAGCCGAACTCGCGGATCAGCCGCTGCAGGCCCTGCGCCTCTTCGAGCGGGTTCAGGTCCTCGCGCTGCATGTTCTCGATCAGCGCCATCGCCGCGGCGGCCTGGTCGTCCACCTCGCGCACCAGCACCGGCACTTCCGACAGGCCCGCCAGCGCCGCGGCGCGGAAACGCCGTTCGCCGGCGATGATTTCATACAGCGGCGCGGCGGGGTTCGCCGCATCGGCCGTGCCGCCCTGCGCGCGCCGCTGCGCGGCGTCCTCGGCGCTGAGGCGGCGCACCAGAATGGGCTGCATGATGCCCTGGGCCTTGATGGACTCGGCCAGCTCGTAGAGCGCGCCCTCGTCCATGCGCGTGCGCGGCTGGTAGCGCCCCGGCACCAGCGCATCGAGCGCGAGGCTGCGCGGGGCGCCGCCCTCGCCCGCCGCCGCGTCGGCCTCGGGCGAAGCGCGCTCGCTGACCTTGGGGCCCAGCAGGGCTTCGAGTCCGCGGCCGAGGCCTTTGGGTTTCTTGGTGACCATTCAGATCTCTCTTTCGGTATAGCCCGCCTGGCGCTGGTGACGGATGCGCAGCACGCGCACCGCCGCGCGTTCGGGCAGGTAGCGGTATTTGACGATGTAGCCGCTCTTTCCGCGGTGCAGGACGAGTTCGCGCAGCCCCTGGTCGGCCGGCCGGCCGATGCCGGGCTGGTGGGTGAGCACGCGCAGGCCGTCGAACAGGAAGTCGATCAGGGCCGGGGCCGTCGCGTCCCCTTGGGTCAGCAGGAAACTCACCAGGTCCTCGAGGTCGTTCCAGGCCGCTTCGGCCAGGTGCACGGCGATGGGAGACGCCATCAGAGGCTGAGGGGGAATTGGGCGTGCCCGAAAGGGCGCCGCAAAGCGCGCCCGAGAAGGCGCAAAGCACAGCCGTAGCGCGGGCTACGGCGCGCATTTGCAACGCCCTCGGGCGTGCTTTGGGGCGTCAAGGCGGGCATGACCGATTCTCTCTCAGCCTCAACGCTCAAGCGGGCGCCGGCCCGGGCGCTCGACGGGCTCGCCGCGCACCCGGGCCGAGAAGTAGGCCTGCGCATCGGCCAGGGTGTAGGCGCCGTGCTCGAGCATGTCGCGCTCGGCCGCCAGGGCGTCGTGGGTGAACTGCTCACGCAGGCGCGACCGCTCGGCCGCCTCGCTGAGGGTGCGCACCATGTAGGCATGGCTGGAAATGCCGAGCCGGCGCGCATCCTCGTCGATGGCCGCCTTGAGTTCGGCCGGCAGCTTCAGGCTGGTTGCAATGGTGTGGGACATGGGCGCCTCCGGAAAAACTCCGCATGAGGTAGTCAGCTTTGACTACCTCGCCAGTCTAGCAGCCGCAGCGCGCGCGGCCAGCCCGGCGGCGGCGCCGGCCAGCAGCACCGGGCCGCCGAAGCGCGGGTCGCCGACCAGGCGCAGGGCCATGTACAGCGCAGCGGCCGCCGCCTTGCCCGCCAGGGCGCCGGCCGACCCATGGCCCGGCAGCAAAAACACCGCGAGGCCCACGGCCACCGCGCCGGCACAACACACCGCCACCAGCGCGCCCAGAAATGCCGCGCCCGGTGCGGAGGCCCGCACCAGCGGGCCGTGGGCGGGCACGGAAAACACCGGGTGCAGCAGGAAGTCGCCCGAGCTGCGCACCGACAGCACCACCGTCGCACCCAGAGCCAGGGCGGCAGCCGCGGCGAACCAGCCCGCGCTGCGCCCGCGGCCGGGCCTGCCCGGCGCACCCGGGCTGTGCGGCCGCGCCTTCGTGGCCCACACCACGAAGGCCAGCGGTGCCAGCGCCAGCGCGGCCACCACCAGCAGGACGGAGAGAAGGCCCAACAGCCCGATCATGCTGCGTCTTGCGGAAACGCGCCCTCGCGCAGCGGCCGCAGCAGGGCCAGGCCTTCGGGCCAGTCGGCAAGGCCCGAGTCGGCGTTGAGATGGCCGCGCGCTCCGGCCAGGACGAAGCGGCTGCCCCATGCACTGGCCAGCGCCGCGGCGTGTTCGGCGCTGCCGTAAGAGTCGTCACTGCTGGCGACCACGGTGGAGGCAAAGGGCAGCCGCGCGCGCTCGATCGGCGACCAGCCGGGGATGCGCTCGCGCAGGTCGGCGCGCTCGACCTCGGGCGGCGCCACCAGCAGCGCGCCGCGCACGCGGTCGGTGTGGCGCGAATGCGCCGCCCACCACGCGACGAGGACGCAGCCCAGGCTGTGCGCGGCCAGCACCACGGGCTCGCGCTGTTCGAGCAGCACTTCCTCGAGCCGCGCGCTCCAGTCGCCGCGCAGCGGGCGCAGCCAGTCGTGCTGCTCCACGCGGGTGAAGCCGTGCAGCGCCTCCCAGCGGCTTTGCCAGTGGTCGGGCCCGCTGCCGAGCCAGCCGGGCAGGGTCAGCACGGGGACGAGCAGGCTCACCGGCCACCCCGCTTATTCACTTTTTGATAGCGCAACCTGACCATTTCGCGCTGGGGCTCCGGCGAAAAACCTTGGAACTTACTGAAAATCGGGCCGCTGGGCGCGCGCGACCATCTCGCGGGCGAACTCCACGAAGGCCTGGCTGCCGCGGGCCGAGGGGTCGAACACCACGCCGGGCAGGCCGTAGCTCGGCGCCTCGGCCAGGCGCACGTTGCGCGGAATCACGGTGTCGAACACCTTGGGGCCGAAGTGCGACTTGAGCTGCTCGCTGACCTGCTGCTGCAGGGTGATGCGCGGGTCGTACATCACGCGCAGCAGGCCGATGATCTTGAGTTCGGGGTTGAGGTTGGCATGCACCTGCTTGATGGTGTTGACCAGGTCGGTCAGCCCCTCGAGCGCGAAATACTCGCACTGCATGGGCACGATCACGCCGTGCGCGGCGCACAAGCCGTTGAGGGTGAGCAGGCTCAGGCTGGGCGGGCAGTCCACCAGCACGAAGTCGTAGTCCGCATCGACGGCGGCCAGCGCCGCCTTGAGCCGCCTCTCGCGCTGCGGCAGCGGCACGAGCTCCACCTCCGCGCCGCTGAGCTCGCGGTTCGCGCCGAGCACGGCATAGCCGGCGCGCTCGGACGCCACGGCCGCCTCGCGCACGCCGGCGGACTCGATCAGCACGTCGTACACGCTCAGCGCCAGCTCGCGCTTGTCCACGCCCGAGCCCATGGTGGCATTGCCCTGCGGGTCCAGATCGACCATGAGCACGCGCTGCCCCACCTTGGCCAGGCCGGCGGCGAGGTTGACGGTGGTGGTGGTCTTGCCCACCCCGCCCTTTTGATTGGCCACACAGAAAATCCGCGCCACGCGACCCTCCCCCTCTGTTGCGCCCGTCGGGCGCCTTACTTCGACAAGGCCAGCTTCACGCCGAAGCCGATCAGAAACACCCCGGCGAGCTTCTCCAGCGTGCGCCCGACCACCGGCGAGGCGCGCAGCCGCGCTGCCAGCACATGCGCCAGCAGCACGACGACCGCGCCGTAGACGAAGGTCAACCCTGCAATGGTCGCCGCCATGACGCCAAAGGTCAGCAGCCCCTGGTGCCGCGCCGGGTCCACGAACAGCGGAAAGAAGGCCATGTAGAACACGATGGCCTTGGGGTTGAGCAGCGTGATGGCCGCCGCCTGCCGGAAGTAGTGGCGCGGCTCGATGTGCAGCACGGGCTTGGCGCCGGGCCGGGCGGCGAGCATCTTCCAGCCCAGCCAGGCCAGATAGGCCGCACCCGCCCACTGCACGGCGGCAAAGGCCACGGGCCAGGCTGCCAGTAGCGCGGCCACGCCGGCCACGGCCATCCACATCAGCACCTGGTCGCCGGCGATGACGCCGAAGGTGGCCGCCAGGCCGGCACGCACGCCGCCTTTGCCGGTGGAGGTGATGAGCGCGAGGTTGCCCGGCCCGGGAATGGCCAGGAACAAGACCACCGCCGCGACGAAGGCGCCGTAATCCGCAATGCCGAACATGCTGGGGACTTTCCGAAAATGGGGCCGGGCCGCTGGGGTTGGTTCGGCCGGGCACCGAGTTTACGTGAGCACGGGCGGCGCGGGCCGCATCCAGACGATGCAGCGCTCGGCGTCCAGCCCCGGCACGGTGAGCGGTTCCACGTGAAACACCGCCACCGTGGGCGGCAGCGCGGCGAGTTCGTCGTGCGGCGGCTTGCCCTTCATGGCCATCCAGATGCCGCCTTCGGCCAGCGCCGCGCGCGACCAGGCGGTGAAGTCCGCCAGCGACGCGAACGCCCGCGAGGCCACCACGTCGAAGCCCTGCCCTTGCGCGGCCGAGAGGCTTTCCACCCGCGCATGCAAACCGCGCAGGTTGGGCAGGCGCAGCGCGGCGGCCGCCTGCTGGATGAACGCGGCCTTTTTGGCCACGGTGTCCACGCAGGTCACGTCGATGTCCGGGCAGACCAGCGCCACCACCACGCCGGGCAGGCCCGCGCCCGAACCCACGTCGAGCAGCCGCGTCCGCCGCGCGCGCACGCCCGTGCCGAGCTGGCGGCGCAGTGGCGCGATGACCGCCAGGCTGTCGAGCAGGTGGTGCGTGAGCATGTCGGCCGGGGTGCGCACGGCCGTGAGGTTGTAGACCCGGCTCCAGCGGCCGATCAGCTCGACGTACGCCAGCAAGCCGTCCAGCTGCGCTTCATCGAGCGCCAGGCCAAGCGCCGCGGCGCCCGCGCGCAGCGGCTCGCGCAGGGCGGCGATGGCCGCGTCGGTGGGCTCGGGCGCGTTCACGCGGCCGCCTGCGGGTCGGGGGTGGCGTCGGCGGCGGCGGCAGGCGCGTTCGCCGCGGGCCGGGCGCCGCCGAAATCCTTGTAGCCCTTCTTCTTCAGGTGGATGAGCAGCAGGGAGATCGCCGCCGGCGTCACCCCGGAGATGCGCGCCGCCTGGCCCAGGGTTTCGGGCCGGTGCTTCTGCAGCTTCTGCCGCACCTCGATCGACAGCGCGCTGACCTGGGCATAGTCCAGATCGGCCGGCAGCTTCAGGCCTTCGTGGTAGGCGGCGCGTTCCACCTCGTCCTTCTGCCGCTCGATGTAGCCGGCGTATTTCGCGGCGATCTCCACCTGCTCGACCACCGGGCCATACAGCTCGCCCAGGGTTTCACGTGAAACGACGGGCCGGGCGTCTTCATCGCCGGCGGCGACGGCGGGCGCCCAGCGGCCCTGCTCCAGGCTCATCAGGTCGCCATAGGCCACGTCGGGGCGGCGCAGCAGGTCGAACAGCGGGTACTCGCGCTCGATGGCCTTGCCCAGCACCCGTTCGGCCTCGGCCTCGCTGAGGATGCGCGGGTTCACCCAGGTGGACTTCAGGCGCTCGGTTTCACGTGAAACCGCGTCGCGCTTGCGGCAGAAGACCGCCCAGCGCGCATCGTCCACCAGGCCCAGACGGCGGCCGGTTTCGGTCAGCCGCAGGTCGGCGTTGTCCTCGCGCAGCTGCAGGCGGAACTCGGCGCGGCTGGTGAACATGCGGTAGGGCTCGCTCACGCCCTGGGTGACGAGGTCGTCCACCAGCACGCCGAGGTAGGCCTCGTCGCGCGCGGGCGTCCAGGCTTCGCGGCCGAGCACCTGCAGCGCGGCGTTGACCCCGGCGTACAGGCCCTGCGCCGCGGCCTCCTCGTAGCCGGTGGTGCCGTTGATCTGGCCGGCGAAGAACAGGCCGCCGATCTGCTTGGTCTCGAAGCTGCGCTTGAGCGCGCGCGGGTCGAAGTAGTCGTATTCGATGGCGTAGCCCGGGCGCAGGATGTGGGCGTTCTCCAGCCCGGGCATGCTGCGCACCATCGCGTACTGGATGTCGAACGGCAGGCTGGTGGAAATGCCGTTGGGGTAGAACTCGTGGGTCGTCAGGCCCTCGGGCTCGAGGAAGATCTGGTGGCTGTCCTTGCCGGCGAAGCGGTTGATCTTGTCCTCCACGCTCGGGCAGTAGCGCGGGCCCACGCCCTCGATCTTGCCGGTGAACATGGGGCTGCGGTCGAAGCCCGAGCGGATGATCTCGTGCGTGCGTTCGTTGGTGTGCGTGATCCAGCACGGCAGCTGGCGCGGGTGCATGTCGGCGCGGCCGAGAAAGCTGAACACCGGCACCGGTCCGGGCAAGCCGCCGGGCATGCCGTCGCCGGGCTGCTCGGTGCACCTGGAGAAGTCGATGGTGCGGCCGTCGATGCGCGGCGGCGTGCCGGTCTTGAGCCGCCCCTGCGGCAGCTTGAGCTCCTTGAGCCGCGCCGAGAGCGACACCGCCGGCGGGTCGCCCGCCCGCCCGGCCGCATAGTGCTGCAGACCGACATGGATCTTGCCGTCCAGAAAGGTGCCGGCCGTCAGCACCACCGCGCGGGCCCGGAAGCGGATGCCGATCTGCGTGACCGCGCCCACCACCCGGTCGCCCGTGCCGTCCGATTCGACCATCAGGTCATCCACCGCCTGTTGGAACAGCCACAGGTTCGGCTGGTTCTCCAGCCGGCGGCGGATGGCGGCCTTGTACAGCACCCGGTCGGCCTGCGCGCGGGTGGCGCGCACCGCCGGGCCCTTGGAGCTGTTGAGGATGCGGAACTGGATGCCAGCCTCGTCGGTGGCCAGCGCCATCGCGCCGCCCAGCGCATCCACCTCCTTGACCAGATGCCCCTTGCCGATGCCGCCGATGCTGGGGTTGCAGCTCATCTGCCCCAGCGTCTCGATGTTGTGGGTGAGCAGCAGCGTGCGGCAGCCCATGCGCGCGGACGCCAGCGCGGCCTCGGTGCCGGCGTGGCCGCCGCCGACGACGATGACGTCGAATTCTTCCGGGTAAAGCATGAGGAGCCTTCGGGGGGAGAGACACGCAGGCCCACGCCGGGCCGCCGCCGCGCCAGCGCAGCGCGCCGGACAAGGGCGCAAATTTTACCGGCCCCATGCCGCGACGGCATGACCCCAGGCCCAAGCGGCCTTGGACAGCGCCGCAGGCCCAGCCGTAAGCTTGCCCGCCTGTTCGTCGTTCCCACAAGGACTCTTTGCCCATGTCACAAGCAAGCTCCCACACCGCCGCATCGCCGGCGGCCCATGCCCTGCCCTCCTACCTGCAGGCCGACCACCTCGGCCCCTGGGGCATCTACCTGCAGCAGGTGGACCGCGTCACCCCCTACCTCGGCCACCTCGCGCGCTGGGTGGAGACGCTCAAGCGGCCCAAGCGCATCCTGATCGTGGACGTGCCGATCCACCTCGACGACGGCAGCGTCGCGCACTTCGAGGGCTACCGCGTGCAGCACAACACCAGCCGCGGCCCCGGCAAAGGCGGCGTGCGCTTCCACCAGGACGT
>OFTY01000600.1_pt1 | contig 23064 bp, 30 predicted proteins | sample 1775061 | NCBI WGS metagenome assembly OFTY01 (sample SAMN08195773, study PRJEB24354) | sludge metagenome | isolation source: sludge from phenol fed wastewater aerobic bioreactor B | place: India: Nagpur | collected 2016-09-16 | reverse complement strand
TGCGGTGAAAGCTGCACGTGCGGTTCGGCGGGGGGATCAGGGCTGACTCCATGAGCAGCACCAATCCTACCCGACTGACCGAAAATATGGGTCCATGCGAAGCCGAGTGCCCCGAGCGTATCCTCGATCTCCTGACCCCGACCGAGCATCGTCACGCAATCGATTGGCGCGAACGCTGCCGCGCCAATCTGGCCCTGCGCGGGCGCAAGCTCGCCCAAGGCGATCGCATCCGGCTCGACCAGCCGGTGACCTTCACCGACGGCCACGTCGCGCAGGAGTTCGTCGTCTGCAAGCGCAGCCGGAGCCTGATGCTCCGCGACCCGGACAATGGCTGCTTCTACCGGATCAGCCGGCTGATGGAGCGGGCCTGGTCGATCGTGCCCGTCACCAAAATCCACAAGACGGTGTTCGCCTGAACATCAATCCGTATATCCTCGTGATGAAGTGGATCATGTCATGACAATCGCCATCGAAAGGAACGCCCTGTCGCCCAAGCGCGGCCTGCTCTGCAGCCGCGAGAACGCGCTGCGCGTCGCGGGCCGGATTTTCGATCATTCCCAGGAGAGGGTCAGCATCCTGCGCACCGCGAACCCGCTGCAACCGTTCCGCGTGTCCACCGACCCGGCAACGCCGGGCCTGATCGTCCTCGAAATGGTCGCATGAAACGGCTTCCCGTCCTGGCTCTGCTGCTGGCGGCAGCCTGCACGCCCAGCGATGCGGCGGAGGACACGTCCTTCAGCGCCACCGCGCGCGCCCTCGATGGCGACACGGTCGCGACCGATTTCCGCCTGCTCGGGGTCGATGCCTTCGAACGGCACCAGATGTGCGAACGGGCCGGTGCCTGCTGGGAGTGTGGGAAAGCCGCCCAGGACCTCGCCGCGCGGACGTTGCGGGGCGGCGACGCGCAGATCCGTCTCTCGTCCCGATCGAGCTACGGCAGGCCGGTTGCCATGGTTTCCATCAATGGACGCGACCTCGGCGAAGTGATGATCTCGGCCGGACTCGCCATCCCGCAGCCGCAATATCTGAGGTCCGACGCCGCCCGCGCTTCGCGCTATGCGGCCGCCTTCAGCGAAGCGCAGCGGCGACACGCGGGCGCCCTTGCCGGAAACTGGCTGGAGCCAGCGCGGTGGCGGCGCGGTGAACGGCTGTCATGCGAGCGCTGATCGCCGGCAAGGCCCGGCCTTGCTCGGCGGAAGCGCACGCCGGGCATCCCCAACCAGGCAAAGGGTAGAGCAGGGGCCGGCGCGCCAAGCGCCTGACGCCCGCAGGCTTCAGGCACCCAGGCCGGGATCGGCCCACCAGGACTGGCCCTGCTGGAAATCCTCCGCCGTTGACACCACCGGGCCATCCGGCTCGTCCGCCACATAGGGCCGCACGAGCGGCCGGGCCTTGACCTTGCGGCGATGCATCTTGCCCGCGATCCGGCCGCGCGCCTCGAGCAGCTCCTCGAGCCACATCAGATCGTCGATCATCTCGACCACGCCGCGTCCGGCGAGGCAGAAATAGATGCAGCGCTGAAAGTCGTCGCCCGCCGGATTGCTGAGGATCGAGGCCAGCTTGCGCTTCCCGCCAAGCTCGCCCTCGTGGATCCAGGTCACCGCCTCGCGCAGTTCGCGGACCGAATAGAAGGCGTCCTCGACATGCATGCCGATGGCCGCGTTGGCGATCATCCGCCGGGTCGGGCGGTTCTGCTCGTCGAGCGCCGCATCGCGCAGCGTCACGTCCAGATCGAAATGCCCAAGAAAACGGGCTGCGGAATCGGTCATCGGAAATCTCCTTTTGCAAGGAACATAATATGAACATGGATCGGGTCAAGCCGCGCACGATAGCGGTGATGATCGGCTTACCCCACCTGTCCGACAGCAAATTGCTCGATCGCGCGCGCCAGTTGCAGCAGCCCGTGCTCATCTCGGCGAACGCCCTTTCGCGCTGGTCGCGGCGGCGCGGCTGGCGCGAATGGACGGGCTGGACGACTGGTCCGCTCGCCAATGCGGCCGGGCTCCACAGCCTCTGCCTCGACAGCGCCGGCTTCAGCGCGATGACCACCTACGGCGGCTATCCCTGGACCGTGGGCGACTATGTCCGCCTCGCCGCCGCCTACCCGTTTCGCTGGTGGGCGGCCCTCGACTATTGCGTCGAGCATGAGGTCGCCGGCGACCGCGACGAGATCCTCGACCGCATATCGCGCACCATCCGCGCCAATATCGAGTGCCGCTTGCGCGGTGAGGACCAAGACATCCTCGACAGCTTCATGCCGGTGATCCAGGGGCGGCTACCCGCCGACTATGAGCGCTGCGCCGATGCCCTGTCGGGCACGATCGAGCGCGCCGGGCTCGTCGGCGTTGGATCGATGTGCCGGCGTTCCATCCACGGCCCCGAAGGACTGATGGCCGTCGTCGACCATCTCGATCGGGTGCTTCCGCGGCGCATCCGGCTTCATCTGTTCGGCGTGAAAGGGGAGGCACTCCCCTATCTCGCGGCCTTCCGGCACCGCATCGCCTCGATCGACAGCCAGGCCTATGGTGTCGCAGCGAGGACCGCGGCCCGGCGCGATGGCTGCGTGAAGACCGACGCCATCGTCGCCGACCATATGGAACACTGGGTCCACGCCCAGCATGCGCGCCTGCGCCAGCCGCAGCGCCAGCTTCCCGTGCAGATTCCCCCAATCGCGCCCGCGCAGCCCGATGACCCCTGGGAGGCGGCGATCGCCGAGGCGCGCGAGCAAATGCGGGAACTCATCGAATGCGGCGATCTCGACCATGACGAGACGACCGCGCCCTGGATCGAGCAGTGGGCGGCCGACATCTATCGCGAGCGCATGACCGGCTGATCCCGGAACGGAATTGAAATATCTCGCGGACTAGTTAGATAACTAGTCAGAAAGGAATCGATATGCAGGCTTGGCCCGTTCAGGACGCAAAGGCGCGCTTCAGCGAAATGCTCGAGGCATGCACGACCCATGGACCCCAGATGGTCACCAAGCGCGGCGTCGAAGCGGCGGTGCTGGTACCAGCCGCCGAGTGGCATCGCCTTCAAAGCCGTGCTCGCCCGACACTCAAGGACCTACTTCTGGCGCCCCCCGGCCGAGGCGATCTCGTGATCCCGCCGCGGGGCCGGGGGAAGCACCGCGCGTCGCCCGCCCTCTGATGTTCCTCCTCGACACCAATATCGTTTCGGAGCTTCGCCGCGTCCGCCCCCATGGGGCCGTGCTCGCGTGGCTCGAAGCGCAGGAGAGGGCATAGCGTGGATGGTACGCTAAACGATGGAGTGGATGGCTCCCGCTCACCGGCTGAGGCAGACTGCCTCGGCTGAAGAGCGAGGAGACGGACGATGAGTGAGATTGTCACGATTGGGCTGGATATCGCGAAGTCGGTGTTCCAGGTCCATGGTGTAGACGCTGCGGGTCAGGTGGTTGTGACCCGGCAATTGAAGCGCGGACAGATGTTGAAGTTTTTCGCGGCATTGCCTCCGGTTCTGATCGGGATCGAAGCCTGCGGAACGGCGCATCACTGGGGTCGGCAGCTCCAGAACCTGGGCCACGACGTAAAACTCATCCCGCCGATCTACGTGAAACCTTACGTCAAGCGGCAGAAGAACGATGCCGCCGATGCCGAAGCGATTTGCGAGGCGGTGACGCGGCCGACAATGCGGTTCGTCGAAATCAAGTCAGTTGACCAGCAGGCTGGCGGCGTGCTGCACAAAACGCGGGCACTGCTGATCAAGCAGCGGACGATGATGTTCAATGCCGTGCGCAGCCATCTGGCCGAATTCGGTCTTGTGACGGGTACCGGCGTGGCGCAGGTGGTGCGCATGGTCGATCGGCTTGCGAAAGGGGACGAACTCGATCTTCCGGAACTGGCGCGCGAGACACTCGGCGTCTTAGCGCGCCACATTCAGGAACTGCAGGACAAGCTCACCGGGATCGATAAGCAGTTGACCCGCTTGCATTATCGCAACGACGTCAGCAACATCCTTGAAACCATCCCCGGCGTTGGTGTGATCACCGCCTCGGCGCTCGCGTCGATGGTGACCAACGCGCAGAGCTTCAGGTCGGCCCGCCATTTCGCCGCCTGGCTTGGACTCGTGCCCCGGCAAAACTCGTCAGGTGGCAAGACCCGCCTGGGCAAGATTACCAAGGGCGGCAATCGCTACCTGCGACAATTGCTGGTCGTCGGTGCGACTTCAGTGCTGCGGCATGTCCGGGCGGGCAGCGTCAAAGGCTTTGAATGGGCCAAAGCCTTGCTTGATCGCCGTCCGCCCAAGGTTGTGGCCGTTGCTCTGGCCAACAAGATGGCGCGTATTGCATGGGTGGTGATGACGCGCGGCGTCGAGTATGAAAGAAAGGAATTGGCGATCGCAGCCTGATTGGCAGGCGATGGCAAAACAAGGTTGAGGTGTGAAGACCGACTGAAGGCAAGCCATTCGATCCACCGAGCTTCGGCAAACCTGCTTAGCGTACAGGACTTCGAGTCCGCGTAAACGATGAGGAGGCCAGGGCTGGCGGAATCCTTCAAGGCCAGCAGCCGTATAAAGGCTGCACATAAAGGCCGGACACGCGACTGCACTCGATATGGCATGTCAGAACGTCAGAAAATCGCACCGCAACGCGGGAGCCATCCACACGCAACGCTAAGGGCGAACAATCAGCGAACGCTTAGGCGGCGCGGCTATCCGGCGGCAGATTGAGGGCCTTGCGGCCAGCGGAAGCGGCTGCTCGATCCCAGAGGAAATCGCCCGAGAAAGCAATATGCTCCCAACCTACTGGGGACGTATGGGCGAGTAGATCATCAGGCACCGCGACCGATGTTGATCGTAGATGCTGGGCGGCGGCATCCATGTAGATCGTGTTCCAATAGACGATCGCGGCGACGAGCAGATTGAGGCCGGACGCCCGATATTGCTGCGCCTCGTGGCTGCGGTCGATGATGCGGCCCTGGCGGAATGTGTAGATCGCCTGCGTCAGGGCATGGCGCTGCTCGCTGTTGTTGAGACCGGCATGGCATCGCCGGCGCAGATCGGGATTTTCTAGCCAGTCCAGCATGAACAGCGTCCGCTCGATCTTGCCGATTTCCTGTAGCGCGACATCGAGCTGGTTCTGCCGTTCGTAGGCAGCGAGCTTTCGCAGCATGACCGATGGCGCGACATGGCCGGCCTTGATCGACCCTACGAGGCGCAGCACGTCTTCCCATTGCTCACCGATGATGTCGGTGCGGATACGCTTGCCCAACAGCGGGGTGATGGACGGATAGGCCGTGACCGGCGCGATCGGCGCGAGCCGCCTGTCGGGGAAGTCGCGCAGGCGCGGGCAGAAGCGAAATCCCAGCATCGCGCACAGGGCGAAGACATGATCGGTCGCCCCGCCGGTGTCGGTGTAATGCTCGACGATCCTGAGATCGGTGCCGTGGCTGGTGAGGCCGTCGAGGACATAGGGCGCCTCATGCGTCGCGGCCGAGATCACTTTGACGTGGTAGGGCGCGCGCTGATCAGAATTATGGGTGTAGAAGCTGAAGCCATGATCGACGCCATAGCGGGCGTTGATATCGCCGCCCGACGCGCCGCGCTTCGCGGCCCTGAAGAACTGGCCATCGGAACTGGACGTGGTGCCGTCGCCCCATACTCGTGAGAATGGCAGGCGGTGGTGCGCGTTGATGAGGAGGGCCAGCGCCGCGCGGTAGCTGTCGTCGCGGATATAGGCGTCATGGGTCCAGAGGAGCTGATCGCGCGTGACGCCCTGACTCGCCGCCGCCATGCGCGACAGGCCGAGATTGGTCGCATCGGCGAGGATCGTGGCGAGCAGCGCGTTTTCATTGGGACACGGCTCGCCGGTACGCAGGTTGGTGAACGCCGCAAGAAAGCCGGTTTCCTGCGCCACCTCATGCAGTAGCTCGGTGATGCGGATGCGTGGCATCATGGCATCGAGCCGGTCGGCCAGCGCTTCGGCGTCGGGCGTCGCGATCGTGCGAACGGGGGATATCTGGAGGCGGTCGTCGCGATATCGCACACCCTCCAGAGCGTCGCGCTTCAGGCGCTGGGCAAATTTCTTAAGCCGCCAGTCAAGTTCGCGGCCCCGCTGTTCGAGCCATTCGCCGGCTGTGGGTGGCAGACCGAGAGCCGACACGATCGGCTTCGCCTGGGGTTCGCTGAGCAGGTAGCTGTCGAACCGGCGGTATCCTGCCGATCGCTCCACCCAGACATCCCCGGAACGCAGCTTGTTGCGCAGATGCGCGATCGTCGCGATTTCCCAGAGACGCCGGTTGATCTTGCCGTCATCGCCCACGACGATTTTCCGCCATTCCTTGCGGAAGGGCATCGGAGCGTCGGCAGGCAGATCGCGTTTGCCCGACCTGTTGAGGTCGCGCAGCATCTCGATGGCGGCGATCGTTTTTGCACTGCCCTTTCCGGCCCTGAACTGGAGCGCCTCAAGCAGGTCGGGGGCGAACTTGCGCAACGTCGCATAGCGGTCGGCCGCCACCGTCAGCGGATCAAGGTTGGCGGTTTCCGCGATTGTCGCCACTTCTGGCCTCGCCTTCAGGAGGGTGTTCCACCCGACCGATGCGTCCAGGGCCTCCATTGGATCTTCGCCGGTATCGACCGCATCGGTCAATGCGTCGATTGTCCTGCGAAAGATCAGCATCAGCCGCGCCACATTCTTTGACGTGGTGGCATAGCTGCGCGCCTGGGCGTTCTTCGCGCGGGTGAAGATGCTGCCGATCAGCTTGTCCGCCATCTCCAAGGCGTTATCGGTCAGTCGTTCCTCGAGGTCGAGCAGGAACGCAACCAGCGTAGCGCGCCGTCGGGAGGGAATATATCGCTCGATCATATAGGCAGGCGAAGCGCGGCCTTCCCTGACATATTGCCGAAATCGGTCGGCATGGATGCGGCCAGCCACGTCCGGGGAGATGCCGATCTTCCGCACTTGCCGCAGGCGGTCGAGAATCTGGCGGATGTGATCGGGCCTGGCCGCAACGGGAATGGTCTTGAGCGAAGCGAGTTGGCTCATGCCGCCGGCGTCGTCAAAGACCTGGTCGAGGGCGTGGACCTGTTCGGCGCTAAGATCAGCGATCAGGGCGTAGGCAGCCTGCTTGCGGGCACGCGCGCGTCCCGCACTACTGGCGCGTTCGATGGTGGAGATGGACGGCAGTAGAATCCGGGCCTCGCGAAGGGCGGTGACAACGCCGATCGCTATCGTCATCCCCTTGTCGGTCGCCCATGCCGTTTTCGCGGCCGCTTCGATCATGAAGGGAATGTCGGCGCGGGTTGGTCCACGAAGGCCCGCTCGCATCGCCAGCTCGCGGGCATGGTCCGTCATCGTCTGATCCCGCGCTGCATAGTTGGCCAGGTCGGTTACGTGTAGACCAAGTTGTTCCGCGACGAAGGCGGCGAGATCATGGGGTATCGCTCCCTTGTCCTGTATCAACTGCGCCAGTGTGATGCCCGGGTGCCGCAAGAGCGCGAGTTGCAGCGCGACACCCAACTGGTTCCGTCGCTCCCGTCGTGCGCCGATGATCTCGATGTCCGAAGGCTCGAAGGTGTAGAGCCGGGCTAGATGGTCGCGCTCGCTCGGGATGGCGAGGATCTGATCGCGTTCGCTCTCGGTCAGGAGTTGATGCTTACGCTTCGTCATTCCGATTCCCGTCCACAAAAGGTCATCTGGGCCTATGGACAGCCATGAGTAAAGAGACATAGTATGTGGACGGATATGGATGGGGCGAAGCGATCGCCCTTCAGATCGTCCACAGAACGACCGTTTGGGAGACGCACGGGATGGGCGATATTCTGGGTTATGCCCGCGTCAGCACCGGCGATCAGGACGTGGCTGGACAGACCATGCGTCTGGAGGAGGCCGGCGCGATCAAGGTGTTCACCGACGTCATGTCGGGCAAGAGCATGGAGCGGCCCGGTCTGGCCGAACTGATCGCCTATGCCCGCAAGGGCGACACGCTGGCGGTGGTCCGCCTCGATCGGCTTGGGCGCTCGCTCGCCGAATTGCTCACCACGGTCGAGACGCTACGCGGCCAGGGCATCGCGCTCCTGAGTCTTGAGGAAAAGATCGACACATCGTCGGCCGCCGGCGAACTCATCTTCCATGTGTTCGGGGCCATCGCCCATTTCGAGCGGAGACTGATCTCCGAGCGAACCAGGGATGGGATCGCCGCCGCGCGCGCCAAAGGCAAGTTGCCCGGCCGTCAGCCGCTCGACATGTCCAAGGTACATGCCGCCATCAAACTGGTCGAAGCGAGCATCTCGCCGACAGAAGCAGCACGACAACTCGGCATCGGCCGATCGACCATCTATCGAGAAATGCGCCGCCTCGGCGTGGAAAGGCCCATCTGAATGTCCAGATCGAAATCGGCTCACGATCTTTCCGGCCTGATGAAATATGCGGATCGCGCGCCATGGGATGAGGCATTGGCCGAAATGCTGTCCGCGCATCTCGATCCGGCGAGCGAAGCGACCGGACTCGAGCCTGACGCCATATTCGAGATAATTGGCGATCACTGGCAAGGGCCGCTATGGGGCTGCGCCTTTGAAGATCTGCTTACGCAGGAACTGGAACCCGACGGTCGCAATCTGGTCGATGACTATCTCAAGCGCCGGGGCTGGAACGAAAAGGCGCCGAACAAGGCCTATATGCGCGCGTTACGCGATACGGTCATGTCGCTCTATGAGGTCAGCGAAGTCGTGCCTGGTCAGTCGATGACCTTGCGCGATCTGCTGCGCGACGTTGCTCCGGTGACGGTGCGCGAACACGGTGCAACCCAGACCCTGGTCAACTGGGACAAGATCGCCGCAAGGGTTGTCGACGTGAACGGGCGCCATGGCATTTCCGGAGCGCTGTTGCCGTTCAGCGCTGAGGGCGCCGTGCGAGTGGTCGAGGCATTTTCCCGACTTGCCGACGAAACTCAGGACACTGCGGAATTGGACCCGTCCGATCGGGACGCGCTTCTGGGAGCATCGGGACCGATGTTCACGAACATGTGGCTGCTCGACTGTCTGGGCAAGGCCATGCCCGGCAGCGCGCCGGATATGGTCAACGCCGACGGCGATGACCTGGTGTTCCACCGTATCGTTTTTCCGCTGGCGAAAGGCGTGGTCGGCAAGAGCCTGATCCGAAGGCTGAACGCGGCACAATGGCTGGAACCTGCCAGCGACAGTTTCTGGAACTGGCTGGCACCAGCGACGAAGAACAAGAAGCCGCAAGCGACCAAAGGCAAGCGGGCCTTCGTCACGACCATGGATGACGGCACGCCGGTTTTTGCCAATGTGGAACTGGCAGGGCGCAAGCTGATCGTCGAGGTAAACAGTGCCGCCCGCGCGGAGCGAGCAATTACCCAGATGGGCGAATGGCTTGGTGATTGCGTGAGCGCGCCTATGGCCGAAATCCGGACGCTCGATCAGGTTATGGCCGACGATGCCGCCCGCACGCCACAGGACGAGGCGCTGGATATTCCACCGCATGAAATGGAGCGCATCGTTCACGATATGCTGACCCGTGAATATACGAAAACGCTCGATGAGCCGGTCCCAGCCCTCAGCCACAAGACGCCACGCGTTCTGGCCTGTACAAAGGCGGGGCGGGTAAAGGTAGCCGACTGGCTCAAATATATCGAAAATGGCGCGGCAAAATCGGGCACCGCCGATCCGATGGGCACCTATGACTTTACATGGATGTGGGAAGAACTGGGGCTTAGCGACCTCCGGCGGTAACGGCCATCATGCGGTTCTTGAAATGTTCTCGCTTAGCGTTGTCTGGCGTACCTTCCACGCGATGCCCTCCAGGACGACAGCACGCTCCATATCTCGGCCGTTACGCTCGGCGAGATACAAGCCGGCATCGAAATCACCCGCGGCCAGGACCCGGCCCGCGCCGATGAGATCGAAACCTGGGCCGATGCGCTCGCGGAGGCCTGGAATGTCCTTCCCATAGACGCCGCCATCTATCGCACCTGGGCAAAGCTCATGCATGGCAAGAGCGAGCATCTCTACGAGGACGCCCTGATCGCCGCGACCGCGCGTGTTCTCGGCCTAACGATTGCGACCCGCAATGTCGCCGATTTCGCGTCGTTCGATGTTCCGGTGATCAACCCGTTCGAGACGCCGACGCTATCCTGAATCCGACGTCGACCACCTCACCGCCAGAGAAGAGAGGGGGTGCGAGGGCAGCCCGACGGGAGCGAGAGCTCCTGCAGTTCGAGGAGCCCTCATGTCCCACCAGTTCATTGCCACCGAGCGGATTCCCGCTCGCTCGAATCGTGCGGAGGTCCGCAATCCGATCCTCACACTGCCGGCCGTCGCCAGGCTGCGGGCACTCGATCCGGAAACGCGGGGCATGCTGCGGGACCTGCTTCTCGAACTCCAGCAGGACGCGAGAGAGCGCGCCGAGGCGAGCTGGCGCAGCCGCAAGCCTCCGCTCGCCGCCTACTGGGCGGCCTGCGGCGTCTATGCCGGTCACATAGCCCGCGCCATCGGTCCGGGCGCCTGCCGCAAAATCCGATTGGTCAGGCGGGGATAACATTGCGATTGCCGACCTCAAGTCGCCTGCAGGCGGGCGTCCTTGTCGGACCCAATCCGGGGCGCTTCCGCAGGCCAGTCGCCCGTCGCGAGGACGGGTAGCTCCTCGAACCCCGCCAAGTCGATCGTCAGCGAGAGGCGTCGCGCAGCGAAGCAGACGACCTCGCAAGGCACCGCGCGCAGCGTCTCGTCGATACCGCCGATACCGCCCCGGGAAACGACCAGATAACTTATCCTCGCCGACGCGGACTCGAGGAGTGCTTCGACCGCGCGCCCGATGCGCTGTCCGTGGCAATCGTCCACCTCCATCCCGGCGAGTCCGGTCGCGGTGAACAGCTCATCGCTCGAGCATCGGCGGCTGGCCCTCTCGGCGGACTTGCCACCCTCTTCGTATCGGCGCTGCTCGCCCAGCCATCGCCATGCGCCGACCAGGTTGACCACGGTCAGGAAGCCGTTCGTCGCGAGCAGGTTGGTCTGCCCGGTCGATAGCCCCACGAGCGACCAGCAGATCGATCCTATCGTGAAGACCAGGAATCCCGACCCGGTGACCTTCGCGCCCAGATTGGCCGCGGTCATCATAGCGGCGATCATCGTCGCGATCGGGGCGATCCAGCCCGCGATATCGTCCATCCAGTTCCTCCGTCCGCCCCAGCTCTTCGCCGTGTCCGGCGGCAATACACCGTCGCTGCGCCGCTGTCGTCGTTCGGCAGGGCCAGCAGCGAGGTTCGAATCCATTCCGCCGGGGGGACGAGAGGGAAGGGGGGCCGGGGGCGCGAGCGGAAGAACCGCTCGAGATTCCCGGAGGACCCCATGACCTACGATGTGGCATTTCGCTACGGCCAGGCGCTCGACCCCAGCGCGCTGGTCACGATCGGCACCACGCTCCACGCTATCCAAGCAGCCATCACCGATTGCCGCAACGCCGGCATCGAGGTCGAAACCGACCCCGCCGTCATCCTGCTCGTGCGCCATCTCTCGCAGGTCTGCGCCGATCGGCCGGCCGATGCCGAGCTGCGCCGAGACTGCATGGCGCGGATCGCTGACCTCAGAAACCGGCCGATGCTCAAGACGCTCGCCCTGCGCGGCGTCGCCTATGACGAGACCGCCAAGAAGCTGTTCCATTCCGAGGGCCGCGCGGCCCTCCGCCGCCTCGCAGAAGCGCTGAGTCTCGATGAGGGCAGCTTCGACATCCGCTCCAACAAGGCGGGGCCGGCGGTGTCCGGCGAGATCACGCTCCACGCCGACATGCTCTGGGTCCAGTTCTCGCTCGGGCCGTTCGGGCCCGACCGCGAGGTCTGCTTTCGCAGGGTCCGCGACCGCCAGGATTATATCGGCGAACGCAACCATTGGGCATCCGTCCGCGAGCTCGTCGAGCCCGACCGGTTTGCCGCGCGTATCCGCCGCGACCTCAATCTCCCTGCCGCCGCGCCCGCCGCGCCGCGGCTGGTCGCCTGAGGGGGATGGAGCGATGCGCATATTGCTCACACGCACCCGGATCGGCGTCGAGGCGCCGAGCTATTCCTACCGGGTGCATATCCCCTTCACCGAGATCTCGCTCGAACGGCAGGGTCTGATCTCGATGCATTCGGACTACGGCCTGGGAGCCGGGCTGCTCGCCCGCCTGCCGGACGTCATCGCGCCGATGGCGCATCTCGAAGCCGCGCCGGGCCTCGACAAGCATCATTTCGGCAAGCGCGTCGATGCCGTCGCCGACCGGGTGGCCGCAATCCTGCTCGGCGCCGTCTTCCCCGAGATGGCCGAACGGACCCTGCCGTTCCGTCTCGATGTGCCATCGGCGCCGCCCAACGCACGGGCCTTCGGGGCAATCGAGAATCTCACGGGACGCTACGAGGCGCTCGCGCGCGGCCTCGACAGCCTGACCGCTTCGAGCCTCGGCTTTCGCGCGGAGGGCGACCGATGATCTCCGAGCCGTTCGATCCCGCCGACGCGGCCACCTGGATCGCCCGCGGCCGGAGGCCCGACCATGCGGCAATCCTCGCCGACGCCTGGCAACGATTCCCGGATCTCCCGAACGAGGCAGACCGAGAAGCGAGGGTCGCGCGGATGCGTGACCGGGCACTCGCGCTGCGCCCAGTCATGGAAGCGATGTCAAGAGCCAACGACGAGGAGCGGCAGGCGCGCAACTTCGGCTTCACCGAGGGCAAGGTCGGCCGCGGCGAAGGTGACGCCCGCGACGACGCCATCCTGCGCGGCCGCACGCTTCACGGCTATGACTGGGACCGGGCCGTGCGCTACGCCTCGGGCTGGTACGCAGCCCATGCCGGATGGGAACCGGAAGCCCGGCGGGCCGGCTCCCCGTCGCCTGCCTCGCTCGCCTACGACCAGGGCTTCGCCGACGGTGGCGGCGATCGTGACGACCTATTCGATACCGCGCGCCGCGCATTCGAAGCGGCACCATCGCCGGATGCGCGGCCGGCGGTGCAACGCGCTCGTCCCCTTCCAAGCACATGGCCCAAGCCGACCGACGAACCGCTGCCCGCCCGGTGGACGCGACGGCTCCTCATTCTCGGCGCGCCCGAGGCAGGATTGTTCGGTGAGAGAGCCAGCCCGCCATCGGATGCCGCCCTGCTTTTGCCGGCCTTGCGGGCCGCCGCCGGCCCGGATGAACTCACCGTCATCCTGGTCTCCGGCGCCGGCTTCCATAGGCTTGGCGAGGACATGACGGCGATCATCCCGTTGCACGGCGACGCCCTGCCAGCCGATCGGCGCGTTGGCGATCGGCTTCGCAGCCTCCTCGCGGGCCGCGATTTCGACGACATCCTCGTTGCCGCCCAGGGCGACTATCTGAGGCTCCTCGACCTTCACGCGCCGGCGCTGCCGCTCTGCCGGACCATGGAGCGCACCCGCAACACCGTCCTCCAGCAGCGCACGCATTTCCGCATCTGGCTCGAACGCGGGCTCATGGCCGGCGAAAGCCTCGGCGCCGGTCACATACGCTGGGGCAAGGCGGTGAAGGGCCTTACCGGCAAGCTCGGCGAGTTCACGGCTCGTTATGCCGGAAAGCAGCCCGGCCGCGGCCACCGCATCATCGTTGAGACGCCGGAAGGGCGGCTTGCCACGGGCTATGTGTCGGCCCGCGGCGAACCGCTGTCGCCTGAAACCATCATCGGCAACCGCGCTCATCTGCGCAAGACGATGGCCGCCCGCCTGCGCGCCTTCGGCGGGGCAACGCGGCTCACCGCCACTCCCGTGCCCGACCTCCTCGACCTTGCCGCTGCCTGATCCGGCGCGCGTGCAAGGGGAGGGGGTATCGGGGAGATGTGCCGGCCGATCGAGACGCCGGCGCTCCAGCTTCCTCCACCGATCGGAACCCCTGCATGTCTGAACTCTCCGTCTTCTCGGGCCTTCCCGCCACCGCCAATGCCGATCTCGTCCGGCAGATCGACCAGCTCACCGTCGCGCTCGGCGAGAGCGAATATCATGCAGCCACGATCCTCGCCTTCGATCCCGACGCCCATATCGCGGCAGGCCAGCTCGCCGGGCATGACGAGCCATATGACCGGCGTCTCGCGGGCGATGCGATGAGCCTCCGCTCATGGGCGATGCTCGCGCGGGCCTGCTGCGCGGACGGTGACCGTCTCGATGACGCGGCCTGCCTGGCGCGCTTCCTCGCCGCGCGGACGACCCCTGCTGAACCTGTCCTCGAGCATCGGATCGGGTCGCGGGTCCGCATCCGGCCGCGAACGTGCGTTGGCGGGGACCGCTATGCCGGCCGCGAGGGCGTGATCGTGAAGACTCATTTCGCCGGCTTCTACGTGAAGCTCGACATGTCGCGGCGCGAGCGAAGCCAGAAGACGGAGCTCGTCGAAACCGCCTATCTGGAGGTTCTGGCGCCGCCGCTCGCCGCGTGAATCCCCTCCAACCGATATAGAGGTTTTCATGACCGATGCTTCGGACTTCTATGCCGTGATCGAGCGCAACATCGCGCGCAGCGGCCAGCATATGTTCCTGGTCTTCGCCGATGGCGAGACACCCGCCTTTGCCTACAGCATCGGCAACGCCTTGCACGGCCTGCCGGAACTCCTGCTCGTCGGCAATTTCTCACCCCGGGTCGCGGGCTCGATCATCAACGACCTCGGCCGGAAAATGCGCGAGGCGCGCAGGCCGCTCGAAGGCGACATCGATGTCGGCGGCCAGTTCCCAGTTCGGGTCCGCCGCGCCTCCGCCAAGGCCCACCAGTGCTTCACACTCCAGGCAGGACGCTATCTCCGCCACGAGGAGTATGACGTCCTGCAGGTACTGCTGTGCGATGCGGCCGGGATCTATCCCGGCGAACCGGGCTGCGAGCCGGCCTACGACGTGCCGCTGGCCTGACGCTGCCGCAGCATTTCCCCAAACGTTCGGCCGAGGACCTTCGGGAATCCGTCGATGCAACCGCGAAGGAGCTTCGCCCATGAACCCCGCCCTCGCCAACGAACTGGCCGCCCGCGCCGCCGATGGCTGGCATCCCGTCACGCTCAACGAAATCAAAAGGCAGTTGCGCGGTCTCGGTTATGCGCTCGACCGCTCCCTGGACTGCCGCTCTACGGCCCAGATCATGACGGGTCCGCGTGCTGGCAAGACCTATCCCACGCTCTCGACCGGCATCAAGGAAGCCGACACCGGCCGCAGCGCGTTCCACGTCGAGGCCCGGCGCGACGCCAGGTTTCGGGCCATGCAGAACCTTCGCTTCGAGGTCGGCCTTTATGCCGTCCTGGGCGGAGCGATCATGGATCTCTGATCGCGCGGCGCCACTCTAAAATTGCCGGGACGACGTTCGCCGAGCGCTTCGGCCCCATTCTGTCCAACATCCCCAACGCCAGACCCAGGAGACCGATGATGTCGGAGCCCACCCATTTCGTTCACGTCTATGCGACCGTTCGCGTCAAGATGGCGGTCACGGCCACGAACCATGAAGACGCCATGCGCGCCGCCGACGAGGCGCTGTTCGCCAGGGGGTTCGGCGTGCGCCTGGTCCCGACCGCCGAAGGCGCGCTCGACGCCGATTATGCCGAGGAAGTGACCGGCTATCTCGTCGATGAGGCTGGCGACACCGAATATCTCCGCAGCGCGAACTACGGTCCGGACTATGCGCCCGACTGGGGTATGAGGCCGCGGGACAAGCCGGAGCGTCCGGCTGATTGATGAAGCCGCGACAATGACTTGAACGCCTGCAGCCACATGCGCAGGTTGCGGTCCAGCCGGCGACGGACGACGAGACAGAACAGGAAGGGTGATTGCCACATGGAGAATGACGAGAAGCCCCGCGGCCTCAATCGGCGGATCGCCCTCCTGATCGACGCCGACAATGTGTCCCATGCGAAGATCGCGGTGATGCTCGCGGAGCTATCCAAATATGGCACCGCGAATATTCGCCGCGCCTATGGCGATTGGGCCAAGCCCGCGCTCAAGGGATGGACCGACAAGCTCCATGACTTCGCGATTCGGCCGATCCAGCAATTCAGCTATTCCACCGGCAAGAATGCGACCGACATCGCGCTCGTCATCGACGCGATGGAACTGCTCTACACGCAGAAGCCCGACGCCTTCTGCATCGCATCGAGCGATGGCGATTTCACCCCGCTGGTCATGCAGCTGAAGGCCAATGGTCATGAAGTCTACGGATTCGGTGAGCGCAAGACCCCCGCGCCCTTCGTCAACGCCTGCACCACCTTCCTCTATCTCGACAGCCTCGAGGATCCGAGCCAGCCAGCGTCTCAGAGCGAGGCTCCCGAAGCACCCGCCGCGCCCAAGGCCAAGGCGAAGTCCAAGCCTTCAGCGGGCAAGGCCACCGAAAAGACCCTGGCACAGAACACCAAGCTCGTGACGATCCTGCGCGGTGCCGTCGAGGCATCCGCGCGCGAGGACGGCTGGGCGCTCATGTCGGCGGCGGGCAGCGCGGCGAAGCGGCAGGCGCCCATCGATCCCCGCAACTACGGCGTGAAGAACTTTACCGCGCTCTTCACGGGAACGGGCCTTTTCGAGATCCTCAAGGGCGAGAACGGCCAGAGCTATGTCGCCGACAAGCGCAACAAGGATCGAGCACCGCGGCCGGGCGGCTGACCTCCCCCGGGGGCGCCGCAATAGCGCGGCCAGGCGCCCGATGCGCAAAGGGAAGAGGGATCGAGTGGGCGATGGCCAGACAGGCCAGGCCCAGGAGATCCCATCATGGCTACAGTCCTATCGATCGACCCATCCGCCGACCAATGGTCCGTGCCGATCGGCAAGCACAGCCGCGGCGCGCTCATGCTCAACCTCGAGCGCCTGCTCGCCGGCCGGCTGCTCATCCAGGGCAGCAGCGGCGCCGGCAAGAGCCGGACCCTGCGCAAGATCATCGAGGAGGCGTTCGACTTCACGACCGTCGTGCTGGTTGATCCCGAAGGCGAATTCGGCAATCTCGCAGCCCATATCGGCGCGACCTCGCTCAAAGGCTGCGAACTCACCTCGGACGGCCTGACGGCAGCGGCCGCGCGCGCCCGCCAGCACCGGCTCTCGCTCCATGTCGATCTCACCGACCTTGATCCCGACCAGCGCATCATCAAGGCGGCGGCCCTGTTCGCCGGCCTGATCGGCGCGCCGCGCGAGCATTGGAGCCACACCGTCCTCGTCTGCATCGACGAGGGCCATCTGCTCGCGCCGCATCATGCGGGATCGGCCCGCGACGCGGAGACCCGCCGCCTCGGCGTCGCCACGCTCACCGACCTCTGCGCCCGTGGCCGCAAGCGCGGCATCGCACCGGTTATCGCCACCCAGCGCCTCGCCAAGCTCTCCTCCTCGGTGATCTCCGAGCTGCAGAACTTCCTCGTCGGCCTCAACGTCTTCGACCGCGACATTGCGCGCGCCGCCGATCTGCTCGGTTTCTCGGCGAAGGAGGCCGACCGCCTGCGCAAGCTCGCTCCCGGCGAATTCTTCGCCATGGGGCCGGCGATGTCGCCGCTCCCCGTTCTCGCCCATATGGAAGAGACGATCACCGAGCATCTCGGCGCGACGCCCAAGCTGACCGCGGCCGCTGCGATCGACAGCGACGAGGCCGAGAAGTTGCTCGATCTTTCCGCGCTGCGCGAGGTGTCGAACGGCTCGCGCGATACGGCGCTGACCCTCAAGGGCACGCGCGCGCTGGACGCCTTCCTGCTCGATCCGTCGGCGCCGCACGCGGCCTCGATCATCGGCGCGCTCAGGCGCATCGCCCCCAACGCGACCACGGCAAACGACCTCGCCGGCCACCTCGGCTGCCCACGCGATGCCGTCGACAATGCGCTCGACATGCTGGCGGCCATTGCAGCGGTCGACACCATGCCGCGAGGGGAGGACCGGATCGCCCGTCTGCATGCCCGGCTCAGGGCCAAGATCAGCGACATTCCCGTGGTGGCACTGGCATGACCCCGCTCGACCTGGACGCCAACGTCGTCGAGCTCGCGCCTGCGCCAGGCCCTTTCCCCCAGCCACCGCCGCTGCGCGAAATGGCCTATCGCGCGGACGCCTGGACGCCGGCCGAGAGTGAAAGGCTCCGAGCTCTCTTTCTCGAAGACATCTCGATTGGCGATATGGCGCTCACGCTCGGCAGGGGCAGGGGGGCGATATCCGAGCGGATCGCGCTGCTGGGGCTTCGTCGCAACTCGACGCGGTCGTGGACCGAATTCGACGATGCAGAGCTCACTCGCCGCTATGGCACCGAGCCGACCGCCACCATCGCCTCGGATCTCGCTCGCTCCTGCTCAGCGGTCTATGCCCGGGCCCGGCTTCTCGACCTGACCGAAGGCAATCCTCCCGAATGGACACCCTGGGAAGATGCCCAGCTCACCGAGGGGTATCGCCGCGGCGTTCCTCTCGCCCAGATCGCGACGCTGATCGGCCGGCCTTTCGGCGGGTTGTCCAGCCGCGCCGGCTATCTCGGCATCGTGCACGCAAACCATCCGCCCGACTGGACTGAGCAGGAGACGGCTCGCGCACTCGAGCTTGCGGAGGCGGGGCACCGCTACACGGCGATCGTCGCGATGCTTGTCGGGGAGGGCTTTCCGCATAGAACGATCAGAGGCTTCGGCCTTGCCATCCGCAAGCTCGGCTACGGCCGCGGATGGGGCCGGGCCTGGACACCCGAAGAGGACGCGTTCCTCGGCAAGGCCTATACCGAGGGGACAAGCCTGACCCCGCTGCGGCGCCAGCTCGGCCGCACCGCTGGCTCGCTGCGCCACCGCGCCGAATATCTCGGGCTGCGCGGCCTCCATGCCAACCGCAACGGATGGCGCATCGGTCCGGACTGGACCGAGGCCGAGGAAGCGCGACTGCGCGCAGACTATGGCCGTGTCGCGACCAAGACCCTCGCAGCGAGCATGGGCCGGACCAAGGCATCGATCACCACGCGTGCCAACGTCCTGGGCCTGGTCCACGGCTACATCCGCCCGTTCAGCGACGATGAGACCCGCGCCCTCGAAATCGCCTTCCGCACCGGGGTTTCGATCGCCGATCTGGCGCTCGCTCTCGACCGGAAGGCCATGTCGGTCAGCAAATACGCGACCAATCACGGCTACCAGTTCGGGCGGAGGCCCAGACGCGCCGTGACGCTCGAGGGTCTGCTCGCCGCCGCGTGAGCTCTCCGTCGATGCCGGCGGACCCTCCCACCCTTCAACCAGACACAGCAGGCGCGGTCGCCAGACGGCCGGCGCTCGGGGAACCCTCATGCCGCCCCAGGATCGACATATCAGGAACGTCCTCAAACTCTTCGACGCCCATGGCTATCGCCACGATCGCTACAGCCTCTTCTCCGATTGCATGGAGCTCTGCGCGATCAGCATCTCGAACAGCGTCGACAGCCGCTCGCGGACCGATCGGGAGGCGCGCTACCTCGAGATCGTGGGACGATATGACAGGCCGACCGTCGAGATGTTTCCGCAGGTCTTCGCCGAAATCACCTTGGCGCTGGAAGCCGCGCCGGGCGATGTCTTGGGCAGCATCTTCACCGCGCTCGAGATCCACAACAAGAACAGGGGCCAGTTCTTCACGCCCTATCCCGTATGCCAGATGATGGCGGAAATCACGCTCGGCAACGCCGATGACGCGCGGGCGCTGATCGCCGACAAGGGGTTCGTCAGCGCGATGGAGCCCGCCTGCGGTGCAGGGGCCATGGTCATCGCGCTCGCGCAGGCGATGCTCGCAGCCGACATCAATTACCAGCGCCATCTCCATGTGACCGCGGTCGATATCGACAGCCGAGCCGTCCACATGGCCTATATCCAGTTCTCGCTGCTCCATATCCCGGCCCATGTCATGGTCGGCAACTCCCTCAGCAACGAGGTTCGCGAGCACTGGTTCACTCCGGCCCATATCCTGGGAGGCTGGGGTGCGAAGCTTGCGGCCCAACCTCGCGCAGCCGAGCCGCCGGCACGCTCCCTACCGCAAACGACAGTTGCGCGCCCATCTCCTCGCATGCCAGCGCGTGAACCACAGCCCCGCGCGATCGGCGAGCAGTTGACCCTGTTCTGACTGGGAGGCTGGCCCTCGCCGCTCGCGACCGGACATCACTGCGCGACAAGGTCTCCGGGTCACCAATAGACCTTGTACCATGGGTCTGCACGATCATAGGGCTGCTCGAAGATCGCTGCCCGGACCTTCTCTGCGATCTCCTTCAGCGTCGCGAACATCCGGTTGATCTCTGACAGGTCGCCGAGCTGCTCTGGACCATATCGCACCACCAGATAGTCACGCTGGTCGCTGAGCCGGATCAGATGCTCTGCGGTGCGTCGGCGGAGCGACAGCCCTTTTTCGACCGCCAGGCGCGTGCGCTCGGCGAGATCGTGCTGCAGGCCCCGCACCAGCTTTCGATCGAGCGAATGAAAGAGCAAGAACGCGTTGAGATAGGTCTCGATCGATTGAATGGCGCACAGCCTGGCAGGCGCGGACGAGACACCCCGGCCCTTCTCGATCTGCGGCAACAGCCTGTGCGCGGCATCCCAATAGGCGTCGGCCAGGCTCACGACCGTGCCGACCGACGCCTCGGTGCCGGGATAGGACGGCGGACGTGCATCGGGCTGCCCTGAAGGTGCTGTCACGCGCCGCGCCGGCGCACTTTGACCCGACTGTCCCTGTTCCAAACCCGACGTCTCCGAACCGAAATGCCGCGTTGATGCTGCTAGGAAGGCTGCCCTTCGGTTGACTTTGCACGTCCGCGACGAGCCGGGGCGGCTTTGGTGGCCTTTGCCGGCGCGGCGCTGGCCGCCTTGGGCTTGCGCCCGAGGCCGATGCTCTTCGCGAGCGTGCGGCGCTGCTCGGCATAGTTGGGCGCGACCATCGGATAGTCGGCCGGAAGATTCCACTTCGAACGATAATCAGCCGGCGTCATCTGATAATGCGTCATGAGATGGCGCTTGAGCATCTTGAGCTTTTTGCCGTCTTCCAGACAGACGATATAGTCGGGTTTGATCGAAGCCCGGACCGACACCGCCGGCTCCTGCTTTGTTTCGGCAGCCGGTTCACTTTTGCCGAGATTGCTCAGCGCTCCATGAACATTCTGGATCAAGGATGGCAGATCAGCGACCGCCACGCTGTTGTTCGTCACATGTGCCGCGACGATATCGGCGGTCAGGGTAATCAGCGTGCTATCGTCTTCCGATACTTCGCTCATGATGATCTTGCCTTCTTTGGTTGAAAGAACCCGGAGGACTATTCGCTACCGGGAACATGACGCCATGTGAAGCTCGCAAGGCCTCAAAGGAACATAAGCTCACCGGCGCCAATCAGGGGATGTGCGATATCTGATCGTGCCCAATCCCAAACATTCCGTAAACCGATTCATCTCGATCCCTGTCCAAAGAAGAGGGGAATGGACCGGGGAGACAGGTCGAAGGTCCAAGCGGCGTCGATCCTTCTCCATCCCGAGGCCACGACATGGACACCTCACGCAGCCAGCGCTGGCGGGAGCGGCGCGCTCTATGGGCGACCGACTCTCTCGTCATCAATCCGAAAGCCTACTCGGCGGACATCATCGACCACGCCGCCGCGCGCGCGTTCATCGCCGAGCATCATTATCTGCCGAGCTACCCGGCCGCTCAGGTCGCGATAGGTCTCTTCGGCCGCCAGGCGGTGCTGGAAGGTGTGGCCGTCTTTGCTGTGCCGGCGACCGACGCCGTCATCACCCGGCATACCGGCTTTACCGATCCCGCCAAAGGATGCGTCCTCGCGCGGCTGGTCCTGCTCGACAGCGTTCCGCAGAATGGCGAAAGCTTCTTTTGCGCCCGTGCCTTTCGGCTTCTTCGTCAAGCACGCCCCAGAATCGAGGCCGTGGTCTCCTACAGCGATCCCGAGGCAGGTCATGTCGGCCGGGTCTATGCTGCCCTGTCCGGCGCGCACCGGGGCGTCTCCCGGCCGCGCATCGTCCTTCGCGTAGGGAACCGCACCATCTCCGATCGGACGCTCTCCAAAATCCGGCTCGGCGAACGGGGCATGGATGGCGCGATCGCACAGATCGTCGGCCTCGGCCTGCCAGGCCCGGGACTTCGGGAGCAGCCGGAAACCTGGCTCCGCCGTCTTCAGGCTGAAGGCCTCCTGACCCGCCATCGCACCGCCGGGCTTTTCACCTATTGTTTCGAGCTGACCCGCAGCGCCCGCCGAAACGGCCGGACGCTGCCCAGGCTTCCCTATCCCAAAATCCTCCCGCAGGCTCGATTCCAGCGTCAGGCTTTGGCGCTTTCGACGTAGGTGATTGCGTCGCCGACGGTCTGGATTTTCTCGGCATCGGCATCCGATATCGAGATATTGAACTCTTCCTCGATAGCCATGACGAGCTCGACGACGTCGAGGCTGTCGGCACCGAGGTCATCGATAAAATGGGCGTCGGGTGTAACCTTGTCGCGATCGGCACCAAGCTGGTCCGCCACAAGCTCCGCAATTCGATCGGCGATGTCGCTCATCCAATTCATCTCCAAGGGGGGCCGCCTTTCGAGGTCGGCATCCGCGTGCCGTTGCTCTTTCGGCGGCGTCGCGTCCGCCGGTGGGGCCGCAATATCGTCTTCAGCAGAGGAGCAGTCTGATGCATGTCGAGTTCGAAATCCATGGCCGCTTCGACGTCCCCGACGGGACCGAACAAATCGACGGATCGACCAACCTCTTCCGGCTTCCGTCAGGCCAGGTCGTATCGGTTCATCCGGTGATCGAGATGGCCACCGCCCTCGACGGCGATGACCACCGGGACCTCACGACCGACGCGGCGGCCGCGATCGGCGTCCATCTCGATCTATACGATCGGGAGTCCAGCCTTCAGGACGCCGAGTGACGATGCGCTTTCACCACCCAGGGCCGAGGAGGAGAGGCGGGGGGACGTTCGGCGCGCAGATGGACTGCGCGAGAACGGAGCACCTCCATGCTGGCGACCGATCCTTCCGCGCCCGCCGCGCATATTCGCGACATCGACTATATCCGCGTCGCCGAACCTGCCCCCGTGGTGCTCGCCTACGGGATCGGCGTCGACAGCACCGCGTTGCTCTGTGGAGAATCGATAAGCGCATATGACGTTGACGGTTGCGGGCGGCGTCCGGCGACCGTCGAGAACCATTAATC